>Ga0302325_10030360_pt1 | contig 11145 bp, 11 predicted proteins | sample Palsa_T0_2_FD_201948 | JGI IMG/M metagenome (GOLD analysis project Ga0302325, IMG submission 201948) | Peat permafrost microbial communities from Stordalen Mire near Abisko, Sweden - Palsa_T0_2 | ecosystem: Environmental > Terrestrial > Soil > Palsa > Peat permafrost | place: Sweden: Abisko...
CCAATCGGCACTAGTGGAGCTCTACCACCTTGAGGCTTAAGGGCTCAAGGAGGGGTACATGCTCTCAATATTCCAAGTATGTCTCACCGCCTTAGGCTAGAAACTCCCGTCTCTGCCGTAAATCAAGTGCTTGCTCCCTATATCACTGCTATATCACTGTATGCCCCAAGATAATGACACATACTTTGCAGCATGCACTTCCGAAGGAATTTGGCATAGTTCGCCGTTGACCGCTGGCAATGCAGAATTTTCCACAAGCTTTACAAGTAACGAAAACGGGGCCGTTGACTGTTCCAGAAAACACAGCCATCTCATGCCGCCCCCAGAACCCGATATATTGGCTCAGGGGTCAACCTTAAGCGCTGCACTGATCGTTGTGGGGGACGTCACCCAGGGCTATGCCACTGAGCGAAGATCAGCAGATGATACATACCTATCAATGCGTTATCCGGGCTGGGAGAATGGCAAGGATATTTTTTAAGGCACCCCCACCACAGCGGGAATCGTGCACAGACACGGTTTGCATACTGTTGAGGAGAACGGGATCTGGATCATCGCATTGTAGGGCTTGAGTTCGTGGATCTCTTGCACCATGAATTTAATCTCCTCCAGACCGCGCCATTCATGTGTCACACAGCGTGTCTGCCCTATTGAATGAAGCGATCGCGGGGATGTTCTGGGGTGGCCGTCGCCTGAAAATCCCAAAATTGGGTTCAACTCATTTTCCCGCCCCCAGTCTCGCTGCATTTGATCAGTCGGATATGGGTGTGGTAGCTTGGCCACAATTGTGGCATCCTATCAGATCATCAATACGTGCTTTTACAGAGTTCTGATTCGTTCAAAAATCCCGTCGTGATTTGCACACGCCAAAACAGGAACATGGAGAGGGGCACTGTGGTACAAGTCTAGAAGGCCGAGAAGCCTCCATTTTCCTTCCTTCATCGATGCGATTTATATATGTCTCTAACGTGCAAACTCGGACCCTCAGACGCCCCAACCAACTTCTTTTGTTTTTCACAAGTTGGAGTCCGTCATCATGTACCTCAGCCTTAAGAATTTAGAAAGCTGGCCTACGCCGAACTACACCAATCCAGAGACACGTGGACCCGGCGTCATATACATCAACGGCATTCTCTACCCTCTTGTTTTGGCAGTGGTTGGAATACGGACATACACAAGAATTTTTATTTCGAGAAGCTTTGGTCTCGATGACACTTTCATTCTCCTTGCGATGGTACCTCTTGCTTCCCCCCTCGATCTGCTTCTTCTAATCTTGAGGTTAGCTTCCAACAACAGCCTTCGTGGCTATGATGCTAGTTGCTCAGCTGCGGGATGGATGGAATCGGCATGAGTGGGACCAGGTGCCAACTACCGTGGCGACTAGCCTAAAGTTCTCTCTCTCATGTCAGATTCTGTTTGCATTAGCAAGCACCTGCACACGGCTCTCTATGCTCTTCCTCACGCGGAGGATCTTGTCAAAAGGAAACCCAAAACTCGAGAAAATAATTATATTCGCAATCGTGTTTATGACAACTGATTGCTGCATCTTTATCACTGTTGCGATCTTCCAATGCAGGTATTACTTCCCCAGTCATTTTGCGGTTCAAAGCTAAAGATCAATAGACCAATATCAGCATACTGGACCTTGTCGTTTGTTCCACAGCACTGCCTCGACCAAAAGATCCATCTCCTGGTCCAAGGCGTCATGAACATCATCTATGATTTTTGCGTTGTCCTCATCCCTATCCCAGTAGTCCTCAGACTCAACCTCGCCCTCCGCCAACGCATCATAGTCGCCCTCCTCTTCAGCGCCGGATTCATCGTTTGTGTTGCCGGCACTGCAAGAACATACTTTATGTATCGTTGTACCAATGGGTATCATGATATTACGTGGGATGGCTATCCTGTATGGATCGCAACTGCCATTGAATTGTATGTTGGAATTGTAAGTAGACTCCTCAAAAGCCATCATTATCTACAGTACTTACGAGGACCAGGTATGCGCCTCATTTCCACCAACGAAGCCATTCTTTGCGCGTTACATGCCGAAAGTCCTGGGCAACTCCCAATATATGAAAGCGAGCTCCACTCGCGACCAATTTCCACAGCCTGGCTCCGGGGGCTCCGGCAATTTTATCACCGTCAGTCATACCATCACCGTGCGGTCACACGAGAGAGTGGGGAGTGGTATAGAGTTTGAAGAGTGTTCTGCACGGTTCAGCAAAGAGGAGAAGATGGATCAGTTCCACAAGGAAAGCGAAAAGCCACAAGACTGGTCTTGGCTTAAAATTCCTTCTTCTACGAGGACAAGTGTTGCGCACTTAGTTTCTCAAGATTCTAGGACGGGGGAAGTTTGATATTTGTTTTGTAGTTATTTTAGCGTTGAACATTTACATTTCCAGATTTCACCTCTATCTTCTCCTACTGTAACAGTGAACGTGCCATCTCATTTGATCCTCGAGCTTCCCGAATCTTGGGTTCTATCGCCTTTCCTTGCCAGCCATAAGCACATGCTATATTCAACTCCAATACCCAAAGGGAAGGGTATTTTAGTCTCTACTCTTGTACTTTGGTGGCGTCAGCTCAGTAACATGAGCACCAGTGGCCAAGCTTCAGCGGCAAGAGATTCGCACTTTTCGTGTGATCGACCTCACTTTCTTCGACCGCAGAGCCCAGCCTTCTCTTTTCAGGTGGTGTGGCGTTCATCCAAAATGATAGAGTTAGTGTAACAAATTCCTCATTCAGCACACTATTACGCACCACTCTCGGCAAATTCCTTGGAGGAGCTTACCTTACCCCTATTCGCATCTGAAAAGGGCTGCAACGGCTAAGCGAGGGGAGGGTAACAATCGCACGACAAGCAAACCTTGACGAGAACACAAATCGGGGAAAGATGACACTCAGAAAGTACATGATTACTTGTATTGGCTTTCATCCCAGAAGGAGCAGAGGCTCGTGTATTGTTGCAGCATTCATTATACATTGGCAAACCATGTAAGTCCGTACTAACCGATGGCCGCTCTACTAAGATAGGTTTGCCCATCTAAGCCACCAAGCCTCCTATACATGCCATCTTATTGATCGAACCTCAAACTCCAGCTAATAGTGACAAGTGTTCGGACCCTGCAAAGCTCCAACCCCTATCGAGCATGCACAACCTAACGTCGTTGAGAGCAGGACCGCGATCTGCCCAGTAAGCCTTGAGACAATGATCCAACATGGTACAGTAATTGACGACCTGGTTCGGATATTCGCCTTGTTGAAGGAGCAGGTCTGCTTTAGACGGAAAGGCTGCTTGGTCGGGCAGGAGAAAAGGCAACGGACAGGCCAAGAGCGTACTTCAGATATTCTATGCTATTCAAGAGCTGGATATATTTGAGATCTTGAAAGATAATTATCAACAAAAAGGACAGAGTCCGAATCGTATTGCAAGAAATCAAATTCCCAATCTGCCAACCCTCGTCAGACCAAGCTTGACCCTAATCAGAGGATCAGGGAGCCAATAATAGCGCCCAACTTTGCGGTACTTTTCTAGCAGAACCATAACAACGATGCTTTTAGCGAAATCGATTCTTGTGGCAACAATGTACACTTGTCGCAAATTTAAAAAGGCTTTCCAGAGATAACCTTGGCCGTAGTATATATCCCTGGCTGTTGCTCAGTTCCATCTTCTGTAAAACAATCCACCGGTGCTCTTGGCAAAATGTATTTCCCACTCTGTATCAGACTCCTCCTGCTTGGCCTCCGCATATTTTCAACTGTCCTTCGGAATGCGCCTGCTTGATAGGCCCGAAGTTATCGCGTAGAAGCTCTTCGGGCGGTGGAGGAGGGGAACTGGCGTGAATAGGTGGTAGATCGGGAGGTTTTGGGAGAGTTCAATCGCGGAGCGAAGATTTCATCCTCTCGCTCAATTCGAGAAGGCGCGTAGCAGCTAATGAAGTCTCGACTTGTGATACAGTGGCTCCGTCAAGGGACTTGTAGATTTGTCTCGTCTCCGAGACGAGGCTGCACCCAAACTCGACAAACTGGGCAACACTGGTCGCTATGCTAAGGGCCGAGAATGGATCCATGATAAGCAGAGACGAGGAGGGTGTAAACAAATAGAGGATAGACTATTAGAATGTCGATGAAGGCTTTTGAGGGTTTTCGTTGACGAAGCTCCCAACTTGAGGGTGCAGCCTTACCGTCCTCTACTCACCACATGATGTGCGCTGTGCAACACCTGGCTGGCAGCAAATCATTGCAAGGCACTGGCTCAGGCTTTTAGCTAGGTACAGCAGTATAAATATTGCGGGGCCTCGTAGCAATACAGGTCATTGTAACGAAACCAAAGTATTGGATTGTGCGCAAACTGCCTGGAACATTTGCAAAGTCGACGTCGAAGGGCTGCTGGTGCCACTGATGGATATCGGATCTACTGCATTGCGCTGATATCTGGCATCACTATCCAAGAAGCCCATCATTGTATGGATCGATCTGTGATCTGCCAACGCCTCCAGTCTCGACTAGTCTACGGGAATAGAGTAGGGTCCCAGTGAAGTGTGGGACAGTAGGTGATGTGTGTGATCGTGAGGAGGTGAAGGAGGAGGCATGCAAATTGGATTGCCTCAACTGAGAGCTTTTAAGCATCAACAGCGGGTAAAAATGGAAGAGGCTTGATTTATGTAGCACGATCAATTGATCGGGTTGCCAAGATTGAGAATCCCCAGGAGCAACATGAAGAAGCCGACATAATTCTGCCAGACGTTTTAGGAGGCGGTAAGAACTGACTAAGTGAGGGATCTTATTATTAAGCCAATACCCCAACAAACTTATCATCACCACCACAATCACGATCACGATCACTTCGCATCCAAACCATCAAAACAACGAGGAAAACCATCTCATCTATTGATCATCTACGATGCAACGCTATAGAGGCTCCATCAACCATGCCAGGGAGTATAGTGGTCATTACAGAGGTATCGTTTACAAATTTTCCCATCCCCAAATGCCCGCTCCCTGGCCATATCCCGCAACGCCTGTAGCTGTGGCCTGAAATCAGATGTCCCAACAAAAAGATACACACCCCAAACTCCAACAACTCCTGCAATGATTTATCGACGTATGAAATCGTGAACGCATTCTAGTTTGGAGTTGTCGATCGTCTCGATGGGCTGTACTGTTGCTCGAGAGCTCGCAGCTTCTCGGCCATCAGAGCTCGAGCAGTGGTTTCGGACTGTCGGCGTTGGTTGTACACTGACCAAGGCCCTTCTGCGCCCACAAAGGCGTCGAGTTTCTGAGATAGTTGTTGTTGTCGTTCTGCAGTCACAACTGGGTCTTCGAGTTCAAGCTCGTCATCCGAAGAGCTAATGAAAGTATTAGTCCCTGATCTCTTGCTATGACTCTATTTCAAGTCGCTCTGATGAGGGATTAATGAACGTACTCATAGCTGGACCCAGCGCCGACGACCTGAGAGGTAACATCAAGTCGCTCTTGTCTGCGCGCAGCAGAGTTGCGTTCGTTGTTTCTGGCCTGCATGATTGATGGTTGCGAGAGCGAAGGCGATGAGTTGGTTCGACGGTATACGACACAGTAAATTTGGTGTGAGGAGATTGAGGTAGAGCTGTTGTGATGGCAAAAGAGGGCGGAGTCCCCGGTTATATGTCAAATCGCTCTGCCCGTAAAGTTGCGCTCGCTAGCAGTGCAAGCAACTCAGAGCCGTCACCAGGATTCTCAGGCCCACAGAAACATTCCCTACATTATCCGGAAGGATTCGACTCGGACACACCGAGTCCAATGGACAGCAAAGTGGAGCAGTCATGCGTGAAGTCGTAACCAACCATCGTTTGCGCTGGGCTATGCGAAAATCTCTTCGCTGGCACCTGCATAGCAGATTGCGTGGCAATGCTGCCCAATATAGCAGGCAAGTGCATGCGCAATCAGCCGATCGCGCCCTAACGGGCCAGAGACGCTCAAAATTTGCTCTTCATCGGGGGGTTTTGTCTGCGCGCACTTGTAGCTGCAAGTGTTCGGAGAAAAGCAGTCAGCAATACCTTCCCATTCTCCCGCGGCTTATGGTAAGGCCGTAACAATTCTTGACACCGAATACGGCATATGATCAATCCAGACTCATGACTGTCTGTTTCAGAAGATGTGATTCCACATGATGTGGTGTGTCCCGAGTATCCGTGAAGTGTTGAGGGGTTAGAGTAAACAAGCGAGGCAGATTTTGATGCCAGGACTCGCAACAACCAGAACAGAATGAAAAGTAAATTTCTTCAAGCAAACTTAGCCGTGTGATCATAACAAAACAAATCCTTCAGGAGATGATCTGCAGGACTATTGCATAATACATCCAAGGTCCTCCACCCGGGACGCTTCCGGCGCTCCGTGGAGGAGTGAGACAGCACTTTGCTGTAACCCAATAGAAAAAATCGCGCTGATAAATCCCTCATCAACGTCACGTCGACCTCAAAAGAAAAGCAGGTTTGCTCTCATCAGTGACTCAGTCGCTACCAAGAGCCTCATTTGCCGTCATCAGGTCACGCTCCTTCCGAGAAGATGCCTTGCCCATCACTAGTTTGGTTTCACGACAGGGAAGGGGTTTGCTCGTATCCGGGTAAGACGGAGTAATCGAGTGACCGCAAATCTATTTTTGAAGTCGACAGAGGTGGTGGTGCCAGCACATCACACCACTCCTTTGATTTCGCTAGATGCCCGTTTGCGATCACACCAACCATCTATTTTCATTAAGCGCTACTAAATTTGAAGTCTCCGCTTGGAGTGGCTTTGGCCTGACAACCTGCCCTTTTGGTTCCGCGCCTTATCGAATGCGGTCTCACTGCCACGTAGCAAGTCTATTTTTGAAGTCGACAGAGGAGGTGCCAAGCATATCACACCACTTTTTTGATTTCGCCAGATGGCGGTTTGCGATCGCGCCACACCCATTTTCCTCCTGCGCTACTAAATTTGGAGTCTCTGTTCTGACTGGCTTTTGGTAGGAAAATGCTCAGCCTACCTAATCCTTTGCTTTCGCGCTGTCTCGAATGCGGTCGCACTGCCACGTAGCAAGTCTATTTTTACCCCCCGTTCGCTTACCAGCCACTTAGGATTTGAGGATTTGTTAGCAAAGCGGCTGAGCGGCGCGCGCGATTTGCCGTCTCATCAACATCACCGAAATCTCTTCCAAGCCCAATTTGAGGTATCTGCAATCCTGACACGCAAAAAGCGCGATGCCCCTAGATACGAACACCATCGATCCGCAGCTTAGAGAAAGCATAGACACCACGAGGCTGACTGGGCAGCCTCTGACGCTCCCGACGAGGACGCATGATGATACTGAGGCAGGGGCCGATGGCGAAGATGGGGAGAGGCAAGAGGGGAGTGAAAAGAGGCAGAAGTTGAATCTGTTGAAGTGCAAGCAGTGTCGGGAAGCAAGGAAGAAGGTATAGTACTGTTTTGATCTTCGCCACATTTGTGAACTTCTCAGCCCGTTCCACTTGCTAAGCTCGAAGCCTGGATTGTTTATCTGCTTTGCGTGCTTTGCGAAGGCAAAAGTTGAACTTTGACTTGATGCTTAAGCTCCACATCGAGGCTTCTTTTGTCTTTGCTGCACGTCGACATAGTTCAAGCTTATGTTGGCCCTGCATTTAAGCTTATCTCCTTTCTCTCGTTAGAATCTTCCAACTGGCCCATGTTGTTCCGGCGTAGCCTCGTTGCAAAGACCATCTCTTATCTCGTAACAATAAAGTGGCTTAGCTAACATGTAACAAGTGCTTCCCCGTAGATCGGGTCTGGCCCGCAAAGTGTGAACGTTGCCTTGCACATCGGCCACACCCGCTTGAATGCTCCGAGCCGGAATTGAATACTCGGAAGCGGGGCAGGAACAAAGACAAGGAAAAAGAAAAGGACAGGGAACCTATGTTGACGAGGTCCAAATCCCCAAAGGCACCGAGGCGTATACTGACTGGTACCTTATCGCCTTCTGAGGGAAGAGAGACCCCAACTACAGTTCGGGAGAGCAGTATTGATGACTCGGATACCACTACACAATCCACTCTAGCTCCTGGTGAAAGACCCCAGCGCACGCCAGTGCTCCCCAAAAGTCTCAAAAGAGAACATCCAGGAGCCTCTGTTGCAGCCGAAGCTCCGAAAGAGCAGGTCAAGAACAAGGAGGACTATCGCCCAGCCTCATGTTACGAGTCCTTGAAAGAGCGCGAATTCCGTATTTTGAAGCTGGCTCCTGGTCCCCCTCAGGACGATACCGATGATATCATATCGTGCTCCTTTACTATAGCAACTATGGATTCAGACCAGCCTATGAAGTACGAAGCAATCTCTTATTTATGGGGCGTTCCAAATCAGAAACCCGAGAAGATTCATCTGGTTGATTCTCAGGGAAAGGAACATCCCATATTCATCAGGAGTCATCTCTACCAAGCATTGAAGAACTTACGCCATCCCAAAAAAGAGAGGCTATTCTGGGTAGATGCATTGTGTGTTAACCACAGCAGTGGTAACCAGGAAGAGAGGATGATACAAAGCCGTATGAAACGATATGTCTTCCGCAATGCAACAAATCTTTGTTTTTGGCTAGGTGAAGATGACAGTTCCAAAAAGGCACTGAAATTCATCCCTAAAATTATGGACCTCACTGCCATCGAGAAACTCGCCAGCCCCAGTGACGAGAAGGAGAAGAGTGACGAGAAGAAGAAGAGTTACGATGAATGGGCTGCTTTTGTAGCTCTACTCAGGAACCCTGTCTTTAGCCGTCTATGGCTTTTGCAGGAGGTAGCCGTAGCACAGAATATCACTCTACATTGTGGCCAGCCCGCCATATACTATGGAGACCTGGTCGATGCTGTAGCCATGTTCAAATCCTACCGCAACAAGATCGCTGTTCTTTTCCGCAAATTTGGAAGGAATCCCAAAGAGCTATCAGACCGGCAAGTCACGATGGCCGAACGATTTATCGAAGTCTCCGTTAACGCACTGAGGGTCATCACGACCTCAAACGGGCAGCAGAAAACATTACGCCTTCTCAGCTTGGAAGCATTAGTCTCTTATCTCCACGAGCTCGATGCCACCGATGGCCTCGATAGGATCTACTCAGTGCTTGCTATTGCTAACGACGGTCCCAAGCTCGACGATACAACACTGATGCCCCTCCATGGGCAAGAAGGCGGATCAATCCCACTATTCGACTACAAAGCTAATGTTGCAGACGTGTACCGAGCCTTCGTAATCCAAAGCATAAAAAACTCCCGCTCGCTCGACATAATCTGCAGATATTGGGCCAGGCCAGTCAAGAACGAAACCCTACCAACCTGGGTCCGACCCAAGCAGCTCATTCAGAAAGAAATCGAGACCGTAGTGTCCGAGCGCACCGAAGCAGACTCTCTCGTCGGCCTTCCAGACCACAACAACTATCACGCATCACGTGGCACCCTCGCCCCGATCGACCTTCTAACCACAGCTAGTACACTCACCCTAACAGTAACCGGCTTCAAGCTCGACACCATTGCCAAGCTCGGACCTCGAGCCTCGCAAGGACTCATTCTTTACGAATGGTTACAGCTAGGTGGCTGCACGAAGAACTCACGCCATCAGATTACCGTCCCCGATGCGCTCTGGCGAACGCTGGTCGCAGATCGCGGCCCGATGGGCACCATGCCGCCAAGCTGGTACGCAAGAGCCTTCGACTACTGCTTGCTGCATTCAAGTAATGGAGATATCAACACCAATACTCTACTCCAGGATTGCGGAGCAGATAGCAGTCTCGTCGTAGACTTCTTGCAGCGTGTCCAGAGCATTATCTGGAATCGGAAGTTCCTGGTTAGTGAAAAAAACAAATGGATAGGCCTAGCGCCCACCGCGGCGGAGGTGAATGATGTGCTGGTCATTTTGCACGGGTGCAGCGTTCCTGTTGTCCTGAGGCCGGTTAAAGAGGAAGGCGACGTTGTTGGCTGGCTGTTGGTGGGAGAATGCTATGTGCATGGCATGATGGATGGAGAGGCGATGGGGTTCAGGGAGGTCCACGAGATTGTGGAAGAGCAGTTTGAGATTCGCTAGTATAGTTGGCTGCTGGAAAGGAAATCTGATGTCGTTCTCCTCTTTATTCTCCTTAATTCTTAACGGCAATAGCATCCTTGTCTGCGCTTGCTCCCTATTCTTCGCGGTGGCAGCGTCCAGCGCTGGAACCGCATTAGTACTACCCGAACTAACTTTGGAACATATCAAGCCATAAAGTGAAAATTTTCAAAGTTCCTATAAAGAGCGCTCGCTTATGTTTATGCAATTCTTATTCCAGTACTAAGATTAGTGATTGTACTACGAATACTGGAACATTATAACTTACACTAAGGGATCGAAATCATATAGACAGTGCTACAAACATCATAATTGGCCGTCGCACGCGCTTTTGCCATTGTACAGAATCGGACTGAGACAAGACCGAACGGTTAAGCTTGAAATGAGTACGGATTGTGGGAGGATTGTGGGAGGAAAATGGCTCCTTCGGACGAAAAGCAAACGTTAGCAGATCTGGCACGGCAGAGTCCAAGTCTCCCACCAAGGCCAGTAAATTTCCCTCATCCTGGCGACCAATCCCTCAACCCTTTAGTTATCAGTAAGTCTCCTTGATCCTAGAAAATTCCAATTCTAATAGCTCCAGGCCTGCAGGACATCTACAAGCTTACCTTCATTCTGGACGATCACAATCACGAGGTCAACCATATCAGTAAGTCTACTTAATCTCGGAACGTTTAGTATCTAATAGTTCCAAGCCTGAAAACCATCCACAGGCTTTCTCTTATCATGGACGACCAGCAAGTCTTCCACCTCGGCCTCCTTAGTTATCGGTAAGTTATTTTATTCTCAAAAAACCACTTTACGCGTCTTTAGACCGGCAAAATATAGACTTGGACGGCACCCGAGACAATTTCCCAAAAATTCCATTGGAAATTACCCATTGGAGTCGTGCATTCGAGAAATTAATCGATTCCTTCATATCTCCTTAACAGTCACAATGTCTAGTTCTGCGTCCTGACCGCCGTTTTCGACGTGGACGCTCGTCCAAAAACACCGAATATAAGCACTGGAGAATGCTCAGTAACGTGTATCTAATCTTAAAGAACATTTAACCCATAATATAAAGTTCTGAAG
>Ga0302325_10030361_pt1 | contig 11145 bp, 11 predicted proteins | sample Palsa_T0_2_FD_201948 | JGI IMG/M metagenome (GOLD analysis project Ga0302325, IMG submission 201948) | Peat permafrost microbial communities from Stordalen Mire near Abisko, Sweden - Palsa_T0_2 | ecosystem: Environmental > Terrestrial > Soil > Palsa > Peat permafrost | place: Sweden: Abisko...
GTGTGCGTGCGCAAGGCGTGGTCGCCCGCTACAACGATCTCGAGGATCTCGACCGGTGTGTCGCGGGGAACGAACGCGAGATCGCGGCGATCGCGGTCGAGCCCGTGGTGGGCAACATGGGCCTCGTACTGCCGGAGCCGGGTTTCCTCTCGGGGCTCTTCGCGCGCGCGCGGCGCTGGGGTGCGCTCGTGATCTTCGACGAGGTAATCACGTGGTTGCGACTCGGCCTCGGAGGCGCGCAAGGCGCGCTCGGATTCGCACCCGATCTCACCGCGCTCGGAAAAACGATGGGCGGCGGGTTCCCGCTCGCGGCCTTCGGCGGGCGCGCGGACGTGATGGCGGCGCTCGCGCCGGAGGGCTCGGCCTTCACAGGCGGCACGTTCTCGGGGAACCCATTTTCGGTCGCGCTCGGGCACCGAACCATCGACTTGATCGAGAGCGACCCCACGCTGCACGAGCGCTTGCGGGCGAGCGCGCTGCGGCTCGCCGGCGGCGTACGTGATATCTTCTCCGCGCGGCGTCTGCCTTACGCCGTCGTGCAGCTCGAGAGCATGGTCGATTTCGCATTTCGCCCCGGACCCGCGGCCCGCAACTACGACGAACGACGGCAGGCCGATCCGGCGCTGTTTGCGGCCTACTATCATGCGATGCGGGCGCGCGGAGTTCTGCTCGCGCCGTCGCCGAATGAGTTGATGTTCGTCTCGACCGAACACGGGCCGCACGAAATCGACCGCACCCTCGAGGCGGTCGATGCGTCGCTCCAAGAGCTTCAAGGGAAGGGATTGCTATGAGCGTGCTCCATCGCGACGAGATCGCTTCGCGGCTGGAAGATCTCCCCGGCTGGCACCACCGCGGTAACGCGCTCGAGAAACGCTTCGAGTGCGGTGACTTCAACGGCTCGCTCGCGTTCGTCAACGCCGTGGCGAAGGTCGCGAACGAGCTCGACCATCACCCCGACATTGCGATCTCGTGGGGCACGGTCACCTTGACGCTCTGTTCGCACGACGCGGGTGGGATCACCGATCGCGATTTCAAACTCGCGATTGCCGTGAACGCGTTGCCGCCGAAGCAGGGTTAGGTGCGGACGGGTTTCGGGAAGCTCGCGACGCTCACGTGTCCCGCCGCGTCGACGGCGCGCACGCCGAAGAGCCAGTCGTCCTTCGAGAGCGGAAGCGTGACCGTCGTGGCGTTACCCGCGTCCTGGAGGTTCGACCACTCCGCTTCGTCGGTGCGCCGCCAAACCACGTCGTAGCGGACGGCACCCGGAACGGCGTCCCAGCGCAGCGTCGTTGCGTAGCCGAGCTCTTTGACGCTCATGCTCACCGCGGGCGCGACGGGCGCGGCTGCGAGCGTCGCGAGCGCGGCGACGTTGAGCTGCGTGACCCGCGCGAGGTAGTCGAAGTCCAGATACTGCAACAAGTCGCCGTACTGGATGCGGTTTTCGATCCGCACGGTTTGGTGCTGGTGATCGAAATTCTCGTGCGGTTCCACGTAGCGCACGGCCGGGAAACCTTGCTCCGCGAACGACTGCTGATCGCCGCCGCGCAAGAAGCGGTCGGAACGATAGATCATGTCGACGTGCATCGAGGGCACGTACGCGCCGTCGATTTCGCGGACGGCGCGCGCCAGCTCGCGCGCCGGCGAGTCGTTTTCGGCCCCGAGAACGTTGACGCGACCCACGGTGGCGTCAACCGGCAACGCTTCGCTGAAGAGCCGGACCTCGTTCGCCGCATTTTCGCCGTCGTGGCCGATCGAGGCGCCGATGATGTCGTTGTTGATGTTCGCGGCTACGTGCGTCCCGTCGTCGTGGAGTTTCTTCGCGAAGTGCGCCGATCCGAAGAGCCCCTGTTCCTCGCCGTCGAAACACGCGAACACGATCGTGCTGCGAAAGTGTGAGGCGACCATCACCCGCGCGGCTTCCAGGACCGCCGAAACGGCCGAACCGTTGTCGTCGGCGCCCGGCGCGTCGAGCGTTGCATCGTTGCCCTCGGAGTTGCGGGAATCGTAGTGGCTGGACATCACGTAGGTGGGGGCCGACGGATCGTCGCCGCGCAGGGTCGCGTAAACGCTCGAGACCTCGACGGCGCGCGGCGTGCGGTCGGCAATCGCCGGTTGCACGTAGGTGTCGAGCGCTACCGAAAGCCTGCCACCGCTCGCCGGCGCGAGGTCGGTAAACTGCGCGACGATCCAGTCGCGCGCGGCGTACACGCCGCGGTTGGGATCGTGCAGCGTTTCGGAGAAGAGGTTGCGCGTTCCGAAGCCGACGAGCTTGGAGTCGATCGCGCGCAGGCGCGACGCCGAAACGGCCGCAACCATCGCGGCGATGGCGGGGTCCGTCTGCGGTGCGACCGTGCCGGCGGCTCCGAGCGGCGAGGAAGATCCGAGAGACAGAGCGAGCGCGAGCGCCGGGACGCAACGCCGTACGGAAGTCACCCGGGTGCAGTTACACGGCTCGGGCGATCGCCCTTTCCCCGCGCGCGAAAGTCACCCAATCGCGGTGCCGTGCGTCGTCGCCCGCGACGGCGCGGTGATACGCGGCGCGCAGGCGGTCGGTGACCGGCCGGTTCGCCGGGTAGATATGGTCGTCGACGCACGAGAGCGGCGTCACTTCGACGGCGGTGCCGGTGAAGAACGCTTCGTCGGCGCCGTAGAGATCGTCGACCGACATCGGGCCGATCGTGACCGCGATGCCGAGGTCGCCCGCCAGCTCGATGACGCTCGCGCGCGTGATGCCGTGCAGGATGTCCGCCGAACGGTCGTTCGTGAACAGGGCCCCGTCCTTCACGACGAAGACGTTTTCGCCCGTCCCTTCGGCAATCTCGCCGCGATCGTTGAGCAGGATCGCCTCGTCGAAGCCGCGGTTCACGGCGTCCGTCATCGCGAGCACGGAATTCGCGTAGTGCCCGCAGCCCTTCACGGTCGAGGGGAGCGCCTTGGACGAGAACTTTCGCCACGGGGAGATCGTCGCTCGAATGCCGTTTTCTTGACCCGCACCGAAATAATTTCCGAGCGCGCGGTAGGCCAGCAGCACGTGGGTGGGGCAGTACGCGGCCGGCGCGAGCGAGATCGTCTTCTCACCGAAGAACGCGAGCGGGCGGATGTAGGCCGATTCGAGTTCGTTGCGCAGCAGCGTCTCGACGATCGCGTCGCAGAGTTCGCCCACGTCCCAGGCCAGTTTTAGACTGTAGATCTGCGCCGAGCGCGCGAAGCGCTCCATGTGATCCCGCAGCCGGAAGATCGCCGGCCCCTGGGGCGTCGCGTAGGCCCGAATTCCCTCGAAGACGCCGGTGCCGTAGTGCAGGCCGTGCGCGAACGGGTCGACCGCGACCGTTTCGCGGCGCGCGATCGTTCCGTCGAACCAATAGTAGGGCGCGATCTGCATGTGTTCGAGGGGTGCGGAGGCCATGGTGCTCCTCATAAAAAAACCTCGCCGCTTCGGCGAGGTCCATCGTGTGTGCGTGCGGTGCGCAGGTTACGACGAACGAAGCCGAACTTCGGGAAGCGTGCTAATAACGAGACCGAGAGCGAGTCGGGCGCGGTTCATGTCAGCGGAACGTATCACGGCGCCGGGTCCGCCGTCAAGCGAGGCCGAGCACGGACGTGCCCACGGCCGCGTGCCGGGACCGCTTCAGGTAGCGGCCCACGACGACCGCCGTCCCCTGGCCGGCTTCACTCTTGATGGCGAAAATATCGGAGCAGCGGCGCATGATCGGCAATCCGCGGCCGCGCTCGGCGGCCAGGTCCGGCAGTTTGGGCTCGGGCGGCAGGTCCGCGCTGAACCCGGCGCCGCCGTCTGTGATCGTGGCCACGATCCGCTCCGCGTCGATCCGGACTTCGACTTCGATCGGGCGATCGGCACCCCCGTGCTCGATCGCATTCGCGAGCGCTTCACCGAGTGCGATCATGAAGTGCCCGAGATCTTCGCCGCCAACGCCGCGGGCTGTGGCGAACTCGGCCACCCCTTCGCGGACCACGCGGGCTAAATGAGGTTTAGCGGGAACTCGGAAGTCGAGCACCGCTTCAGCAGTTGACATCTGATTTGTCGCCATTGTTCCCATGTCCGGACGCGCGCAAACGCAAGGGGGAAGCTCACCTGAGTCATCGGCAAACGAGCAAGCGTTCTTTCACCGTGTACGTCCTGCGCTGTGCCGACGGATCGCTCTACACCGGCTGGACGACCGATCTCGCGGCGCGCCTCGCGGCCCATCGGAGCGGGGGCGGTTCTCGTTACGTGCGCTCTCGGCTGCCCGCGGACTTGCGCGCCTTCTGGACCGTGCGCGACCGCTCCGCGGCGCTTCGCACGGAGTCTCGGTTCAAGGCGCTCGGCCGCGGCCGCAAGCTTGCGGCACTCGATGCCGGACAGGTGTTCGGGCGCAGGCTGCGCAACGCCCCGGACGTTCCCGAGCCGCCGCAGGCGGCGCACCCTGGAGGAAAGATGGCCGTCCAAACCCCGCCCACCGGCGCCGAGCTCGACACGCTGGCGAAGGAAGCCGAGACCGTGCGCGCCCGTATTCATACGAAGAAGGGCGACATCGTTTTCAGCTTTTATCCGCACGACGCCAAGCAGCATAGCGCGGCCTTCATCAAGCTCGCGCGCGCGGGGTTCTACGACGGCCTGACCTTCCATCGGGTCGAGCCGAAGTTCGTGATCCAAGGCGGCTGCCCGCAGGGCACGGGCACCGGCGGCCCGGGCTACCAACTCGCGGCCGAGTTCAACGACAAGCCGCACGTGAAGGGGACGGTCGCGATGGCGCGCTCCTCCAATCCCAATTCCGCCGGTTCTCAGTTCTACATCTGCATCGACGATGCGCGCTTCCTCGACAAACAGTACACCGTCTTCGGGCAAACCCTTGAAGGCCAAGACGTGGTCGACCAGATCCGCGTCGGCGACGTGATGGAAACGGTAACGATCGAAACCGGGGACTAGTCCCCGTAGAGCGCGCCGTGGACGGCTTTGGCGATGCGCCGGATCGCGATGTTCCCGAGTGAGAAGTCGCGCAGGTCCTTGGTGAGCACGGCGATGATGTAGGGCGACTCCCCGTAGGGGTCGACGATGGCGATGTCGTTGCGAACGCCGTCGATCTCGCCCGTCTTGTTTGCGAGCGGCATGCCTTTGGGGATTCCGCGCGCGATCTTGTCGCGGTCTTCCTGTCGCAGCAGGATGTCGATCATCTTGCGGCACGACGGGGGCGACGCGACGGTGTAGATGGCCTCGTGAGCCCCGCGCTCGATCTGGTACAGCAGCATCCCCATGTCGTGCGCGGTCGTGAGATTTTCGCTGTGGTGGGCGATGGCGTTCGCGTCCATGAAGTGCCGGTGAAGCTGGGTTTTCTTCAGACCCGCGCGGCGAATCGTGGCCGCGATACGTGGCATGCCCAGGAAATCGATCAACACGTTCGAGGCCGTGTTATCGCTCTGCTCGATCATGGCGCGCGCGAGCGTCCGGACTGAAATGCTGCTTCCGGGACTGTAGCCGTCCAACACCTCCGAGCCGGCGACGAAATCGGGTAGCTCGAGGGTGAGTTCGCGCGAGAACGTGTCGGGATGCTGCTCGGCGTACTGGAAGAGCGAGACCAAGATCGCGACCTTGATCACGGACGCCGATGGAAAACGCTCGTCCGCGTTATAGGCGACGGGGCCTCCGACGTCGAGTTTGTGGGCCCACACGCCGACCGTTCCCGACGAGCGCTCGGCGGCGCGCGCGATCTTGTCTTCGAGTACCGTCGCGCTCGCGCGAGCGGGAGCGACGAGCGCTGCGGCGGCACCCAAGACGAACCGGTTGCGTTTCACCGCACGCTGCGTACGGACGAGGAGTCGCCGAATCCTCGCGCGCAAGCGCGAGGTATGAAGTCGCGCCTTTCGCTCGTGCCGCGCATGTTCGCGTGCGCCATCGTCGTGACCGTCGCCTTGCGCGGCGGAGCGAGCGCAAATGCGAACGGTTTGCGCGGCGAACTCTTCGTCGTCGATCCCGGCCATGGGACGCGCTATCCGGACCGCAGTCCGCTCAACGTCGGCGCCGTGGGGCCGGGCGGACTCGAGGAACAGCGCGTCGTTCTCGACGTCGGCGAGAAGCTGGCCGCGCTTCTGCGCGCGGCGGGCGCGCGGGTCGTGCTCACCCGTTCGCATTCCACGCCGTTTCGGGTCGCATCGGACAAGCGGCTCGACAATCGCGCTCGCGCGGCGCTCGCCAACCGGCTCGGCGCCACCGCCTTCATCGCGCTCCATGCGGATTCGTCGCTCGATCCCGCCGCCCACGGGACCAGCGTCTTCTGGTTGCGCGGTAACTCCGTGCCGCTGGCCAACGCGGTTCGCCGCGGCCTCGCGCCGCTCGGCCTCGGCGAGGCGGCCTTTCACGCGCGCGATCTGGCCGTTACGAGCGAAGCGCGGGTTCCGGCGGTGCTCGTGGAGCTGGGCTTCGTTTCCAACCCGCGCGATGCGCGCGACCTCGCGTCGCCCGCCTTCCAGGACCGTGAGGCGCAGGCGCTTTTCAACGCGATCGCCGATACGTTCGCTCGATGACACGCACGCCGCTCGTACCCAGCGACCTCTTTCGCCTTGCCCTGCCGGGCGATCCGCAGCGGCCCGTTGAGGACCGCATCTTCTACGTTCTGACGACGAACGATGAGCCGGCCGACGAGGCGTTCACCGCGATCTGGTCGGTGCGGGCTGGGGAGCCCGCGACGCCGTTCACGCAAGGCAAGCACGATCGCATGCCGCGCGTCTCGCCGGACGGAAAACAGCTCGCCTTTGCCGGCGATCGCGGCGACGGCAAGCGTCTGTATGTCGTGCCGCTCGGCGGCGGCGAAGCGCGCGCAGTCGGCCCGGTCTACGATACGATCTCCGGGCTGTGCTGGGCGCCCGATTCGCTCCGTGTCGCGTACGTTGCCACGACGCCGCTCGACCCGGCTACTGCGCGCATCGCGCACGACGAGCGCTCGGGCGCGCGTCATATTCGCGCCCTTCCGTTCAAAAGCGACGACGACGGATTGCTCGACGGCCGGCGCAAGCATCTTTTCGTGCTCACGCTCGAGAGCGGCGACACGCGGCGCTTGACGCACGGCGATTTCGACGTGCTGGATCCGGCCTGGTCGCCGGACGGCTCGACGATCGCGTTCGCATCGCAGATCGACGCACCCGAGACGGCATTCTACGAAGACATCTTCACGGTCGCCGTCTCCGGCGCGGCGCTCGTGAAGTTGACGCGCTCGAAGGGTCCGGCGAACAAGCCGTCGTGGTCGCACGACGGGCGCGAGATCGCCTACATCGGTCACGAGAACGGCGACGATGCGGGCGGCCGCTTCAACCATGAGTTGCTTCTGGTGCCGGCCGGCGGCGGCGAGCCGCGTTCGATCTCGCTCGCGGCCGATCGCTCCGTCACCGACTACGTCGGCAGCGACTGCCGCAACGTGGGCGGAATGCAGGCGCCGTTCTGGTCGGCCGACGACCGCGAGCTCTTCGTCCCGCTGTCGTCGGAAGGGGCGTGCGCGATCGCCGCGTTCGCGCGCGACGGGTCCGGCCATCGCATTGTCGCCGGCGGCGATCGCGACATTTGGTCGTTCACGCGCGGAGGGGACGGCGCGATCGTCTTCGTGTTCGCGCAGCCCACCGTTCCCTCAGAACTCGTGTTGCTCGATCCCTCGGGCGCAGAACGCGCCTTGACCGATTGCAATCCGTGGCTCGCCGAGCGCTCGGTTCGAGCGCCGCGCCGCGTGCGTCCGATAGCCGCCGACGGGACCCAACTCGACCTTTGGATCTTGGATCCCGACGAAGCGCCCAACGCGCCCTACGTGCTGCAAGTCCACGGCGGACCGCACACGGCATACGGGGTCGCGTTCATGTTCGAATTCCAAATTTTGGCCGGGCACGGGATCGGGGTCGCGTTCGGCAACCCGCGCGGCAGCCAAACCTACGGTCACGCTTACGCCGACGCGATCACCGGGGACTGGGGCGGCCTCGACGCGTCCGACGTGCTCTCGCTGCTCGACGGCGCGCTCGCCAATGCATCGATCGATCCGGCGCGCATCGGCCTCGCGGGCGGCTCGTATGGCGGCTTCATGACGACCTGGCTGCTCGGCCATTCGAAGCGGTTCGCGGCCGGCGTCTCGATGCGTTCGGTCAACGACTTCGTCAGCGAAGTCGGTGCGACGGACCTCGGCTGGTTTCTCGAAGGCGAGGTCGGGGCGCCCTGGGACGACGGCGGGCGCAAGCTCTTCGAGAAATCGCCGATGCGCGCCGCGCACGAGATCGACGTGCCGCTCCTCGTGGAGCATTCGGAGCGCGACTATCGCTGCGCGATCGATCAGGGCGAGCAACTCTTCACCTTGCTGCGCCGCTTCAATCGCGCGCCCACCGAATTCGTGCGCTTCACGGGCGACGGGCACAGCCTCTCGCGCAGCGGCAAGCCGCGCAATCGCGTGTTGCGGCTGCGCTCGATCGCGCACTGGTTCATCCGTCACCTGCGGCCGGCCGGCGTCGAGCCGCTCGCCGATCGTGCCGGAGCGCTCTTCGAACCGCTTCCGACCGAAGCGATTCCCTAGAGGTTGAGGGCCAGAACGGGTTCGCCGGTTTGCGCCGCGGGCGTGGACGTTGGGGCGCTCACGTATTTCGTGCGGTAGATGTATGCGCCCGGGATCGTCTCGCAGTCGCGCACTTCGGGCGAGTAGATCGTGGCGACCGCCGCGTCGTAGGTCGCGCCGTCGAGGAACGGGTCGCCCGCCGAGCGCACGATGACCGCCTTGATCACCTTGCCGTCGCGCTCGAGATACACTTTGATGTCGACGACGCCCGTGCGTTGGTTGTCCGCGAGGTATTTTGCGATCCCGGCCGGCCGCACGAGTCGTACGACGCGCGCCGGAGCGTTCGGCTGGGCGCAGGTCGCGGCCGTCGCTGAGGCTGAGGGCGCGTCTGCAAAGATCATCAACTGCCTGTTCCCTGGTAGCGGTTCAGTCCTATCCGCCAGAATCCGTAGGAGATCGCGAGCCAAATCGCGCCGACGACGGGCGTCAGCAATCCGACCGAGGGGGAGAGCTGGAGAGCGCCGTCTGTCTTGTGGAGCAAGAACGTCGCCGGAAAGTAGTTCATGAACGCGAACGGAAGAACGAACGCGAGCACGAACCGAACGCCCCGCGAGTAAATGCTAATGGGATAGCGCGTAAAATCCTGCTCGAGTGACATCACAACCCAACGCAAGCTGTCGATCCGGATCACCCAGAATGCAGCCGTCGCAATCGAGAGCTGGATCCCGAAATCGATCAGCGCGCCGCCGATCACGACCAGCGGCACGTAGGCGATGAACGTGGCGTCGACGCGCACGCCCGCGAACGCGGTCGCGACCGAGAAGAAGGCGATCGAGAGAATGAATTCGTCGGGCCAGACTTGCTGCGGGATCGTCATCGCTTGGAACAGCGGGTCGAGCGGGCGCACGAGAAAGCGGTCGAAGCGTCCTTCCTGAATCATCGCCGGCACGTCTCCGACGGTGAAGAAAAACGTATTGTGAAACCCGTGGCCCATCATCCAAAGCCCATAGAGAAACGCCATCTGGCGAAAATCCCAGCCGTTCATCGACGGGAACTGGTGCAGCGTGACCCATAGCGCGCCGATCGCGCTTGCGTGGTATACGATCGTGAACCCGAACCACATGAAGAAGTTCGCGCGATACTCCATCATCGTCAGCAGGTTGATCCGCCAATACTGCGCGTATGCGGCGAGGCTCACGAACGGCAGTTTACGCGATCAGGAGCAATGCTCCCGCGCACAGAGCCAGCGTAGGATCGAGAGGCTCAGCTCCGGATCGTAGTCGCCGCGTTTGCCGCTGCCCGCGCGGTCGAAGCTCGCTTGCTGTGAGGCGGCCATGGTGAGGTTGTGGTCCATCCCGTTGATGACGTCGAGTTCGGCGTTGCCGGGGTGCGCGGCGTTGACGGTCCGCTCGATATAGCGGTGGTCGTCTTCGTCGACCACGAAATCGGATGAGCCGTAAACGACGAGCACGGGCACCGCGAGTTGCTTCCACGGATCGGCGAGGTTCAGGGCGGCGACTTGCTGGATGTACTCGCCGCTCACCGGGTAGACGCTGAAACGCTGCGCGCAATCGGGGTGCGCGCGAACGATCGCTTCCTCCGGCAGCTTCTCGACCATCAGTTCGTGCGAGCAGAGTTCTTTGCTGCGCATCGTCGTTTCGATTTGATCCGGCGGCGTCGCGGAGAGCAGCAGTTGGCGGCGTTCGTTGCGGAGTTCGTAGTCGAACCAGTCCCGCGCGACCGCTTCGGCGACGATGATGCCGGCGAGCGGCTGTTCGAGCCCCAGGCGCGGCGCGATGATGGAGCCGATGCTGTGCCCGAACACGTAGACGTGCGCGGGGTCGACGGCCGGGTCGTTGCGGAAAGCGTCGAGCGCCACCGCGTAGCTGTGGGCTTCGGTCGAGAAATCGACGCCCGCGCAGGGCGGACCCTGGCTGTCGCCGACGCCGCTCTTCTCCAATCGCAAGGTCACGAAGCCGCGGCGGCTGAGGTCGTGCGCGAGGCTGCGATACGCGTCGGGCGCAACGGTGTCGACCGAGAAGCAGCCGATGCCGCCGGCGAAGAAAACGCCGGGATGCCGCCCCGTCGCGTCGTGCGGCACGGTCTCGAGCGTACGCCGCAACGTCCCGTCGATCGCGATCGAGCCGTACGTCGTGTCGACCTCGGGATCGTTTTCGCGCGGATATTCCGGCAAGACGATCCGCTTATAGGAAACGCGGCCGGCGTGCGCGACGCCGAGGCCCACGAGCGTGCCGCCCGGCATGCGCATCTTCGCGAGAAACGCACGGACGGTGGTAACGTCGGAACCGTTGACGTCGATGATCGTGTCACCGGCAACGATGCCGGCACGCTCCGCGGGCGAGTCCGGCAAGACCGCGCTCACCACAACGGCGCCGCCGCGTTCGATCGTTACCGCGCCGAGAAAACCTCGACGTACGAGCGCATCGGCGCCGAACGCCGCGACGGCATGAAAAAGAAGAGCGAGCGCCGGCGTCGCCGCGAAGAAGGCGAGCCGCCCGCGCACGTTACGGCTTGACCAGCGGATTCTTTTCGGCGAACGCTCCCAACGGATTCGGCGTCACCCAGACGATGAGGTCCCAGACGCTCGGGAAGTCGAAGACCGTCGCGA
>Ga0302325_10030362_pt1 | contig 11145 bp, 8 predicted proteins | sample Palsa_T0_2_FD_201948 | JGI IMG/M metagenome (GOLD analysis project Ga0302325, IMG submission 201948) | Peat permafrost microbial communities from Stordalen Mire near Abisko, Sweden - Palsa_T0_2 | ecosystem: Environmental > Terrestrial > Soil > Palsa > Peat permafrost | place: Sweden: Abisko...
GGTCATAAGTATTCTAATCTTATTAAGACTATACTTATCAATGGCTTCCAGGCATATCACTTCGCGTAAAATTCGTAGTTTAGCGTCCAGTGGGACTCTTTTCCGGGTTCGATTCTCATATCGATATAGGGTTCCGGCGACAGTACTGTGCGAATGGACCAGAAGACCACGCGCGATAGCGGCCGGTCGCCGGTTAGTCTTACTCCTGCGCCCGTTTTGCCGTTCTCGACAGTGATGTCGAAGTCTTTGCTGGAATCGCCGAAGCCGGCCAGTTCGCCATATACAGAGGTTCCGTCTGCGCGCAGTTCCTGCTGGTACACCATCTCCTTGCCTACCGGACCCGCTGGGCCGCGAAACGGAACGCTCGCCTTCAATTCGAACGGGAACTTTACATGCATTTCCGGTCCGGAAGGCGTTCCGTCGATTACGTAGAAGTTGTGGCTGTAGACATTAGTCTCGATCGTCTTGGTCCCCGTGTTTTTCAGGCTGTGCTCGATCACCATGTGCGGGCTGCCCTTTGCGAGGCGCACAGTTTTCTTGTACAGGTACGCATAGCCGGAAGACGGGTCGCGCAGGGTTTGCGTGAATGTCACCGAATCCTTGCCTGTCTTCACAGTCCATTTGCCGGGATCGACAATTTCATAGGTCTTGAACTGTTGGAACTTTTCTTCGGTGGGTTTCCTCAGGACACCCACGCCGATGCGGATAAACGTGCCGCCGGTCTTGGCGTCCATGTATCCGAGGGCGCTGTCACCAGTGCGGAACTCTTCGACGGGTCCGCTAATGGAATCGTGGAGCTTGGGATCGTATTTCGGAAACCACACTCCGAAGTAGTTGTGGCCTTTATAGACCAGGCTTGCGACGACGCCGGACCAATCGAAGCGAGTGGCGCGGTAGTAGCCAGTTTCCGCATTCGGTAGATAGAGCTTCGCTTGAATCTGTCCGTTCGAAATCGAAGCTTCGGGGAACTCCGCGGCTTGCGCCGTCAAACTTAGCATCAATAAACAGAGGCTTCTCATGCTTTGGCCTCCGCATTCGCGCGGCTCAACAGCGCCCGCATATACGCGAAGCCGTAGGCTGTCTGCGCGCTCGCGCCGCCTACGAGGCTGGGCGTGTGATCGAGGATCACAATGCCGTCGTAGTTCACATCGCGCAGCGCCTTCATGATTTTGTACATGTCGTAATAGCCGTTATCCATGAATGTTTCGACGAAGCGGGGCAGAGGCGCGCTCACGTTGCGGAAGTGGATCTTCCAGATCTTCTGCGCGCCGAAATAGCGGATCATCTCTTCGGGATCCTTGCCGGTTAGCTGTTTGCCGCCTTCGAGCCAAGTCCCACAGCAGAGGCAGATGCCGACATTGGGGCTGTTGGCGATCTCCATCGCCCTGCGGTATCCGTCGAAGTTTGCGAAGACGCATCGCGGAACTCCTGCGAGGACGGGCACTGGCGGGTCATCGGGATGGATGCCGATGCGGACGCCCACCTCCTCGGCCACGGGAGCTACCTGCCTGATGAAGTGAGTGTAGTTCTCCCAGATCTCTTCCTTGGTGAACTCGCGCCCGTGCGATAACGGCTCCTTGAAAGTCTTTCCGTCCCAGATGCCCTGCTTATCGGGGCTAGCCATATCGAACACGCGGGCGGATGAGCTACGGATGGTCGCTCGTCATGCCCGCCTTGCCAAGATTGCGCAGATACTGTTTGTATTCTTCGATCTTTTGATCGCGGCCGGGAAGATTCAGCGTTACCTCCGGCATGTTGTGGACGCTGGTGTTGCCGATGTTCCAGACCGTGATCCCGGCATCGGCATAGCGCTTCTTGATTTGTAGGAAGCCTTCAGCCGTGCGCAGGTCTGGCGAGGATGCGACGCTGACGTACTCGGCGCCGATCTGGCGAAGGTAGAGCAGATCGTCATCGCTCGGCTTGGCCGAGGCCTGTGCGCACAGCTTGATTCCGGGCTGAACGGTGTGGACCGTCGCCTTCGCGCTGCTTTGCGCGGCCAGCATAGCGGCCGCCATCAAATTGAACTCACGCCGGTCTTGCATCATGGCTGAAATGCTATCAGAAGCGCGCGGAACCCGAGGCCCACTTCTTCCACATGGCGCCATCGGCCAGCATCTTGATGAAGATGCCGCCGACTACCGAACGCGCTTGAAAGCCGCGCTGTTTGCCATCGGGCGTGAAATACCAATCGCTCAAGGGCACGCGCGTCGGAGTTTCATTGGCGAACTTATAGCCGTAGTGTGAGATCGCTTCGAAATCCTTCTGGTTCTCGGCTAGCGTAGCGGTCCAGATCAGCCAGTCGAGCTTGGTGTAGGTGGCGCGATTATCGAGCGGAAGACCGAAAGCGTTCTCTTTTGATGCATAGAAGGCGATTTCCTTCTTCGCGAGCGACGGGGGGAAGAGGCCGTAGCCGAGGATGCGGTCCCAGACGAGGTTATATTTCTGGCTCCAGGTTCCGGTCTTATCGAATGCGAGGCGGTAGTGATCGCCATCGTCCGCCATGGTTACCCACTTGGCCGCCATCTCTTTTGCGAGTCCATCGTACTTAGCGGCTTCCGCGCTGTGGCCCAACTGCTTTGCCAAATCGGCGTAGCTCTTGAGCGCGAGGATCGCTTTCAGGGAGAGGTTGGTGTTGTGCGCGAGATGTCCGGCGAAATCGTCGGTGCTCAACTGTTCTTCGGGGTCGAGACCTTTTGCGCTTAGGTAGTCGGCCCACTTGGTCAAGAGCGGCCAATACTTGCGCGCCATATCGGCGTTGCCTTCCGCCTTCGCGATTGCCGCGGTAAGGATGAGCATATTGCCGCTCTCTTCGACAGGCATCTGGTTGCGCTCCGTCTTTTCGCCTCCACCGTAACCTTGCCCATTGGCCAGCGGGTACTTGCCGAGATCGTGCGGCGCATAGGGCCACGACCATCGAGGCATCTGCGCGTAATCGAAAATCGGGATCATCTGCGCTTCGAGAAGCTTTGGGTTTAACAAGAGGAAGAAGGGAGCAGCGGGGTACAACACGTCCACTGTATCGATGGAGCCGTTGCTGAAGTTCTCCTTCGACATGCAAATGGGGCTGCCGTCGATGTCGGCTGCGATCTTGTGTGCGGCTAGTGTCTGGCGATAGGCGGTAATGCTCAGGGCAGCGTATTCAGGGCCTCCGGCGGTCACGAGATCATCGGTCAATGCCTTGTCGAAAACGATGGAGCGAGAGAGTAGCTTGTCGTGGTCCGCAGCGGCGGCCGTTAGCAATCCGCTTGCATCCATGCCGTTCCGGCGCCAATAGGGGCGCAGTTTGCGGTTGAAGTATTCCAGGGACCACACGTCGTCGTAAGCCAGCATCAGGTAGCGAGAGACGCCGGTGACGCCCACTCGACCCAAATCGAACGACGCGGAAAGCTGCGGGATCCGGTTGCCGTATTTCTCTTCCGGCTCCAGCTCATCGGCGTCGGGCAGGGTTCCTTTGCTTGCGAAACTCTGGCGGGCTGAGTAACCGGCTTGGAGACGCACGCCTTCTGGGGCGGCCAGGTAAAGATAGCCCCAATCGATGCGGAGATTGTCGCCCGACTTTTCCAAGACGGGTTGCTCTACGCTTCCTACTCGTAGGGCTTCGATGCCATTAGCCAGCCGCACGCGCGACCATGCGGTTTTCTGCTCGGGAGTGTTGACCGCGATCACGGAGCTTGCGTCGAAATCTATCGCAACTTGATGCTCACCTCCATCCAGGGAGCGGGCGTCGAAGAAGATGTAAGTTACTGGGCGAGTCAGGATATCGAGATCTCCGGGCAGCGCGGGTGTGAGAAAGGTAAGGCCCAAGCGGATGCCCGAACCTTCGAACGAATAGATGGTTCGCGTGGGTGTTAGTTCAAAGCCGACCTGTTTGATAGCGGGCACGCCGCGCGGTTGATCGCCGAGGAAGCGGAATGTGGTTCCGTCAATTCGCACCAATCCATTGAGCGGCTGGTCTGTTCCGGTCCAATGTTTGGTCGGCGAATCTGTCAGCACGGTGGTGGTGGACCAGATGCTGAAGTACGGGTCGTGGGCGACCAAGGGAATAGCGGGAGGTCGCATAGGAGCGGGATTTGCCGCGGCCACCACGGTTAAGAAGAACAGAACGGGACTCATCACGCAATCACTCTATCGAAAATCCGCGAGGGACCGGATTTGCTTGCCTTCGGCGTCGAAGTTTGAGGGAGGGAGCCAGTGCTCGAAGGCCGCTTTGCGCGCGGGCCATTCGATATCGAGCATGGCGAACCAGGCGGTATCACGGTTCTTGTTCTTGACGATCATATGCTGGCGGAATATACCTTCGAACGTGAAGCCGAGACGCAGGGCGGCACGGCGCGAAGGCTCATTCAACGCGTTGCACTTCCATTCGTAGCGCCGATAACCGAGGTCTTCGAAGACGTGCCGCGCCATGAGGTACATCGCTTCGGTGGCGCCGATGGTTCGCTGAAAGGCGCTGGAGTAGAGGATGCTGCCGACTTCGATACAACGATGGGCCGGCTCTATCCTCATGTAAGACGCGTAGCCCAAGGCCTTGCCGGATGTGCGGTCCAGAATGGCAAAGAATAAGGGGTCTTGGCCGCTGCCCTTCTTGATGATCGACTGCTGGAACGTTTCGAAATCCGTGTATGGCCCGTCAAACAAGTAGTCCCATAGGGTGGGGTCTTGCGTGCCGTTCCATAGGTCCTCGGCGTGTTCCTGACGGAGCGGAACCAGAGTTACGTGTTCACCTTGCATGGTCATTTCAGTTCGATTTTTTGCTTGGTCAGCGTTGAGCCGGTAGCCCTTTCCACGTCAGCAATGGCGCGGCCTACGTCTGCTTGGGCGCGAAGCTCGCGCGACCTTGCGGCGATCATATCGGTCTGGCGTTGGAGTACGAGGAAGAGCGTGGAGGTACCTGCTTTGAACTGGCGTTGCTCGCTCTGATATTGTTCTTCGGCGGAGTCTCTTGCGCGGGACGCGGCGCGGAAGCGGGCTTCGGCGGCGACCAGCGCCTGCGCGCTGTTCCGTACGTCCGCTACGACTGCCAGCTCGACGAGTTCCTGCTGGTTCTTCAGGCGCTTGCCTTCCGCTACTGAGACGCTTAGGTTCGCGTTCGCGGCACGGTTGCGAATCGGCAAAGACATTTGAATGCCGACTTGCACCGTGGGGTAAATGCCGGCTGTGAGGTTGTTGAGTGACTGGCCGTAGCCGCCGGCAAGTAGCGCCGGGACGCTGCTGCCTGAGGATGAAAGAGAGAAGGGTGGAAGGCCCGCATTGACCGAGAGCAGGTTCAAACGGTCGATCAGAGGCTGGAAACTCGCGGTGATCGGATTCGGTCCGGACTGCACGATCTGTCCTGCCAAGCCTGCGCTTGAAACCTGCGCCACGAGATCGAGTTGTGGCTTGGTTTGATCTTTGTAGAGGCGTGTATCGAGCTGGTTCATCTCGCTCGAAATGCGCGCTTGGGCGATTTCGGGCCTGGTCTTCAGCGCCGCGGAGATCTCTTCTTCCATCGATCCGGCGGGATATTCGGTGTCTACTTTGGTGACGGGGACAAGCGCGGTAGACCACAGCATATCGGCGCGACCGCCCGCCATGAGTTGCTTGAGCGCGTTCTCCGCGCGTGTGAGCGTGTCCTGTGCCTGGTAGAACTGCTGCTCGAATGTTGCTACCTGAGTCTCGGCTGCGACGACATCTATGGGAGCGAGGACGCCCTGCTGCATCTGGCGAATGTTGCTATCTTTCTGCTGACCGGCGAGTCGCACGGCGTCGATTTGGGCTTGATAGTCCCGAACGGCGTAGTCGAGATCCCAATACGCGGCGGCGGCTTGTGTGATGACGTCGATTACCTTCTGACGAAACTGCTCGTCGCTCAGGGACTTGTTCTTCTTGGCCACCTGCACGCGGTGGCGATTATCGTCGTACCTGAGTCCGCGCCAGAGCGGCTGGGTCAGGTTGAGGTTCAGCGATGTTGGATACGTCGGATTGATGGTGAGGAATGTACTATCGCTCAACTGGCGCGACGACGCGAAATCCAGCTTGTAAGTAGCGCCGGTGGAAAGGGCGCCGCTAACGAAGGGATCGATATTCCACTCCTGAAAGGTCAACTTGCCATCGGCGGACCCGCTGAGGATGGAACTTGCAGGCGACACCTGTTTCAAGTGATGTCCCGTGAAGCCGACCTTCGGATCGTAGACGCCTCTTGCGCCGACGACGTTGAAGCCGGCTTCGTCGCGCATGAGCCGGGAGGAATCGATATCCTTATCGTTCGCCAGCACCATCGAAATCACTTCCGATAGGGAAATCTCTTTCTTTGAAATGATGCCGATCCGCGGAGTGGGCTCGAACTCGGCCCCTAGCAGCGTGCCTGCAATGAACAAAGTAATTAAACACAACGACATTAGTGTTTGCGGACAAACCGGTCGCTCACGCTTCCGACTCAGATGTAGTCTCATGCGACGGCCACCTCTTCTTCCAATCTCACCGCGGGCTTGCGCTTGAACTTCTCTCCCAAATCTTCGAATAGCGAGTAGAACACCGGCACTGCGAGCAGGGTCAATACGAGACATAAGGTCTGACCGCCTACTACGAGGACGCCGATGGAGCGGTTGGTTGCGGCGCCCGTACCGCTCGATGCGACCAGCGGGATCATGCCGGCTACCAGCGCGATCGTGGTCATCAGGATGGGCCGCAGACGGTCGCGGTTGGCTTGGATGATGGCGGCGTTGCGCTCCATGCCTGCGCGGCGCAGGCCGTTGGTATGGTCGATTTGCAGAATCGCGTTCTTCTTCACGATGCCGAAGAGCAACAACAAGCCGAGGCCGGTGAATATGTTGACGGTCTGGTTCGCGATCAGCAGCGCTACAACGCCGAACGGAACCGCGAGCGGCAGCGTCAACAGAATCGTAAAGGGATGGATGAACGATTCGAACTGGGCTGCCAGCACGATGTACATAAAGATGAAGGTGAGCGAGAACGCGAGCATGAAGTAGTAGCCGGTGCGGCCTAACTCCTTCGAGGTTCCTGTGAGTCCGGTAACGTAGCCGGGATCCATGTTGAGCGCGGCGGCATCTTCATTGATCAATTGAATTACTTTGGCTTGCGAACCGCCGGGCACAATGTTGCCGAGCAATGTCACCTGGCGTTGACGGTTGACGCGGTTGATGCTGGCTGGTCCGGTGCCCTGGCGGATGGTTACCAATTCGTCGAGGCTTACGGCGCCGCGTTTGGAGGAGGCAACGGTCATGCGCTTCAGGCCATCGACGCTGGCGCGATATTCTCCTTCGGCGCGAACGCGAACATCGTACTGGTCTTCGCCCGCGTTGAAGTTCGATGCGACTTGACCGGCCACGAGGACGTTGAGAGCCTGTGCGATGTCCTGAGCTTGCACGCCCAGGTCGGCCGCTTTTTTGCGGTCGATATCTACGCGCAGTTCAGGCTTGCCGGTGCGGAACGTGGAATCGATGTCTACGAGGTCGGGAATCTTCTTTATCTCGGCCTGGAGTCTCTCGGAGTACTCGGCGAGCTTGACCAGGTTAGGACCCGCGATGAGGTATTGCACATCGGCGTTGCTCTGATTGCCGCCGATGGCGTTTACCAGTTCGACGCTAGCCTTGATCTCGGGCGGATATTCTTTCAACATCTTGCGGACGCGCACCATCAGTTGCTGCTGCGATTCTTTGCGCTCGCTGACGTCGGTGAGTTTGACGTAGATCGAGCCCGCATTTACGGCTTGGTCGGCGCCACCGCCATCGGTCATCAGGGTGTTCTTGACGCCGGGAATGCCGCGAATTTCGCGCGCGATCTTCTCGGCCACGTTGGTGGTTGCCGCTAGCGTTGTTCCTTCCGGCATCCGCATCAGGACGTTGAATTGGGACTGGTCGTCGGCAGGGAGGAAGTTCTTACCTACGAACATGAAAAGCGGCACGATGCTGAGGATCACCAGGACGCTCAAGCCGACCATGACGCCGCGGTGAGCCATAGACCAGCGGAGCATGCGCGTGTAGTAGCGGTCTATGACGCGGAAGACGGCGGACTCTTTCGAATCGCCGTGCCCGGCGGCTTTGGGCTTAATGAATCGCGCGCACAGCATGGGAGTTAACGTGAATGAGACGAGCAGAGACACGGCAATCGCGAAGGCGGCGGTGAATCCGAAGGACGACATGAAGCGCCCTACGATGCCCTTCATGAAACCGACGGGGACGAATACCGCAAGGAGGCTGAGAGTGGTCGCCATGACGGCCAGGCCAATTTCCTTCGTGCCTTCGACGGCTGCCTGGAACGGCGACATGCCTTTTTCTTCAATGAACCGGTAGATGTTTTCGAGCACGATGATGGCGTCGTCAATAACGATGCCGACCATCAGCGTGAGCGCAAGCATTGTGATCTGGTTGAGCGTGAAGCCCATGGCGGCCATTAGAGCGAAGGTCGAAATGATCGAAGTGGGAATGGCGATTGCCGCGATCAGGGTGGTTCTGACGTTCGCCAGGAACAGGAAGATGATGATGGAGGCGAAGAAGCTGCCTTCGATCAGATGCTCTTTGATGGAGCCGACGGCTGCGCGGATAAAGACGGACTGGTCTGAAACGATTTCGGCCTTAACGTCCTTAGGCAGGGTCTTTCGAAGAGCGTCAAGAGCCTGGCGCACGGCGTCCGCTGTCGAGACAGTGTTCTCGCCGGATTGTTTGGAGACGACTAATGTTACAGCGGTCTGGCCATCGAGGCGAGACGATGTGCGCGGCTCTTCGGAGCCATCCAGCGCGAAGCCGATGTCCTTCACTGTGACGGCGTAATCGCCGCGGTTGGCGATGATCAGGTTATTGAAGTCGCGAGCCTCGACGATGCGGCCCATGGTTCGGACGGTCAGTTCCTTTTGTCCTGCATCGACGCGGCCTCCGGGGAGTTCCACGTTCTGAGCCTTGAGCGCGTTGAGGACGTCGGTAACGGTGAGATTGTAGGAGCGCATCTTGTCCGGATCCAGGCGGACTTCGATCTCATGCTTGACGCCGCCGACGATGCGCACTTCGCCCACGCCGGGCGCGTTTTCGATGCGCTGCTTGATCAGCTTATCGGCGATTTGAGTTACCTCGCGGACGGGCCGCGCGGCAGAGACTGCGATCTGCATGACGGGCGTGGCATCGGGATCGAACTTGGTGATCACGGGCGCTTTTGCAGTCAGAGGCAGATCCTGAATCACGAGATTGACTTTGTTCTGAACTTCCTGCGCGGCGACGTCACCGTTCTTCTCCAGTTCAAAGGTGACCAGGACGAGAGAGCGGCCTTCCGAGGATGTCGAGCGCAGTTCGTCGATCTTGCTGATGGTGTTGATGGAGTCTTCGATCTTCTTGGTGATCTCGGTCTCGATCTCTTCCGGCGATGCGCCAGGGTTATCGACCGTGACGGACACGGTGGGGATGTCGACTTTTGGAAACTGGTCCACTCCGAGGCTGAAATACGAGAACGTGCCGACGACGACGAGCGACAGAATCAACATCGTCGCGAAGACGGGACGCTCGATGCAGAGTTTGGCTAATCCGTGCATCTAGTTCTTTACCTCTACGGGACAACCTTCATAGAGATCGCCCAGCCTATTGATGGCGACCATTTCGCCGCCCGCGACGCCATTGAGCACGCGCACCTTGCCGCTATCGGCACTGAGCACCTGGACGACGCGCAGGTGGGCCTTGCCGTGATCGATGACGAAGACCTGCGATGAATTGGTGGCCGCGTCACTGACCACTGAGTTCTTCGGGACGAACACGGCCTGCTCGCCGCCGGGCAGTAAGATCTGGCCGGTGGCGAACATGCCGGGGCGCAGCGTTAGATCGGGATTGGTGAACTTCGCTTCCACGATGAATGAGCGTGAACTTGGATCGACCGAGGGGTTCACGGCGGTCACCTTGCCTGAGAACGGGCGATCGGCATAGGCTGCGACCTGCGCCTGCACGTCCATGCCGATCTTGATCCGCGCGGCTTGCGCTTCGGGTACCTGAAGCTGGAGTTTCAGCACGGCCGTCTTTACGACCGTCGCGATTTTGTTCGTGAGCGCGACGTATTGGCCGACGGCCACGGGGCGCGCGCTGACGTAGCCATCGAAGGGTGCGCGAATCGTCATGTCGTCGACTGCTTTTTCAGCGATGGCGATTTGGGCCTTCACGCCCGAAAGCGAGGCTTGCGAAGTGACTACAGCTTGATAGCTTTGGCGGGCACTATTCAGCGCCGCTTCATACTGTTGTTTGGCGGCGTTCGCTTGTGCCTGCGCGGTTTCGAATTGGGTCTTGTACTTTTCGTAATTGCTCTTCGATACGTCGCCGGTGGCGACGAGATTGCCGTAACGTTGCGCGTCAGCTTCGGCGAGGCGGGCCTGCGCGGCGGCGGATTCGTAGTTGGCGCGCTGGGCTGCGACTTCGGGCATCTTCACCGGGTCGAACTCGCCTGTGCCGTTGTAACCGATGCGGGACTGCGTCTGCCGCAGACTCGCCTGAGCTTCTTCGAGCGCCGCACGGGTCTGGCGCAATCGCAGCTCGGCATCGCTCGAATCCATGCGGACAATCACCTGGCCCTGTTTGACGAAGGCGCCGGCATCGACAGGGGTCCCGGAGATGCGGCCCGCTACCTTCGGAGCTACGTCGGACGATTCGTCCGCTACGAAACTTCCGGTGGCCTGAATCGTGAGCGGAACTGTCTTGGCATCCGCGGCGGCCACGCTTACCGTGACCGGCTTGGCTTCGGCGGCCTGCACGGCAGTTGACTCCTGCTTACTTCCGCACCCCACGCTTCCACACCCCACGCATAACCAAACGAACCCAAACAAGACCCAATTCTTCATTTTTTCTTCCTTTTTGCCTTTACCCGTACCCCGTTTAACACGATCTCCGTCAGCGTCTTCGCCACATCCGCATCCGAGCTCTTCGTCCGCTGCCAGCAAAACAGGTACTTGCCCATAGCAAACTGTTTCGCCACTCCGACTACCGACGCGAGCACGACGAATGGATCGCAATCGATCAAAGCGCCTTCCCGCTGCCGGCGCTCGACGTATTTCACCAACGCGTCGATGAACGGCGAGACGCTGTTGTGGTGCATCACAGCAATCTCATGCCCTTCCAGAGCGGCGTAGAGCATCAGGCGCTCGAACCGCGGATCCTCGCGATAGATCTCGATGACCTTGGT
>Ga0302325_10030364_pt1 | contig 11144 bp, 10 predicted proteins | sample Palsa_T0_2_FD_201948 | JGI IMG/M metagenome (GOLD analysis project Ga0302325, IMG submission 201948) | Peat permafrost microbial communities from Stordalen Mire near Abisko, Sweden - Palsa_T0_2 | ecosystem: Environmental > Terrestrial > Soil > Palsa > Peat permafrost | place: Sweden: Abisko...
CAGGCCAAGGCGCAATCCGACCAGCTGCTGTCGGAGACCAAGGCCGAGGCCGAGCGGCGCCGGGTCGCCTCCCAGCGCGAGGTCGACGAGCTCACCCGCCAGAAGGACAACATCTCCACCCACCTCGCCCAGGTGCGCCAGCTCCTCGGTGGCCAGCTGGGGATCCAGCTGCCGCCGGAGCCGACCGTGGCCCCCGCCCCGGCCAAGCCGGCCATCGCCGAGAGCGTCCCGGCCGCGGCCGCGCCCGCCGTCCGCCCGGCGGCGGCAGGCAACGGCGCGGCGGCCCCGCGGCCCGGCGGCCCCGCCAACGGCGACGGCAAGGGTTCCGAAGAGGACTGGTGGACCGAGTAAGGGCAACGAGCGCCTGACGGGGCGCGTTGCAAACCGTGTTGCCAACGTTTCGCCCCGGTCCGATTTTCGGGCCGGGGCGAAACGTGTTTTCGCGCTTTAGGCGGTGGCGGTCTGGCCGCCGTCGATGATCAGGACCTGGCCGGTCATGAAGCTGGACGCGTCGCTGGCCAGGAAGACGGCCGGGCCCGCCATCTCCTGCGCCCGGCCCCAGCGCGCCATCGGCACGTTGACGATCGTGGCCGCGCCGCCGTCGGGCGTGTCCCACATGACCCGGTTGAGGTCGGTCGCGGTCCAGCCCGGGCAGAGCGCGTTGACCCGCACGCCGCTGCGCCCCCACTCGACCGCGAGGGTCTTGGTCAGCCCGACGACGGCGGCCTTGGCCGCACCGTAGGAGGCGAGGAACGGCGCCCCGGCCAGGCCCGCGACCGAGGCCACGTTGATCACCGAGCCGGACCCGCGGGCGGTCAAGTGCGCGCCGGCCGCCTGGCAGATCCACATCGTGGTGTCCAGGTTGAGCCGGAGCACCTTGTCCCAGCCGGACTGGCGCGTCTCAAGGAACGAGACCGCGAAGCTCGAGCCGCCCGCGTTGTTGACCACGATGTCGAGCTGGCCCAGTTCCTTGAGCGCCACCTTGACCACGTCCTCGGCGGCGTCCCGGCTGGTCAGGTCGGCCGGGATCTCGACCGCCTGGCAGCCGGCGTCGCGCACCGCCTCGGCCGTCTCCGCCAAGCCCGCGTGCGTGCGCGCGGTGAGCGCGACGTCGGCGCCCGCCTGCGCGAACGCCACCGCGATGACCTGGCCGATGCCACGCGACGCGCCGGTCACCAGCGCCTTCTTGCCCGCCAGGCTAAACAGCTGGTCGGTCACAGCTCACCGTCCCATTCGGTCGGCAGCGCCGAGCCAGCCAGCGCCGCGGGGTTAACGACCCGTACGATCTCATTGAGCACGATACGGACGTAAGTCTCCCCCACCCACAGGTGCTTGGCGCCGTCCACGCCGATCACGTCGGCCTTGGGCACCCGCGCGAACCGCTGCCGCGCTTCCTCCGGCCGCAGGTAGTCGTCGAACTCGGGGACGAGCGCGGTCAGCGGCCGGCCCGACGCGGCCCAGGCGTCGAGGTCGGCGTCGGTCGCCCGGTGCAGCGGCGGGGAGAGCAGGATGGCGCCTTCCACGCCGGGCAGCAGCCCCCAGCGCAGCGCCAGCTCGGTCCCGAACGACCAGCCCACCAGCCAGATCTCCGGCAGCCCGGCCTCGACCGCGTAGCGCACGGCCGCCTCGACGTCGTGGCGCTCGGTCTCGCCCGCGCCGAACTCGCCGTCGCTGCGGCCGCGCTCGGACTCGGTTCCCCTGGTGTTGAACCGGAGCACGGCCAGGTCCGCCAGCGCGGGCAGCCGGTAGGAGGCCTTGCGCAGGATGTGGCTGTCCATCATCCCGCCCTGCGTCGGCAGCGGGTGCAGGCAGACCAGGGTGGCGGCGGGGTCGCCGGCCGGCGGCAGCGCGAGCTCGCCCACCAGGCTCAGGCCGTCGACGGTGGTGAAGGTGACCGGCGTCCGCCTGGCGGGCAGGACGGTCGCCGCTCGAATCAGCTGAGCCATAAATCCTCTGTCATCTAGCCGGGACGGCGCTGCAGGCGCCGCTGCCAGCACACCGTATGCCAATGCCGCCGCGATTCGACGCCCGCGTGCGTCGGCCAGACCACGACGTGCGCGGTACCCGGGTAGACCTCCTGGTCGCAGCCGGGGCAGCGGTACGCCTTGCCCGCCGCCGCGCCCGGCACCCGGCGCACCACCCAGTCGCCGTCGGGCCACTCCTCGACCCGCTCCGGGCCATGCGGCGCCCCGGGGGTGGCGGCCTTGGGCCGTCGGCTCTTACGCGCGGTCACAGCCATCAAGGGTATCCGGGCACCGCACCGGCCAAATCGCACTACAGTGCGTTGCGTGCGCCTTGTTATCGCGCGGTGCAGCGTCGACTACGACGGCAGGCTCACCGCCCACCTCCCGGCCGCCCTCCGGCTGCTCATCGTGAAGGCCGACGGCTCGGTCCTCGTGCACTCAGACGGCGGCTCCTACAAGCCGCTGAACTGGATGTCACCGCCCTGCCGTCTAACCGAGCAGCCGGACAAGTGGACGGTCACCAACAAGGCAGGCGAGACGCTCACCATCACCATCACCGAGACCCTGTCCGACACCTCGGTGGACCTCGGCATCGACCCTGGCCTGGTCAAGGACGGCGTCGAGTCGCACCTGCAGGAGCTGCTGGCCGAGCAGCTGCACCTGCTTGGCGACGGCTACCGGCTGATCCGGCGCGAGTACCCCACCCCGATCGGCCCGGTCGACATCATGTGCCGCGACGCCGACGGCTCGCACGTGGCGGTCGAGCTCAAGCGCCACGCCGGGATCGACGCCACCGAGCAGCTCACGCGGTACCTCGAGCTGCTGAACAGGGACCCGCTGCTGAGCCCGGTCAGGGGGGTGCTGGCCGCGCAGACGATCAAGCCGCAGGCGCGCACGCTGGCCGAGGACCGCGGCATCCGCTGCCTGGTGCTTGACTACGACGCCATGCGCGGCATCGAGCGGGTGGGCACGCTGTTCTAGGGGTCGGGCGCGGACGGTCCAGTCGGCGGGCTACTGGACGACGACCGCCTCCCCCGCCTGTATTGCCTGCGGACCCTCAAGCAGCCAGTCGATGTCGACCTCCTCGCCGCCGACGTTCGCGGTGTCCCACGGGCCGCTGAGCAGCAGGGTGTGGATCAGCGGGCCGCCCAGCTGCGCCAGGTGCGCCCGCAGCGCGGCATCGTCGGGCAGGCCCTCGATCCGGGTCGCCAGGCGGTCCCTGATCTGGCTCAGCCGCAGCAGCAGCGCCTCGAGGTCGGCCTCGGAGTCGAAGGTCCCCTCCTCGCCCTCGGCGATGCCGTCGGCGATGATGTCCTTGATCGGGCGGAAATCGCCGTTCTCGTCGGCGGTGACCATCTGCAGCCAGGCCCGGCTCTTGTGCCGGTACTGCAGCATGGACATCACCGCCTCGTGCCGGACGAAGTCGGCGTCGCGCAGCGTCGTGCCGCGCCGCGGCCGGGCCAGGCACCGGGCGAGCGAGATCGCCGACGCCAGCCCGCTGTTCAGGCCTCGCCCGGGCCAGAAGTGAATCGCGTTGGCCGCGTCGCCGAGCAGGAAGCCGAACGTCCCCGGCGTCGTCGGGGTGGGCGGGAACAGCCGGACAGAGAACCGCGGCCGCTGCACCATGTTCAGCAGGAAGCCGGTCACCGCGGTCAGGTTCTCGGGCGGGACGCCGAACAGCTGGAGCCCTTCCTCGACCCGCGTCCAGAACGGCGACCCGCGCAGCAGGGCGGGCAGGAACAGGGTGTGATGGGTGCCGCAGAAGAACTCACCGCGCGGATTCCGCTCAAGCAGGCAGGGCTCGGACTGGATGCACCCGGTGAACGTCTGCCTGATCGGGTTGATCCCGACCGCTTCCTTCGCCTCCTGATCGGTGAGCCGCATGTTCAGGAACCCCTCGCCGTTCAGCGAGTTCAGCAGGAACCGGTTCTGCGCCACCGTCAGCAGGACCGCCATCGGGTCTGGCAGCAGCGACTTCACGCGCAGGCCGAGCACCATGTCGGAGACCTGCTCGCCGTCGAGCCCGTAGAGGGTCGGGTCGGCCGCGCCGAACTTGCCGGCGAAGTGCGAGAAGGCACGCGACCGGCTGCCCTCGGAGATCACCAGCACGTGCTGCTTCACGATCTCCTCGCGGGCCGACTCGGCGTCGAAGCGCTCGGGGATGAGCTCGATCTGGCCCCGCTTGGCGTTAGCCAGGTCGAGCAGGCGGTCCTCGATGTAGGCGATTCTGATGTTGCGCGGCCCGAGATCGCCGATCGAGTCCGGTCCCTTCGGCCACATCTCGGTGAAGTTGCCTTCGGTGAAAAGGTGATCCTGCATTTCCTGCGGGAGCTTGAGGAACTGGCGGCTCTGGATGGTCACGACCTGCTGGCGCCGGACATTGCCCTCGTCATGGCCCTTCCACACCACTCGGCGGCCCTCGCGCTTCCAGCGGACGTTGTAGACCCGGATCGCCACCCGCGGTCCCATGTGGTCGGCCAGCAGCAACGCGAAGGCCAGCCCGACCGGGCCGCCGCCGCTGATCGTGACCCGCAGGACGGACGAGGGCTGGGCCGCCGCCTCGGCCAGTTGCTGCGGGTCGACCAGGAAGGTCGTCTCCTCTTCGCCCGACAGCTCGAATTTGAACCGCTGGCCTGCGATCATAATCTCGTCGCCGGGCCGCAGACGGTGGGTCGTGACGGCGGCCCCGTTCACCCAGGTGCCATTGCTGCTGCCGCGGTCGGCGATGACGTAGCCATCGTCTTCCTGCCGGATCTCCGCGTGCAACCGTGAGACCGAGCGATCGGCGATAACGATGTCGCTCTCGCCCCGACCGAACGTGACCGGCTCGTCGCCGATCGCGAAACGCTTGCCGGCCAGGTCACCGTGCAACCCCACGACGGTAGCTTTCACTGCGCTATCTCCCGTTAACAATTCGGGCAATCCCCTGACGTCAGCTGCTAGTACAGCATCGCCGACAACCCACCTCCATGGTTCCCAGATCTCATTTCCACGTCAATATCTAATCGCGGTCCTGACATCGAGGATCTCAAATTCGCACCTATTTCTTGATAGAAATTGGCGCTATTTGTAAATCAGGATCGGACGGGCCGGTCGGCTGCCACTGTGCTCGCTGCCACTGTGCTCGCCGCCACTGTGCTCGCCGCCACCGTGCTTGCTGCCACCGTGCTTGCTGCCGCCATGTTGACTGCCACCAGTGGGAGGAAGAGGTCGTCGACGATTGCCCTGATCCGCTCGGGGGTGAGTGGGCGGAGGGTCATGAGCAGGTCGTGGCGGATGAGATCGAAGGGCATGGTCAGGACGGCGGGCGGGATGCGGTCGAGGTCGATCTCGCCGCGTTCGACGGCGCGGCGGTAGATCTTGTCCGACCAGAACGGCCGGTCGTCCATGATCCGCTCCCGGACCTGGGCCGGGGTCAGGCCGGAGTTGGCCAGCAGGCCGGCGAAGGTCGCGGTGATGATCGTGGTGAAGGACGTCCGCCCGTCGCTGACGTTGCCGAGCAGCTCGAGCATGTCGCCGCGGAGGGTGCCGGTGTCGGGAATCTCGATCCGCCGCGTCCGCCCGTAGTGCTGCAGGGCGGCCATCACCAGCTCGTCCTTGTTGGACCAGCGGCGGTAGAGGACGGCCACGCCGGTCCTGGCCCGCGCGGCGACGGACTCCATCGTCAGGCTGGCGAACCCCACGTCCACCAGCTCTTCCCAGGCGGCACCGAGCACCGCGTGCTCCAGTTCCTCGCCGCGGCGGCGGTGTCGCACCTCATCGGACATGACGCTCAGCCTAGCCACCATCTTAAGAGAGGCTTGCCTTCCTTATTTTCCTAGCGTACTCTCCGAGATAAGGAATGGCTACCACTCTTACTTGGAGGTGGGTTGCATGGCTGCGACCGCCCCGGCCGACGACAAGGTCGACCCGAAGGTCATCAAGACCGGCCTCATCCTGGTGGTCGGCGTCATGGCCGTCGTCTTCGACACCACCATCGTCAGCGTCGCCCTGCACACGCTGGTGACCCAGCTGCATTCGTCGGTCTCGACCATCCAGTGGGTCAGCACCGGCTACCTGCTGGCCCTGGCCATGACGCTGCCGCTGTCCACCTGGGGGTTGCGGCGCTACGGCGGGAAGCGGCTGTGGATGTTCGCCCTCACCGTCTTCCTCGTCGGCTCCATCGGGTCCAGCCTGGCCTGGAACGCCGACTCCCTGATCGGCTGGCGAGTCGTCCAGGGGGCCGGCGGCGGGCTGCTGCTATCGGTCCTGACAACGCTGATCATGCAGGCCGCGGGGGGCAAGTCGCTCGGCCGGACGGTCACCCTGATCGCGCTGCCCGCGCTGCTCGGCCCGATCCTCGGCCCGCTCATCGGCGGCGCCATCCTGACCCACCTGAGCTGGCGGTTCATGTTCTGGGTGAACGTGCCGTTCTGCCTCATCGGCCTCGCTCTAGCCGCCAAGTACCTGCCCAAGGACACCGTCGCCGCGGTCAAGCCGAAGCTCGACACGCTCGGGTTCGCGCTGCTCGCGCCCGGTGTCGCGGCCGTCATCCTCGGCCTGTCCAACGCGGGCGCGGCGGCCGGGTTCGGCCACGCGGACGTCGTCATCCCGCTGGCGATCGGCGTCGTCCTGCTGGTCGCCTTCTGCCTGTACGCGGTGCGCAAGAGCGAGCCGATCGCGGACATCCGACTGTTCGCCCACCGGTCGGTCGGCTCGTCATCGGTGGTGCTGTTCTTCTCCGGGTTCACGCTCTACGGCGCCATGCTCCTGCTGCCGCTCTTCTACCAGGAGGCGCGCGGCGCCACCGCGCTCAGCGCCGGCATCATGCTCGTCCCCCAGGGCATCGGCGCCCTGCTGTCCCGCAGCCCGGCCGGACGGCTGACCGACAAGATCGGGGGACGCCCGGTCGCGGTCGCCGGGTTCGCCATCATCACCATCGCCACCATCCCGTTCTGCTTCGCCGACCCGAAGACCAACAGCTGGCTGCTGGCGCTCTGGCTGCTCGTGCGAGGCATCGGGCTCGGCGCGGTCACGATCTCGGTCATGGCGGTCGCGTACCTCGGACTCAACCGGGCCGAAATCCCCCACGCCAGCGTGCTGACCAGGACCGCCCAGCAGGTCGGCGGATCCTTCGGCACCGCGGTCCTGGCGGTGATACTGGAGACCGCCGTCGCCACCCACCGCGGCAACCTCACCGCCGCCTTTAACATCGCCTTCTGGTGGTCCGTCGGCTTCGCCGCCGTCGCCCTCGTCCTCTCCTGCTGGCTGCCAGGACGCCCCCGCCCGTCGGGCCAGCCAGCGCCAGCCGGACAGGTATCCAGCGCAACCGCGGCCAACGCTTCTCGGTCTTAACCGGTAGCGGAGTCCGGGTTATAAATGCCCCTACCTCCGGCAGGCGAGAGGACCGGGATGGACAAGGCTGGATCGATCACAGATCCCTGCAGCCGGACGCGCGGGCGCAGGCGACCGGGTGGTTCGCGAGGCCGGGCGCTCGTCACCGCGGCCTGCGCCAGCGTGTTGCTCGCGGGGTGCGGGGCGGCGGCCACGGCGGGCGACGGAACGGCGGGCGGCGGGCCGGTCAGGGCCACGGCCACCGCCACCGCCCCGGCCACGGCCACCGCCACCGCCCCGGTCACCGCCACCGCCCCGGCCACGGCCACCGCCACCGCCCCGGTCACCGCCCCGGCCACGGCCACCGCTACGGCCGCGCCCGCTGCGCAGGCCGTCAACCGGGACGAGTACCTCAACCTGATCGACCTGACCGGGCCGGGCTTCGGGCTGGTCGGGTTCGGAACCGGACCGCAGGACCCGGGGCACGCGCAACTGCTGGCCAGCGCCGACTTCGGGCGCTCGTTTACCGCCATCGGGCCGCCGACGGCAGCTTGGACCGTCACCGATGACGTGTTCTTCCTCAGCCGCCAGGATGGCTGGTACGCCGTTTACAACATCTCCACCCTAGGCGAGACGCTGTACCGGACCACCGACGGCGGCCGCACCTGGAGCGCATTCGCCGTGCCGACGCACGTCTTTGCCGCCCTGGGCACCGGGGATGTCCTGCTGTTCCTCACCCCGGACCGTGGCTGGCTGACGGACACGGAGGGCACCGCGCCGGAAGAGGCGCTGTACGCCACGACCGATGGCGGGGAGCACTGGCGTCTCGTGGCCCGCACCGACTCGAACTCGCACGGACCCGGTTTGCTGCCGGACTTCGGCCACGTGCAGTTCGAGCCCGGGGGCACGGTCGGCTGGCTGGGCGGCGGTGTGTGCAGCCAGGCGCTCTACCGGACCATCGACGGGGGCCTGACATGGCAGCGCGCCGGCATCCCCGCGGCGGCCGGATCGGCCTTCGGCCTGCCGACCGGTTCAGGGCAGACGCTACTGGAACCAGTCACCCTCGCCAACGGCACCCTCGTCCTGTACCGCAGCACCAACGGCGGTGCCGGCTGGTCACGCGTTTCCGCGCTGCCCGGCGCCGTCACCGGCGCGGCCGGATGCGATGCCTCGACGGTGTCGGTCAGCTTCCCCTCCGCCCAGGATGGCTGGGCCGCCGCCGCGCACGGAACGGCCACGGTCGTCTACCGGACCACCGACGGCGGGCGTCACTGGGAGCCGGCCAGCCGCACGCTGCCCGGCCAAGCCGGCGCCGACCCCTCGCCGGCGATCCAGGCCATCGATTCGACCCGCGCCTGGCTGCTGCCCTCAGGCGGCCAGCCCTACGCCACCGTCAACGGCGGCGCGACCTGGCGGCGCATCGACCCCGCCGCCATCGCCGCCGGATCATGACCGGACCGTAACGACCCCGCCTTCGGCCCGCGGACGGCAGCGCGCCAGCGGGGCAGCGGGCCAGCGCCGAACCGCTGTCGTCCGGGCCGAGGCGGCTACTTCTTCTTGCCTTTCTTGCTCTTCTTGCCCTTGCTCTTCTTGCTCTTCTTGGCCACGGGTATCACCCACCTCCCGACCCCATACGTCAACGATTTGTTGACCAGCAGCGTCAACATATCATTGACCCCGCCGGTTGTCGAATACCCTGTGAGGGTGCCCTCCAAGAGTCCCGTCAAGCGGATCACCGCAGCGCTCGGCGCCCTCGACGTCGCCGACGGGCCGATGAGCCGCCTCGAAGCCGCCCGCCGCCTGCGCGAAGCAGCCGAGGAGCTGGAGGCCGCCCAGGTCGAGGCCGCCCGCAAGGCCGGCGCCACCTGGAATGAGATCGGCGCCTGCTACGGCCTAACCAAACAAGGCGCCCAGCAACGCTTCCGAGCCGCCCGCAACCAGGCCAAGCCGGCCGCCGCAGCCCCAAAAGAGGCCCCCAAAGAGAAGCAGGCTCGTCCGAGGCTCGACCAGAGTGAGTGACGCCCGCCCAGCCTGCCGGGTGGATGGAAGCCAGGGCTTGGCCGGTCAGGGCTTGGCCAACTACGGCTCCTCCGGGACGGAATCGCTAGTCGCGGCCACGAGCGGCCATGATCGCGAAGACTTTTGTTATCGCGAAGACTTTTCGTGCGTATAGCACGAATTTCTTACGTCAGGAAAAAAGTTTTCGTGATCATAACGGTATGCTGGGACGATCGCCGTGATCTGGCGTCACGCAAGCGGTCCGATGCATCACGAGCACACTCAGCCGACACGTAATTGAGTGGGTTGTGGGCGCGCGGCAGCAACTGGGCGTTACGGGAAGCCCGACTACTCCGGGCCTTAAGGGGAGCCTGGCCGTTCCGGAGCCCGCCATGCCTCGCGGGGAGCCTGCGGCTCAATGTGGTCACGGCCGTCCCAGTGAGGCGAGCACGGATCGCTAAAAGATCATAGTGCGACATCGACAGATTACTATGCATCGCAATCATGTGCTATTAGAATAGGCGCATCAACCCCGGTTTCCGCCCGGAAGCCAGGCGGGCCGCCGCAGTGCTGCGAACACCACGACGGCCCTAGATCGACACCTCCAACCAACTGGAAGGCATCAACCATGGGAACCAGTCTGACCCAGGCCGCCTCGGCCAGCCACCGCATCACCGCCGAAACCCGTATCACCGCCGAAGACCGCATGGAGCGGATCGGCCAGCTCACCACCAAGCAGCTCACCGACGCGCTGCTGTTCCTGGCCGGGTACGCGCCGGCCACCTTCGACGCGATCGCCGAAGCCGTCGAGCCCTGCGCTGGCGACGGCACCGACGACCCCGCACCGTACTGCGCAATCTGCGGCGGAGACATCGGGATCTTCCTCAAGCTCGGCCTCGACTGGCGGCACTACGCCGGCACCGACCTCACCGACACCGACCTCACCGACATCGAACTCCAAGACCCCGGCCACAAGCCCGTCCTCGCCTGGCGCACACCCGGCCTGCCCGTGTAGAGCGGCAGCCATGAGGGAGATTCCCGGACCAGTTCCGTTGGCTTTCGTCCAAGCACCTGGTTAGGCGGAGCGGGGGCCGCGAGTCGTACGCCACCGCGCGTTCAGCTCCGCCAGAGCGGGTTTCTCGGGCGGAGCTGAACGCGCTGGGAAGCACGACCGCGGCCCGCTCCACCAGGACGACCGCGGCCTGCTCCACCAGGTAGGAAGAATCGGTTCAGTTCTGAGGCACCGGGCTTGGGCGGTTTGTTAGGCGGTAGCGGTGGACGGCCACTTCTCCTACCTGGCGCAGGGACAGCAGGGTCATCGGGTTCGCTGAAGTGTGGGGGTAAGCGGCGGGCATGCCGAAGCGGGGGGCGGACGGGTCGGCCACGAAGAACGGGGCGATTGCCAGGCGGAGCTCGTCGGCGAGGTTGCCTGCCAGGGCGTCGCGGAGGATGCGGGCGCCCCCTTCGATGAGGAGAGTGTCCACCGATCGTTCATGATGAAGGTCGTGGAGCACGGCGGCGAGGGAGAGGTCCGCGCCCGCGTCGATGACGACTGCCCGCGCGGGCAGGGCTTTCTCGGCGGTCGGGACGGCGGCCGACGCGCAGTAGACCACGGGGGTGCCGGGGCCGGTGAAGAAGCGGGCGGCCGGGTCGAGGTCGCCGGTGGCGGTCAGGGTGACGCGGAGCGGGTGCGGGGGCTTTCCCGCTGCCTCGCGGGCGGCGATCCGGGCGGGGTCGCGGACCAGCAGGCGGGGGTTGTCGGCGCGGACCGTGCCCGCGCCCACCAGGATCGCGTCGGCCGCCGCTCTGAGGGCGTCGACCTCGTCGAGGTCCTCTGGTCCGGACAGGATCAGGCGGTTGGGCGACGCG
>Ga0302325_10030366_pt1 | contig 11144 bp, 10 predicted proteins | sample Palsa_T0_2_FD_201948 | JGI IMG/M metagenome (GOLD analysis project Ga0302325, IMG submission 201948) | Peat permafrost microbial communities from Stordalen Mire near Abisko, Sweden - Palsa_T0_2 | ecosystem: Environmental > Terrestrial > Soil > Palsa > Peat permafrost | place: Sweden: Abisko...
GTGTGTTGTTGATGATGTGAGACGTGGCTTGCGGCTGAGACGCCATGCTGCTTTTACTGTCAGCTTTGACGTGAAGCAGAGGGCGGCATTGTTGGGGGCTTTTGGGGGCTGAATGCCAATATCTTGGAGAAGGATATAGTAGACTCAAGATCCACTTATATCGACGACCAATTCCCGTTACCGAGGGACCGGCTGAAGCTATGAGTAGCCTTTCCAATTATCCACCAGAAACGCACGGAGGTATCGTGACCCCCTGGGTACCAGTCGGCACAGCGTACCCCTCATCGAGCGGCTGCGAAAGCTTGTTCTAGTCCGTTGTTCAGGGCACCCTCGCTGCATGGGATCCAGGTTATGGCATTTCTGTCAACACAAACGTCAAATGTGTTCCTTCGGCAGAAACTACCTGGTGGAATCAAGTCAACTTAGGTGTTAACACTCTCACATCACTTAGTTTGGGCCCAATTACTTGTCCAAGCGCGTACACGACCGCGACAACTTCAATCGGGGCCAACACGTCTAGCACCTTCGTAGCATGTTGTCCACCGTACGTTAAGGATTGAGACTAAATCCCCCTGATCTTTCAAGTCACACTTGCTGATATTGTGGTGTGGTTTGTAGTAACTACTCGTTTGTCCAAATCGAAGATGCAGGGATTACTGGGGAATGTGAATCAGAGGTGCCTGCCGGCGAAGTGATAACTTACGCGACACGAGATCCAGAATCGTCGTGGTATATCACCAGCACTTCCTATGCGACCGCTACCCAGGCGTGGGGCATTCAGATGAATGGGTATAACATTGGGCCTCCAACAACCTCCTCGTCCACCACCTCGACCTCAGTAACGAGCTCTACAGCGAGAACCCCATCCGCCACTCCCACCGCGCAGCCATCTTCTGGTCTGTCTACAGGTGCGAAGGCGGGAATTGGCGTAGGGGTCGCCCTTGGGGCGCTTGCTTTGGGTGCTTTGATCGTGTTTATTTTTGCACAGCGGAAACGGAAACGGATCGCTGATGGCGGAGAACCGGGGTACAATCTGAAGAGACAAAATCTCGGCTCTGTCGCGGTTCATGAGCTTGAGGCCAGACGGCAGGCGGGAGTAAGTGAACTCGATAGTAGAGGAGGTAGAGAAGTGCCAGCGGAAATAGATTCGAGATATTAGCGGGGGTGGATTTTTGATTCTGATCTTCTTTGTGGTATCGTGTAAGACTCTCTAGGGTAGAATATCTGCAGTCAGCTGATTGGGGGGTTTCTCCTCGTGGCAGCATGTAAATGCTTTTGATTGATGATAGACGTACATTTTTCTCAAGGACATTGGTATCGGCGGCCATTTTTCAGGCCTCCGGGGCTGTAGCAACCGAGGCTGTAAAGAGTCTTATACAACGGACAATAAATATAATCAGAAGCTTACTATAGAACAAATTTGATGACTCGCATTGGAGCCTAAGTTATTTATGCGACCTATTATGAACCTATATAATACTACCAGCAATGCTCGCGCCGTATGCATCCTGTATCCATACACCACTAACATTTTATCCCCCATCAAGTCCTGTCCAAAATGCCAGATCCAAAAACACCAAAGAAATGCTATAACTACAAACATCCTGTCCAAAGGGAAGCAACTCTATCCCAAAACTCGGAAGTGAAAACAGATTATTCCTCACACTCCTCGAAACCCTCCAATACCCAACCCAACGGCCTGGTCTCGCTCCCTCTCCACCCTCTTCTCCCTCCTCCTCATCTCAGCCTCCCGTTCCCTGTCCCCCCACCCCCTCAAAACCTTCGCCCGCTCCCTGGCCTCCTCGATCTTAACTCCCTCCGGAAAATCGCCGAATTCAATCACCCTGCCCCCGACCTTGACACCTCCACTTCCACTTCTCTCCATCCTTTCTCCCTCAGGCGTATTCGCAGGGGGAAGCGGGCTGGGATAGCTGCCTCCCGTTCCATTATTGAAAGGAGACGAACTGAAGGAGCGGGGAGAAGAGTATGGCTGGCTTGGATTCGAGAGGAATGAGGAAGGGCTGTTTCTAGGCTGCTGCGGTTGGGGGCCGGAATGAAGACCCCATTGCTGGTGAGGGGATGGATACTGGCTTGGCCCTTGACTCGTTCCCGCTGAAGATAACATCGAGTTAGCCGGCGCAAGCGGCGGTTGCGGCGAGACCACAAAGCTCGATGAAGGGGAGAACGACGGCGCTGTTGGGTTGAACCTCCTCTCTGATGTTATCGTGGGAGCGGCGCCGCCCCAATCTTCAAGCCGCTCAACGAGCGCAGCTCTTGCATATCCCAATCGTGGACTAATTTTCTTCTCTCCTACTCTATCCATTTCTTGTTCTATTCCTTTCTCCTTATCAGCGCGTTCTCTCGCCTTTATCCTCTCGTAGACCTGGTAACTAGTCGGCGCGATCCTGGGGCTGAAGAATGGGAGTTGAGGTGCTGGTTCTGTCTCCGCTAAGCTTGGACGACGGCGTTCGCGTTCAAGTTGTCCGGCGGGATTTGCGGAGGCGGAATGTGTTGATTGGCCTGAAGGATCGCGAGACATAGGTTGGCTTGTATAGCCGCCATTTTGACTTGAGAGTTCTGGTCTGCCTGGATAGTAAGTGGTGTTTGAGTGTAGGATGTTTGGAGTTGAGAGCGAGAGGAGTGGTGGGTCTGTCATGCTTGAGTGGGAGTGTGGAAGAAGTATCGATGCTGGCATAGAATCTGCGTTGTGTGTTTGGTGAGTTGGGTACTCGGATGCCAAGGGAGAAGAGGAAGCGGTGCCTCTTATTTCGAAGGGTGGAAGGTTTTCCATTTGTGGATATGTGGTGGGTGAGTAGGGTGATGGACCGAGGTGTAGATTCTCTTGGCTGTAGCGACCAGGCATTTGGTAAAATTCTGTACCCGAAGAAGGCCGAAGATGTGGTGATGTTGGATAAGGTACCCTTGAAGTATTTGGCTGGAGCGGCGATGAAGATGGTTTGATTACTTCGATTGGGAAGCGTTGAAGTGAAGCCATGGCCGAGCTCGACGGTCTTTCTGGTAATGAGACATTTTCGCTGGAAAGGGGCTCTGTCGATGGTCGCACCAGCTCCTTGAGACCAGCGATCGTTTCGCGAGTTGATCCCAATACTGCAGAGGCATAAGTAGCAGTTGCTGTCCTCAATCGACTCCTTTCACTCCCACGGTGCGAAGACGAACGGCGGTCCTGGACCATACCTCCTCCTCTTACAGGAGGCGGGCTACTTTGATTGATGTGCGTCAAAGCAACTTCCGCACTTGATTGGCCTGACATTCGTCCTCGAGATTGAGCACGAGTCGAAGAGTTCGTGTGAAGGAAGCCTTGAGCTGTTTCACGACTAACTCTAGGATCGACAAGAGATGCTATTTCGTGATTGACTCTGGGATCAGCGACAGATGCAGCTCGAAACGCACCAGCACTGTCTCGGTAGCGCACTTTCTCCATGTTCCTGACCGTCCGGTGGAGAATTAACGAGTCAGGTCGAGCGTGCGACTTTCGAGACCTAACCTCTTCCCATTCTCTGCCAGGGCTAAGAGGAGCACCTGGATGAACGGTACGCTGAGATGGCTGAATCGTCATCGCAACTGAACCTTCCCTGTCGCTTTCATATCCAGGATCTTCTTGATGTGGAAGAGGAAATTGATTCCTGTACACAGCTTGCATGCGTCGAATATAGTCTGTGTCATGTGTCAAGCTCGAAGGCGAGTCTTGTTGATCCTTATCAAAATCAGGTCCCCACGTTGATGCCGCAGAATGATCATGAACGCCAGGTGTCTCCGGATCCGTTTCAGATGAGCTGCTGGTCCTATCAAAAATCGAGGTGTGAAATCCATCTGATCTGCCTCCAGCAATGTAATGTGAAGACTCAGGTGTACGTCGATCAATTTCTGATTTGATGGCCACCAGTCGAGGTTCCAGCATCTGCTGTGCATATCCGAGAGATTCTCTTTGCTCGGTGGCGAGATGCTTCGACAGGCTCCTGGCAAGATGCTCCTTCAATCGGTTCCCATGAATCTCATATAGGCGATAATCCTCAACGAGTCCAGCATTTGTTTTCTTCGTGATTCTCTCGTTTGCCATATCGTATGAGCAACAGAATACTCTGACAGCACGATCTAGCCACATTGGCAAAGTACCAGCAGCGGCCAAAGTGTCGAAGAAGAAACCCTGGACTACACTGTGAAGTCTGATTAGATCGACATTGTCGCCGAGCATATCGTGACTGCTCTTGGAGCTCTGAGAAGATTGGACCGATTCGTCGTGATGATTTCTATCGATCAGTGCAAACATGATGAGGATCTTGAACGTGTTATTTAGCGATCGACCACTGATCGGCTCTGTAGTCTTGACCGGAACATCGAGCGCTTGGAGGCCCAATGCGATCATCTCAACAGGAATATGCTGGCTGAAGAAGGAAAGAAGGTAGATCAGGTTCAGAGCTTCGTGAGCGCCCATGGCTTTGAGTTGATCGACGACAGCCATGTACGTCCCCAGACCTCGTAGCCTTGGCTCGGAGACGTATGATCTAGCGAACTTTGCAAGAGGCTCATCGGTAGCCTTAAGCCGTTGAGATACTGCATGGATGACCACGGGCAAGAACCCCATGGCCTGGACAAGCTCTGTTGAGTGCTTCAGATCGTCCCTGGAAAACGGTTCTTTCTTATCGAGCTCGAGTAAAAGCAATCTTTGAGCTTCGCGGGCAGATAAAAGCGGCAGTCTGATGATTTGCGGATTTTTGAAATGGTAGTTGCCTACAGCAGATCTCTCTGTAGAGGTGTAGATGAGGCTGGTGTTCGGACTGTCGGGAATGAATTTTTCCAATGCTTCTGTGTCGCCAAAATGAATACCATCCAGAACTAGCAGCCAGTCCTGCCGGTGATTGAGCCATTTCTTAACCATACGGATGAATTGGTGAGGGTCTTTCAATAATTCTGCATCCTCGCCCTCTACATGCTTCAACGCAGCCTTTCGTGCGATGTCCCAATACCCAGCTGCAAGTTCCGTCAGACTTTTTGCTCGTATCCAGAAGATGCCGCCTGGAAAGTCGTCCTTGTGATCATATAAATACTGTCTTGCGAGATGAGTTTTGCCACCTCCTGGTAAACTTTGAATCAACACAGCAGAAGTGCCTTCTTTTCGTCGCTTCTTATCGAACAATAATCTATGCATTTCAGCAAGCTGCGTTTCTCGGCCGACGAAAAGAGAGTTGGGACGAAAGCCAGAGGGTTTGATGAAGTAAGCGGTGTCTGGGGCCTCGGTTAATGTGCTCGGCTCGATGCTTAGGGTTGGATGTATCATGATTGTTGAGTTATTTACAGAATTCGAGGGGTCTACAAGAAACACAAAAATCAGCCCATGTTCGCAAAAGATCCCAAGACGGTCTCCAAAAGCCAAAAACAAACTATTTGAAGCCATGATGACGAACACCTGCATAGAACTTCAATGCAGTCCACCTCGATGATGCCAGAAGACCTCTTCAACCTCTTCAACCTCGAACTGTTTGAAAGTGGATTGGTCTCCTGCATGAGATGGGGAGCCCGGCATCAAAGAAGGTGAACTTTGGGGTCGTGTAGTTTGTGGGGAGAATTGTAGTCCTGGTGACGTACTAGGTGTATTAACCATGCTTGTTGATGGGCGTGGACTTGATGCCTTTCTGAAATCAGCATGGCTCAAAGGTCATTGATCAACATCATACATAGTATCCTAAAAGATGGGCAGCTTCAGCTTCCTTTTTCTGCCTTCTCTGCACTCTTTCTATCTCCCAATTTGACCTTACAACTTGGGGAGCTTCTTCTACCTAAAAAGAATTAGCGAGGAACTGTCAAAAGAAATAGCAGGAGCTTACCCATGATCGAAGTGTAACTGAGACATTTGTATAACCAGGAGAGTTTTTGCTCTCAAACTTGCACATTGATGAATGTGTTGCCTCAATACCAAAATACTGCACGTCTGGAAGTAGCGGACCAGCCGAGTGCTGGTCAACGACAAAACCTTTCGTGCCTTTGAAATCCGTTGGCGAGGCTTCGTGAACCATGCAGATCTGATCAAGTCAGCTTCTTCTCATTATCCAGAGTGGCGAACGTACCTTGAATCGCTGATAGATATCCAAAAACTTGAGGTTAATATTTTGGAGAGTTTCGTTGTTTGTTTGCAAGGTTTGTATCAGTTGAGACTGCGTATCCATAAATTTTCTTGGGACAAGCGAGTTCACCATTCCTTGGAGAATCAAGCCCCATTTCGCAGGATCAGCACCGATGTGAGGTGTGCCTAGGAACATGATCCCGTATGTTGAGACAAAAATGGAGCGTAAATCGTCAGCATTTTTGCTCTGCAGGTCGGCGGAGAGCTCAAGTGCCCGCTTCACCAGTATCCCTCCTAAGCTGTGACATACCCATAAGATGGGATTTTCGGTTGTCTCTTCGCTCTTTCTCTCTAGGGACAGGGAGGTGAGGAGCGTCTGCGCGTGCTGGTGGATATTGTCGGAACTATCGGAAGTTAGCATACATTCGTTTTAGCCGGCGGGATCGAGTGTTCACACCTCGGACTCTTGTTACTACCAAATGTCCAAACATCCGCATTGTAACCATATGTTAAGATCCTTGCCTGCGATCCTTTCAAAGAAGCCGGCAACAACTGTGTAGGCCAGAATGTGTCATTTTTGGGGGCAGTCCAGGTCCGCCGTGGTTCTCCGTTCAGACCATGCACGAAGACTATATCGACTTTGGCATCGGGATGCGTGTATACCTCGGTGACCTCGAAGCGTTTAATATCGTCGAGATTGATAAGGGAGCCCTGGTTTGCACGTCGTCGTCAGCCTCGTCTCTCCTGCGCTGTACTGTACACCAACAGGGGTTGTATGGCCTTACCATGCTTGTACGCTGTTCTCCTTGCTCTGTCTATCGCATTCGCTGCATAAGACCAGGTTCAGGTTACGGCTCGGGCTCTTTATATACGACTGCAGCATCGCCCTACCTCTGTGTCATGACTGAGGATACACCGGGCAGGTAGATTCCAGTAAGCTGTGGCAAGCGTTCTGGAGGATACGAAAACGTCTGCCTGCGTGACCTCACGTCTGGAGAGGCCTCGTTTCGGTGTAACCCCCCTGTGGCACCGTGGCACACGCAAACCAGTTAGTCACATGAAAGGATTGACTCGAGGATGGCCAAAGAGACTCATGGTAGGAGAAACATTGAAGGAATGAGTCCTGATTCGCGCCCCAGATGAGGGAGCAGGGCACGAGGGAGTGGTGGCAGAGGCAGAGTCACCTGCAATTATTGGGGTTAGGTGTCGGGTTCACTGGGGACTGGGGATGCGCAGGCGCAGCTGCAGGGATCTACGGGAGGCTCCCGGTAACTGCATGGAGGGAGACAGGGAGACAGGGATTGGTCACTACCGCGTATTTGCCCTCTCCGAGCCTCAAGGCGATGAAGAGGTAAGGAGTCAGAGTGCATCGGACGAGGCTGGCGGCTCCTCTTCCGAGAGGTCTGGGGAAGACTCTTCAGATCCGGGTAAGACATCGGTGAGAAAGGAGCAGTTTATGCGATTTATCTACCGGGCTGTCAGGCATACACGTGATTTGAGAGGAAAACATTGGCCGAAAGGTCTCGAATTCTTGTAGGCTTCCTCCGAATCCACATCCTTCAGCTTTCATCTTGAGGCTCACGACAGAGGCTGAAGGCGAGAGTTGAGGCTCATTGTCCGGATCTGGGACCCGGGCGACAGGTCCACGTATCCACGTTGGACATCCTCCAAGCAACTTCGTCCTATTTCGGAACTTGCAGCCCTGCGAGATGCATATGACACAATCAAGCACGTGAATTGGGGTCTTCCAAAGGGCTTGTACATCTGTACAGTACATGCAAAAGTTCGGCAGATTCGGAGAGTAATTTAGCTCCGACCTTAAATGCACGCTTTCTTTTGATCCCTGGTGACACCCCAACATTCTATGTACTTCAGACGAGGGCTGTGATACCCTCGTACCCTCCACACATGTGCGGGCTTGAGATGACAAGAGCGAGAACCTCAAAAGAGTATGGTCTTTTGTACGACACTTTCCCCAGGTTTTCCGACACTAGTCGTGTGGACCAGCGATTGCCGATATTTCAAGCAACGTACAACCAACTGCAGTGGTTAACTTGACGTTGCTTTCATTGTGCCCCTCGTATCGGATTTGTGAGACGTTACAGACTCCAAAATACACTTCGTCAACCCTTTGAAAGCATCAACACGTACTCTCTAGTACTATGCCCAAATTGTATCATATCCTTATCCCGCAGTTCCAGGTATCGACTCGGTGGGAGCTCTTCCTTGTTGAGTAACGTGCCATTTGCAGACTCGAGGTCAATGATGTATGGTTTCACCTTGCCCGTCCTGTCTCCGAATTCGTTTTTCTTCTCAATGTAACGAAATTGAATGACGGCATGTTGCTTGCTGATGCTTGGATGCTCTGCTGCCATATCCACCACTGCCAATTCTCGCCCTATGAGCCAACAGCTCCTTTTACTTAGCTCGATTGTCTCCAAGATATCCGCACCTTTGAACACAAACAGCTTCCACTCGTCCTTTGCTGGAGGCTTGCGGGCTTCGGCTGGTTCGTGGTACTTGAGGACAATCGATGTGCCATCGTTCTGGGCAACCGAGTTTGATGCTGCAGCTAGAAGTCCAGTTGGTGCCAGACTTGGTTTCTGCTTCTCGGGAGCTTCTTCGGCCACTATAACTGCCATTGATGGGTCCTTGTTGGCCTGGAATGACGCGGCTTGGGATGGGAGTGGCCCTTTACTCTTGCGAGTCATCTGCGATGCAGAGCCTTCTCTCGATGATCGAATGTTTGTTTCCTTGCTATGTCGACGTGGTGAGCGATCTCTCATGCTTCGAGGTTTCGCGTCATCGTCTTCTCGTCTTCGAGAGGATTCGGTGGCAGGACTTCGAGATCTTCGACGTTTCCTATCCCTGTCGTCGTACCTGTCCCTCCCACCATCCTCATAAGCCTCTCTCCCCTTCTCTCGATCTGTCATCTCCCGCTCCTTTCTCCGCCTACGGCGACGTCTTTCCTCGTCCGAGTCATACGAAGACGACCGAGAACGGGGGGGTCGACGCTCCTCCTTCTCCCACCGAGACGATCTCGAGGAGTCCATGACTAACACCCAGCCTGCCTATCCAATAGTTCACGTGCTGTGCGTACTCCAAGGTTGCAGGTGGTCGCAGATGAGAGGATGAGGGTAATTTAAAAGAGTTGATGCTTGCCAATGGAATTTTTAGAGCCATGAACGCCACGCTAATTTTAAGCGCTTTGAGGCCCTCTCTTGCGCGGCCGCCTCCACCTTCTCTTCGCTTCTGTGGACATGAAAACCTCTCCCTCATCTAACACCAACACCAATACCGCCTCAGATCTGCATACTTCGTATCCATCTCAAGCAACGACGCAATTCCTTCCGTGGATGGAGTACTTTGTAGAGACAAAGCTCCGCTCTCGAGAACGGAATATTGCACTCCCGTGAAGTTTATATAGGCCCATTGTGGAGAACTTTCACAGTTTCATTGTTTCTGGGTTCATTGTTGTTTCGAGATTCACTAGATTTCCCAATACAGATGGCTATTACTACGTTCATCGCAAGTTCCTTCCAAGTGGGAAGCAGGGCCGAGAGTGAAGTCTGAAGATCTTCACGTCGCCTAGGTCTGTGACAGCTTCGCCACAAACTGGTGGTAGCCCCACGAAGTTTCACATCCACCCAAATGGGTGGAGAGAAGATGGCCATTGTTTTTCCGTTCAATAGCATGGCCTACAATCTATCTGCGACTTCACGATCCAAGTGCTCATCGGGCCACTGATAACATCTTGATGCGTTGTGACAGCGAGGCAGGGGCCGCATGCAAGGTCCCATGTTGTAACTATGGCGGTTCCAAGCGTGTTCATGCGTTCAGCCATTCGCGGAAAGCTCCACAATGAACCATGCTGTCGTCCAAGCTCGATCGATCTGTTCTTGGAAATGGCCAATGGCCGCGATGCTGACGATGGATCGAAACGCACAGCCTTTACCGTTGTCCCGTGTTGTTGGGATATTAAATATCGATAAAGCAGGTGCGGGGATTTTGGTGCTAATCTGTTGCTTTCTTTTGCTCTTATATCTTGCACCCCCCACCCAGCTTCGCACTTCTTGATCAACCTCTGGTCCAAGCTTCTAGTTTCTTTTTCTTTCAGAGTAACTTCTCGAGAGCTTCCATCGATGTCCATTTCTTTTTCACGGAGAATACTTCTTCCTGAAACCTTCTTTTTGCACAATTCCCCTTGCCTATGATCTAATCCACGACCGCGTTTGTGCTTGTGCTCGGTTAGTCAATTCGGACTACCATATGGCTACGCCGGTTCGCAGAAATGCCATGAGGGCTACAATGCCACATGTTGTCACGCAGTGGGAAACTGGACAATGGTTAAGGGAAGACATTGAGCCAAGACGAGCTAGGGCCAATAGCGAGTATCTCAGGCCAATTGTATACCCAACAACCGAGAAGAACTCCCCTGGCCTAAGAACGAAAAAGAGCTTGAACTTTCCTGGTACTCCTAAGAGCAATCATTGGGACTTTGGTTCGATCCGCCATATTAAACAAAGTTCTAAGGAGATGCAAACTCCTGATTCTGTTGTCGACTCGATTTTTGAACTACCTTGCAACGAGCCCCATAAGTCGCCCAATTCTTCCACGCATTCCTCCTTCATCGCAGAGCTCGAAGATACTTCACCAGTGATGGTTCACAAGCGCCACTTCTCCCCTGCATCTACAACATCACTGTCCATGCCTCCATCCCCAGCTCATCCGAAAGGCCTACATTTGCGGAACAAAAGTATGGAAGTCAATGGTGATGGTAATACAGTGAGTCTAAGTGTCTTGGTGGCTCTGTATCTAGACTAATCCAGATTTTGAGCTTCGCGCCATGATAAAGGTGGAGGACGAGAAAATGGCAGCAATCGAAGAGACCAACCGGAAGCTTCTGGATCGTGCAGTAGCAGCAGAAGAGACAGCCAAGCTCCTTCGTGTCCAAAATTCGCAGCTTCAACTCAGAATCAAACACTGCAGCCAGACCCACCACCGTCCAAGAACAGCACCTTCTCAACCCGCAGCGGCTCTCCAGTTTCAACATAGACTTACAGAT
>Ga0302325_10030367_pt1 | contig 11144 bp, 4 predicted proteins | sample Palsa_T0_2_FD_201948 | JGI IMG/M metagenome (GOLD analysis project Ga0302325, IMG submission 201948) | Peat permafrost microbial communities from Stordalen Mire near Abisko, Sweden - Palsa_T0_2 | ecosystem: Environmental > Terrestrial > Soil > Palsa > Peat permafrost | place: Sweden: Abisko...
ATACGACAAAGACGAGGAATACGACGACGACAAACCACTTATTAGTGTTCCGTTTATTGACTTATAACTTAGCGAGGAGGGTTATAGTAATAAGGATTATATAAATTAAAGACATTAAGAGTAAGGAAGTAGAAGTTGCCTCGGCGTTTTTTCTTTGCATTTTCACTTTGCTTTCACAGGGCAGAACATATTTTATAGGACGCGTTTTATTTTGCTTCGGAGCTAGGGAAAAGGCATATATGGTTTATAGGTATATAGTTTATAGGGCGCATTCCAACGAGGGCGTTGGGCTTGCTCGATGGGGGGGAGTTTGCTACGATATCATGCATACTCGCTTATGAGTCACATGCTCGCTTACGCGGCACTTAGCTTGCGTTTATAGCTTTAGAGAACAACAACTTTACATCTCCCACAAAGATCACCATGAATGCGTAGCACCGAGTAGTTAAAATTATAGCGTGCAATATTAACCTCCTTACTTATCCGTATAAAAAGTTAAAGGCTAATGCACCGTGTCTTAATTGTGTGCCTTTAGCTGCTTAAGCGATAAGGATCTTGCATATAAGCCCTAGTGCCTCCCCCGCATTATAATATAAGTTAATAAAGCCATCTTAATTAGTGCTCCGAATTAATATCTTTTTTTCCTTATTATATAGAAAATCGGCAAAGCTATCTTGATTACCTAAGGCGCTAACATATTATATAGTAGCTATAACTACAAGTGTATTTAAAGGATAAAGGAATTAGCTTCCCTAATCGACTATCCCGCGCTAGCCGCAAAAGAATAAACCTCTATTGCAGACTATTATACGAGAATTAAAGAATATTGCCTTAACCCGATAAAGGTCTTAAAATCGAAAGGGTATTAGAAAGAGACGTTCCATTTTTAGAGAACTATAAGCTCGATATGGCCGCAAAATATAAGTAAATAAGGCAGTCTTTAAGACACCGAAGGAGCACCTTAAAGCTTTAGTAAATAAGGCTTCGGTTTACATATAATAGCACAATAGACTTAACGCTCTTAAAAAGTCACTTGTAAATCAATTAATAGCGCTTATGCCGCTTAATTAAGAATAAATCAAATAACAAGTAATATTTTGCATAAGCGACTGCCGTTCTTAGGCACGCTATAACCTTAATTCTCTCGAGGTTATAATACACTATAAAATTCGAAAGGATGTTTAAATTAAACTAGAAATACTATTAACTAAAGAGAATATAAATATGCTTTAAATAGCCCTTACCTAAGTTGCTTCTCGAAAATGCTTGTCCGTAAACGGGTTTATAAGCTTATCCGATCTACTAACAGTAAATTTAAGAATCGTAGTAGTAAATAGGTCTATTTCAAGCAGCGCCTCTTTAAGTTTATTATTACCTTTAAACTCGGATAATAACTAATTCGAGCTACTTGTTATTGTGCTTTCTATTAGAGCTATTGTTAACGTGGCAGATTAGCAAATAACTCGATAAGATAAGATATATAAAAGTATAAAGCTTTAAAAGAAGCTTAAAAAATTAAGAAGGCAAATAATTAAACTTAAAGGGAAATTTGTACCCTTATATATTTATATCTTTCTTGCAATAAACTATATATCGGCTTCTTATTTAACCGTCTTATTTAATCGAATTTAGCTCTTATCGATTAAAATTAAAATTAATTTGTTACTAAGTAGCGAAGACTAAGGACCCCATAATTCCTAATAAAAATGCTAGTATAAGAAACCTTTATAGCGTTAATCTCTTAAAATAAATTAAGCTCGAAAAATATTCTTGCTATTAATGCTAATATAAAAAGACGTGCATTACTTTACAAGAGCATAAAGTGTAATATTCTAGAGCATCCTATCAAGTATTAGCTACTCTTCCTCTAATAATATTCTATCTATACTCTTAGTTAATATATTGCTTCCCTTATATTACTATATAATAAATCATTATTTAAGACGCTAAATTATCTTATAATTGCAAGCTTCAAGTGCATCCAAGTATAATCGGCTTCCTTTATTAAGAGTATAAATATTAGTGCAAATAGACATATAAGGGTGCAACTCCTTTGCTATATTCTTAATATCTAGCTCTTCAATTATCTCTTTAAACCTTCTTACCTAATATATATCTTATTTGTTATATACTTAAATTAATATTTAAAACATTCTTACTGCCATCTCACAAGATAATAGCAAGATATAATAAGAATAGTTCCTTACTAATTTAAACTATCTCGGACGCTTAAGCCTCGATCTTAAACTTCTTATTTTTAAGCTTTACTTGTATATTTACCGCTATTTAATAGTATCTTATTATCGACTTAAACGTCTATTTTCCTTTACTATATTTTATTAGATTAATTATATTCGCTTATAGACGTATTTGCAAGTATTTATTAAGATTACTTAAGACTTATTACAATAAAAACTCCCTTTATCTGAATAAGAGACCTTACTCTCTAATAATTAGTAGCTTTAACTATTTATTTGCGTTTTCGCGATAAGGCATATAATATAATTATAATATGGATATTATCTTAAAGCTTTACCAAAAACGCTCGCTCCTTGCTTACTACTACCGAGTTAGCCTCTTTAAACTACTCGAGAAATAATCGCTTAAATAATAAAAACGCAAATAAAAAGACCTTATATTATATGCCTTAAAATAAACCCTTTTTTATATAATATAAGGGCTATTTGCTCGTGTTCCGGCGTAAATATTAAGCTAAAGAATTTAATAGTCGAGAAGAGGTCTTTATTTCTTGCTTTAGCAAATCTTTGCAAATTCTTAAAAAACTAGTCTTTAAGTGTAACACCGAGTATATTAAGCTTATTTAAGATAAAATATGTATTTATAAGCACTAAGATAGTACTTAAGCAAGGTTTAAAGTAGCGGATAAAAGACATATTAAGACAATTGTCCTTTATAAGAGTAAAAAAGGGGAGTTACTAAAACATATTAAAGACTTCCTTAACTTAACATCTCGAAGATAGTATTTTAACTGCAAAATTTTATACCGAATAAGCTACTTGCTATATAGCCCCTTAAAGACTAGAAAATCAAGTTTAAGCAAGTTTATTGCTAAGAATTTTAATTTAGACATCTATATCTTTAGCTTCCTTAATACTAACAAAGCTAAGCTAAAAAGCTTATTTGCCGAGCTTTTAAGCTATTGTATTATTTTTTTAAAAGATATCGACGCTATTAATTTAAATTAATCCGGAGACGCTAAAGGCAAGGGCTCTCGCTAGCTTATAATTAGCTCTCCCTCTTAAGGGAATACATCTACTAGTAAAAAGATATCCTTATTTACTCTCTTAAATGTTATTAATAATATAGCGTTAAAAGAAAGCCGAGTCTTAATTATAACTACTAATTATATCTCTTGCTTTAATAAAGCACTTATACGACTTAGTTATATAAACAAGAAAGTCGAGCTTAAGCTTATTAACAAAAATATAACGTCTAACCTCTTTTATCTCGTCTTTAAGCTTATAGCAAGCGACGTCGCTCCTTTAAAGGCTACTTAATCGGAAGTACTAGTAAGAGAAAATAAAAAAGCCCTTAAAGCTACAAAGAGTTAATAAGAAGAGGTTAAGAGAGTTAAGCAATTAGCAAAAGAGTTTGCTACTAAGGTCTTAAAGCTAAAATTTAGCTTAGCTAAAATTTTATTATTTCTTTTAAATTATAAGCAATTGCTAGAAGAAGCAATTAATAATATAAAGCAACTTATCTCGAAGCTTATTAAAGCAAAGTCGAAGTCGCTTATAAAATCTAAAGATATTAAATTAGAAGATGCTTTGCTTAAAATCGCTTAAGCTTTTAAGCTAAAGTTTAAGATAAAAGTGTATATTTCCAATAAACTATAAATCGAACTTTACTAACAATCCCTTTAGCTATTGTCCCTTTACATTTATAATAGCTTTAACAAAGATAGTTTATTGCAATCCCCTATTATCCTTACTAGCGTCCTTGCTAGATAGCTTACTCTTATTGCTTATTATCGCGTAAAGCGATAACTAGACTATAAAGATAGCAAGTATAATAGCTATAATAAAGATAGCTTTAACTTTGTCTTATCACTTCTCTTCTTCTAAAACCTTACTTAAAAACTTACTACTTATGCTATATCCTTGCCTTAATTATATAATAAAGCCATCCTTATAAGTTATTATAAAGCTTGCTTAGCAATTTGTAAAAGCACTTAAGTCGGTTAATGCTAAGCAAAAGCCTCCCCCTCTTATAAAGCCGGTTAATATTAGCTACAAAGATAAACCCGAGGAATTAAAAGGCTAAGCTTCGACGCTAAAGTTTAAGAAAGTTAACAAAGTGTATATATATGCTTAAGCATAGCCCGACCTCGCTAAAGCTAATATTATATAGCTAAGACAAAAAGGAATACAAGTATAAAGTTATAAAATTATTAATACTACTTAATAAAGTAAATAAACTTGATTATTACATCTTTATAGTTTGCACACGCATTAGTAAATATCTTAGCCTTTATCTTAACCTTTACTTTTAATAATAGCTTAAATAAAGAGACTAAGAATTAAATCTAATATATAAATATCAAATCTCCGGGCTTATAAGACATCCTCCGGAAAGTTTTACAAGATATTTAAAGGATTTGCCTCTATAAAGAGAAGCCTTTAATAAGTTTAAAGCCCCGCAAGCACTTAAATACTAAAGCGTCGACTAATTAAGCACTAAGTAAAGCAAAGCTTACTTTACTATTACTTGTCCGATTTAAAGGAGTGCTATTAAGACCTTAGCATAGCCCTCGATCCTTTTACCTTAAAGCATTTAAGTTTATTACTTGATTTTATTAAGATAGCTTATGCTTCGACAATCGAGTGCTTTAGCCCACTTCTCGAGAAGCATTAAATCACGTATAACCTTCTATAAACGCTCTTTAAGCCGAATACTCTAGCGTATATTAAATATTTCGGCACTAGCTAGCCGAGATGCATTAAGTACAAATTTAAAGAAAAGAAAAAAATAAAAGATAAGGTAAAATACTTCTATGTTAAGGCTTGCTATCTAAATTTCGACGGGAAGATATTTAAAGAGACTTCAAGTAAGTATAAAATTAAGAAATTTTATAAAGCAAAACAAATTACTACTTTAAAAGTATTCCCCTTTAAATATTACTTAAGCAAAAAGCATATAAGGGCTAAGCTCTCCGAATATAGTCGGCAATTTCTATTTATAATAGATATCTACCTTTACAAGTATAAAAGCAAGGCATTTTATATCGAGAAAAGACGGGTTATTAAAATTTTCGTTAAAAGCCGAGTCGTAGTCGATATAGCTTATTTTCGAGAAGAGAACCCGAATTACACTAGACCGAGTATTAAAGAATCTAATAAGGGCTTACTATTACTACTATTATCTAGCTAAACTTATATTAATCTTAACGAAAGTAATAAAGAGGGGCTATCCCCGGCTAAAGGCAATAGAATAAATTTATTAAAAGTAAAGGGAGACAACTTACTTATTTGTAATCTAACTATTCTTAAGTTTAGCTTAAGTAATAGTAAATAAAGTAAGTATTTTAATTCTTTTCTACTATAATAGCAACTCCTTTTAGCTAATATATTAATATAATAAAGTTAGCTGTTGCCGACATTAAAGAGATTAATTAAAAATAAGCTACATTAGATAACTTTTACATTTTTGCAAAGAAAAAGAAGGCTACGCAAGCTCTTTCCGAGGCTTATATTAAGCAAGTATCGACTAATGCCTTTAACGATATTATAAAAGGAAAAGGGTAAGGGTTTAACGTGCTCTTATAATAAGGCATCTAGTCTCTATTTGCGTCGTGCTCTTGCTAATATATTATATTAGCAAGCTACTAAGTATAAGGAAGACCTTAATAGCTAAGTTGCTTGCTAAACATCTTTAAAGGCTACTTATACAAGTCTCGGCTAATAAGCTTAATGCAACAAGAGAGGCTATCGAATAGCGACTGCCTTGTATCTTTAAGCGCGCTACTCGATAAAAGGCAATCCTTTTGCTAAATAAGGCAAATATACTTCTCGAGTAGCGCTTAGCTTAAGATATTTATTAAAATGCTCTCGTCTACGTGTTCTTGTAAACCTTAAAATACTATTAAGGGATAATGTTCCTTACTATTAACCGGGTCAAGCAAATCGATAACGCTATTGCTAGTAAGATCCACTTTAAACTAAAGTATAATAAGTTAAACTTAAAGTAGCAGACTAATATTTAGCGATAGTTTTTAAAAAAGGCAATTACGCCTTAAAGAGAACTAATTTATAGCTAAGACGCCTTCGATAATTGGGTATAAAAGGAGCGCAATAGTCGCGAGGTAAGTTTATCTTTCACATGTTCGAGAAGCAAACTAATTAATAGTATCGTTTTAAATTAAAAACCTAATATCTATAGCTTACACTCTAGCTACTTAAAAGGGATGCCAAGTAACTATATCCCATTTAAAAGTAGCTATTGCTACATGCGAGGATTTCGAATGCGATTTCAAGGGCGCAAGGCCGAAAGAAGCTATAAACAGTTATCTCTAGCCGAGTTTCCGGGTTCCGAATCCATGCCGTCCTTCAAGAATAAACAAATTAAGAGGGTCGGCTAAGTTATACATATAAGCTTTAGTTCTAGTTCTTAGATCTCTATATGTCTATACGCGCCTTATTATATAAGGTTGTCATTAATGTCCATATGTCTATACGCTCCCTGTTAAAGCGCAAGATTCGCTACCTTAGTAATTAAAACTGTTCTTTAAGTTGCAATATCTTAGCTTTTAAAACGTTTTAAGGCGCGCCAAAAACCATACTTTCGTAATTTGCCACACACGCGTTAGCCATAGAGCGCTATTAGTTTGAAGATAGGAGGCCGCTTTGCAATTGTTAAATCTATGCGATATATAACAAAAATATAGTCTTATTCTTAAAAGCCAGGATTTTTAGCCTCTATACCGGGATTCGTTATTAGCTCCCATACTAGCCTATTAGAAGCCGGCTTAAGTAGGTTTAAAGTGGCTAAAATTAGCCGCTAACCACTATTTCTTACCGCCGAGGGGGCTTAAAATGGCTCTAATGCTAAATATAGCCCCTATCGTCTTCACTATCCCCCTCGCTAATATCACAAATCTGCCTCTAATTTGGGTTTTGCTCTAATTCTAACACCCTAGCTTAAGCTTTATTTCTCATTTTTAGCCTCTCACTTAATTAGATTTTAGCTCGATTTTAGCGGTCTTTTAAGCTATTTCGTAATTTAATCTAAGCGCTATCTCCGGTTTTAGACTAGTGGCTGTAAAATCCTCTTTCCTAGCTGCTCGCGAGAAGGAGTGAACCGAGAGCTAATCACGTGCGTCAAAGCCGGAGGCTTCTCCTTGCAAAACTAAGAGAGGTCCCTACCAAGCGAAAATCCCAGCAAACCAAAACGGACCCCTATAAGTACAACAAAATATTTAATTAATTAACACAAAACACCTTTTCCGTCTTTCTAGTTAGCTAATCTGATTTTCTGCTTCTAAGATTTTACATTCACAAAACGGCTTTCTTATATCTTAGAAAGGGGTAAATTAAATATAGTCTAAATATAGCTCGTTTTCCAAGTCCCTCTTCTCTATAGCATTATAGTATATCTCAATAATATCTTTATAACTGTTAAATTCCAAATTACTTAAATCGGCTACACTAATTGACATATAAATGTTCATTAATTGTTTTATTTAAAGGGATGCTAAGTTATAAAGATTTTGCTACTGCAGTGCTGACTTTGCGAAGTTTTGCGGGCGGCAGCCACGGGTCAGCCACAGCCACGGCGACAGCCGATTTAGAGCCACAGCCGTTTTGAGCCACAGCTGTGACAGCCACTTTTTTGGCTGACCAGCAATTTCAGGCGGAACTGCCCATTTCGGCTAACCACTACTTCAAGATGACACAATTCTGCTAGCAATCTCAGCACTCCCCCTTTAAGCAGTCATTATTTGATTCTAATTTAGATTTTGAATTGCTAAAATTTTAATACAAAACAATATTCCTTTATACTTGATGCCCTAATCTCATCTATTGCTTCTTCTCGTTTGTGGCTACGCGTTCTTTTCCCTATAATTTTAGACGGAGCTCCCTTACGATTTATCCGCCGTCCTTTAACTGCAATAGTCTTTGCATCTTTCATGTCGCGTTTTTGTTATGCCTTAACAATGTCCTCGTAACTTATCACTTTTGTAATGCTTATAATAGTCGCTTTTATCGACGTATAGGTTATTTTCTTGTTATTTTGCTCGAAGAGCAACAAATTCTCGTTTAGAAGAATTGCTCGCTTAGCAAAAGCATTCTCGGCGGTATTTACTATCTTTTAGCTGCTTAGTTTAGTATAAGTATCAAGTACTTCCTAGCTTTTAAGGCTTATCTCGACGGTTTTGCGCAAAGAAGCCAAATTTTCAAAGGTTTTTAGAGTCTTTAGAGGCTTGAGATATTAGAGGGTAGCATTGCTTTTATTATCGACGGCTATTACCTCCTCTAGCTTCTAGATCTCTTTTAGTACTTGCTTTAAATTAAATAGGCAAAGTCCTGTCTTCGACTACCCCGAGATAATATTCCGAGAATTTATTGCTTTATGCTATGCACGATTGTATAAAAGAGTAAAGTGCTACTTGCTAATTATGTTTGCACCTCCTCGATATAATCGTTTGACCTCCTTATAATATGCGATCTTTAATAGGCTAAATATACCGACATCACAAAGTTAAAGCTTATAGGAAGTGTATAAGGGAAGGCGATAAAGGATTATACTATTTTCGAAGCAAAACTTTATCAGCTTTAACGATTTGTGGGTATCGAATCACTTGGAGCTTTAAACTAAGGATACAAGTGTAATGCATTTTAACTGTTTATAAGGGCAAATACAAACTATTTGTAGGCATCAGGTCTAACTCATGTGACCGTGGGTCACATGAGTCACATCACATGACTTAGGATCCAACTAAATCTATCGTTTATTAATACGCGGGGCTTGCCATTCGCTTGTTCTTTTGTTTAAGGGTCGAAGACATGTCGAATCTAGTGCAAACTAATTGCTATATTTGTATATCCACTATCGGAGTGACTATAGTGCTAGCCCGGGGTAAGATAAGTTGTCTAAGTGCTCCGGTGGGTAGTAGCAAGCCAAACGATTAAAGGGTTAAGATAACGGCTATTTGCAGAAACATATTTTATTATAGTGATTAAGGTTTATTTTACACTTGCCCTTCTATATATCTTTATCTCATGCTTGCTTACGAGAACCTTAAGCGAGTTAAGGATACTAAGAAAAACACCGGTCTTATTTATATTATATGTGTTTTCGGGGAGAACTTTAAGGCTTGCTAGCTCTTTTTTAATTATAGCAAACTAGTTTATAACTTTATTATATATATAACAATTATATTTATCCTAATCTATTGCTTTTACTCGCATAGCTTTAAGTTTTAGGTAGCGTTTATAAAAGGCTTGCAGCTAATTCTTTCCCGGAGGTTTAATATCGTTAAGATCGGTCGCGGGAATCTAGAAAATAGAAAAACGCTAAAGCATAATAATATATGCTAAATTCCTTGCAAATTTGACAAGCAATAAATACTTGTTAGCTAACATTCGAAGAAGATAACTTACTAGCGCTTTCTCCTCTTATAAGCTAAGGCGTTATTGCTTAGTTGCCCGTTACTAAATTAAACTACGACTATAGTTGCGATATTATAGCGTTAACTTAAGAACTTTATTAAGTTCGCATAAAGTAGCGTAAGTGTTCTTTAAAGAGTGTCTAATCCTTTCGAGAACAACTTTAGCCGGGTCCGGGCTTATAGACGCTATAACGCTTTGCTGCTTATGCAAATGTTAACGATTTTAAGCTTATCCCTCCTAATTCGGATAAAGGACACTTAGCTTCATGTCACGTGATAGATCTATTCTTAGCTTACTAATAGCACGCAACTAAAGCTTTAGCCTTAAACTTTTTGTTAACTTCTTTAAATTAGACCCCGTCTCCGCTAACTTACAATTCCTTTACTAGATTATATGCCTCCTTAACTAAACACTCCTAATAAGGACTATTAGTATATCGAATGCGACACTTATAAACCGGTTAATGCTTAAGCTCGAATGCGTCTTTTAAAGCTAGAAGAAAATAGCGAATTTAGCCTCACAAAAGATATTACTTACCCTATAACGCCTTATGCGATACTTTTACATACCTAAGGAGAAGATAATAAAGAGGTTAGCTTTAAGGACTTGAAGGATAGCTTTAAGAAGACGAAAGACAGATATAGAAAGCTTTATTTTTGCAAAAAGCAAGCTGCTTGCGATGGCTTATAATACTTTTAAGTAAACACTTGCTATATCGACAAATCGAATAGCACTAAGCTTTCGGAGGCTATTAACTTTATATTTTGCTAATATTGCAATGTAGTAAGGTGCTACGTGTATTTAATAGATATTTTGACAAATGATTGAACCGACTTGTCTCCCGAGCTATGGGAAACACCTTTTCGGAATAGTCGATAATTTACTTGTAATTAGACTCTTTAAGAGCTTATTGCGCTGCTATTAGTTAAATTCTTTTGCTCGAATAGAAAACTACTTAGTAATAAGAAATTATTAGAGCAATAGCTTTATTAGATAATAGGGATTCCGGTTTCCGCTCTTCGAAGCAGCCCTCTTTCCAATTTTAGCTTCGACGAGCGAGTGTTATAGGCACAAAATCGGAACACTAAGCGTGAAGAAGACCTTGCTTATTCCTTACTAAGTATCTTCGATATCTTAATACCGGTTATTTATAGCAAGAGGAAGGAGAACGCATTCTATAAGCTAAACTGTGAATAGAAATACCGACTCGACAAACTTTCACAGTTTACCTTAAATTACGCTAAGCGGTTAAGCACGCTACAGTAGACGCTCGAAGGGCGTAGTAGTGCAGTTAACTCGGTGGCCTTCTTGCTAAACTCGAGGCTACTAGCGTCGGCGTTAAGGGACGATATAGTGCAGCTTTAGGACGCGGCCACCGGTGCGCTACAATAAACGCTTGAGGGGCATAGCGACGTAGTCTGCTTAGTGGCCTTCTCGCCCGGCTCGAGGCTATTAGCGTCAGCGTCATAGGACAAGACGGTCCGGCTCTAGGACGCGGCTACTAGTACGCTATAG
>Ga0302325_10030368_pt1 | contig 11144 bp, 6 predicted proteins | sample Palsa_T0_2_FD_201948 | JGI IMG/M metagenome (GOLD analysis project Ga0302325, IMG submission 201948) | Peat permafrost microbial communities from Stordalen Mire near Abisko, Sweden - Palsa_T0_2 | ecosystem: Environmental > Terrestrial > Soil > Palsa > Peat permafrost | place: Sweden: Abisko...
TGCCCTGGAAACTGCGCCGGCACTCGGCCCGGGTCCCGGTCGAGAATTCCGCTCGAAAGTGCGCATATCCCGGAGTAATTCCATAACTCCAAACTAATCTGACAACCTGGAATCGACTCAGCGACCTCATACTCGATGATGACCTCGACCCCGTCATCCCTGTCGATCTGAGCGCTGGGCTCGTTGCCGATGGGCGCCACCGAGACCGACGAGAACTCCAACCGGCCGTCGGCTGAGCCGCTCGCGATTGTCGCTCTGCCCTCGGCCACCCGTCCCGAAGACAGGTACTGCCCCACAATCTCCGCCGCTGTCCCCCTCCCAACTACGCGCCCTTGTTGAAGCAGCAACCCCTGCCCGCATAGCTCCGTCACGGCTGCCAGGTTGTGACTGATGAATAGCACCGTGCGCCCCTCGTTCACTGCCTCCGCCATCTTGGTCAGACACTGCCGGTGAAATCCACTGTCGCCCACCGCCAGCACTTCGTCGACGATCAAAACCTCCGGCTCCAGGTGTGCCGCCACCGAGAAAGCGAGCCGCATGGCCATGCCGCTGGAGTACCGTTTCACGGGAGTATCGAGGTAAAGCTGCACCCCGGCAAACTCGACTATCTCGTCAAACCGCCGCCTCACATCCACCGCCGACATGCCCAAGACCGCGCCGTTGAGAAATACGTTCTCCCTCCCGGTTAACTCGGGGTGGAACCCCGCGCTCACCTCCAGTAGAGATCCCACCCGTCCATTGACGACCGCCCTTCCCTCCGTGGGCTCGGTGATTCTGGATAGCACTTTGACCAGGGTGCTCTTGCCCGCTCCGTTGTGGCCGACAATGCCGAGCGCACGCCCAAACGGAACCTCGAAGCTCACATCTCGAATGGCCCAGATCATCGTGTCGCCAGGGGTAGCTTCCGCGTTCCTGCGCATCCCGAGCATGGAGCCGGCGGCCCGAAACGGCGCGATCGCCAAATCATTGGCTCCCTCCCGCCAGGTCTTGAACCCAGCGCTCAACGCGCTGACCCGGTACCGCTTGCCCAGCCCCTCCGCCACGATCGCCGTGTCGGTCATCAGATCACGTCCGCCGAGGACTTATCCATGTGCTTGAAATAGAACACCCCGCTCACCAACAGAAACACGGCCACCGCGGTTGACGCCGCCAGCACCCCGGTGCTGGGAGGTCGGGCGTTCGCGTGATAGGCGGCTATGTCCTTCAAACACTGCACATGCGTTTCGCGTAGGCACGCTGGCGCTTTGAATTTCAGCAGCGACCACCGGAACCCATTGATCACGCCCGACATCGGATTCAACGAATATACCGTCGCCTTGTCGATGCGGAAACCGAAAAGGCCGAACGATCCCGTCACCACCTCACCGGAATACACCACCGGGCTCGCGAACATCCAGATCTGAGTAAGGAACGGCAGAACGTACTTGATATCCCGATAGCGAACGTTGAGGCCCGACAGCCACAGACCCACCCCCAGCGCCGTGACCACCGCCAGCAGGAAGAACACCGGCATGAAGACGACATGCCAGGTCGGAGCGACCCCAAAGATGGCCATCATCACCGCGAACACGCCGCAACCCACCAGGAAGTCAGGGATTCCCGTGAAGGTGGTGGCGATCGGGAGGGCCAGTCGCGGAAAGTACAGCCGCGTGACCAGCTTCTCGTTGTCCACCAAACTCTTGCCCGACTGGGTGATCGAGTACGCGAAGTACACCCACGGCAGGAGCCCCGCGAAAACGAAGATAGGGTATGAAATTCCTCCTGTTGGAAGGTGGGCGTACCGGCCCAAGAGCAGGCTGAAAATCACGACTGTGATCAACGGTTGCAGCACGGCCCAGCCCGCGCCGATCGCGGTCTGTTTGTAGCGAACCTTAATGTCTCGCCAAATCAGGAAGTAGATCAACTCACGCGCCCGCCACACTTCGCCCAGGCGAAGTTGCGCCCACGACTTCGTGGGTTCGATGATGGTGGTCACGGCCGGCCGGGTGGCCGGTTGCGGTAGGGCTTGGCTAGACATTCAATAGTCGAGTTGGAAGCGATTCGGGTGGGGGCCGCAATTCGGACGACAGGATGCCCGCCGGCGCCGAGGCACTCCAGAGCGGCCCAGATTATGTCAGGTCAGTCTACCAACCGGACGGATTTCCCCAAAGCCGCTTCCGCGACATTCACTCCTGCACCGGTTTGATTGTCTCCACCGTTGCGGCGATGACGGCGCTTGCCTCAATGCCGGCCATGCAATGAGGATCCTCACAGACTCTGATCCTCGACTCCGGCTCCCGGGAACAGGTTCGGATGATTCTGACGTTTGGCCCCAGCGGTCGCCACGTGTCGGGATGGGTCGGGCCAAACAGTGCCACCGTCGGAACTCCCAGCAGGCCGGACAGATGTGAAACTCCCGAGTCGTTGCCGACGAAGGCGTTGAAGTTCTGAAGCGTATGCGCCAGTTCCACCATAGATTCGGCCCGCACGATCTCGCCCTTCCATTCCATCGCGTGTATTCGCCCCGCGTCCGCCGGACCTTCCAGCACCGCGACCGGACGTCCGATCCGCGCCAACCCCGCCGCTACTTCCCGATATATCTCCGGCGGCGCGCATTTCCAGGTGGCGCCGGATCCAGGGTGAATGAGGACGCCATGGCTCGGGACATTCGGGCTCTCCACGACCACCGGCGCTACAGCCTCTGCCCCCTCCCACAACGACGGGATGCCCACCGCTTCCAATGATCTCTCGAAATGCTCGGCCGCGTGCACTCCGGGCGGAGGAATCGGATCGACCGCGAGTCCGACGATGCCGACCAATTCCAGCCCTGACATCAACTCACATGTGCGCGACACAAATCCAACGACCAACTCTGGGCCTCCCAGCGCGGCCTTCACGGCATCCTTGTTCAGCACGCCGGCCGCCCCGGTGCTCTCGCCGGCACCCACCCAATCGGCGCCACAGTGCCCAGCACCTGGCAGCGTAGCGGCTCTGCCGTGTTTACGTCGGACTTCGTGAGGCTGTCCGACCCGCGCGGACTCTCGCCCCGCGTAGTCTGCCGCCGGCGTCCCCTCCACACCCGCCGCCAGGAGGGCAAGTCGAGGATCAGAATTGTCACCGACCTCGTCCGCCAGTCCTGCCCTGCTCAGAAGCTGCCCTGGCTCCGGCCCGCATATCAACCGGATCAAACCCTCCGGATTCGCTCCTCGAATCGCCCGCAGCGCCGGAACGAGAAGCAGCGTGTCTCCCAGGGCCCGCGACCACGTGAGAACCGTTATCCGCACGGTCTGGTCATTTGCAGGCAGGTTCATGACGCGCACCGGCATGTAGCCCCGATGTACATTGACGACCACTGACCCAACTCATAAAGCAAACACCTAAGCCCGAGCGAGCGCCAACCATCGGCGATGCGGAATCGGTAAAGAAGTTTCGCCCTCCCACCTGGCCGAGCCGCGGGCCATGAACAACCTTACCGACTCGTGAATGAAGCCTGGTGAGTCCCACCCGCGTGCCCGGGCGAGCAGCCGAACCGTCCAGGGCGCCCTGGACGATCCCTGCCGCTGTCGCGCTACTTGCGCCCGCAGCCGCAGCAGTCGCAGCAGCCGGACTCATCCGGCGGACACGTGCAACCGCAGCACGAGCAGCCTTCTTCGTTCTTCGCCATCAGTTCTGCCTCCTGTTGATTTGGTAGCCAGCATCCACAATCGCCCAGGTGACCACAAACCGCGTCCACCGCACCCAGTCGTTCATGCATGGCACGAAGCTCTAGCCGCAGTATTTCCAGTTCCGCGATCCTGGATTCTGTCTCCGCCAGCTTGTGGGCGATGGCGTGTCGCATCCGGAGTTGCTCCGACGGTCCCGGTGGCTCCTGCAGAAGCCGCTCGATCTCCCGCAGGCTCAGGCCCAGAGCCTTCGCCCGCTGAATGAACCCGACCCGACAGACTGCAGCCGTTCCAAAGACTCGATAGCCCGCCTCGGTCCGGCCGTCAACCTTCAGCAGCCCTCGCGCCTCGTAGAACCGCAGCGCCGATGTCGTAACACCGGTCTGCCTTGCCAGCTCCGAGATCCGCATTTCGCCGTCCACACCATGACCCTACACCTTCAACCATGATTGAAGGTCAAGAGGGGAGTTTCGAGTTGTCCAGTTTTCAGGTTTTCAGGTTTTCAAGTGGCGGCGCCCTCAGCCATCACTCTCATCGAGAACCTCTGGGCGGCGAATCTTCGGAGGGTGACGGGCTCCCCCGACGGTTCGCCCCAAACAAAGTGGCCAAAGCAGCCGCCGACGTCGCTTGATAACTCGACAAACTTGATAACTCGATAACTTGGCGACTCCCCGGTCGTACACTTACCTGAAATGAGCGTGGTATCCACGGCGCGTCCCATCCCTTACGCCGAAACCAATGGGCGCAACGATACCGAAGAACATCACGCTCATCCCATGCCTGTTTACCTCGACTACAACGCGACCTCGCCGGTTGCGCCACGCGTCATCACCGCCATGATGCCTTACTTTGCACGGCAGTACGGCAATGCCTCCAGCGGTCACGCCTTCGGCCTTGAAGCCCACAACGCCCTCGACGAGGCCCGTAGCCGCGTCGCTTCGCTCCTGAACTGCATCGAGGACGAAATCGTCTTCACCGGGGGCGGCAGCGAAGCCAACAATCTCGCCGTCAAGGGTGTCGCCATGCGCCACCCCTCCGGCGAGGCGCACATCATCACCTCCGTCGTCGACCATCCGTCCGTTTTGAAAGCCTGTTATTACCTGGCCCAGCGACTGGGCGTAAAGGTCACACTGATCCCGGTTGATTCACATTGCCGGGTCGATCCTGACGCGGTCTCGCGCGCCATCACGCCCGACACCAAACTGATTTCGATCATGCTGGCGAACAACGAGGTCGGAACCATTCAACCGATCGCGGAAATCGCGCGGGCCGCGCGCGGCATCAATCCCGATGTCCTCATCCACGCCGATGCCGCCCAAGCCGCGGGCAAGATCGACGTCGATGTTCAGGTCCTGAATGTCGATGTGCTGACCATCGCCGCTCACAAGTTCTGCGGACCCAAGGGGGTGGGGGCTCTGTTCGTGCGCCGCGGCGTCGAGTTGGACCCACTGATCGAGGGTGCGGGCCACGAGCGCGGCCGCCGCTCCGGCACCGAAAACATTCCCGGCATCGTCGGCCTGGGCATGGCCGCGCAGATGGCACGGCACGGCCTGTCAGACGAGACGGCGCGACTGCGACAGCTCCGTGCCCGTCTCAAAGGCGCGCTCCTGACTGAGTGTCCGGTGGCCCTGGTCAATGGCCATCCCGACCATCATCTCCCGAATACGCTCAACATCTCCTTCCCAGGACTCATAGGCAATGACATCCTGGCCGAGGCGTCCGGCATCGCCGCCTCCACCGGCGCCGCCTGCCACTCCGGCTCGGTCGAGCCATCGAGCGTCCTGCTCTCGATGGGGCTGAGCCGTGACAACGCCCTCGGCGCGCTTCGTCTTTCCATCGGCCGCTATACCACCGAGTCCCAGATCGACCGCGCCGCCACCGAAATCGTGCGGGCAGTTCGCATGCTGCGAGGCCCGTCCAAGACATCGCGGCTGAAGGCTGGGCTTCCGCGCCGAACCCGCCGAAATCGCTGAAGCGGAGTCGTGCTCGCGCACGGCGCCGGCCACAATACGTACGACTCACGCCCGGCATCACGTTTCCGTGGTCGATGAGTCGAATACACGACCTAACCGACTCCGCCGGCCGTGGACACAGTGACGGATGTCACAGAAAGGCCGCCTGTCGTCCACATAGGCTCAAATGTGACCGCATCCACGGTCTGCGTTCTCCCTCCGATCTGCTGACCCCGCACCAATCTATGGAATTCCTCTGCGTGCCTCCGCGTCTCTGCGGTCAACCTCGTACCGACAACTCGCAACTCGTAACTCGCAAACTCATGAAAGCACTCCGTCCCCTCCGCCACCGCGACTTCCGCCTTCTGATCGGCGGCCAGACCATCTCGTGGGTTGGCAACAACTTCTACGAGATCGCCATCATGTGGTTGGTCCTGCGGTCGACCGGGTCAACCGCGGCCATGGCCGGCGTGGCAGCGGTTTCCGTCATACCGCAGCTGATCTTCGCGCCACTCGCGGGCGTTGTGGCCGACCGGGTGAACAGGCGGTTTCTGGCGCTGAGCATGGACCTCTGTCGAGGTGTTGTCATTCTTGCCCTGCCCACACTCGCCGTCCTCCATCACCTTGCGATCTGGCAGGTATACATAACGGCTTTCGTCATGTTCACGCTGTTCACATTCTTCATTCCAACTCGCCAGGCAATCCTGCCCAACATCGTTCCCGACGACGAGCTGCCCGCCGCCAACGCGCTCTTCCAGATGGTCTTGTCCGGTTCGCTCTTCGTGGGGTTCGCGCTCGGCGGCCTAGTCGTTGCCTGGGTCGGCGTCGTGCCCGCGCTCTATCTCGATTCCATCAGCTTCGCCGGGTCCGTGCTCTCGCTGCTGTTCATGCGATCCTCGGGACGGTCAGCGATGGTGGCTGAGAGAACCGGAGCCGTCAAAGAAGCCATCGCCGGCCTTCGGTTCGTCGCGAGCGTCCCGTCCCTCCTTGCCATCTTTGCCTTCCTAGCCGTGACCGGTTTCTTCATCGGCCCACTGCTGATCCTGAGCGCTCCTTTCTCGGAAATGATCCTCCATGCCGGGGCGCGCGGCTATGGCTTCCTGGAAGCCGGCCTGATGTTGGGCACCCTGATTGGAGCGCTTCTTGCCGGCATATTCGGCACATTCCACCGCGTGGGCGCGCTGCTCATCGTCCTCGTCGGGATCGCCGGAGTCCTGCTGATGGGAATGTCGTACATGACGGTCCTGCTCGCCGCGATTGCCTTCTACCTCGCCATCGGTGTGCTTTCGGGTACCCTGAATGTGCCGCTGACCACCCTCATGCAGCGCCTCACGCCCGACGCCATGCGCGGCCGCGTCATGAGCACGATGATGATCGTGAATACGGCCGGCACGCCATTGTCACTGGCGGTCGGCGGCATCGTCGCCCAGCGCATCGGCGTTCCCGCCATGTATCGCGTGGAAGGCGTTCTCCTCCTGGCTACAGCCGCGGTCTTCGCGTTCACGCCTTTGGTTCGCGTCGTTGCCCTCCCTCCGCCCTCAGATGCCCGAGGCGACCGGAATCCGGTCGCACCTCTCCGGGATGGCTCGACTCCGCGCGTGACCGAAGAGCCGGCCATCGCCTGAGTCGACGGGCAGGCTTCCGCTCCAACCGCAAATCTATCTCCGCGGCTGAATCTCAACCGTCAGGTCATCCTCGTAGTCAGCGTCAACCCAACAAAGGTCCCGTGGCTCATCGCCGCTCCTTCGAACCTTCCGAGGATCGAGAACGCTTCCGTCGATGATCACAATCGGTTCTTCTTGGCCGGGCGGAGATCTCCATGCGACCCGCTGGAGGGTACGGTCCCGACTCTTGTCGTCATGGCGGATGCTTATGCTCCGTCCGCCGCTCGGCAGTCTCCGGACGTCGACGTCAAAGAAATCGCGTCCGATCCTGTGCCGCGACCGCAACCCCGGCCATGAACTGGGAAGCTGTGGGCAGACGCGGATATAGTCGTTCAGCGCATCCACGGTCACCCCGGCGAATCGGCGCAGTGCAACGATGAAACCAGCCATGCTCCACGCCTGGAAATCAGCTCCCAGCGGCCCGTGCAGATCCTCCAGTTCGTCCAGTCCTCCCACCCCGCTCTTCTCCAGCGCGGACCGAACCAGCCCCTGCACGTAGTGCCGGTACGCTCCATCGGCGTCGCCATGCCGAAGTTCTAGAGCCACCATGAACGGGTTGAGCCACAGCCACTCAATGCCCCGGTGATAGTTGTAGATTCCGACGCTAGCCATTTGATTTCCCTCGATTTCCGCGTGATCGGCCAGGAATTCCGCCGAAAATACCTTGGGCCAATCCCTCGGCGCCAATGACTTGACCCCAACCCTCCCCGCCAGCTCCCGCCGCGCCGTCGCCACAAGGCCTCGCCCGACTGCCTCCGGCAACTTAAAGTCAAGAGCGTCCGCCAGAAACCCGTTCGGCGTGACTAAATCCCGCGGCTCAAAGTCATAGTCGAGGCTGTCCGCGATGTAGCTCGGTCCCTCCGCGGCCGAGCCGCGTCCGTCATCATCGACCCCGGCCTCCGCATTGCTCCCCTTGATAACTTGATAACCTGATAACTCATCAACCCGACGAAAGAGCCGCTCGAACGTCCGCGTCCCCTCGACCAGGCATTCCCCCATCCGCGCCGCCAGTTCTTCCTGCCCGTCCCGAATCCACGGCAGGAAGTCGCGAAGGTTAGCAAGCCAAAGCAGTTCGATCTCGGCCGGATACCCCTCGCGTGGTGTGAATGCCGTGTCCGACCATGTCTCCCAGAGGAAGCCTTCTTTGATCACCCCTCCCGACGGCAGCAGCCCACCGCGGCAACTTTCCAGGCTCACCCTGAAAAACCGCTCGATCATCGGCCGCTTCTCGTGCCAGAGGCTGAGATCGCCGCTCATCCTCGTGTACTCCGCCAACCGCCGTAGCGCCCAAAGAGTGCCGTCGCTGGAGAAATAAACCAACGGCTCGCTCAGCCGCAGAATTTGGGGCAGCCGGCCCGTCCGCTCGTCCTGGTGCTGCCAAGTGTCGTCCAGGATGTCGCGCACAGTCTCGAAATCATTGCACGCGAGAAGGCCTTCAAGTGAGATGTTCTCGTCCCGTTTCCACGGATCGAGGAAGTACTTGTCGCCGGCGAAAATGGCGCTCGCCCGAGCCTTTTCCTCAGTCAGAAGATCGCTCTTTCGCACCACCAGCGCCGAATTGAATCGAGTGACGACTTGGTTGTACGCCAGATCCACCTGCCCGTTTCCGGTTTGAAGGAGCGCCTTATCCAAGAAATCGACCGCCTCCCGCTCTGTCTCGGTCTGCTCCGAGTTCGAGTCAAGCAAGAGATCCGCCAGCGTGTCCGCGAACTCCCGCGCCTTCTGCTCATCGGCATCGAACCCATATGCGAGGACAGCTGGCGCATCGACCGTGATCGTCGCCGGCGCGTAAACCGTCGTCTGGTACGATTCCCAGATGGGCGCCTCGTCCGGCGAGTGGTCGTGGATTTCGCTGTACGCCTTATGAATGAGCTTCTCGCGGCGCTCATCCTTCAGGTAGGTCCGCTTCCGGAACCGCCTCTCCGCGGGCAGTAACTGGACCAATCCCCCGCCCCGAGCACATCGAATGACCGAGTGAAACGTGAGGGTTTCGTCCCCCGGCCCGTTCACCTCGTTCCAAACTGCCAACGCGTGGCCGTCGCCTGTGGTGTCAGCCGTGGCGCCGTACCGCGAGAAATCCTCGTTGAACTGCTGGTAATACCGCATGTCGAACTGCGGCTCGATGGTAAACGTGGCCGGCCGGTCGGATTCGAAGGTCACCAAGAGGCAGGATTCTCTTCCCTTCGGAACGAAGAATCGCTCGCGAACGGTCACGCCGCTTACGACAAACGTCCGAACCGCCTCCGTCAGGTGCAGGTCGAAAGAAACCTGGTTGTGCCGGGACAGCAGATGGGAGGCACCCGATGCCTCATGGCCGAGCTTCACCCAAACCTGGTTCACCTCGAGATACTTCCGACCGAACTCGGAAACGCCGAACCACTTGTGCGGGACCGTCGCGCGCTCCGACGTATTCAGTTCGACCGGCGCCAAGAGCACCATCCCAGTGCCGTTTCCAAGCAGAAACGACCGCGACCGCATCTGCGTTCGCTCAAGGTGTATCGTATGCGTCGTCGAGTGGGTTCGGTCCAGAGCTCCCTCCTAGCGAAGTCTCACGCCATGCTAGCCGGGCTGCCCCTTGCGCCTGTCTGCCGTCCGCGGGAGCGATAATCGCGCCAAAGCCGCACGGGCCATGCAAGACTCCGACATCGATGGTCCGATATGCACGGTGTCTCGTGTGGCGGAGCCGTGCATGTCGTTCCGACACACCGAAGAGGCAAAAACTTTCAGCGGGCCGACGTAGCCTAGCGGCTTTGCCGCGTTTATGCCGCCCCGTCAGACAGCCTTTCCGACGACAGTTCTAGAGCAGGCACCCGCTATACCCTTGAACGTCGACACGGTTGATTTCGCTCGGCATCGTCAAAGTTCGGCAGCGTCCGTCGGTGCCTCCACCCGCTGCCCTGCCCAAATCGGCCTGCTACGACAAACTCTTTCGAACCCGGCAATCGGGCTGTTGGTGCTAGTGAGCAAAGCGTCGTCCAGACGCCGACCCGAACGAATCTGGCGACTACCCATCGGGGGCACAGACCGCCGCCTGTGCGGTTTTGCCGCCTGTCTTACAGCCCGCTACGGCGCCACCAACATCTCAACATCGGGAGCGGCCAAGCCCTCCGTTCGGATCATGGCCACCATGCCTCGACAGAGCAGCGCCCGCGCCTGGCCAACCGTGGCGAGCAGATCGTAGTCACCGTACTCCGTCAGCATCCCCTTGAACTGGTCCAGCAAATCCACCGTCTTGTTGAGCGCCGAGACGATGTCGCCATCCGCCAGCTCGATCGATTGCGAGATCTGACCAACCGACTGTCCGGCACACCACGCCAGCGCCACTCCCCAAAACCATCCGGACGGCCCCTGCGCCAGCCGGATCCCTTCTCGCTCCTCCAGCCGGTTCACCCGTTGAAACACTGCTTCCGCCATGGATCGAACCGCCCGCAGGTTGTGAGGCAGCCGGAATGAGTTGTACCGCCGCCGGTCGGCATCGTTGGCAAACCAGCTCATGACTTCGGCCAGTTCGCCTGGCGCCAAACCCTCGAACTTTCCGTCATGATACAGCTCCGAGATCACGATCCCACAGGCTGCTACGATCTCCTTCAACCCAGCCGCCCTGGACGTTACCCGGTCGCCCTGGACGTAGCCCAGCCGGCTCAAGACAGCAGTCACCGCGCGCGCGATTTCATCAGCGCTTCGGTCTCGCTCCCGCTTTGAGCTTTCCAGAATCCGGCGCAGGCGGTTCCGCTGGCGTAGCAGCTCCACAACTCCGCTATTCGCCGCCACGAAGGCCTCATCGCTCGCTCGCCGATGCAGGGGATGCGTCTGCAGCAAGCTCTTAAGGGCAATGATTTCGGCGCGTTTGGGATCAGGACGATCACTGAGCGGGCTCCCTCCCGACC
>Ga0302325_10030371_pt1 | contig 11143 bp, 7 predicted proteins | sample Palsa_T0_2_FD_201948 | JGI IMG/M metagenome (GOLD analysis project Ga0302325, IMG submission 201948) | Peat permafrost microbial communities from Stordalen Mire near Abisko, Sweden - Palsa_T0_2 | ecosystem: Environmental > Terrestrial > Soil > Palsa > Peat permafrost | place: Sweden: Abisko...
CGGGCGGACTAACCCCGGGCGGACTACTCAGCGGCACTGCCTCGGGCAGCGGCCAGCAAGCGGTCAGGCGACGCGCTGCCCAGCCGGGTGGGCGCCCAGCGGGACCGACGAGGGGGGCACGAACTCGCTGCCGACGGGGTCCGCGACGACCGCCTCCCCGGTGGCGCTGCCGGCCAGCAGCTTGTCCCAGGACAGGAACCAGATCGTCCAGCCGTCGCCCCAGGTTTCCGGGACCGGGCTGCCCACGACCTCGATCGGGTCCCCGAGCACGGAATGGTCGTAGTACCAGGCGGCGTTGCCGGGGCCCACGTTGACACAGCCGTGACTGACGTTGAAGATTCCCTGATCCCCGACCGACCAGGGGGCGCTGTGCACGTAGTCACCGCTGAAGGTGAACTGCACGGCGTCGTACACCCAGAGGTTGTAGTAGCCGGGATCGCCGGGCATGACGCCGTAGCTGGCTGAGTTCATGTCCACCGGATTGGACATGGCGAACGACACGTACTGCCCGTCCGGCGTGTCGTCGCCCGGGCGGCCGGTGCTGATGGGCCAGTCGCCGACCAGGCTCCCGTTCCACCAGACCTTCATGTAATGGGTGGCGGCGCTGGCCACGGCGATCAGCGAATTGCCGACCGTGAACTGCTGGGACAGGTTCGCGCTGCCGTACACGCCGGGGGCGGCCTGCACACCGGAAAGATGCGCGGTGAGATTGACCTTCGTGTCCGCGGGCCAGTAATTCTTCGGCCGGAACCAGACCGACTCGCTGGTCATCCAGTACCAGGCGCCGGTGACCGGCCTGCTCGAGTAGATCTCGAACGACCGCTCGACCGCGGCCTTGTCCTGGATCGGCTGGCTGAACGTCACCATGATCGGCATGCCCACGCCGACCGTCTCACCGGTGGTCATATCGACCGATGCGCTGAAGGTGCGGGCCGGCGTCAGGGTGCGGAACGTGCCGGTGGCGACCGTCCGCTTACCGCCGGAGTTGACCGCGGTCGCGGTGACCCGGTAGGTCTGCGTGGGCGCCAGCGCCCACGCGGTGTGCCAGCCGCTGGCTCCGGTGGTGAACGAGCCGTCCACCCGGCGGCCGGCCGCGCTGGTCACCGACACGTCGGCCAGCACGCCGCGGCGTGCGGTCACGCTGACGCCCAGGTCGGGCCGCGCGTCGATGGGCATGTCCGCCACCGGGCGGGCCACGCCGACGTGGCCGCTCGCCGCCCGGCCCGCCTCGATCCCCCCTGAGCTGCCGCCCGTGCTGCCCATGAAGTGGAGGTTCCCGGTCGTGATCGTCACATTCGCCGGGGGGTAGACGGCCGCGGCCTGCACCGCCACGGCTCCGCCCTGGCACGCCGTGACCAGCAGCAGGATCGATGCCGCCGCTGCGGCCGCTATAAGGCGGCCGGGCTGAGAAGTGCCATTACCTGATCCGGAAATAACACTATTCACACTGATACGCGTCACGACACTCCCCGACACGTCGGCAATCCCCCCTTTGGAGCCTTCCGGTAACCAAATCCTTCCCATGGCAGGCTAGGAATACTCGTCCAAAGGTAATTTTTAGTTATCTTGTCAATACTCTGCGCAGCCTTGACAGGCAAAGTAATGCCTACGGGGAGCTTCCGGGCCATGCTCAGGGAAGGCTGGTACCGGGGATTCTCAGGAGGATCTGCCCGGGGAATCTCTCACCCAGGGGCTTTACCGGGGCACACCACCGGCGCGGGCCTGGGCCGCACGACGCCAGGTCACTCGGCTCAGGCCGCCGGAGTTCTCAGTGTGCGTAATGTCCCCGGTAATACTCGAAAACAAATCCAACAGTGGTCAGCAGGGTCGAAAGCAGTCCTATCAGGAAAAGCCACCATCCGATCGCGGCACCGACCGCCGTGAGGGCGGCCGCGAAGCCCACGAACAGCGGCCACCAGCTGTGCGGGCTGAAGAAGCCGAGTTCACCGGTGCCCTGGCTGATCTCACCCCGCGGATCGTCCTCGGGCCGGCGCGGCAGCCGCCGGCCCGTGAAGAGCAGATAGAAGCCGGTCAGGAAGGCGAGTCCGACCGCCAGGGCCAGCGCGGTAGTGCCGGTGGGGTCCTTGGAGACGTACCAGTACACGAGGTCCGCGGCGCCGAAGAACACCGCGCAGCCGATGAACAGGGACCCTTCAACCTTCATGTGACACCTCTCCGATACCGCTTACGCCGCGCCATCACTCGAGTCCCCCGCCGATGCGCTCCCGGTGGTGCTCGAGGCGCTGCTGATGCGTTCGTCCGGACTGGATGTGCGGGTAATGCAAGTCAAAGGCGGGCCGCTCGGAACGGATCCGGGGAATCTTGGTGAAGTTGTGCCGTGGCGGCGGGCAGGACGTCGCCCATTCCAGCGAGTTCCCGTACCCCCACGGATCGTCCACGGTCACCTTCTCGCCGAACTTCCACGTCTTATACACGTTGTAGAGGAAGATGAACGTGGACGCGCCAAGAATCCATGAGCCGATACTCGAGATCTGGTTCAGCGTGGTCACGTTGGCGGGCAGGAACGGGTAGTTGGCGACGCGGCGCGGCATGCCCTCGATGCCAATCCAGTGCTGGACCAGGAACGTCATGTTGAACCCGATGAACAGCGTCCAGAAATGCCACTTGCCCAGCGTGTTGTCGAGCATCTTCCCGGTGAACTTGGGCCACCAGAAGTAGAAGCCGCTGAACATGCAGAACACCACCGTGCCGAACAGCACGTAATGGAAGTGGGCGACGACGAAATACGAGTCGCTGACATGGAAGTCCAGCGGCGGCGAAGCGAGGATGACTCCGGTCAGCCCGCCGAACAGGAACGACACCAGGAATCCGATGGCGAACAGCATGGCCGGCTCGAACGTCAGCTGGCCCCGCCACATCGTGCCGACCCAGTTGAAGAACTTGACCCCGGTGGGAACCGCGATGAGGAACGTCATGAACGAGAAGAACGGCAGCAGCACGGCGCCCGTGGTGAACATGTGGTGCGCCCACACCGTCATGGACAGCCCGGCGATCGCGATCGTCGCGGCGACCAGTCCCTTGTAGCCGAAGCACGGCTTGCGGCTGAACACCGGCAGGACTTCGGTGGCGATGCCGAAGAACGGCAGCGCCACGATATAGACCTCCGGATGGCCAAAGAACCAGAACAGGTTCTGCCACATGACCGCGCCGCCACTGGACGCGCTGAACACCTGGGCGCCGAGCTTGCGGTCGATCTCCAGAACCAGCAGCGCGGCGGCCAGCACGGGGAACGCCAGCAGCACCAGCATGCTGGTGAGCAGGATGTTCCAGGTGAAGATCGGCATCCGGAACATGGTCATGCCGGGAGCGCGCATGCAGATGATCGTGGTGACGAAGTTGACCCCGCCCAGGATCGTGCCAAATCCGGACAGCGCCAGGCCCATGATCCACATGTCACCGCCGATTCCCGGCGTGTACACGGAACTGGTCAGCGGTGAGTAGGCGTACCAGCCGAACGCGGCTGCCCCGCCCGGAGTGAGGAAGCTGAACAGCAGGATCAGCCCGCCGAACAGGAAGAAGTAGTAGCTCAGCAGGTTCAGCCGGGGGAACGCCACGTCGGGCGCGCCAATCTGCAGCGGCATGATCTCATTCGCGAAGCCCACGAACAACGGGGTGGCGAACAGCAGCAGCATGATCGTGCCGTGCATGGTGAACAGCTCGTTGTACTGCTGGTCCGACACGACGTGATTGTCCGGGCCGAACAGCTGGATACGCATGATCATGGCCATCAGGCCGGCGACCAGGAAAAACCCGAATGACGTGATCAGGTACAGGTGGCCGATGACCTTGTGGTCGGTCGAGGACAGCCAGTCGGCCAGCACTGATCCCTTGCGGCCGTACGCGGGCGCGGCGGTCGTCTCGACGGGGTGTTCGATCGTGGTCACTTGCTCAAGCGCCCCCTGCCGTTTTCTGCTGCGCCTGCTGCTGCGCGTGGATCCACTGATGGAACTGGGCCGGCGTCACGATCTTCACCGTGAACAGCATCCGGCTGTGGTAGACGCCGCACAGCTCGGTGCAGCGGCCCACGAACGTCCCGGTCTTGATGGGAGTCACCTCGAAGTGGTTCGGATGGCCGGGGATGACATCACGCTTGAACTCGAACGGGACGATCCAGAACGAGTGGATGACGTCCGTCGAGACGAGGTTGAACCGGACGGACTCGTTCGTCGGGATCTCGAGCACCGGCAGCTGCCCGGGCCAGGGCTCGCCGTTCTCCGCCACCACCCCGATCGGCGACGTGGGCACCTTGTACTGCGGGTACTGGAACTGCCAGCTCCACTGGTAGCCGACGACGGTGACCACGACATCCGGGTGCGGGGGCAGCTTGTCGAGGTAGTTCTCATCCCGGGCCGTGAAGAAGAACATGACCCCGACGACGATGAACGGCACCACCGTGTAGAGGATCTCGATCGGCAGGTTGTAGCGCACCTGCGGGGCCACCACGTCCGAGCCCGCCCGCTTCCGGTGGAAGATCACCGCCCACAGGATCGCCCCCCAGACCAGGAACCCGACGAAGAAAGCGGCGATCCAGGATCCCTGCCACAGGCTGACTACTGTCTTGCCCTGCTCGGTGACGGGCACCGGCATGCCGAGCCGGGTGAACGTGGTGGACTTGCAGCCGGCCGTGGCCGCCGCCACCGCGGCGAGCATGACTGCACGCGGCACCCACCGGCGCAGCCGGGCGTGCCGACGGCCGGGCGCGGCTGCCGTTTCCTCCCCGGGCACCTCGCCCGGAACGTGCGCGCCCCCATGACGTGGGGCGCTCGGGGTGGGGCTCACAGATTGCCTTCCCAGCGGATGACTCCCGGCTGCACGGGCTGGTCATGGCTCGTCCTACAGGCTGTCGTGGAAAACAGTATCGTGGACGAATCCCGGGCTGACGGGGGACCCCACTAGTCATGCCGCGTGTTTCTGCGTGGCAGGCGGGCGGCCGGTGGCGCGGGCGGGCTTACCCCTGGCAACGTGCGGGTATCGCTTCGGCGTGGCACGATGCAGGGGAGGTTTCCGGGTTCCCCGGCACAGAGTCCTTCGGCACGGAGTTCCGGGCACAGAGTTCCGGGCACAGAGTCCTCGGGCAGGGAGGCAGGAGCATGGTTCCCCCGACACGCCCCGCCCCGGCGCTGACGATCGACGCACTCGGCCGGAAATGCCCCATCCCGATCATCATGCTCGCCGAGCGGATCAGGGAGGTCCCCATCGGGGAGACCATCGCGGTACTGGCCGACGATCCCGCCGCCCGGCCTGACATCCCGGCCTGGTGCGTGATGAAGTCCCAGGAGTTCGTGCAGGAGATAGCGCTACCGCGGGGCTGGGCCTTCCTGATCAAGCGCACTTACTGAGCCTTCGGCGGCGGAGCGGAACCGGTCAGCGAAGCGCGGGTCGCTCTCCCACCACGGCTGGCTTCCGGGGGCCTGCTCGCGCTGGTCTGCGCCTGGCCCGGCCAGCGCCGCTGGCCGCTCCTGCCCCAGCCCGGCCGGGCCGCGGCCGGCCTCGGCGGCGTCCGCGGCGTCCAGCTCCGCGTCGATCACCACCGCCTCGGCCTCGTCCTCCCTGATCATCTGGATCAGCTGGGCCGCCAGGAACGGCAGGCCGACGATGTCACCCAGGATCCAGAGCGCTCCGCCCCCCAGGACCTGGTCGGTGCTGAGGCTCGGTCCCCAGGGGCGGCCCAGGGCGTGGTAGTAGCCCCCGGCGATGAGGCTCTGGTCAGCCATGACCGCGAGGCCCAGGACGGCGTCGCCGACGACCTCGGCCCCGGTGACCCAGAGCGCCACGAGATAGGGGTATTCCTTCGGCACCGGGTCGACCCGCAGCAGCGTCCAGAAGAACACGAACCCGGGCGCCAGCAGGGCCAGGTAGGTCACCTCACGCACCGGGCCGCCGGCCACGCTCGCCGCGTACCAGGGCGAGAAGTACAGCACGAACGGCACGAAGACCAGGACCAGCGTGGTGACGGCCGGGAAGGTCAGGATGCGGGCCGCCCGGCTGCGGACGGCCGCCTCCAGCCACGGCCCCAGGCGCGGCAGCGTCGCGACGGCCAGCGACAACGGCCGCCCGAGCGCGAGGAACAGCGGCGCCACCAGCAGCAGCAGGATGGTCTGCATCGACCGGACGTAGAACAGCGTGCCCTGGTACCTGCCGATGGCGGACATGGTGGCGATGACCAGGGCGCCCAGTCCCCCACCGCAGAAGGCCACGGACCGCCCGGCCGGCCACGACGGGCCGGACCGCCGGGCCCGCCGCGTCCCGGCCAGATAGAGGCCGGCCGCCAGCAGCACCACGATGAGCACCGGCAGGTCGAGTGTCCATGAGGTGAACGCCCGGGCCGGGGTCAGCGCCGGAGGCCCGTGGTAGGCGGATGCCCCGTGGTAGGCGGATGAGAAGACAGCGGCCATGGTGGCCACGCTACCGCCGCCCCGCGGCCGCCGGAGGCCGGCCGGCCCGCCGTGCGGGCCAGCCACGGTGGCGGCACCAGTAGCCCATTACACCGGGTAAGTCCCATGAAAAACCAAAGAAAATGCATAGGGCTGCTCACCACGGCCTAATTCACCCCAGCCGGACGTTTGCCCCAGGCCCGGAAAGGTGAGAAATGTATTACACGAGTACTGCTGGCCGGGCCCACCCGCCGCGACGACCAGGCGCGCAGTTATCCGGGAACAGCTCGTGACCTGCCCAGCGACATCGTCGCCGCCGACGACTGGAGCGCGTCACGCAGGCGCTGAATCGCACTGCGCGGGCGATTAGCCGTACTGCGCAGAGGCTGGCTCAGGTTCGATATCAAGGGCCATTTCCTCCTAATTCTCTTATTTCCCGTGGCAATAGGAGTAGCCACTCAAAGGACGGACCGGCTGATTACCGGCTTGCCCCAGATCATCACGATCACGATATATGCCGCGTTCAGCCTATCCGAAGGACATATCATGCCGTACTACGCAGGACTGCGCGGGGTCAGCGGCGCGCTGGCCACGGGAGCACTCCTGGCCGGCGGCCTCGCCGCCGCCACGACCGCCCCCGCCACTGCCGCCACGACCACCCCCGCCACGACCACCCCCGCCAGCACCACCGCGACCAGCATCACCGCGACGCAGGTGGCCAGCCGGCGATCGGCCATCGGAGGCACCCATCCCGCCTGGGCGGTCATGTCGGCGCGCGTCGACGGCCCGGCCGCGGTCGCCGGGACCGTGACGGCCCGGATCTACCTGGCTGGCCGGGACCCGGCCGGGCTGGCCGCCTACGCCGTCGCGGTCTCCACGCCGGGCGATGGGCTGTATCACCACTACCTGACCCCGGCTCAGGTGACGGCCCGGTTCGCCGCCAGCAGCACGCAGGTGGCCGCGATCCGGTCCTGGCTCACGTCGGCCGGCCTGGCCATTGTCACCGTCAACGACCGGAACGTGGCGGGCGGGTACATCACCGCGCGCGGCCCGGCCGCCGCGGCGGGCCAGGCGTTCGGGGTCACCTTCGCCATGTACCGGGGTCCTGACGGGCATGCTCAGCGCGCCCCCAGCCAGACCGCTACCGTGCCGGCCTCACTGGCCGGCGCGGTCCTCGCGGTGTCGGGCCTGGACACCGCCAGCCACCTGATGAAGCCGGACCTGCCGCCGCCCGGGCTCAACTACTGGACCGCACCGTCGTGCTCCGCCTACTACGGCCAGAAGATCGCCCGGAAGAAGCCGGCCGCCTACGGCCGCCACCAGCCGTGGACGAACTGCGGCTACACGCCCAGCCAGATCCGCGGAGCGTACGGGGTCACGGCCGCCGGCATGACCGGCCGGGGCCAGACCGTGGCCATCGTGGACGCCTACGCCTCGCCGACCATGCCGGCCGACGCCAACCAGTACGCGAAGATCACCGGCGACCGGCCGTTCACGGCCGGCCAGTACCGCCAGTTCCAGGTGGGCCCGTTCACCCAGGCCGGGCCCGCGGCGTGCGGCGCGCCGGGCTGGTACGGCGAGGAGACACTGGACATCGAGTCGGTGCACGGCCAGGCGCCCGCCGCCGGTATCCGCTACGTCGCCGCGGCCAATTGCACGGACAGCGCCTTCATCCAGGCGCTGGCCTTCATCGTGAACCGCAATCTGGCCAGCATCGTGAGCGACTCCTGGGGGGACCTGGCCGAGTCCTCCACCCTCAATGCCGCCTACGACCTGGTCTTCCAGACCGGGGCGGCCGAGGGAATCGGCTTCTTCTTCTCCTCCGGTGACAGCGGCTACGAAAGCCCGGGCGAGGACCCGGCCTCGGCCGGCGAGCAGGTGGACTACCCGACGTCGAGCCCGTACGTCACCTCGGTGGGCGGGACCAGCCTGGCCATCGGGAAACACAGCAACTACGAGTGGGAGACCGCCTGGGGCACCATGCTCGACCCGCTGGCCGCGCACGGCAAGTCATGGAGTTCCCCGCCGCCCGGCTCGTTCCCGGCGGACTACGACGGCTCCAGCGGCGGCGGCGTGAGCACGCAATACCTGCAGCCCGCCTACCAGAACGGTGTCGTGCCGGCCAGCCTGGCCACGCGCCTGCCGGACGGCACTGTCAGCGCCACCCCGATGCGGGTGGTCCCGGACGTGTCCGCGCTGGCCGACCCGAGCACCGGCTTCCTCGTCGGCCAGACCACCCTGCAGCCGGACGGGACGACCTACGCCTTCTCGCTCAGCCGGATCGGCGGCACCAGCGTCTCCTCCCCCACGTTCGCCGGCATCGAGGCCGACGCCCAGCAGGCCTTCGGATCCCGGATCGGCCTGGCCAACCCGGTGATCTACGCCAGGTACGGCACGGCCGCCTTCCACGACGTCACCGCCCACCCGGCGGGCCAGCCGGACAACCTGGCCGAGGTGCGCAGCAACTACACCGACGCGGGCACCAGGGCCGGCCCGCTGATCACTGGCCTGCGGACGCTGGGCATCGACGGTGAGGGCAGCGCCACCCTCGAGGCCGTACCGGGCTACGACGACGCGACCGGCGTCGGCTCGCCATGGGATTACGTCCAGTCCTTCAAGCACTAGTCCCGCACGTTCACACCAATCCCGCAGGCACCTTCAGGCACTACGCAGGGCTTGCTTACTAAAAGTAGTTTCATCGTCCCTTAGGGTCATTTGCAGTGCATCGGCCCAATATGTTGGCCGTTATCCCTTGCGCACACGATTCGGAAGGAAGAATCTACCGGGTGTGACCCGGCCTGTGGGTCGCACCCGCCTGATGACCCGATACCCGGATCACGGCGACAAAGTGCATGGTCAGTCCATCAGGAAAGGAACGTGCATGCCGCAAGTCACACGACTGCGCGTGGTCTGTGCCGCGGTGGCCGCCGGAGCGCTCACGCTCGGCACCCTCGCCACCGCCACGGCCGCGCAGGCGGCCACCCCGAGAAAGGCGATCGCCGACACCCATCCCTCCTGGGCGGTCGCCTCACACCGGGTGAGCAGCAGCACCAGCGGAAGCGTCAGCGCCCGGGTGTACCTGGCCCCGCAGGATGCAGCCGGCCTCGCCGCCTACGCCACCGCGGTCTCCACCCCAGGCAACGCCCTCTACCAGCACTACCTGACCCCGGCCCAGGTCGCGGCCCAGTACGCGCCCTCGTCCGCGGAGATCACCAGCGTGCAGTCCTGGCTCACCTCCGCGGGTCTGTCCGTGACCGCGGTCAGCGCCTCGCACCCCGCGGGCGCCTACATCGGCGTGACCGGGTCGCTGGCCGCGGCCAGCAAGGCGTTCGGCGTGTCATTCGGGGAGTACAAGGCGCCGGCCGGCCAGACCGCCCGGGCGCCCGCCCAGGCCGCCACCGCGCCTGCGTCCGTGGCCAGTTCCGTGCTCGGCGTTTCCGGCCTGGACACCGCCAAGAGCCAGATCAAGCCGGCTGACACCCTGCCGCCGCCGCCGCAGAACTACTGGGTCGCCCCGCCGTGCTCGACCTACTACGGCCAGCTGACCGCGACCAACGAGCCGACCGCCTACGGCATCCACCAGCCGTGGACCAACTGCGGCTACACGCCCCGCCAGATCCGCGGCGCCTACGGGGTGACCGCCTCGGGCGCGACCGGCAAGGGCGTGAGCGTCGCCGTCGTGGACGCGTACGCCTCGCCGACCATGGCGGCCGACGCCAATCAGTACGCGAAGGTGACGGGCGATCCCGGCTTCAGCGCGGGCCAGTACAAGCAGTACCTGCCCGCCACCTTCACCGAGACGGCCGCGGACGAGTGCGACGCGCAGGGCTGGTACGGCGAGGAGAGCCTCGACGTGGAGTCCGTGCACGGTGAGGCACCCGCCGCCAACGTCCGGTTCGTCGCCGCCGCCAGCTGCGAGGACAGCGACCTGCTGGCCGCGGACGCGCTGGTTGTCAACCAGCACCTGGCCAGCATCGTCACCGACTCGTTCGGCGAGCCGGAGCAGTACTCAACCCTGAACTCGACGTGGGACCAGGTGTTCGAGATCGGCGCCGTCGAGGGCATCGGCTTCTTCTTCTCCTCCGGTGACAGCGGCTACGAAGGCGTCGGCGAGGACTCCGCCTCCAGCGGCGACCAGGTCGACTACCCGACCTCCAGTCCCTGGGTCACCTCAGTGGGCGGCACCAGCCTGGCCATCGGGAAGTCCAACAACTACGAGTGGGAGACCTCCTGGGGCACCCTGCTCGACCCGCTGGCCGCTAACGGGAAGTCGTGGCAGGACACGCCGCCCGGCGTATACCCGGACTACTACGACGGTTCCAGCGGCGGCGGTGTGAGCACCGTGTACACGCAGCCCTTCTACCAGCGGGGCGTCGTGTCAAACAGCCTGTCGGAGAACCCGCCGACCGGTCCGTCCACCACCAAGTACCGCGTGGTGCCGGACGTGTCCGCGCTCGCTGACCCGAGCACCGGATTCCTGGTCGGCGAGACCGTCCTGCAGCCGAACGGGACGACCTACGCCTTCTCGCTCAGCCGGATCGGCGGCACCAGCGTGGCCTCACCGACGTTCGCCGGCATCGAGGCCGACGCCCAGCAGGCCTTCGACACCGCGCATCACTCCACGGCGGTGATCGGGTTCGCGAACCCGCTGATCTACAGCCTGTACGGCACCAGGGCCTACCACGACGTGACCGACCACCCGGCCGGCCAGCCGTACAACCTGGCTGAGGTGCGCAACAACTACACCG
>Ga0302325_10030372_pt1 | contig 11143 bp, 14 predicted proteins | sample Palsa_T0_2_FD_201948 | JGI IMG/M metagenome (GOLD analysis project Ga0302325, IMG submission 201948) | Peat permafrost microbial communities from Stordalen Mire near Abisko, Sweden - Palsa_T0_2 | ecosystem: Environmental > Terrestrial > Soil > Palsa > Peat permafrost | place: Sweden: Abisko...
CATGCGGGGAAGAGGACGGTTTTGGGAACGCAAGATATATCACAAGCGTTGAGGGTACTGGATGTTGAACCACTTTATGGCTACGAATCAACGCGGCCGCTGCGATTTGGAGAGGCTTCTTTGGGTCCTGGACAACCGTTGTTTTATATTGAGGATGAGGAGGTTGATTTTGAAAAGCTCATTAATGCGCCATTACCCAAAGTGCCTCGGGATATTTCATTTACTGGTAAGAAATTCAAGTCGAGCGATGGGAATCAAGTCTAATTTGCACACAGCACACTGGCTCGCCGTTGAAGGCGTTCAGCCCTCGATACCACAAAATCCTACTACGGCAGAAGCTCGAGCAAGTGAACTTGTACCCAAAGGACCCGGCGCAAACCCAGCTCTAGCGGCTCTTGCGGGCAACGACAACGTTTCTATTAAGCCTCAAGTTAAACATGTTGTCTCAAAGGAGCTGATATTGTTCTTTAACCGAATACACGAAGCTATTCTTAGCGACAAGCAGGATCAAGAAGTTGTCATTCTTCGAAAGTCGGCCTTCGAAAGCGTCCGTTCAGATCCAGGTCTCCAACAATTAGTCCCATACTTCGTACAATTCATCGCCGAAAAAGTCACCCATTCTCTTCACGATCTCTTTATTCTTCAGCAAATGATGGAACTCGCACAAGCCGTAATCGAGAACAAAACTCTCTTCGTTGACCCTTACGTTGCAAATCTCGTTCCTGGCATACTCACATGTCTCCTGGGACGCAAGCTTGGCGCTGACGGACTCGATAATTTGAAAGAGCAATACCAACTGCGAGACCTAGCAGCCTCACTTCTTGGTCAGATCTCCACCAAATTCGCAAAGTCGAGTCAAGAATTACAGCCTCGAGTCGCCCGAACTTGCCTGAAATACCTCCTCGATCCCACAAGATCACTTGGCGAACACTACGGCGCAGTTGCCGGCATTAGAGCCATCGGGGGCCCATCCGCAGTCCAAACGCTCATTCTACCTAACCTAAAAGCCTACGAAGCTCTCCTCATTAAAGCACAAAATGAGCGTGGTCAAAACGATGAAACTGTCAGAATGATGATCGCCGGCATCATGCATGCTATCACAAGTATTACAGATGAGTCGCACATCTTGACGAATGGGATGAACGGTAATGCGGCGGAGGCATCATTGGTAGAAGAATATTTGGGGACGGTTATCGGGAGTCGGGTTGTGGCGCTGGGAAATCATAAGTTGAATATGGCGATTCTAGATTCCAGGGAAAAGCATTGATCGGGATTGATTCACATGGATGGCGCAGGGGCGTCTGGAACGGCGGAATTGAAGCTTCCAAATAGTCTCAATCCATAGAGGGAGAATAAGATCCTTTGTATAAATATAAGAATTCTAGGCTCTAACATTGGAGGCCCATACACGTTCTTTGCTTCCCATCGAATCGAAACATCACAGGGACGGGTGCCTGATGCCAATCGTAACTGAAGGACCATTATGCAATAGCAAGTACTACTAATACAATTGAATTTTCGCAACTGTTTGATAATTTGATCCCGAAACCTCGTTACAATTCACAAGCGTGGACAATGGTCAACTTGAGGCCGCATTTCGAGCTCCTCTTCCTTCCCTCTTCGTTCTTTTCTGCGGCGTCAAGTTATTCTCAACCTGCACTACATTACCATCCAACGATCTTTTTCGCTTCTTTGCCGATTTAGCGGAGGGTAGTCCCTCATCTTGGCCAATCTCCGGCTCCACCGCGATGTCCTCTTGATTGGGAGTGGCAATCCTACTCTCACCGGAGGATGACGCAGGCCCTGAAGGCTCCAGTAGAGAAGGAACGTCAACCGGACTAGCACCACTACTTTTCTTCCTCGTATGTCTGAGCCATCTCTGTGCGTAGAAGCGGGTAGTGTAATCCAGCGAGTTGATGCCTTCCCACAGTATGGTTCTGGCTTTGAACTCGTCTCCGCTTAGAAGCTGACGCAAATCTCTTGCAAGACTCATGACCATCGGCTGGGTGATAGTCCTATTGAAGACGAAACGGAGACTCAAATCCATCCTGGGTCCTTCTTCCTCATCTTCGGTTCTGGGTTCAGGGGATTCGAGAGGTACATCTCTATTCAAGGGCGTAAGGACGATCCTCCGAAGACATTGTGGCCCGCGTTCTGACAGTCTTGGAGATTGGTCATCTGGGAAATCAGGTGCGTGAAGAATTTTAGTGAGAAGTTCCTGAGTGGTGAAAGTTTTCGCTGTTTCCACGAGGTCTTGCAAAGACCATATCAGTGCCTTGGTAAAAGAGTGCTTTCCAGGTTTCCTGGTGGTAGACTTGGCGGATGTGGCGGCGAGGTATTCGAATGCCCTCCGCGTGAAGCCTGATCTGATGTTCTTCTCCAATTCTCCTGCATGGCAGCAATCGAAAATGACCAGAACGTCGCTCTTCGTCGCCTTAATATTGTGCTCTGCGGAATTCCACACGATCTCATGCAACTCACTGCTATCTTCCGTAATCAACGATCGGTTCCTACTTAGCATTAGAGCTGTCTCTATATAGTTCGGGTTTGGGGCACGTACCCTGCCAATTTCAAACCGCCAGTTGATTCGCCCGGTCTCCCATGCCCAGCATAGTACACGATCAACAGTGTATTCATATCATCGTGCTCGAAGACAAAGTCTGAGAGGTGCTTGTTGACTTGAATTTGAGCCGTAGGCCCAGAGCCTTGCGTCAGTTCCTTCCTCACTGTCTCATAATGGAACGTTGTTCGAAACACCTGGTCAAGTTCAGTCACCTGCAAATATTAGCATGATCCGAATCTGAAAAGTCTATTGTCTTACCTCTTTGTCAGTGTGAAGGTCGTCGACGTCCGGGTGCCATGAGAGAAGCAGTACAACAGCTTTACGGTAGAATACCGTTTCCTTCTTCACCGTCCCAAACTGCTCGCCCCATATAGCTTTTAGCCTCGACTCATTAGATGCCGCCTCATCTTGGTAATTCCTTGTTTGGATACTTTCCGATCGATTGGGCGAGCTATCATCCAAAGTGGCTTGAGTATTCTCTTTTCGTGAGTTTGCCATCGCGTAGGGTACACTTAATGAAAACTGACCAACGGTGAACAATGTAACAGTGTGCAGACAAACAACTGGCCGCCATGGACAAAATGGGGCGAACGAATCCTTTTAGACCTGCAGGTCATCTTATCATTGGAACAGGAACATGTGGATCAGAAAACACGCTAGGTCCGAAGCGATTACCATCGAGCAGCGAGGCAGTGCCATACAAAAGCAAAGACCACCTGATGCCGATGCGTACTGTATGCCCGGCATCAGGCATGGTGTGTTGCACAGAGACTGGTGAGCTTGAACACTGATTCGCAAATGTCTTATCGGGCGTTTTGGCATATGCAGCCGGCCAATGAACCAAGATTTTCTTCTCCAAACGACCAATCAGTTCCCTGAGGCGGACAGAAAGGCAACTGAGAGCCTCAGCAGCACACGGCTACTGACTTTAAAAGCTGCCTTCTGGCCGTCCCCAGGCTTTTTCCGAGGCAGAATTTCTTCTGGGCACAATCTTCAGACTCAAATTCCTAAGCTTGCGAGACAGGTCTTACCCGATCCCGAAGAAAGCCTGAGATGATGTCGGAAGGCAAGTCACTTGGCACTGAGGTGGGAACAACCCATTCTCCGAACTTAGAGCTCTCGCTGAGTGTGGTGCAGAGGTCCAAGACCCCCGATGATAGATCAAACTATAAAGGCTCCAAAAACCCAATGGAAGTAAGAATTGACCGCGGAATTCATGGAATCATTGGAATCTGTGGCGCTGATTATGAGGACTCAGTCACCTCCGAAATTTGATACAGGACATCCAGCTTGGCTCACGCTCAGCGGCAGACGAGGGTCCTTTGAAGTTGAAATTGTTTCGAGGGTAAAGGACGCAGATACTGGTCAATATGTATACCAAGTGAAAGGAAAAGAGGGAGTGCTGCACAATGGTGGGGAGTGGATGCCGCAGGCTCAGCTCACCGCCAGGTAGCTATGGGGGGTGCGGGCCCGCAGCGGGAAAACAAATTTGGGTTGCACAACATGAGGCTGTACATTGTTCTGCCGAAACTTGTCTCAACACGTCTTGAGTTCAAAAGTGAGATTTCCAAAGACACCGAGTAGCCATTACACACATTGGGGCGTGCTTTCTCCCAAATATTCGTGCAATTGAGGGTTGCTAGATCCTTGCGCCAACGCATACATTCCTGCTGTGGGCTCTCCAGCCTCACGAGGCGATGCCCAACTTCTGCAGAATATATTTGTATTCAAGTTCCGCTTTACTTGATTTTCAGAGCTTCAGAGCTTAGGGTTTTCAAAAATGGACTCACCTACCTCACAAATAACCGAATTGGAGAAAGGGAATTCAGGCCAAAGCAATTCTTGGACTACCTCGACCAGTTGTTCTCAAATTGCACCTCTTTCTCCCATCCAGCTTTCCCCTCTTCGAAAAATCCTACAATGGCGACCATGGAAAATAAGTATGAAGGATCCGAATCGAAAATCCAACGTCAACAATTTCCAGGCTACCTCGACTAGTTGCTCTTCAATTGTACCCCTTTCTCCCGGCCGGCTTTTCCCTCTTCGAAAAATCTTGCAATGTCGACCATGGAAAATAACCATCAAGGATCCAAATCGAAAATCCAACATCAGAATACGTAAGTCTTTGTCTCAGGAAAACAAAATTCCATTTGCTAATCATGATTATTTCCATTAGTGGACGACAAATATCGGGGGTATCGTTCTCTGAGCACCTTTCTAGACAGCGATGAGAACTTTATGCTATATCGAAGATTTGGATACCTTCATTCACGTCTGCTTTTGAGAAAACAAGACAAATTGCGAAAGCTTGAGGCAGAACTGGATGAGTTCGACGAAGAGGATGCTAATGGCACGCTGCAGCAGCGCCGACTTTTGATGTCCAGGGATTGCGATGAGGCTGCAGATCGCAGGGAACCCGAAGGAACTCGAACAAGAACAATGATTCTCGATGATATTGAGGAAAATCTGGCAAAATACGGTCAGACAAGGTCGAATCTTATTTTGAGACAATTTTCTAACGATTAGAAGACGAGTGGATCCTGAAAGCCCAGAAAATGGTTGCGCTGAACAGGCCGGCAGCAAGAGATTTCAAAAGCGTCGAGGCATATATTTTTGACAAAAAACCCTTGGTTGATGAGGAATGTGGGTTCATTTATCAACAAGAGGATCTCATTACCCTGCGAGATGGACGGGAGATGGCCTTGTTGGACTCGTTCACGGAGAAAATGCTTCAACTATTCCACTGCTCTCTCCTTCAGGTAAAGCCCACCCCTGCGCAATCATGAACATTATTTAATTCCTTTGTAGAGTATATTCTGCTCCAAAGCTGATCGACAGAAAACCAATGATCCAAATCTCCATTATTACAGCAAGGACCGCAAAGACTACTTCACCACGGCCCTCTTGACACTCGTCTTGCTTTGTCTACTCATACTTCCTGTTTTTATTATGTACAGGTTTACTGTACTCAATAACTTGGATGCTACCTATACGTCCAGTATCGGTTTACTCCTCATTTTCACACTGGTGTTCTCAGCCGTACTTTCACTGTTCACCCAGGCAAAACGTCATGAGATTTTTGGTGCTGCTGCAGCGTAAGTTCTCCAGAACAATGGTTTTTGCAAAGACTGACGGCCACATCAGCTACTGTGCGGTGTTGGTTGTATTCATCAGCAACATTCCAGGTGCAAAGTAGTGCAGGGCACACAATGCTTATCCTAAGAGCTCAAGTTCTGCAATCCTGTTGATCGTTTTGAGAATTGTCAGTGAGAGGATGACGAAATCTCAAGACAGATGGATTAAGATGAGTCCCCGGCAGCAGTGGGATAATTTAACATATCGAAAAGCGAATAGTAAATTGTGGTGGGCCAGGGACGGGCACAAGAGGTGATTAGTGTCAGGGAGCCGCGGATTGTCAGTATGTATTCGTGGCACAAAAGTTTATTGTTTCAAGCTTGTGATATTGACTCATTCTTCCTCTCTCGACATGACTCTCGTCATTGATTTCCTATTTGCGTTTCTCTTTCGGTTACCCTAGGATTCGTTGCCTTGATACCAAAGATCAGTTTGCTGTCCACAAGTTGTGCTAGAGCGGCCTTCCTCGCCGAGCCTGAGGGCACACCTTGGGCATTCAGCTCCAGTGAGCGTAGGGGATGAAAAACGAAAAGCTGACAGTCGCTTGCATCCCATAATATTTTACACGGGAATCCCACAGAATTTTGAATCGAGCTGTGGGTTAAGCACTCCCGACACTTCCATCAACTATCTTGACATATATTCTTCAAGTAACTCTCTTCAGGACTTATTCGTGCTTGCCCTGGCCTCAATATCGAAAGTTCTATCATAGTTTCTAATATTGTTTTTATTTGGTTAACTTGAGGTTACAGTTCGAGCTCCTCTTACTTCCCTCTTCAATATTTTCTGCAACGTCAAATTACGCTCAATGTTCACTGCATTTCCATACCTATAATCATGAATCCATTTTATGTGGTAGTCGGAGCCAGTATGATTATTTTCACATGAAACAGAAACTACGGCCTCTATTTGGTGATTAGTGAGAAGCTGTGCTACGGCAGCTGAACTGCAACAGGCGCATCTGATCCATGAGCTATCTCCCAGTAGTTCCTCCCTACCACCAAGGTAATGCTCAATCTCTCTTGCACTGATTTTGCCGGAATTCAGGAATTCAGCATAATGAATCTAAGAGGGATTGATGAGGATTCAGAGCAAAGGGGATGGAATCTTATGGGAATGGGTAATAGTGTTGCGGCGAAAACGTGTATAAATGTTGTTTCTTCTCTTAGCACTGATGAATATACCGCTATCTTCTGAGCTTTCGTGGGTTCCGGCTACACATCAAAAGCTTTTATACTGTCACCAAAGATGCTATGTAGTTGATCTTATCCTTTCGCTTTGTCATTCTAGCATTTTACACGCTATTTCTTGTGGTTGAGGCTTTGAAGACTGGATGTGTTGTTAATCACGTGAGAGATGGACCCCAATCAGCTGACGCGGATTCGCGCCCGTGTTCGTTCAACCTCAGCTTATAGGCGCTAATCATATGGCTCAGCCTCACTTGTTACTCATATATTCAACGAGGCTCCCAGGATGAACCCCCCTTCTTTTCTTCTTTCGCTCTCTAACAAGACAGTCGTTACTCATTGACACTGCCGAATCATTCGAGCCACATTCACGTCTTGAATTTCAGGATGGCAGAAGCTCTCGCTGTTGTCGGTATCGGTAGCAATGTCCTACAACTCATAGAATTTGGTGGAAGGCTCTGTCTTCGAATTAAAGAATTATCTTCTTCGGTAGCCGGCTGCCCTGGGAAGCTGAAAGAGCTAGAGCAGCGTCTAAGATATGTTGTCGCTACATTGAAGGGCTTGAATGACGAGGGACGGGAGGTTTTGGAGCACGAGCAGAAGACGCTTGAGTCAAGCTTGCTTCATGCAGAGAAGCTGGATTCTCTGCTCAGGTCTCTCCGCGTCGACGCCATCACTGATGGTTCCAGCCCAAAATCCTTTCATCCGAAAACAGTCTATGCGGCGTTTCGTTCTGTCCGCGAAGAAAAGAAGATTGAAGAGTTTCAGCAAGTCCTAGACAGGCTTATTGATCTCGTCGATTTCCAACTCCAAATTAGAAACACTGCTGCACTGGATGCTCTTCTCGCTCAAGCAAATGTGCTGGGGTCACCAACTAAAAATAGTAGAATTCGTGTAACGGATGAAAAGATATGCAAAGGCCAGTCTTATGCGACCTCTGACAACGATGCACAAACGATCAAGCATTTCGCATCACTCCCTTATGATCGGAACAGTGGGTTTATAGGGCGCGAAGAGATCATTTCTAACCTCGAAGGGGCGTTTCAGTCTCCTTACACAGGCCAGCGAAGAGTTGTATTATATGGGCTTGGAGGTGTTGGGTACAAATGACCTTAAAAGACCTTAGGTATTTTTGATGCTAACTTGTGTCAGAAAATCGCAAATTGCATCAGAATATGCGTTCAGACTGCTAGACAGTTCACCCGAGGTGTCGATATTCTGGATCCATGCAGAGACGAGAGCTCGATTCGAAGAAAATTACAAACGGATGGCACGTGAAGCTGATCTAGCCGGACGAGACGACCCAAACCTAGACGTGAAACAACTCGTTCGAGACTGGTTGGATAAGAGATATGACCGGGAATGGCTTTTTGTAGTAGATAACGTCGACGATAAAGATGCTCTCTTCTCAACGGATCCTTCAACCGGAAAGTCGCTTCTCGATTACGTGCCGCGAAGCTCGAAAGGGGCGGTCCTATTCACCACACGGAATAGAGATATTGCTTTCGATATAGCTGGAGACGTCACTCAGGCAATCAGAGTTGAACCAATGGCTCCCTCCGAGGCTGCAGGATTGCTGGTCAAAAAGATTGGCGAGAAGTTCGACTTGGCTCATGCCCAGAAACTCTTTGACGAGCTGGAGTACCTGCCCTTAGCGATTGCACAAGCTGCTGCGTATATGCAGAAGAGACAGCAAACAGTCACAGAGTATCTGCAACAATATCACCACAACGACTCCTCCAAAATCGCCTTGTTGGGGCACAAATTCGTGGCCCATGGGAGAGAATCCAGAAATTGGGAATCAGTTATGACAACATGGTCTATATCTTTCCAGCACATACAGAACGAGAATCCTCTGGCTGCGGATCTGTTGTCTCTCATGAGCTTCTTTGATCGGCAGGGTATCCCGAGGACTCTGCTGCCGATAGAAGACTACTCTTTAGTTGAGTTCAACGAGGCGATTGGCATCCTGGAGGCTTTCTCTCTCATCGAGTCAATGCATAACCACAGAAGTTACGACGTCCATCGCTTAGTCCAACTCGCAACCCGGACATGGGTTTCTTCTCTGAACGGCAGGACAGTTCTCAGTCCCCTCAGACACTTGCTTTTCACAGTACGCCCTGTGGTTCAACTTGTGGCTCGCATTTGGGTGAATGATTTTGACAACGGGAAGGGAGCTCGTGGGGCTTGCAGATCTTTGCTTTTACTTGCGACTCGATTTCCGGAGGCTACGCCGGAGACTTTGGAACTGTGTGCGAAGTATTTACCTCACGCTGAGAAAGTTCTTCAGTATCGGTGCGATCACTTGTCTACGACACATCAACTTGCTAGGGAAAGGCTGTCTTATCATGTTGAATGCTATCTTCGACTTATAGGAGACTCGACGGCTAATATCGCAAGAGCGGAGAAGGGGGTTAAGCGACAGGATATTTTGTTTTTGCAGTTGTCCCGAGTCAAGTTGCATTATACCACTGCTCCTTTTTTTATTTTTTTTATGTTTGTCATTTTTCTCGCGGGATATTGGCCGTTCCGTTCATAAATATTAGTCTTTCATGGCGAAGATCTCAAACAGCTACTCAGTGGCCATGCTTTTTTTCAAGTAGAGAACAACAAGCAGGCTTTCTTATCGAAATCTGATTATGTGAGGCGTTTCAAGATAAAGTCTTCTATTACGAATTATTGTCAAGCACGAGTGGGGTATATTTCAGCATTCATCGAATCAACAGCTTGTCCTTGGCACGTCTTGTCTTTCCAAAATCACGTCATTTCAAGTGTCGCTCTATAACATAACAAGTCCTTATCTCGCTCAAGATTTTTTAATCACTTCAATTACATCATTCGTACTTAAGTTCTACATTTTAGATCTCATTATACTTCTTTACTATGCCAAGTGCTCAACCCCCTCTCCTCCGTGTCGCTATCATCGGCGGCGGATTAGGAGGTCTCGGTTCCGCAATCTCCCTCTCTTCTCTCCCAAACGTGAAGTAACTATCTATGAGCAAGCAAAAGAGCTACGAGAAATTGGTGCGGGGATTAGAATTGGATTTAATTGTTGGACGGTGCTTGGACTTTTAGGTGCGGCTGGTGGGGTAAAGGGGCATTTGAAAAGTGAGGTCTTACATCGGTATGATCTACTTCGCTATTCCCATTCCTTATTCTGTGAGAGATTATTATTTGAGATTTGAGAACGGAGACTGATGAGAAATTGAAGGAATGGCTTGACGGGGAACTTCTGAAGCGAAATGGACCTTCAAGTTTACCGCTTAAGTATCATCCCTAGCGAGTAAAGAGAACGAGGTTGCAGTCGGTGCTCAAGGCTCAGGTTCCTGAGGGAACTATCAAGCTGAACAAACGTTTATCGTTCCTTGAAAAGATTGATGATGGGGCTGTAAGGCTTATCTTTGAGGATGGGGCGGAAACGATTGCAGATTTGGTGGTTGGTGGTGATGGGATTTGATCAGTTCGCCACCCGTTTTTGATCCCTTTGCTTAGTTGCTGAATCAATTTAGGTCGTGAGGGAGCATGTATTCCCTGAGCACAGCATCAGATTCACAGGTATTCACCCCTTCTTACATCTAACGTTGTTTTTGTTGCTAAACCCATCTAGGAACAACGATCTTCCGCGTCCTCATCCCAGTGACCTCCATCTCCCACACCCCCAGCCTAATCCCCTCAATGGCTGGGTTCTCGCGAGAGCAATTGAGCACACTCGATCTTCGCCCGGGGGCTTGAAAGCAGCACTGGAGATCTTTGATTTGATTAGATCGCTGTATTATCTTAGAATGTGAGCTGCTTCATAACAATTTACTGAGATTGGTGGGAAATCTGACAACGATAGGTATCAACATCTCGACCAACAGAAGGCGAAGATCCAGGAATCAAAGGTGGCGAATCCAGATCAGAGCTTTGAATCTAGTTTAAAGGCTGGAATTGGTGCTTTTGGTGGCGAGGACCAGTTGTCTTGGATTTACGGGAAAAATATTGAAGAGGTTTGGAAGAGGTTTATAGAGAGGGAGAAGGTTAATGGTGTGAAATTGAAATAGATGATGTCAAAAGGGCCTCGACATCAATTCATGACCTAACCCATTTCCCACTCAATCTTTCCGGATGAGCGATCAACCTCAATCACGAGATCTATACGTATCGATATTAAATCAATTCTCCCCTTTAAATTTCAAACTTTTTATTATCCCTCTCTTATTTTTTATAAACTATCCGTTCAGCTGCGGCCAGGAGTGCCACCCCAACAAAATAAGCG
>Ga0302325_10030373_pt1 | contig 11143 bp, 11 predicted proteins | sample Palsa_T0_2_FD_201948 | JGI IMG/M metagenome (GOLD analysis project Ga0302325, IMG submission 201948) | Peat permafrost microbial communities from Stordalen Mire near Abisko, Sweden - Palsa_T0_2 | ecosystem: Environmental > Terrestrial > Soil > Palsa > Peat permafrost | place: Sweden: Abisko...
TTCTTCAGCGACCTCCTGGGCGAGCTGGATGCTCCTGCGGAGGCTCTGAGCGAGGCGCTGTGGGACCTCGTCTGGGCGGGCGAGGTCACCAACGACGCCTGGGCGCCGCTGCGAGCCCCGCGCCTGACGCTTGCCCGCGCCGCCCAGGCGACGTCGGTGTCTCGCCGCAGGAGCCAGGGCGCGATCGCCTCCTCGCGCTTCAGTGGCCGGCGCCGCAGCGGAGCGCAGTCCCAGGTCCAGGGCCGCTGGTCGCTGACCGACGCCGTCTTCGCGATCGAGGCGGACGGGCCCGCGGTGGCCAAGGAGCGCAGGCGCGCGCTCGCCGAGCTACTGCTCGAGCGCTACGGAATCGTCACGCGCGAGCAGGTGCTGGCTGAGGGCATCAAGGGCGGGTTCGCGATGCTCTATGACACCTTTTCCGACCTCGAGACGCTCGGAATCTGCCGGCGCGGCTATTTCATCGAGGGCATGGGCGGCGCCCAGTTCGCGCTCCCGGGGGCCGTCGAGCGCCTGCGCGCCCCGGCGCCCGCGGCGCTCGGCCCCGACGCGGGCGAGCGCGACGGGCGGCGCGCGCTCGTGATCGCTGCGGCCGACCCAGCTCAACCCTACGGGGCGGCGCTTGCCTGGCCTCGTCGCGAGGCTGCTGAGGCGCGCCAGTCGCGCCCGGCGCGTGTGGCCGGCGCGTATGTCGTGATCCTCGGCGAGGAGCCCGTGCTGTACGTCGAGCGCGGAGGTCGCAGCCTCATCACACTCACCGACGCGACGCCGCGCGAGGCCCTCCTCGCGCTCGCCGAAGCTGTGCGCGGCGGGCGCATACGCAAGCTCTCGCTCGAGCGCATCGACGGCGAGTCGGCGATCGCCTCCAGGCTCGCGCCGGTGCTGACCGAGCTCGGCTTTCAAACCGGCCCGCGCCGGCTCACGCTGTCCGCTTGAGGATCCCGTCCGAGCTCGAGGCCGGGCGCGCCCGCATGCCGGCGCAGCGGCCGCGGCCCGCGCGTCGCCCGCGCTCAGCGACGGCAGAGCCGCGGGCACTCTGCCATCGTGAGCGGCCATGAACGAGGGTCCGCACAGACGCCCGCGCCGGGTCGGCCACAAGGGCGCCGCCGACATCGCCCCGGGGAACACACTTGCGAGCTTCGATGCAGCGTTGCACGCGGGCGTTGACATGATCGAGTTCGACGTGCTCGCCGAGCACCTCGACGGCAGCGGGCGCCTGCTGGTCGCACACGATCATGCGGCCGCGCGCCGAGGGGCGCCCGTGACCCTCGGGCAGGCGCTCGAGCACCTCGCGGGCGAGGCATTCGCCTCGATCGAGCTGGACGTGGACGTCAAGCTCCCCGGCTATGGGTTGCGTGTGCTCGAGCAGCTTCGCGAGTTCCAGCTCCTGCCACGGACGCTGATCAGCGGGATGTTCCCGGAGGCCCTCGACGAGATCCGCGCCGCCGAGCCTGCCGTGCGCCTCGGCTGGTCGGTCCCGCGCGTGCGCCGCGACTACACGACGGACATGCTCACCGCGATTCCCGCGCTGGCGATTCTCACGGGTTATCGGGCGCTGCTTCCGCGGCGAGCCCGCACAGCGCTCGAGAAGGGGCGCGTCGACGCGATCATGGCCCACTGGCGGGTTGTCACCCCCGCACTCCTCGGCGCCGTCCGCGAAGGCGGGGGGCTGCTCTACGTATGGACCGTCGATGACGCGCGGATGATCGCCAAGTTGAGCGCGATGGGCGTCGACGGGATCATCACCAACGACCCGCGGCTGTTCAGCCGATCAGACACGTAGCGGTGCTCGCACCAGCCGGGTCGGCGCCCGCGAGGCTCATGTGCCCGGCGGAGGTCGCCCGCGTGAGGCGGTGGGTGACGGTCTTGCCACGGCGCCACTGAAAGCTCACCACCCCGCGCAGCGTGACCGCGGGCTTGCCCGGTACGGGCACCAGCTGAAAGCTCCTGCCGCCCTGACGGGGTGAGGCTGCCGCGCCGACGGGGATGAATGTCGGGCTCGAGCCGCTGGCGAGATCGACCCAGTCTTTTGCGGCGCTGTCGAGGTACTGCAGGCGAAAGCTCATGTACATCCTCTGGTGCGCCTCGCCGTCACCGGGCATCGAGCCACGGACGCCGACGGTGTTGGGCTGATCGGGAGGGTTGCAAACGTCGATCGTCGCCCACAGTTCGCGTGAGCGCAGCAGCGCGCGTGTCGTGGCGCCAGCCGTGGTCGAGCTGCCCGCGGCGGTGCTCGCCGGCGCCGAGGCAGGCAGTAGGCAAGCGATCAGGGCGACGCCCGCAACGGCATGCTTTGCGGTGAGCATCACGTGACCATAGCGTCGGCGTCAGCGGCGATGCGCCGGGCGCCGCGGGGGACGTGCGTTGTGGTATTCCCTGGGCGATGGGGACTACGCGCTCAGCTGATGTCGTGGAGCTCCTCGGGCGCGTGCCTGCGTTCTCCACGCTCGAGCGCAGCGACCTCGAGCGGATCGCCTCGGTCGCCGTGCCGCGCAGCTTCGACGCCGGGCAGGCGGTATTTCGCGAGGGCGATGCCAGCGACACCTGCTACGTGCTACGCGAGGGCCGCGCCCGCGCGATCAGCACCCACGCCGACGGGCGCACGATCACGCTCGCGACGTTCGGACCGGGTGACATCTTCGGCGAGCTGGCGATGTTCGAGGATGAGCGCCGCTCGGCCACGGTCGAGGCGATCGAGGCGATCAGCGTCGTGGGCGTGCTCGGCGGAGACATGCGCCGGCTGATGGGCGAACACCCCGAGATTGCAACCCGTTTGGTGATCGCGCTCGGACGGCGGCTGCGTGAGATGAACGTGCGCCTCTCACGACAGTCCTTTCAGACGGTGCAGAGCCGCGTGGCGGTGGTCCTCAGCGACATCGTCAAGCAGCAGATCGCCGCGGGCCTGGAGGGCTCGGATGTGCTGGTCACCGCGACCCAGGCGGACCTCGCCCAGCTGGCAGGCTCATCGCGTGAGTCCACGAGCCGCTTCCTGGCCGTGCTCGAGCGGGCCGGCGTGATCTCGCAGGGCAGGGGGCGTCTGGTAGTCCACAACCCCGGGGCGCTCGAGCAGTATGTCTTCTGAGCGACGCAGCAAGCGGCCTTCACGCAGGGCGAGCAGGCGCTCCTCGAAGGAGCAGGCGCGTGAGTTCTCCGCGGGTGGGGTGGTCCTGCGCGGCAGGCAGGTCGTGACGATCGTGCCCACACGCCGGGCCGCCGACGGCTCGCGCGTGCTTGCCCTCCCCAAGGGGCACGTGGACCCCGGCGAGAGCCCGATCCAGGCCGCCGAGCGGGAGGTTCGTGAGGAGACCGGTCTCGTCGCCGAGCCGGTATGCGAGCTTGGCGAGTCGCGCTACTGGTACAGGCGCGACGGGCGCACGATCGGCAAGACCGTCTCCTTCTTCCTCTTCAACTATCTCGAAGGCAGCACCGAGGACCACGACGACGAGGTCGAGGAGGTCCGCTGGCTCAGCCTCGAGGAGGCCGAGTCCGCACTCAGCCACACCGCCGAGCGCGAGATGGTGACGCTCGCGCTCGCCCATCTGGACAAAGACCGATAGCCTGCTGGCGCCATGCAGGTCCTGAACTTCTACTCAACGATCTTCGCCGATGAGCTCAAGCGCGGCCGCAAGACGGCCACGATCCGCCTCGGTGACAAGTCGGCGAAGTACCGCAAGAACCAGGCCGTGCTCGTCACGATCGGCTTCCAGTACTCGCCTCGCGAACGGATTTTCGAAGCGGTCATCGACACCGTCGAGGTGATGAAGCTCGCAGACCTCTCGCCGCGCGACATCAAGCACGACAACCCTGAGTTCCGACGTCATGACGAACTGATCAGCTTCCTCGAACAGATCTACGGCCGCGAAGTCTCCCCCGAAGAGGTCGTGACGGTCGTGCGCTTCTCGCAGATCCTCGAAAATCCCACCGGTATGACCGAGGCCATCAAAGGCTTCGGCGGCGCGCAAAACTAGAACTGCGCGACCCGCTCCGCGGCCGGGAGGCCGCCGATAAGAGCCGAAAATGGCTGGCAGTCCGCCTGCGCGACTGCCAGATCGCCTTGGACCGACCTCAGATCTTCTATATATTGAGACTGCAGTTGGCACTCTCCACCCGAGAGTGCCAAAAGAGGCGGTTCCGGCCGATTTGGGCTGGCGGCCGCCGGTCGCACTCTCTAGATGGAGGTTTTTTTCAACATGAAGCTCAAGCCCCTGGGCGATCGTTTGATCGTGCAGGCGATCGAGGAGGAGCTGACCACTGCCAGTGGCATCGTCCTTCCCGAGACCGCCAAGGAGAAGCCGCAGAAGGGCAAGGTCCTCGCCGTCGGCGACGGCAAGCTCGATGAGAACGGCAAGCGCATCCCGCTGGACGTGAAGAAGGGCGATGAGGTCCTTTACAGCAAGTACGGCGGGACCGAGATCAAGATCGACGGGGAGGACCTGCTCGTGCTACGCGAGTCCGATGTCCTCGCCCGCGTCGAGTCCTAAGGAGATCTGAGGAATATGGCTCACAAGGAACTGAAGTACGGCTCAGAGGCGCGCACAGCGCTCGAGGCGGGTGTCGACGCGGTCGCAAACGCGGTCAAGGTCACGCTCGGCCCCAAGGGTCGCTATGTCGTGCTGGACAAGAAGTTCGGCGCGCCGACAATCACCAACGACGGCGTCACGATCGCTCGCGAGATCGAGGTCGAGGACGTCTTTGAGAACCAGGGCGCGCAGCTCGTCCGTGAGGTTGCCACTGCCACCAACGACGTCGCCGGCGACGGCACGACGACGGCAACCGTCCTCGCTCAGGCGATCGTTCGCCAGGGCCTGAAGAACGTTGCCGCAGGCGCCAACCCGCTCGCGCTGAAGCGCGGCATCGAGAAGGCTGTCGATGAGGTCGTCAAGAACATCGCCTCGCAGTCCAAGGAGGTCTCCGGCAAGGACCAGATCGCCCGCGTGGCGACCATCTCAGCCGGCGATGAGGAGATCGGCGACGTGATCGCCGATGCGATCGAGAAGGTCGGCAAGGACGGCGTCGTGAACGTCGAGGAGGGCCAGACGTTCGGCATGGACCTCGAGTTCACCGAGGGCATGCAGTTCGACAAGGGCTACATCTCGCCCTACATGGTCACCGACCAGGACCGCATGGAGGCGACCCTCGAGGACCCCTACATCCTGATCGCCAACCAGAAGATCGGCTCCGTACGCGATGTGCTGCCGGTGCTCGAGGCAGTGATCCAGAGCGGCAAGCCGATTCTGATCATCGCCGAGGACGTCGAGGGCGAGTCGCTCGCGACGCTGGTCGTCAACAAGCTCCGCGGGACGTTCACAGGCGTCGCCGTCAAGGCCCCCGGCTTTGGCGACCGTCGCAAGCGGATGCTCGAGGACATCGCGATCCTCACCAACGCCGAGGTGATCACCGAGGAGATGGGCCTGAAGCTGGAGAACACCCAGCTCTCCCAGCTCGGGCGCGCGCGCCGCGTGGTCGTCGCCAAGGACACCACGACAATCGTCGATGGCGCAGGCGACACGGCCGCGATCAAGGGCCGCATCAACCAGATCAAAGCCGAAATCGAGAACACCGATTCCGACTTCGACCGTGAGAAGCTCCAGGAGCGCCTTGCAAAGCTCTCCGGTGGCGTCGCCGTGGTCAAGGTCGGAGCCGCGACCGAGACGGAGATGAAGGAGAAGAAGCACCGCGTCGAGGACGCCCTGCAGGCAACGCGGGCGGCACTCGAGGAGGGCATCGTGCCCGGCGGCGGCGTCGCGCTGCTGCAGGCCTCATCGGCGGTCAGCGTCAGTGAGAACGGTTCCTCGGCAGATGGTTCAGATGACGAACGGACAGGCGCGCGGATCGTGCTGCGTGCGCTTGAGGAGCCGCTTCGTCAGCTGGCCGAGAACGCCGGCCTCGAGGGCTCGGTCGTCGTCAACGACGTCCGCAAGGCCAAGAAAGGCCAGGGTCTGAACGCCGGCACCAACGAGATCGTCGATCTCGTCGCCGCAGGCATCATCGACCCGGCGATGGTCACCCGCTCTGCTCTGCAGAACGCGGCCTCGATCGCCAAGAACATCCTCACCACCGAGGCCATCGTGGCTGAGGTGCCCGAGAAGGAAAGCGCTGGTGGCGGCGGCGGTATGCCGGACATGAGCGGCATGATGTAGTCAGCGGCATTAGCTGCCGATAAGGCCAGAAGAGGACCCGGCATAAAGCCGGGTCCTCGGTCGTTAAGGCCCCGCCGAGCAGGCCCGCGCGAGCGCCACTGTGGGCCGCGCCGGCATGCAGCGCAGCCCGGCGCGAATCGAGCGCTACACGTCGGCGACAGCGCGTGGGCCCTCGCCCACGTACTTCGCCGTCGGGCGGATCAGCTTGGCCTCGCGCTTCTGCTCGAGGATGTGCGCCGACCAGCCGGCCACCCTTGCGCAGGTGAACATCGGCGTGAACAGGTCTGGCGGGACTTCAGCGAGGTCGAGGATCACAGCCGACCAGAACTCGACGTTCGTGGCCAGCACGCGGTCGGGCCTGCGCGCATGCAGCTCTGCGAGCGCGGCCTTCTCCAGCGCCTCGGCGGCCTCGAAGCGAGGTGAGCCGAGTTCGCTGGCCGTGCGGCGCAGGACGCGCGCACGGGGGTCTTCGGCGCGGTATATGCGGTGGCCGAAGCCCATCAGCCGATCGCCGCGATCGAGTGCGTCTGAGACCCACCTCTCGGCATCGCCGCTGGCTTCGACTTCCTCGAGCATCTTCAGCACACGCGAGGGCGCACCGCCGTGAAGCGGCCCTGAGAGCGCGCCGACGGCTGCCGACAGCGCAGCAGCGACGTCCGCTCCCGTGGAGGCGACGACGCGGGCGGTGAACGTCGAGGCGTTCATGCCGTGCTCGGCCGCCGAGACCCAGTAGGCGTCGATCGCCTTGACGTGATCGGGGTTGGCCTCGCCGCGCCAGCGGATCAGGAAACGCTCGGGAATCGTGCGTCCCTGATCGATCTCCGCCTGGGGCACCGGCGGCTGCCCGGCTTCGCGCGCGGACTGCGCGACGAATGACAGCGCCATCACCGAGGCGCGCGCCAGGTTGTCCCGCGCCTCCTCGTCGGTGATGTCGATCAGCTGCCCGAAGCCCCACTCGGGGGCCAGCATCGCCAGCGCCGACTGCACGTCGACGCGATGGTCGCCCGAGCGCACGGTGAGCGCATGCGGTTCGGCGGGCGGCAGCCCGGGCTTGAAGTGGCCGTCCACGAGTAGGCCCCAGACCTGCTCGTAGGGGACGGCGCCGACGAGGTTCTCGATGTCGACGCCGCGATAGCGCAGCGCGCCACCCTCTTTGTCGGGCTCTGCAATCTCGGTGGCGAAGGCGACTACGCCTTCAAGGCCCGATTGGACCTCCGGGTCTGTCTGGACCGCGCTCATGGCACTCGCTTTCTGAGCTGGATGTTTTTCTTGGGCCCGCCCGCCCGCGCTGCCTTCCGGGCAGGGACATATCGTCGCAGGAATGGACGCATGAGTAGGCTCCACCCCAAGCGCCCGCCGCCCAGCCGCCCGCCACTGAACCCGTCCCTGAGGAGGAGTCGTGTCCGACAGCGATCTGATGTTCCGCCCCGCACTGGAGCTCGCAGAGATGGTGCGCGGCGGAGAGATCTCCGCTCGCGAGCTCGTGGAAATCTCGCTTGAGAGGATCGAGGATCTCAATCCGGCGCTGAACGCGTTCGTCGATCTCGACGCAGAACGCGCCCTCGACCTCGCCGATCAGATCGCACCGGGCGATCAGCGCCCATTCGCTGGAGTCCCCACGGCGATCAAGAACAACCGTCCCGTGCGGGGCATGCGCCTCACCTATGGCTGTTCGCTGATGGCGGAGAACGTCTGCGATTACGACCACAACATCACGCGCCGCCTGAAGGACGCCGGCTTCGTGATCGTCGGCACCACCACGCTGCCCGAGTACGGGATCCTGCCCACGAGCGAGGCGCGCCTGTTCGGCCCCACCCGCAACCCATATGACATGCAGCGCACTCCCGGCGGCTCCTCCGGCGGCGCTGCGGCGGCCGTCGCGAGCGGCATGCTGCCCGTCGCGCATGGCAACGACGGCGGCGGCTCCGTTCGCATTCCTGCAGCCTGCTGCGGCCTGGTCGGTCTCAAGCCCGCTCGCGGACGGATTTCTGCTGCCCCCGAACTCGGCGACTCCTCGCTCGGCATCGACGGCATGCTCACGCGCACCGTCGCCGACACGGCAGCGCTGCTCGACGTGCTCTCCGGCTATGAGCTGGGGGACGCAACCTGGGCGCCGCCGCCGAGTGAGCCCTTCGCGCTGGCAGCCGGGCGCGACCCCGGCAAGCTGAAGATCGCCTCGACGATCGTGCCGCCGACCCCCGACGCGGTCGTCGATCCAATCTGCGCGCAGGCCGTCAGCGACGCGAGCGAGCTGCTTCGCTCACTCGGGCATGAGGTCAGCGAGGTCGAGCTGCCGTGGCAGGCCGAGGGTCTGCAGGAGCTCTTCGGTGCGGTCTTCGCCAGCCAGATCGCGCTCTCGATCGCCTATTCGGGGCTCGTCGCCGGGCGCGAGCCGAAGGCAGATGACATGGAGCCGATGAGCTGGGCGATCTACTCGATGATCGGGAAACTCGGTGCGATCGAGGCTCAGGCGGCGGCCGTCCGCCTGCAGGCCTTCACGCGCCAGCTCGTCAGCTTCCTCGCCCCCTATGACGCGCTGCTCACGCCCGCATTGGCCGAGCGGCCGCTGCCGCTCGGCTCGCTCGACACCGCGGCGCCCGAGCCGATGGCCACGTTCACGCGTTCGGGCCTGTTCACCCCGTTCACGCCGATCTTCAACGCCTCCGGGCAGCCCGCCATTTCGCTACCGATGTTCGCCGGCGAGGACGGCCTGCCGCTCGCTGTGCAGCTCGTCGGTGCTCCCGCGGGAGAGGGCGCGCTGCTCGCACTCGCGAGCCAGATCGAGGCGGCCGTGCCGTGGGCCGATCGGCGGCCTGAGATGGCCCGCGCATAGGCCCCGCGGTCCTGCGGCCCGCTCGCCGAGGCGCGCTCAGCCAGGGGTCACGCTCAACCAGGGGCCACGCTCAGCCAGGGGTCACGCTCAACCAGGGGCCACGCTCAGCCAGGGGTCACGCTCAGCCAGGGGTCACGCTCAGCCGCTGCCGAGCACGGCGGCCATCCGTTGAGGATGAACGCCCAGCGCCTCTGCGTCCGCGGTGCCGCGGGCGGAGGTCATCGCCACCTCCATCAGCTCTGCCTCATCCCAGGTCGCGAACGCCCTGGGGCCGGCAATCGTCTCGAGCAGTCGCAGTGAACGCGATACCAAGGGCGTCGGCAGGTGCATCAGCAGGCGCCGGCGGTGCAGCGAGCGCAGGACCGTGCGCACGATGTCTGTGTGACTGAGCGTCTCTGGCCCGGCCAGCTCATAGCGTGCGTGGCGTGCGTCGCCTGGGCTGCCCGGGACCCCCGTTGCCTGGGCCCGCAGCGCCGCGATCACGCACTCGGCGACGTCCTCGGCCCAGATCGGCTGGTAGAGCGCGCGACCGTTTCCCGAGACGGGCATCACGGGGAGCAGCGCGAGGCGCTCGAGCAGCGTCAGCCAGGGATCTCTCGGCGCATAGACGATCGAGGGCGCGAAAACGATCGAGTGCAGGTCGGCCTCGCGCACGGCCTGCTCGGCGAGCGCCTTGGCGCGCAGGCAGCGCGTGCGGTGGTGGTTGGAGGCGCCGAGCGCGGAGAAGAACACGAAGCGCTCCACGCCCTGACGCTGTGCCGCCTCGACCATCCGCCAGGTGGCAATCCCGCACAGCTCCTCGATCGAGCCCCGCGGCTGATCGCGGATCGAGGCGGCCAGGTGCACCACGGTCTCCACGCCCCGCAGCGCGTTGCGAAAAGACGGCGGGTCGGTGAGGTCCCCGAGCGCGATTTGGACCCGCACACGCTGCGCGCCGAGCCTGCGCGGGTCGCGCACCAGGCAGCGAACCGGGGTCCCTTCGGCGAGGAGTCGGCCCAGCAGTGTCGAGCCCACCAGGCCGGTTGCGCCCGTAAGCAGGAGCATGCTTCGTACAATATGCGTCTCCCGAGGGGAAGCCCGACAATCCGACCCAAAGAAAGAAGCGAATGGCCTACGTAATTGCCGAGCCGTGCATTGGCACCAAGGACAACTCCTGTGTCGAGGTGTGTCCTGTGGACTGCATCCACCCGACGCCCGACGAGCCCGGATACGACGCGGCCGAGATGCTTTACATCGACCCCGAGGAGTGCATCGACTGCGACGCCTGCGTGGAGGCCTGCCCGGTCGATGCCTGCTTCGCCGAGGACCAGCTCCCCGACGAGTGGCAGAAGTACACGCAGATGAACGCCGACTACTTCAAAGACGGCGGCGCGGCGGCCGTCGGCTAGCGCCGGTCGCGGCGCCTCAGCCCACGGCGGCCAGCTGCGCGGCGGGGCTCGATGCGCCCACGAGCGCGTCTCCCTCGCTCGAGCGCAGGTAGAGCACGACCCGCTGCACGCGGCGACCGGACACGAGCCCGGCCTCGCGCAGGATCGACAGGTGCTGAGAGACACCGCCGAGTGAGATCCCGAGCGTCGCAGCCAGCTCGGTGGTCGTCTGCGGCGAATCCAAGGCCATCAGCAGGGCCGCCCGGCTGTGGCCGACGAGCTTCGCCAGCGCGTCCGGCGCAGCCGGCGCCGCGGGGCTCCATAGCATTCCGATCCCGCGCGCGGGGTAGATCAGCGTCGGCTGCCACGGCGGCGCGGTGACGATCCTGACCTTTGGCCACACGAACACGCTCGGTAGCAGCAGCAGGCCGCGCTCGTCGAGGTCGAGCGTCTCCTCGACGTCCCCGCACTCGATGCGCAGGACGCCGTCCTTCCAGCTGACGGCCGAGTCGAGGTCGGCAAACAACCGCTGCGTGCCGCCGTCTGCGATCTGGCGCGCACGGTGCAGTACGTCATGCTCCAGCAGCGAGCGGATCCGTGGCCAGTGCGCCGCGAGCGAGCGGCTCCAATAGGTGCGCATGAGATCGGCCAGGTCTTCGATCGCGATCCGCGGTTTGCTCAGAAAGGGCTCCAGCAGGGGCGGCAGTGGATAGCCCTCATATGCACGACGGACCTCCGCGCGGATCTGCGCGGCCGGCGTCGAGACCATTACCGCCAGCTCGTCCTCGAACTCCGCCAGCGGCCCG
>Ga0302325_10030374_pt1 | contig 11142 bp, 13 predicted proteins | sample Palsa_T0_2_FD_201948 | JGI IMG/M metagenome (GOLD analysis project Ga0302325, IMG submission 201948) | Peat permafrost microbial communities from Stordalen Mire near Abisko, Sweden - Palsa_T0_2 | ecosystem: Environmental > Terrestrial > Soil > Palsa > Peat permafrost | place: Sweden: Abisko...
GTCTTCCTGCTATCATTACCTTTTTTTTAAGTGCATGCATCAACTATCTCACAAAAAAACACCCACAATGCCGCAGCACTCGCAATCAACCCCACAGTTATCCTCAACAGCAAGGCCATCCCCAACAGTGCCAGCCATAGCATAATTCGAAAGAAAGAGCCACACTGTCTGGTAACAGCAACGTCCAGGAATTCTTGTCCGGCGCTGACTTCCAAGATGCAAGGGAGAGAGTGAAAAGAATGACATGGTCAGATGTGGCTAGGCCCAAGAGACCAATAGCTCGACCTTGAGAAAGGAAAATACCTAGCGCGCGTTGCTTGGTTCTCTCAAGTCCTGCGTTTGACGTCTGTGAAGCCGTCTTGAGTTCCAAAGCAGCTTTCCCGTGCGGGTTATGTCTTCGACGAGGGTTCTTATTTGTGACAGTGTTTGCCAGCAGTCGTGAGGGAGGTATTTGATGTGTATAATGTGGTATGCTAGGCAATCTGCGCCAAAAAAGATTCCTAGCATGAGAAAGTTCTGACTTTGGGAAATGGGAGAAGCTTTTGTTGGAGTTGACTTGAATCAGACCTCTTTTTGTCTCACGAAGGGCTACGAAGTCGACATCGTCTGCTCCTGTACTGTTATGCTTCGTATGTTAGTTGTATAATCAAATTGTATTTTTATCGAAGACATAGAGCAGAAGTGGGGAGCTTTCTAGTTATGATGGGGACCGAAAAGATTCACGAGTCTTTGTAAACTTCGGTGGTTCTCAATTCACAAAGCCTCTGGCAACGGAAGCTGATAGTCATTTCCATTTCACTGGTTGATTGTCTAGGTAATGTTCTAGATATGGAGGCGGCTTCGATGGATCATCTGAGAAGTCAGCGCTCTACGATCTGGAAAGGAAGCATGGTACGTTATTCTGAGTTCAAGACCAGCTGGTCATTTGGAATCGATGTTGCAAGCTATATTCGAAAAATGCAAACCCCACGCGATACAGGGAAGGGTATCAATTTAGACACTGCTTGAAGAAATCTAGTTCTTTGTGCCTGGTAGTCGGCTCCGCCGGTTCCAGGCACATTGAGGTCTGCCCAGGTCGAGTATCCTTCCCGAGGTACCTTCGGTCGTACCATTTCGACTTTTCGAGTCCTATCTGCCTGTTGGAGTTCAAGGGTAAATATCAAAGACAGTCAAGCATCCGAAAGAATTGAATATATTATAGGAAATCCGGGAACTTGAAAGCTGAAGAAGCTGTTGCCTACGCGCTGGTTCGCAGATACGAGCCCGCAGCTGAGCATACAAGTATATTACTCCAACATCACTCCTCGCATCACGAGTGGACACTTCCTAATTTGGCCAGCAGCGTTTGCATCGTTTTCTTCAAATTCAAAAATCCCGAGCGGTTGGGTGTCAGACGCACGAGGCCTGCAGCTTGATCAGACCGGCACCCCATGGGAAGTGCCGTGTCTCACTCCAAACAGTTAGCATCGTGGCCGTTGAGCGATTTTGAGATTGGAGCTCTTGTCGTTCAAGGAATGAGGTGTCGTGGCGCATATTTACAGGTAAAGAGGCACGCTGAGCCACTAAAGACCCTTGAAACACAGCACGCACCTGCCGAGGGCCGCAGGAATGCATCGTCCGGTTTTGGGCAGCAGCCAACAAGCACCCAGGCACCTTCGGCGAGGGTTTGATGTGGCAAATTCCCCGAGCAGATGCCTGTAGGAACGCGGTAATCAGAAAACGGACATAAGGGGAGTGTGTGCAGAAGGAAACAATAGCTTATTGCGGAAGGGAAACAATAGCATACTAAAGTAAAGGAGTTTAGACCTTCCCGATGGAAGATACCTTGGACACGTATTTGCCTCGAGAGGCGAATATCTTGATATGAGCTGGAGTCATTTGCACCGAGGAAGCGTCCCGAGTCGCAGGTTGGGCTATGTACTAATCACAGGGCCAAGGACAATCCTCCGGGCATCTCCTGGTTCGTTTAGCGGGCCGTGCCCTCTGCTCGCCTATGATGAAAGCCCACACTATTCCCCTTACGACGCTGAATAATTTCCTGCATTTTTGTCAGCAGTCAGACTGGCTGGCATCGGATCATGGTCCTTCTTCTTAGGCATGACGACCTATCAAATGGATTACGAGCTGCATCTCTGATCTTGCCACTCTAATCACGATTGGTATCACGGTGAGTCTGTATTATTCAATGATTCAGTTGTTGCGGGGCCGTGGACGGCCCGATCTTGATGCTCAGGAAACTTAGGAAAGTGATGCCTTGAGTTATAAGTCTCGCCTCCGTGTTCAAAAGGCATCCCATCGAAAACTGCATGTTTTGATTGCTAAAGTTCTGAGCTCACAATGCCGCTGAAACAACGAAAGCGTCGTCATCATCAGAGAAGTCGAAATGGGTGCGTGTCTTGCAAAGAACGTGAGTCCTGCCTATTCCGTATACCCGAGACGAGAATCGTCTTGGAAGCTCTGGTGAAGACTAACTGGTTGTGATAGGCCACATGCGATGTGATGAAGGAAAACCGTTTTGGTAACGAGATTTGATTCATGTCACCATCTTCACCACGATGTCTGACACCTCTCAGCCGCAACTGCTTGAGAAACGGGGCTGCTTGTGGTTACCTTGGTACCTCAAATTCACACCCCAACAGCCCTTCAACGAATTTGACCGTAGACTCGATGTCGCTACTGCCTCCAGTCAGTTCAGCAAACACTCCGACGACCAGTGTTTTCGACGTCTTTCTGTCCCAACGGTTCGTGGAACCTTTTCCTGTCACGACGTATCCCAGAACACCATCAGTCTCCACCTCTTCAAATATGCCATCACCTTCCTTCAGCACTGTTCTTCATGCGACGAGGGCGGATCCTTTCAATACATTGCCTCTGCAACTGTCTGAAGAAGCGAGGATGTTGCTGGATCATTGTGAGCCCGAAACCTGTCATCCCTTTCTCCTGTGGACCCAGGTGGTTGCAGTTGCACACTTCTTACTGACAATTATCCCCTCAAACAGTCGCTACCAATCGTATTCTGCTGCAAAGAAGCGTAGGTATTAAACGAGAACATGGACTATTTCGTTTTGCGACCTCGGATCCTGCATTGATGCACAGCGCTATCTTCCTAGCTGCCAACAGCTGGATGCAACTTGGTGGTCGGAGGACTCTCATAGAGCCTACCTTCTACCATCACAAAACAGAAGCAATTCGGATTATAAACGAAAGATTGGGAGATAGGAGCGCTGCTACCAGCGACAGCACGGTCGGAGCTATTGCCTGCTTAGTACTTTTGGAGGTTAGTATCCACAATCAGCCACCATTGGAAGTAAGATTACAGAGAGAAGTGGCAATAACCTCCTATCAGGCTCTCAACGGGGCGGCGGATATTGCTTCCGTTCATCTGAATGGTCTGAAACAACTGGTTGACTTGCGCGGAGACCTTCACTCTCCGACAATGTGCTGTTATCTGCAACGTATAATCATGATGTGGGTACCTAACTACAAATTCTTATGGGCTGAGCTCACGCTGGTGCAGCGCGGATTTGTTGACTTCTTCTGCGACCAAAACCCCGCCCCGTTTTCATGAGACTCCTCCGCCAGAGGGAAAGATGGTGAAAGTGCCAGTATCGACTTCAATTTCGGCTGACGGTGATGGGGGTTTGGAGTACTTTGAGAGGGAGATTGGCTTGGATGTCGAAATCTCGATGATGTTCGTGGACCTTCGTCGGGTGTCCCACTTAATGGAAGAAAATGACAACGGTACGCTTAAAATCGATAAATCTGAGCTCCGTCGCGCAATCGTTGATGCAGAGATGGCTGTCGATAAGTTGGTGCGTGGAGGCCGGTATGACCTTCGAACCGTGAAGGGTGTGCATTCAAACAGTGGTTGCTGTATACTCGCCGGATGTCTTTATGTGTATTATTTCTTGCGTAGGATTCCAGCCACCAGTGCCTTGTACGATTACATGGTACGGTTGTTGAAAGAGGATTTTGAGACTGTTGCGGGAACTTTTCGACAAGTCTTTCCGAAAGAAGTGCTGTTTTGGATACTTTTTGTGGGAGCTTTGTCGGCAATGTGTAGGGAAGAAGAGGCGTGGTTCAAGAAGGAATTGGCGATGACCCGACACGCGTTGAGCATCGCTACCTGGGAAGTAGCGAAGTTTATATTGAAGAAGTTTGCTTGGGTTGAAGATTGGTTTGAAGATGTTGCTAAGAAACTGTTCAACTCGTTAGAACGGCTCTGAAACACGCCTTCCCAGCCTCCCGACTTACTTTATTAGTACTAACAAAATAACTATCAATGAATGATTTTCAAGCTTCTCAAAAGATACAGATCAGTGAGATGATATAAATTACCTTGGAAATTGAGGGATACAATTCTGCCAGCTTCGAGTAGGTTTGAAGAGGGAGGGAACCTTGATATGAAAAGTACCTGCTACCCTGTACAGAAAATCTGGGGTCCAAGTGCTGTTTTGTAGTTTCCTTTGAAGCTCGACTCACATATCGGCCATCTTTCTTGATTTTACGATTACTATTCAATACCAAGTGGCAAGATCGATCAACTATACGAAGCTCGCAGCTGAAGTCACGCAATCAGATGTTGATATCCCTTACTCGGACCCGCTGAGACCCGTCTGAAAAGCCCATGCGGAGGAATATGCATGATGCAATTTGCCTACTCTGGGGCTTTTGAAGCTGGGAATGAAAAAAATTGGGCCCTCTCAGCCAGTGTATCTGCAAAAATCGTGTCTGCAAGGACTGCGCCTAGTACGCAGTGAGAGATAGGACCGATGGCGTCGGTAGAAAGACCGACTCCGTGACAATGCGGCTTTTGATTCTATTGCCGCTATATCCTCATGTGGAACGTCGTGGCGTCTATACGGCCCTTGCAGATGGTACTACCCCAAAGAAGGATAATGCCGCTTGTAGAGGCATGCTGAGGCTAGCATGCATCAAGTCTGAACCCCCTGCAAAGATCTTCATGCCTGAATTGAGAACGATCACTGGATCTTTTGTTCGCAGTGCGGGAGCAGCAAGAAGGGTTCACCTAGCAACGGGGCAAACTTAGCAATGGGGCAACACCAAAACTCAACCAAACCACCACTTCTTCAAATAAACTCGGGCTTGCTTCTACTAACTAATATAGATAATGCGCATCTTTTTAATATACGAAAGCATATCTAAAAATAGCGTTTTAAGTAAAGAGAATAATAAAATACGTTTTATTATATTCTAAAGATAAATGAAAAGGAGATTTCTAATCTATATTATTAACACTACTTAGACCAATCGATGCATCAATTTTGGAAAGGTTTTCGATTTGTAGTTAATTTTAAATTATATTCTTTATTGCTAGAACTCTACCCCATTGGTGAGTCTACCCCGTTGCTAGGTGAACCCTTCTAAGGCTTCTTGACAACATGAGGACAATGTGGACACGGCATAACTATATACCAGTCTTCCCCTCCTTTACACGAGTTCGGATTGACTATATCTCGATCCATATTACAATTATAGGCAATATGGAGATACGATCGAAAATGGAAAAAACTGGACGTTGTGAACGCACGTGACAGCATCTCGCTTCAAAAGGCTGCATCGGTCGCAACACAAACTTCTTGAAAAGCTCTTCCCCGCCACCTCAATTCTTTCAGAAATTGGTGGTTTGGTGCCGTCACTCTGAATAGAGGCCAGACCGATGAAATCATGGTATCCTGCAAATTCTACATTGCTCGTGACTTGCGCCACTGAAGCACGATGCGTCGTCGCTGACGACTCGCTGGAGCGTCCGTTTTGGCTGGCAGCGAGTGCTTCCGCTTCACTGTTACCAACTTTGATTCTGTTCTCTGAGCCTTCCAGAAGTCGGGGAGGATCTCGCATGGCGCCTGTCTAATCTGAAGGCTATCGTTCCGCTATCATCACGAACTAAGAAAGTTTCTATCTCCGAACTGTTCTCGATAGCTATTTCTTCATTGAGTCAAGACATCTGCTTCCGGACTCCGACGAGATCCCTCGAGATTAGACGACCATCCGCAGTTTAGGCTCTGGGATCGAGGAGGTCTACGTCCCGGGATGTCCCAAAAAGTGCTTCGAAACTATTGCCAACATTTCATTGGCGAATTGCAGTCCAGAGATCGCGGAATTTCATACGGATAATGCCCATTCCACTACTGGAATTAAATCTTTATGAAATTCAGCATGACCAGCTAAGTTAATTGTGAATATCTACATATTATCCTAGACAGAAATAGTCCCGTGCCAGCTAATTAATATCTATTTGGTCAAGATGATAAATGCAGGGGGTGCGTCGCTTGGTATTTTGCATCTCGATGCCTCGAAACCAACCTTTTGTACTCCCAACGTTCATAATCCTTCTGCTGCGCAATCCTGGACATTCCAAAGGGCTGGAAAAGACATTGTTTGCATTTGCAATAATGCTGCGCATTGTATTTTTGGCCTTCCTATCGTCAGTCATAACGCCTTTCACCTCGCAATCGCCGTTGCAAGGAGATGGGCTTCACCAGATGCCAGAACTGCTCCATGAAGGGCGGCATTGGAACCCCGGCTCCGCCTTAACTTCAATGTCATACAAAAAGGGAGAGAAGGAGTGCAAACACCCCTCAGCGTTGACTTCAGCATTCAGGCGAAGAGACGACAGTTATGGACCACCCTTGGGGTTTACTTCAACGCAATACAATCTCATGAACGGTCTTAACGAGCGTGGACACTTCATCGAAGCGCCTAGCATTACAACGATGACTCTAGTTACCACAACGGGGGCGCCAACAAAACAATCCTCTACTCCTACTTCCGAATCGAAGCCTTGAGCGCAGTACCTGTTCCAACAGAGACTGAATTGGATGAGTGCAACATCCAGGGTGCAGCGAGTACCTCCCTGATATCGAACCTCTTAGACAAATCCTACGCCGCCGATCCAGTATCCTGCCAACTCCTCTGCATGTATCGATCAAGATACGAGTCCTACTGCTTCTAAGCACCTTCAGCAACAAATTCGAAAAATTGTGCGTTCTACTCTACCTACATCAATGGTAATCTTACCTCAAAGGTTGTGTCAAGCAGTAGCGGAATCTATTTCTCAGACAAGTATCCGAGCCATGGGAGCAACCCCTGTTATGAAAGTGATCAACTATAAAGATATATTGAAGCATTTGAGCTCGGCTGAGCTTTGTTTTTTGTATTTTGGTGTTGGAAGTTAGGGTGCCAGCGCCGATTACTGCCGAGTCAAAAGTCCCGATTGTCTTCGAGAGAAATTAATAAAAAGATTTAAACACTTGAGCATCAGTGTGCTATACGAGTATGTGTTTGATTTTTTTCTGTTTAATATCTTGTTTTCTTGGTTGCATGTTCACAAATCATCCATCAGCAGTGAAGGTGTCTTCAAGATCAGGTTCGGCAAGTTTTGTCAGTCGCAATTGCTCCATAGAAGGTACCCTGCAAAGTAAGAAGCTGCACTCTGTCTCTATCTAGCTTGAACTCTTTGAATATCGGAGGATCGCGCTTCTCCATAGACAAATCTCCCTAGTCGTTCTTGCTTGTTTCAGAAGCCTATAAAAGTCAGTTCAAAGCTCCCATCCCGTGGTCTAGCGACACCCAAACCTCATCGATCTCATCCTCCCTCATATCTTCTCTATACCACTTTTCCGCTTCTCCGTAAACTAGCATCTCATCCCCACCTTCTCGCTTCACCTGTATCATACCCTCATCACCACTTATCTCCACCCCGCCTTTCACAGCTACCCAGCCATCTCCGGATTCCTCTCCACTCCGTCCTCCTCGTCTTGACTTCGTTTGCTCTCTGTCATGATCTTCTTCTTCCCCTTCGTAGGTTTCTTCTCATACTTATCCTTCGCAACCTTCTTCACCCTCAGTAATCCATCCTTGAGCCTTGCAAAAGCGCCACCAGCGAAGCTCTGCTGCGGCCCCCTTCTCGAGACCAAGATCCGCAGCGACCTTCTCCCAGTCGATGCCCTTGAGTGTGCCGCCCTCCATCTTTTGGCTCATGGTGGAGAAGAGGAGCTTGTAGTTGTCGGATTCGGTGGGCATTTTGGGTGGTTTGGGGTTGGATGTTTGGCTCGATTGTTGTTTTTTTGGTGAGTGGATGGGGGCTATTGTGTGGAAGTTAGGGTTTGTGGGAAGGTTGTTAGAGTGTAGGGTGAGAAGGTAAATGGTAGTCGGCGGAGAAGCCCCTTTGTAGTCGCTGGTCAGCTTTCCTTGAGAAAGGCGAAGTTTCTGACGAGTTCCAGCGCATCTTGGTCTGAAGCCAGTTTTTGATTGTAATAGTCTGGCATGCGATGCGCTCTTCCTCGGAAGTTGGAATGCCTTTGTTGTTGACTTTTCTCTGATCACTTCTTGTTTTATTACCTGCATTCAAGATTAGCTCCACTGGTATTTGGGATTTGCATGAATGTCGGAGGCAACAGCGGCCATGTCGTCAAGCATTTTTTCAGACTGTAAAAGATGGCGGCGACTTGAAAGTTTCATTCATCTATATTTGCCTCTACTCCCATATCGCAGAGACTTCCATTCCTCTATTGACGGCGCCCCCCAGCCCTGACTCCGAATGCCATGAAATCAGCTCAAAGTAGCGAGTATCCAGTGAAACCTGAACCTCACTCCCTTGTCCTCGTATCTCCCCTTCAATATCCCTCGTAGAAGACTTCCCCGTCCTCGTTCTCACCATTTATCTCATAGTACAAGCTACCCTCCAAGCGGCCATCATTATCACCAAAGCCGGTGTCCTCCTCGCCCTCGACGATCTGCTCAACTTCACCATGCTCCTCTGCCTTGGCCACCTGACCTTTCTTTCCTCGAGCACCCTTCTTGGTAGCAGCCTTCTTGGTTGGTGTATCCTCAGCAGCATCGACACCGTCCTCGACCTCAGCCCGTCCACGCTTCTTGCCACTCTTCGGAGTCTTTGGTGTCTTGGCTTCACCTTCGCCATCACCCTTGACCCCAGATTGCTTGCCGTCCTTGCTCTCCTTGCCGAATGCTCTCGCCTTGAATCGCGACCATCTCATGCCTGCTGCGTTAGCGTTGCAGCCAAGGTCAGCGGCAAGGAGCTTGGTATCGACCTTTCCGAATTGTTTGACCAAGGCGACAAGCAGGTCGATGTCTGGCTGCTTGAGAGCAACGCTGTCGACCTTGGAGTTGCCATCCTTGCCGAAAGTCTTCTCCTTGAAGCGAGTCCATCTCATGCCGGCAGCGTTAGCATTGATGTCGAGATCGGTGGCAAGCTGCTTGGTGTCGATCTTAGTGAATTGTTTACAAACGGTGACAAGGAGTTCAATGTCGGTGGGCTTGAGTGTGACGGAAGTTGCGGTTGCCATCTTTGCTTGGCTTGACATGATTTGGTTTTGCTGTTGGTTGGGTGTGGTGCGATTGGGTGTTTGGATGGATGTGTGTGATTTTTGTAGAAGTGTAGTGTTGTGTGGGAAGTTGTTGAAGTGCGAGTGAAGGGACGTTTGGTGGGGAGGAGATGGGATGGGATAAAGCCGGGTGGCTTTCCTTGAGAAGGTGAATTATCTACTGACTTCTAGTATTTCCGAGGTCGGAGACATGTGAAAACTTTTGTCAAAGGCGAAAGGGGTTTCGTGACAATTCCCCTATAGCCTCGAGTCAGGCTGGATGAACACTAAATGACTTGAAAGTAGACAGAATTGAAGTTGGGAAAAATGCACCAGATCACGAATAGCATAGAAAAAACAGAAATTATGTTCAGGTTTTCATTGATCGTTCTCAAATGCTCAATTCCCCAATGAAGAGATTGTTGCCGTGCTCAAGATCCATCCGAAGACAGATCATTGCAGTAGTCAAATCTATTCCTCTGCATCCTCATAAACAGCCAGCTCATCATCATAATCCTGATGCTGAGCCTCCTCCTTCATGCTCTCCCCCTCAAAAAGCCCAACATTACCGTCATGGCCTTCACTCTGCTCTCCGATGACCTGACCACCCTTCTTTCCACGGACTCCCTTCTTGGTAGCAACAGCCTTCTTGCTTGGAGACTCCTCATCATCGCCCTCATCAGCGGCGCGTCCACGCTTCTTGCCAGAGCCTCCACCAACAGCCTTCTTGCCACCCTTGGCCTTTGGAGTGACCTCACCCTCGTCGCCATCATTCATCTGACCTTGCTTGTCGCCGTTCTTCGGGATCTTGAGCTTTTCGAGCTTGAATCGGGACCATTGCTTGGCCGCGGTACCGACATTGACGTTAAGATCGGAAGCCAGCTGGTTGTAGTTGATAGTCGGATTTTGCTTGAATACAGCAACCAGCAAATTTACATTTGCTTGGTTGAGGACGACTCCGCCGGAGGTTGCAGTTGGAGGCGCCATTTTGACTTTTGGCAGGTGAGCTGTGATGTTGTGTGGAGGGTGATACGGGATAATGTGTGTTGTTGCGAGTTGAAAGAGGTGGAGGGTTTGCGTTTTTGTGCAAGTAGTGGTTGAAATTTGATGTTGTGCGGTGGAGAAGAATCGACGAAGAGGCATGAGAGGCCAGTATTTATAAGGGGGAGCCTCCCTGTTTGCTCGGTTTGACAAGGCAGGTCAGATCGGAACTCGGTGTGGACGGTAGGTCTCTATCTTTGGAAGTGAATTATTCTTTGTGGACAGGAAGCACTTGCAACTTCGAGGTAACTTTTGTAACTTCATGTGGAAACTTCCACTTCATTGGCAGAGGCATTGAGAAGGGGATCTCAATTATGCTGAAAAAGCATGAGAAAGGCACATTTGAGAGATTAGTTCTTACTTGCCGTCATTATATGAAAGTTTTTGGTGCCCCAGTTCGGCTTCGCGGATATTTCCTCAGCTTTCTTACTCCCTAATATGCATCATCCGGCAAGCCTCAATATTCCATCCATATCGCCGAATCGCTAAAACAAATGAGAAGATGCTCACTCCTCAATACGGAAAATCGTCCTCAAATATGCATCGTCTAGCAAGCCTCAAGATCCATCCGGTTCGGCGATTCGCTGAAACAGAGAAAAAGATGCTCGCGCCCCGATATGGAAAATCTTCCTCAAATATGCATCGTCTGGCAAGCCTCAAGATCCATCCATTTCGGCGATTCGCCGAAATAGAGAAAAAGATGCTCGCTCCTCGATATGGAGATCGTCCTCAAATATGCATCGTCTGGCAAGCA
>Ga0302325_10030376_pt1 | contig 11142 bp, 12 predicted proteins | sample Palsa_T0_2_FD_201948 | JGI IMG/M metagenome (GOLD analysis project Ga0302325, IMG submission 201948) | Peat permafrost microbial communities from Stordalen Mire near Abisko, Sweden - Palsa_T0_2 | ecosystem: Environmental > Terrestrial > Soil > Palsa > Peat permafrost | place: Sweden: Abisko...
GCAACCTAATAGATAAAGCTTAAAAACAAGCCCTCTACTCTCTCTAATCTTAACCAAAACTTGTTTAATAATGCTAGGAGGAACTTAATGTTAGGCTAAGTCTAAAGAAGAATTAGAAGAAGTCGAAGGCAAAACCCAAGTCGAAGAATGAGATTAAGCCCAAGCAAAGGAAGGTAGTAGTGGCAGAAGAAGATGATGACAATTCTAGAGGAATGGAGAATAATGACAACGAATATAATAATAAAGGGCTATTTATTAATCTCTTGTTTATTGACTTATAACCTAGTGATAAGGGTTATATAGATTGAGAGATATAGGTAGTAAGGTGGGAAGGGATTTGCTTTATTGTTCTTTAAAAGGGTTTCTAACTTCGCAAAATCTTCTCTTTGTAACATAGACTTTTACTTTGCTTTCTTATAGCAAGATATGCCTTGCAAAATAGTTGGAGCTAGGACATATACTTTATAGGGCACAAACTAATAAGGGCATTAGTCATTTCGTGATGGAGGGAGATTGCTACAAGAAGTATAATTATGATAACTTATATTTACAATGACTTATACTTGCTTAAGCTTGCTATATAGTTCGCGACCATAGCTTTAGAGAACAACAACTTTACATCTCCTACAATAATCACTATAAATGCGTAGCACCACCCTTTTCTTCTTTCCTTAGCTTTAGATCTTCGAAATAAAGGCCCTTTATACAAGAGCAGGTTGTAGACCCCTTCCCCTTATAAAGTGTATCCTAGAGACTTTTGTTCGGCCTGTTACAATAAGCACTTGTTGTATAAATACTAGAGTACATTCTAAGTTTATAGAATTAAAAAGAAAGACAAGGGCAAAAGAGAGATGCCGTAGGGTACATTACATCACACGCCGGCGGAATCTAATCGTGTAGAAGGGCTCATTTAGCTGCGAACCAAACTTATTAATAAACTATAGTTTTTAAGCATAATAGTCAATTAAAAACCAACCACAAAGTATTTTGCTTTAAAAACTTAATATATTTATAAAGTCTAATTAATCCTTAATAATAGCGAAGACTTTTTCTTATAATTAGATTTTGAACTCGTTAAATATAAAATCTTAATATTAGCGCTTTTAAAATAGCGTTTTTAGAGATACTTTTATAGACGAAAAGGATTTGTATAACTAAGATAAAGTAAAAAGTACACTTTTTGTTTAATTTCAAGGTGGTTAGTTAGTTAAAATTTTGGGGTTCCAAGTGCTTGGTTCTTTCCTAAGTTTGGTTTGTAGCTAAGTGAACCCTTTTAAATCAGATCGGGTGGAAAGATAATATATTTGCCTTTATAATGTCGACCTTATAAGATGCGGAGGAGTCCATTTAAACTGTCCGGAAACAGCCAAAACTCTCGTTATCTAAAGCAAAGACTACAAGGCAACCGTTTGGTGATATAGCCGAGAAAGAGATGCAAAAATCCCATGTATAAAATGCGTATAACTATATTATAAAGCGAGGCGGATCTTGCGGACCAATTGCAAGGCTATAATAGTGGTTACTGGCTAATTAAAAGAGGAACGCAAGCAATCGATTAATCTGTACTTTTGACGGCTCTAGTCAATTGCTACTTGCTTTCGTTGTACTCAAATTGGCCAGGAGAAGAATAGACAAAGAGGCAAAGGTACCGCTCGCAAACTAATTTTAAAATCGACTTAATTAAAGCATTATTTAAGGCTGGGAAGGATGCCCGAGTACTTGGAAAAAAGGCCTTTTCCTATATAAATGCAAAGGCTTATAAAGTACCTTTACATCGACATAAGCACATTAAAATGCCGACTCGCAAAGATTGCGCAAGCTTGCAAAGGAGTGACGCGTGCGGATCGGCCGCCAAAACGGGTTGCATTGGGTGAAATTGCAACTAACTAGGGGCGTTCTAGCGAGAAGAGAAGCTCTTTTTGGGGCTGCAAGCAATGCGACCTCTCGCTATGTAAGAATAGTAATTGTTTTGAGAGATATCATAGAAATGCATGAAATTTAACCCATTTTGCCTGCAAATGAAGCTCTCCAATTAGCTCGCCAAGTCTATGGCCCGTGCATTAAGCGAAGTGTGTTCTGTATCGCAAGAGGAGCCAGGCATCTACAGCTAAAATCGTTAGGCAGACACATATTACTTAGCTGTGGATGCCTGGCGTAGGCATGTCTCAGCAGACGAAGGGATAGTTAATATTATAACTTAATAATTTTTTTTAGTAATATTATATTTAAGACTTATTTTTTAGCTTAATATAATAAAATATAAAAGAATTATATGCTATATTTTAATCCAAGTATAATTTATTAGTTATTAAATATAAAAAAGATTATTTTTTAGCTTTATTTTCTAAGCCAACGCCCACCAAAAATTAAGCATTTTTGAAGTGCTCAAGAAAACTCCGAAATTCCTAGGATTGCTAGAATTGAGTCAAAAATAACGAATATCGACTTGTTTCTCGTGTATTATATTGTTGTGGTAGTGAAAGTCGATTTTGGGCGGTTGGCCTGTGAACTTCTCTAAGCCGCCAGCCGAGCCACAGCAATTAGCACCCCTGAACGAACGAGGCTCAGCCAGCACTTGACATCGAAATGTAGCTTTCAAACCTCAATTCTTCCTTCCCATCCCCTCTGTCTCTACCTCCCTCCGCAATGCCACAATGACGCTCGTCAAGAAAGATCAGTAAACATGATCCTCCCCCGCAACACCCTCCGTCTTCTCCTCCAAGCCCGCAAACACCCCTGGCGCCGCCTCCTCCTCTTCCTCGCCCTCACCTACCTCCTCCTCAAACTCAACGCCCAAAAACACCCCTTCACCACACACCCCCATGCCATCACTCCTTCCTCTCTCAATTACGAACGCGACCACCTCCGCGACACCTCAATCTCCCACCACGTTCTCCTCCCCCTCTCCGAAGCCCACTCTCTATGCAAAGCCCACAACTGGCCCGCATGGCCCCATCGCTCCACCAAGCGAAAAATCTACGACCTCTTCATGCTAAACGACGAGCTGGACTGGCTTGAGATCCGCCTGCACACCTTGGCCCCGTTCGTGGATTATTTCGTCATCTTAGAAAGTCCTGTCACGTTTACAGGACTCCAGAAGAAATTGGTCTTGAAAGAGAATTGGGATCGTTTTAAAGAATGGCAGGGGCAAATAATTTATAAGGAGGTGCAAGATATGCCGGTCAATGCACCACGGACTTGGGATCTTGAGGATTTCCAGAGGAATGCGATGTTAGTACAGGGTTTAATGGGGAAAGAGGTGCTGGGGGATGAAGAGAGGAAGGCGAGGGAGGGGGATGTGGTGATTGTTAGTGATATCGATGAGATCCCTCGCCCAATAAGCGTTGTGTTGTTGAGGGAGTGTAAAACGCAGAAGAGAGTGACGATTAGGAGTCAGTTCTACTATTATGGTTTTCAATTCCGGCATAAGGGGGAAGAGTGGAGTCATCCGCAGGCCACGGTATTCCAAGGAAAGGACACGATTCTTCCTGCGGATTTACGGAATGGTGAGGGCGGTAGGTTGGGTGTGTTGGGGACGTGGTGGGATAAGGCGGAGCTGTGGAATGGGGGGTGGCATTGTAGTACTTGTTTTGAGACGATTGAGGAGGTTTTGGGGAAGATGAGGAGCTTTAGTCATGTGGGGTTGAATGCGGAGGGCTTTAGGGATCGCACGCGGATTGTGGATAGGGTGAGGAAGGGGCTGGATTTGTGGGATCGGGAGGGGGAGATGTATGATCAGGTTTATGGGAATGAGGATATTCCTGAGTACTTGAAGGCTGATAGGAAGCGCTGGGAGTTTTTGCTTGATCGGAGTAAGAGTAATGCTGGCTTCAACGATTACGGTCCTGGCGAGGATGCTGGGGATTGAGGCTTGGGGAGATGGACATTATCGAGAAAAAGTGAAGGCGTGGGGGTGGTCACACGTGGAAGTGACTTCTGCCGATCGCGAGATCCTTGGGTAAATCTACCACCAGCGATCCCCCGGGTCATACGTTGTACGAAGATCATCAGACCCATGGTACGCTGATGTTCCAGCTTTGAGGGAACGTTTCATGTATAAAATTTCCACCTGGATACGATCCAGTGAATATTTCCCCTGGGTACTGTAGATCTGGCAGACCTTGCCTCATCAGACGAGAAAATATGAAAGACATAATCCCTCCTACATTATTCCGTAAGATCAACTGCACATCCTACTCTTAGAAGCGAACTCTCCTTGGTGGATTAGGTGAAAACTGATATAAACAATGCATTGAACTCCAGAGACTTTGTTTCAATTGTGCAGAACCACAGCGGAAACGAATAGTACAGTACAGTAGCATAACAAAAGAGTCAGGAGAGATAGGGTCACGCTGGTAATTCATCTGATACCGTGACACCAGACGGTAGCAGCTCCGTTCCCAGCGCACAGCAAGGCGGATACTTGCATGTTTCGTCACGCCTCGGTGACTTTGTCGGTGATTTGTACCTGCCAATGCTCTCTTGGGGAGTTGCTGAGTGGTGGAGGGGAGATATATATCGCAGGGGTCGGAAGAGAATCGAGGTGGCTTTATGGAGATGCTGGAATCTTCCGGGGAAAAGCGCAGTGAGGCTATATCTTGCATGATAGAGGATTTGCTACAGCTTGAACATTATAAAGGGTTTAAATGCAGCGATTATTCAACCTCAGGTTCCCGTGACTGCTAAAAGCTGGCTTACGTCGTCAAGAGTCTTGAAGATTTTCATCCCAGAAAGCCACTGAGCCCGGAGACTGTTCTAATCGCAAATAGGCCAATTGGTTTCAGATTTTTAGGTCGTCCAGGAAATTTTACCTTTGGCGCTGCTGAGAGTACTTGAAAAGATCCTATCCAATATGATACCGACGGGACTTGGTGCTCGTCGAGGTGTTCGGTACCACCTCCAGAGGTTGAGGGGTTAGTGCAATGTTCAGCTGATGACTGCCAGTTCATAGAAAATCTAGATCATGCATCTGGATGCCGGATGATGCCATTGAACATGAAAAGCGTTTGAACATCGGAAACGGACGCAATGACCCGTTCTTGACATCCTGCTGGAACTGACAGCGGAAGATGCTGCCTAGGGAATGAGATCTTGTCGAGCCGAGGAAAAGAAATGCGGAATCATAATTTGACCTCCAAATGTGATAGATGTGCAGAAATGTGAGCAATTTTCCAGTCCTCCTCGTGGCTGGAATTGCTGATCATCCTCGAAACGTAATTGTGGATGGAGCTCAAAAAAGCAGAGAAAGGCTGTGCAGACTGGCTGCCCACCGCTTGTTCGTGTGCGACTGGGTGTGCTGCATCTTTCGGGGCGTCGAGTCAAGTTCGAGGTTCTTGATGTTGCTTTCCTGATCTGCTCATGCGCTCTCATTCATTGGAGAAGATCCCACTTCCATCCCTGACGAGTTCTAACCCAATCCGGACTGCTGGGTCGGCTCGACGGCTAGGGTCCACGCAGAGGAAGAGAAGGGCAACCTCGCCTCCCTCACCTCTTCTCGAGGCCGGTTGGACGTAGCATCACGAAGGACCAGGCAATCCTACCAAACTCAAAAGCCAGGCTGTATGGTGAGACTTCGGCGGCGGGATACAGGATGCCGAATGCGTGGTGTTCTGGGGCAGCTCTCAGGCCTTCTGGCTCGGTAAGAAGAAGCAAGGAGATGAGATGTTTTCTTTTGCAGCGCGTCATCTGGTCATAGCTCTGGCGGACTGGCGGACTGGCAGAGTCTCCTCGCGCGATGAATTTAGCATCCTGAATAATTGCTTTTGCGTTGAGGCTGCCATTAGTCCGGCTGGTGGGCTGCTACTTCCAATGAAGCTTGTTTGTCGTTGTCGAGGGAAGCGCTATGGATGTGCCGGCGCCACATTCCCCATATTCGGTTTCTGTGCGCCATCTAGCCGTTGTAAGGCTCCAATGAAGGAGCTTTGAGGCTTTTGAAACCCTGCTTCCGATCGATTGACTCAAAAGCACTGAGCATTCAGCCATGCTTCTTGACTTTTGCACCAATGCACCACATGCACAGCACGCAGCCATATATGACAAGCGCATGAACCCTTCAAGACACGAACATACAACCTCCAGTTCTACACGGAAGTATCCAGCACAAGGTGGTGAGCTTAAATCCTCGAGATCTCCAGCCTTTGCCTCACCTGCAGTAACACAGCTTCTGCAGTGGCTCGCGGCTGACAACTCCTTCCAACGACACCGCATCGCTGCACTCGGTAACAGCGCGAGAGGCCGTACTACCATTAGTTGAACCATTCTAGTCGAATCAAGTTGCATTTTCGGTCGGATTTTTCGTCGAGGGGGACGGGGTGAGCCCCTCGGGTTTCTTGCCTTGCCTTGCCAAAAAGAAGAAAAAAGGGCTTCGGGAAAACTTTCCGGGAGGCACATATTAAGCCTCGTCTCAACTCCCGCCTTTTCTCTACCTTCATCTGCAATCGACTAACTGATCACACTCAGCTGGAAACTCTCTTCCTGTGGACTTCCAAAATAGAACTTTCCGAGGAGACCAAGTAGCGGATGCTGCTTTGAATCCTCGAGTTTGTCCGTCCATCAACTTGCAACCCTTTCATCCTGTAAGGCTTCATTTATCTCAACCAAGAGAGCCCCGCCGGCTGGGTACTTCAATCTGCTTCAACACAGACTGAATAGCCAAGGTCAGTTCATCTCACGTCTCGCAACTCTAATCATCATCAAACATCATACATAGTCCATACTTTAGCCTCTTAAATTTGTCTGCCAAGGGCTTCAAGCTAATACCGCAACTAGGCTGTGTGTTGAACTAGCTACGCCACCTATACGGCCCAGCTCTGCAGCTCAACAAATTCAACAAACTCAGTTACAGTCTTTACAGAATCTACTAGTCATTGGCTCAGCTCCTTCTTCACTGTCATTACTGGATCAACAGTTTATGGACTGTACCCCTGCATCTCATGAGCAAAGAACGTGGTGAATCCGAGGTGAGTCTTATCGATAACAGTAGAGGGGGCCTCAGCTATCAAATAGATTCACTGACAATAGCAAAGAGGCTTTGGCCATTAAGGTGACGGTGTATTAGCGTCTCCCACCACGAGGATTACCGACTTCGGGTGAAACTCGCCGATTTGCTCGATCTTACTATTCGACATCCTCCGACCAATCTTCCCTTTCCACCAATATTTGTTCTTCTTGGCTTCTTTGCACTTGCTCGTGCATCATAGAAGAACTTCTTCTCTTGCCTTGGCTACTTCAGGCCATAATTGACGCGTTTGTCTCTCTCTCATTCCTTGATTGAAAAGCACAAGGAAAACAATCTAACTTGTCGCACAATTATCAGAGTCTTAAGACCACAAAAATCCTGTCGAATCACGCCGGCAAATCTCTCAAATATCCTCTCCGAATCTTACTAGGTTGCATAAATGAGAACTACTGCAGATCGGATGGTACGCGCTCCACAGCCCCTTTTCTGTCTTGAAGGCGACGCGTTGCTAATATTCCCTTTATCAAGGTGACCGATCTTTAGTTTTGCATTATACCTTGAATTTACTCTTAAAGACATCAACTAGAAGCCGGGATTCTCTGGCGGCGGTTGTCCAGGAACTCTGAAGATGCCGTCTTCCCAAGAGATCGATGGTCCTGCAGGAGCTGACATGCATGGCACAAAGACTTCTTTGCCAGCAGCCGAGAAGAAGCACGGAGGTAGCAACATGATAGGCAAACTATTCGGAAAGAAGTCAGAGAGCAACTTGAAGCCAGTAGAATTGGAAACCTTGGAAGAGGAGATCGAAGGTCTGGTTGATCCCAAGACGTTCTTCGGAGGCATTACCCCTTGCCCGTACATCAGACCGCTGGAACACAGACTTCAGCCCCGCATCGAACCCATTCGATCTCGACGACCACCATCGGATGCTAGTTCTGACGCTGTGGTGTCTCCTATCACTAGAGCACGCAACAGGGGGGAAACCAACGCAATCCTGTCGGGCCGCATTTCTGACGAGGACCTGCAACACGCCGGTGAAGAAACTGATGCCAATGGTGCACCACTCGTACCGGTTGATAGTCATGCAGAAAGTTTCTATATTAGCAATCTGCAGCAAATTGACTATGTTGCGGTCATGCTTTCACACCACCCAGATGGAGTTGGGGAGTGGAGATACTTTTTGGAGTGTTATACAAAGGTATGACATTTTGTCTTCCTTCCAATATCTGCGACACTTGACGCTGACACTACTTGACGTTCAGGGCAATTTCAACCTGAGCCGTCCACCTAACCCACCTGAGTGCAGCGGCAGCTTTCAATACCTCCATGCTGTATACCCCCCAAACGAGACCGAGAGAATGGCTCTCTGCAGCCGATACGATATTCTCTGGCCGCAGTTCCATAACAAGAATGTTGGTAAAGTTTTGCTAGCTGCTATGTCCAGATTTAGTACTTCATTCATATCTGTCAGCATCTTCGACCAGAAGAATGAAGTATTCAAGGTCGAAAATGGGTACAATCGATCACACATTGATCGTGATGCCAGCATCGCAGCACATGTACTCTATTCCTCAGATGTCATGGTTGTGTTGGATACCAAGAAGGTGTGTGTGACTGCTGCCTGTGAGATGTTTTGATACTGACTTATGCAGGACTGGCGATTTGAAAACAATCCACTTGTGAAAAATCGACCTAAGATTCGGTTCTTCGCTGGAGCACCCTTGCTTTCTGATGATGGCGAGGTGATGGGCGTTCTGGCAATCTTTGGAAAAGAGCCTCGAACTTCCTTCAGCCAACTGCAACGCCGTGAACTTGCCGATTACAGTGCCACCATCATGGGCGATTTGAACTACCAAACCAACTGTTTGTCTGATCCTGAGCTAAGATCAACTCCGCTTCTGCAGAGAGATTCGGCCATCTTCGGTGATTATCAGCCTCGCAACCTCAAGTCACCTGTCATGGACTTCAGCGCAAACAATGTAGAGCCTAGTCTCATACCACCTCCACTGAAATACTACAAGGTGGCCAAATATTCGGACAAGGAAACCAACCTCTACCTCAACAGACGTAGTCAAACAGGTTTCGCCCATCATGCCGAGCCAACACCACCTGCGTCTGCTGAGTCTAATCATGGTGGCTTCTTTGACAAGTCCGAAAGCTTTGGAAAGAATCAGGAGCAACTTTCCGAAGATCCAATCTTGAACGACATCTCATCTCTTGGACTTCAGGAAATTTCAGATTCTCGGCGTCTGGGTATCTCGACCCCACGCCCGTTCTCCGCCTCCGACATTACGTCTTTGAATCTGCATCCACCAAATACTCCCGATCGTTCTGTGAAAGACGAAGATCTATCCCATCAGCCAAAGTTTGACTTGACTGTGGAAGATTTTATGTCACTCTCAGATACTGACTGTTTAGAGGATTCCCGAGATGAACAACTGGACGGGGCTGATCTCAGAAACGGAGTGTCATCCAGTCAGCACGAGGAGACAACCCGGCGAGAACCACTTGATCGAACTCAATTTGATACTCCCACTACCGAAACTACCCATACCGCTCCTAGAGAACACCATAAGCCTCCAAGCACTCCAGTTAAGGATTCGCTCGCTGGAAACGCTATTCCCAGCACCGCAAGCAGCCCTCTCATTGACTTGTCGACGCCTCCTAGAGAAGCTGACGACTCGATGGCATTGGTGCCTTACACTCCCTCTCCATCGAACAGTCCCAATGGTAGAACGTCTTCGTCATCAAACAAGTCCTCCCAATCGGACCGAGTAAGATCTAATAAGCGCGATGCTGCGTATGCTTGCCAATTTTTCGCCCAGCAATTCGACTACGATCTTATTTACTGTGTTGAACTCAAGCCGTCGCTTTCTTTCATGACCGACCAAGAGCTTTTTGCAGACAATGGTTTGAGTAAGTGGTTCTTGACTGCGTACGGTCTTGCACTGCCACTCGATCTATCGTCTGAAATCCATATTCGTGCCCTTCGCTCCCGAGAAGGTGTTTATTGGCACAACCCTCAAGATCATTACGAGGACGGTGAATACGCGACCGGCTATATGGTTCCTGTCTACTCCGAAGGTAGTGCCTCGCGTGCACTTCGAAACTCTGGCATTGTCTTGGGAGCATTTCGAAAGCCGAGGCGCAATGAAAAGGGTGAATTGGTGTATGGCGAAGATGATAGACATCGTCTTATGGAATTCGGAAAGGTTTTGGGTTCCATTCTTCTGAAGAAACCACTACCGGTTCGACCAACGGCTCAGAGATCGAACACCCAACCCACACCGTCCACCTCCTATCCCGCCAATGAGGCTTCCGAGGTCAAATTTGGCGATACCCGTACCCGCGCCCCCAATCACTCTTTCAGTGCCAGGTATGCCGGTTCTTATCCTGCCAACGGAGCCGTAGGATCCACACTCGGTGATATGCGTACTCGTGATCACTATTTAAATGTGGGACAAGTCGGGGGCTATCCTCGTAACGCCACGCCCACCAGAAGAGAAAAAACTGCTCGGCACTAAAAGGTGATATCATCCATCCTGCAAGATTTTCTTGTTCAGAATTGACCGAAGGGTGTTCATATCATTCGTCTTATGATATATGGACTCTTCAAGGCATGAAACCCCTTAGGACCACTAAGTCCTCTTTCGATTCCTGTCCTGACTGGCATGATTGACGGTCTCAGCAGCTCCTAGCCGTTGTTACCCACTTTCATCCAGCAACATTCACTTCTCGAAAATAATTTGAAAAATGTCAAAATTCTCAACAGCAAGCTGTCAGATTAGCTAGTTTCTTTTCCTTGCATACTGCTTGCGCACTTCGATTAATGCATACGCACCATGATACCCCTATTTCGCGCGTCAGTCTTTGATCTTGCCGCTTTTCTATCTTTCATCTCGAGGAGGGTAATAATGTGATGGAATGATGGAGAGATGGTGGCATTTGTGGACAGACGTTGCTCTTTGCTCTTAATTTGTTTGTCAGCTTAGTCTGACGCCGCTGCACCTTTACACTTTGTTGTGTGCAGCTTTGTTTTTCGCGCTTGGGGTGGTGTGCGCTTTGTCTGTTAGAGAAATAAAAACAATTAAATGATCTGACTGTACTTGACGCGATGTGACTTCATAATAATTCCCGTGTCAAGGTTAAGGTTAAATGCCGCGCAAGTCTCGAATTCACAGTGC
>Ga0302325_10030377_pt1 | contig 11142 bp, 15 predicted proteins | sample Palsa_T0_2_FD_201948 | JGI IMG/M metagenome (GOLD analysis project Ga0302325, IMG submission 201948) | Peat permafrost microbial communities from Stordalen Mire near Abisko, Sweden - Palsa_T0_2 | ecosystem: Environmental > Terrestrial > Soil > Palsa > Peat permafrost | place: Sweden: Abisko...
TCTACCTTGTACTTGCTCATATACGTTGACAGCCAAGGATATCCCGACTGTCACCCCTCCACGTCCTCAAGGCTGGGCAGCTCTCGTTGCCGCAGGTAGCTACGCAGGCCGAATCAACACTGCGTCTGCATCCATAAATGAACGATATGGTGCTGTTGTGCCTTTGCCCTCACCACGTCCGGTGCGCATGCCCCACTTTGCCACTTGCTAATGATTGCTAACTACGCAGGACACCACCACGAGTACTCCTCCCCGTCCCCATGGCCGTTGAACTCTCGTTGCCACTAGCAGTTGGTCGGATCGCATCCGTCACCGTGATATACTACTCTTCATCACTCCAAGACTCTAGCCGTGGGGTTTCACGCTACTCCATGACCGAAATTTGCTGTGATGAGAGGGTGAGGACAACCAGAATGGGTTTTGTGGGTGTGATGAATCAAGACGGACGCTCACGAAACTTCTGGGGGCAACGGATGATTTACATTTCCTGTATGCTAGATTCAAATGGATTCTTCGGCTTCTGCTTACCTCGAAATTTCCGTTAACTGCAATTAACCTCCAAGAGTGCTCCTCATTGTGTGAGCGTCGATTCAGGCCCTCTGCAATGGTCGCCAATCTTCCATAACTGGTGCCGGTTGAACCTCTGAAGCTTGTTTGTGAAGTTTGCGACATGTTTCCGGGTGAAAATATCGCAATGAAGTCTCCAGGCTTCCATTGTGGTTCAGGTAAACTCTCCTGATCTCGAGTGCCAACATTTGCTGTTCCACCCCGCGACGACCAAAAATTGGACCTCATTGCGATTTTTCAACGTTCCTTGCGCATCAAAGGGAAAAAAGCAAAATGTTTGCGACTGATTCAGGTGTTCTTGTCTCTCCACATCCGCCAATCCAACCTGGGGGCTCAACACCACCACTTCCCAGGCATATTACAACCTTCTCATCCTGGGCGCCTTTTTTTTTATCTGCCATACCCATGCTTCCTCCACAATCTAATCCCTTCCAACGGCGTGCAGCCCTGTCGATTGCAGAAGCTCAACTCGTCGCCATCGCATGCATCGATGCTAGGGTCACGCTCGATCACGCTGGCAAGGAATCAGCCTAGGGGACTGAGATCGGTCGCAGGCGGGGATGGTGAGGCTTTACACACTGCTCAGTTTTGCAGCGTGCAGCAGCCGCAATGGCATATATACAGCACTGTCACCATGCGTTGCGATTTTTCCTATCTCGCACTGGTAAGTGCGCAGCCTCGCAGACACATTCGTGATATTCTTTCCATTTGTTCAGCATGGAAGTATCATCGAGCACTGCCGTGATTCCGGCCACGGCTGAGATACTGAAGGGAGATGCTTTGGTTGCGGCTAGAGCCTTGCTCCCAATCACATCAACACAGTCTCAAATCTGCTCTCCTACATTCGCTGCTGACATCAATTCTGCAGAGAAAGGAACAGGAAATACTACTGCTACTATTCCATTGGAAATAAAAAGATCATCTGCGCGGAAGACTAGCGATGATCCTGCACCACTACTCGAGGGGGTCGAAAAGAGAATCGAGGAAACGGAAGCAGTCAGTACAGGTGCTAATCAATATGCGCAAGTCCTCAAGGCCGTAGAAGGAGCAATTAAGGAATTGTCGGATCCAGAGACCCCATGTAGGAAATCAATCCGCATGAAGGCAGAAAGATTTGGCGTGGAGCCTGACAGACTCTATACAGCTTTACCGATCCTGATCAATCCCCCAACGAACACCTCCACGTCGACTTCCTCAAGCAATGATACCCTTGTCGGCACTGAGAATACGACTGAACGTCAAGATAGAGAAGGAGAACCGAATGCGACTGACACAGGGCTTCACCGCATCGTGGAGAGAAATTGTCCCAACACCACTTTTCTACAACCCTCTCAATGCCTCGATAGATTCAAATGACATGCAGAAGCTAACGAAATATTTACACAGATGAGACATATCCGCTGGGATGGCCCCAGCTCGCTGCCTTCCTCAATAGCGCCGACAACTACGCGATCTTCCGACGCTTTGGCACTGCGCATTGCCGCGTCCTGCTACACCTGATGGCGGAGATAACAAGCATCCAGAAGGAGCTCGACGCATTGGATCAATGCGATGCAGAAGACAAAGGTATGCTCTACCGCTTGCGGAGAAATGAATGGTATGAAGGCTGGGATACAGCGCAGAAGGATCTGCTTGATAAACTGAGGGCAAAGCTTTTGGAATATGGCAAGCTTGCATTCCATTATACCCATTCCCAGGTTGGCAGTGAGATAATTTGGTACTCGACGTACTCGGATATTTTCTGGTGGTCACTGACGGGGAGACACGTAACCAGGGGCTATCTTGCTTCAAGATAGCAAGCTCCGCGAACTCGACAGGACGCCGTCGCACGACTGGCAACACGTGTTCCGCTGGCTCTACGACCGCAAACCGCTTGATGACGGCGAATATGACTTCATACTGCACCGCGATGATTTCGTGTCGTCTGGGAGGGGCTCCCAGAATCCTTTTGAGCGACTCATTGAATCGTACTTGAGTCGTTGGCCGAACGCGCGTTTCCGAGTAAGCAAAACAATATTTTTAGGACCACATCGTGGGGAGCGAGTCGAGTCTCAAGGGACTAACAGAAAACAGCGATTGTTGGGCGAAAAGAACGAAGTTCATGGCACGCAGGACCCGGCGGTCCATTTCTTTTCCAGTGTGAAGATTGCCTTCGTTGGAAGACTTGCCGCCGTCTGTGTCGCTGTCACCATCTTGCTGATCCCGATATTCCTTCTGTACTTAACCCAGATGAGCAGGAGAGCAGTTTCGGGGATGCTGCTCGCGTTCGTGTTGGCGTTTGCAACGCTGATATCGTTGTTTACAAGCTCGGGGGCGGAAACGGTGTTCGTTAGCACTTGCGCGTACGTTATAACAGGCCCTTTGAATAGAAAGACGTTCACTGAATGTGCTTTAGATACTGTGCTGTTCTCGTCACATTCATGGGAAATGTGCAGATTGATGTAGTTTCAGTGACGTAAGGTTGAATTTGAAGTGTTTGTTTCATGTAGAACAGAGAAACTTTTCACGATGAATTGAAATGTGGGGGTGAAATGATGTTCGAATTAATGTTATAAGATTTTCCTTGAACCCTTATGGTTTCAATCCAAAAGTTAGGATTTCTTACCATGACATCTCGTGCCAGGCATCTTCAACTTGAATCTCGCTGGAATTCCAGGGCGTGAACACTTTAAGATGGGGATATGCTTCGGAATTCCAGAACTCGACCTCTCCAACTTTTGAGTCGTATGCTAGCTCTGATGATGCACACAATGTTGTGCTAGACTCCATGGGTGATAAAATGTGACTTCTGGAGCTGATTGCGGAGGTGCCGTTGTCTGTTCTGAAGGTCATCGACTCCGAAGCCAACTGAGACCTGTAATTGGACAGGACTTGATCATGATAATCTTGAACTGTATCTACAGTCTGTGATACCAAAATATCAACATTGGATGGCTGTTCTGCGGAGGTATGGAAGTGAGATCGGACAACTTTAGGAAGCTCCTGTTGGAAATATGCTTCAAAATCGTCGAGATCTATCAAGCCCTGGACTGGCCCAAACCCTGGCATCCAAGTTAGCATATGGACACACAGGGCAAAATCCAGGTTGATTAGTGAGTAAACACATACATGGTTCAGGGACGTCATGACCAGGAAAAAGCATTCGGTAGATTTCTTTCCATCGCTCCGGTTGAGGCAGGTTCTGGCTGGTTGCTTTCCGACTTTTTAATGCTTTTTGCATGCTAACTGATATTCCATCTGGTGGGTCTCCCTGCTTGAAAGAGCAGGGTTCGGGATCAACCAGATGTGTGCGGACGTCCTCATCAGTGTCAAACAACTTTTTGCATCGTGGGCAGTACGCCGATGCCATGTGGCAGCGATATAGATGCTCCCTAAAGTTTGTTAGATCTCTCTTAAATGTGACCTCAAGGCACGAACTTCACTCTCGATACAGAATCCCAGTGCCTCGAGGCACACACCCTGTGTACATGTATATTGTATTTTCGTGGGTCTCGTTTATAATACGGACATGCCAGCCTCAGAGATGTTTCTGGCTCGGGATCTGAGCGATATTTAGGTCGCTTAGGCACTCTGTCATCTTTATCCCCGGGGGAAGGGCTAGCACCATCATCTCTTGGCCTACTTTTCCTGCTCGTGTTCAAAGTCGAGAATAATGTTGCTGGGGAAGAGTGCTCTGTCGTTGTTGAACGTTCTGAACAGACTGTGCTGCCTGCCGCACTCTCCACATTCGAGTGTTCATTGTGATCAGAAACGCCTTGTATGTTTCGTATAGGAAACTTCCGCAGTGCTTGTTTATTCTCGATATCTTGCCAACTTGCATGTATAGGACGGCTTGATATCTTGACGGGTTCTTGGCCTCGCTCATCTGCAACAACGTCGGGCGAAGGCTCCCTGCTCTTCAGAAGACCCCGCGAGATTTTTCGCGTGATATGTTTTCGATCGCTGTCTATGGTCGAATAGCAATGGGTTGTCGCGAGTTTTGGGGAGGAAATATCGTGAGAAGGGTCTAAATGCAAATTGTGAGCCGAAAGCATTTCAAGCAGAGGGAATATAGCTCAGTGCTGATAGGATCTAGAACTAGAAGTCTTACTAGATTCTCCAGATTTTATTTCCCTACTCGTGGTATCCCAACACAAACTCCCCACATCGCAGAACAAATTCTCTCCGCACTCCAAACATGTATGGTCTTCAAATTTCTGCAAGACGCTTGACAAAGAGGGAGCTTCGCTGAATCCCATGGTACTATGTGCATTAATCATATATAGAAGGGGAACGGTGCCGCGGATTCATGGCTAGAGGGGTAGCGGTCTGCTGTTGTAGAAATTAGTTAGTCATCCTGACTGAGATCATTTGTATTATGGTGCCCGTAATCGCAAATAAAAACAATGAACTTCGATCGAAAGTATGGTTCAACTTGTGGAATGTAACATCAAGCTAAGGCTGTCCATCAAGCTGAAGATAAACGGAACTAGGAATTGTGCGCTTGGAAGCATGTAGAAGAATTGCCGGTGGCGTTGGCCTGACAATCCTGCCTTAGATTTCACAGGCCAACCCAACCACCAGGGGTCGTCACAATTGACGGAACACCAAAAGATAAGAGCTCTGATTCTCGAGCCAGCCACAACGTTGTCGCGCATAAAAAGTAGATAAAGAGTGTAGCGCTAAACGCAAAGATTCTTTTTGTCAATTTAGATTTTTTAAGTTATGTTGCACTGTGAACTTGTAAGTGGGTTGTAAAATTTACTGTAGCTGTTCCACGAATTGTAACAACCCCGGTGAACCGCCCACTAAAAGATTAAACATTTTTTGAAGTGCTCCAAAAAACTCCAAAATTTCCAGGATTACTATAATTGAGTTGGAGATCACGAATAGCGACTTGTTTCTCGTATATTATGTCGTTGTTGTGGTGAAAATAGATTTTGGGGGGTTAGGCGCTCGCGCCTAGCCTCGCTAGGTAGGTAATCTTGTGAGAGAGTTCGTACAGGCAGGAGTGACAAGCAAACCCTTTTATAATTGTTTATCTACACTGTTATATACGAGAAAAAAAGAATATATTGCCCGTAAGTTGTATCTCGTGAGAGGGCTCATAATAATTGTCTTGCTTTGGAACAGGAAGAAAAGTCACGTGCTGGTTTCCTGATATACTTTTTGCATTGTACCTAAACTAGGGCCCGCAAAAAGAGAATCTTGCAAGGTGCAAAAAACTTACCGTGGCCCGTCAGGATATCCTTATAATGTGCAAATATAATAACGCGTGATTATAGAAGAAGAGCGGAGACACAAACAAAGAATGGTCTTTTCTCCTAAAGGAGAGCCCACACACTCCCTTTAATTCAAGTGCCGCTATGCCGAAAGTTCGCGCCAACGTGTAAGGAGAGTGATATTTTCTCTTTTGGAGGGCCGTCGCAAAAGAGGAGAAGCAAAGGCTGTGGGACGACATCACTTCGCTGCATACGCGAAAACGCGAAAGCAGGCCGATAAGAAACTTCATATAATACGATGAAACACATAAAAGCAAGCTGATCAAACAGGGGTTGGATTGTGGGATTTATTTAGGAATAGGACGATAAGTGTATTATATAAGATGTATCTATTCACCGTCGACCTGTCTAGAGGCTGCTTTGGGGACTCGCTACGAGTAGGCTTGCCCCATTTTGATAGGGACCCCAGTTTTGGGCATGGGGAGGGGGCTTTCCGGCCGGGTTCTTGATTTTACTTCTATTATATTTTTCTAATTGTAAAGATGGGTTGAGAAAAGGAATAGGGAAAGGTGGATAGGGAGTGGAAAACTTTAGTTCATCTCTTAGCACCCCAACGTTCCCCTAAGGAGTTCAGCGAAAATATGGGAGCTCTCGAGACTGCACGCATACGAAACGCTGGAGGCGGGGGGTTTGAAGCTCGAATAAAGCCATTGAGCTGCTGCCTAGTAGATTCTAGCAATGTCCCGTCAGGAATCATAATGCCCAGAATGAATGGCGCATATTTTGAATATTAATATTGGCTTTATGGGCCGTGCCATATAGGTTAATGCTAAACGAGTTTGTAATTAGTATTTCTCTTCCAAAGAAAAAGTAAAAGAAAATTTTGAACGCGGAAATTTGGAGGGGGATTTTTGGGGGGGAGGGGGCTGAGGGGAAGATACCGTAGTGAGGTTTATCAACCCACCCCCCTGAATCTCACCTCACCCACTGCTTTTACTACCGTTGCAGCGACCAATCCTTCAGGAATGTTCCCCTCTCCCTTCCCCTCTTCACCACCAACAATAAGTTGTATAGTTTTAGCAGCATGTTTCTTAGTACGGAGTAAGAGCAACCTACTCCACAACCGCCCCCCCCCTTTCCTCCCCATCCTCTCCCATTTCCACAGCCTTGAGATCTGGGCTCATTGATCATTCAAGGCCAGACCCATATTATTCCCCTGCCACTTAGTCGGATGAACGCTGTCCTCGGATTACAATATGACCCGAGCTTACGAGTAGCTGGGTAAACACGTGATGATCGGTGACACGGGGCCAAAGTATCTTCCGAAGGTCCTGCGGGTACTACGCTTCTTGGGCCGAATATTAACTTCGCCGGTCCTCTGCCATTCAAAATGTAACCTTCCGCGCAAACCCTCAGTCGACTCTTTCACAGAGATTTGTTATTATAGAAATAAACGTCCAGTCATTTTGAAACCAAGCTCAAAATGGCTTCACAGTGGGCTGACGGGCCATTCCCGCTGATTGAGACGCCTGAGTTCCGTCAAAAAGTACGTTGTATTGCCTTATATACCTCGATAAACTCCTGCGTTCAATCAATAACTACTAGGTAGTCTAAGGAAGCCCAAGATCAATACATTAGAGGCGCCAGCATTATGGCCGTTGTTCACAACATGATTATCAGAGCTCTGAACAGCATTTATTTACAAGCACCTCATGTCCAACAAAAGGATGTCAAAGACTTCCTGGCTTACTGCTACTGTTGGTATGAATGTATAGACGGTACGTCGGACATGATGCGATATCCGGTTTTCATCACTTGGCTCACGAAACTAGCTCATCACCGTGGCGAGGAAGAATTTTTATTCCCCAAACTCGAAGCAGCTTGTGGGGAGAAAGGTTTAATGGACGCAAATGTGAAGCAACATCGTAAAGCACACCTTTTCCCTCAATAATTTCCTTCAAATCACAATCACCAGTTCAAATTCTTATGAACGGTTAGATGAGTTCGAGTCCGGGATCGAGGCCTACAAAACCTATCTTCTCTCCCTCAAAGGCGCCGAGTCCACATTTTCCGCCCCTAGACTCCTCTCTATAGTCGACAGCTTCAGCGCTTCTCTCATAAAGCACCTGTCTGACGAGATCCCCACCCTCGAAGCCCTCAGTCGCTTCGGGTCCTCCGTTCCTTTCTTAACTCTATTTGAAGAGATGCGCAAGGCCTCAGTCCACCTCCCCAAGACCGAACAATTGCCATTTTTCTTTTTCAATGTGGATCGGACCTTTGAAGAAGGGCTGTGGGAGCATTGGCCACCGATTCCGGGCCCGGTAAGATGGGTACTTGCTAGAGTTATGGCGTGGAAGCATGCGGGATGGTGGCGGTTTGCGAGTTGTGACTATAATGGGATGCCACAGAAATTGTATGCCACTAAATAGATGCGTTGGGGAGTAACTTTGTAACTCGTGAGTCCAGATCAGCAGATGAGTTGTTTATATGATTAACTTAAGAACAGAGAAGCTGTATTCCCGGTTCAAGCTATATATAATAATACTCAAATCGCTTCTTTTGATACTTGGTCATGCTATTCAAATCAACAAAGTCCCAGAGGCGCACCTTGGAGATACATATTATACTGGTCAGTTCCTTGCAGATGCTAAAGAAGGCGCCTCTAACTGGCAATCTATAGGTTGAGGAAATTGGCCTAGTCTCCTATAGCTTGCAACAAATGTGCCCTTCAAATTCGACCACCAACTCTGGATTGTCGCGAATGCCGGTATCAAACCTCCTGCATCGTGTTCGAATACCTAACTCGTAACCGAGGATCATGCCTTGTTGTGATGGTGCAGCCTGGATACTAACATTGCTTGCCACCCTTCCCACACCCTTCTTTTCTGGTAATTACAGCCGCTTCGGATACTTTCCATCCTTATCTCCATACCTAACTCGCTGTGTGCAAAATGAAATAGAGACGGTGAGTTGTTTGATCAACACTGTACTAACGGGGGTACCCGCCAGGAACTTGCAGGTGCAGCACGTTCTTCGATCACGATAGTATTAACTTTGTGAGGGGCGAAGAATGTTTGGTTTGGGGTATTTAGGTTGAGTAGGATGGTTTGGGAGGGATAGTGGGTGGTTTAGGAATGATTGCATGAGACGAGAGAGGAAAAGCGGTGAATGAGAGGAAGGGGATTGGGTTTATACGATCAATGAAAGATGGTTAGGCCAGCAAAGTGTGTTCGAAGTTTTCAGTAATGACATTGCACGCTGCGTGCAATTGACTCAACTTCTACTTCTCCAAAAACATTACGGTATCCGAAGATATTTCCCTCGAAAAGAATCAGCAATCAGCGTATAATTCCCCTCGAGCTCAACCAAGATAATGCATCATTGAATCCATAGTCCTCCGGATCATTCTTCGCCACCTCCCTCAAGTAATCAAGAATCTCCTGACTCTGCTTGAAATACTTCATGGTCTGGCCCAAGCAACCCCATCTCCAGGCAATGATGCTATTACGCAGGTCTTCCTTTCGCAAGAAATCCCGGCACTCTAGAATGTATTCTTCGTGTAATCGAATCTGAAGATGCTGAAGGGTGGCAGGATAATCGTGTCTCCTCTCACTAAGGAATTTTCTTTGATCCACTCTTCCTTTAGCATTCAGTTTATTCCTAGCTCGAGTAAATCATGCAGCCCATCTTTAGGGATCCCCTCCTTGGGCATCTCGCCCAGACGGACGACAAAGCAAGTTACTCCGGAGCACTCGACGTTTACCTCGGGGTCGATGTTCGTTGCCGATTCCTCAGTGTCGCCCACATTGCCGTTCCCATTGGAGCGATGTACCAGTAATCGACGAAGGCGGCTTTAACGAGATGATGGTACTTGAAATGATCTTCGATATCGTCGTAGTCGAATATGTAAGATTAATTCTCGGGTTGGGTTGATGGTGGAAAAGTGAATAGCATTATAGCAAGATCAAATCTGCTTATCGAAAATCAACTAGACAGCTACTCTGACAGAAATTCAAGGTGAATCGGTGACGAGGGAAGGAGGCGAACGATCAAGGACTGAATGCACAGAATACCGTGACACCTCGCTCTCGCGCTACGAGGCTCGGAAAGTGTGGATATTTGGAGCATTGGTGAAGCAGCAACACGCCAGAGCTGCCTGGAGACTTCATGCCGAAATTAGAACTCATGACTATCACCCTTTCAGCCCGCTTGAACCAACATTTGCGTGAAATGTATGGGATACGGGCTTCTTCGCTGGAGGTCTGTTTTGGGGTGTGGCGCATGATGTGGCATGTATCACCAACCTCGAAAACGCCTTGATGCCTACGGTGATGGTAAGATTACTGTAGAAAATGGGAGCACAGTCTCACGACATTGGTTGTGATGGAACCTGGGGGTGATTCTCGATGGGTCAAGAATGTGAGTGGAGTGAAAGATGGTAACCTCGCAAACGAGGAGGGAGAGTGGTGAAGGGCCTGATGGTGGCGCCTGCCCGTTGCGGGGAAGCAATCCGCCTAGCGTGGCGTGGCTGGCGGTACCTTGCAGCTTCTCGTTTGACCACTCCCTTTCTTCTTCCTTTCATCACCACAGAAGCAGGATGAAAAGTTTCCATCAATGACTTCGGTATTCTGAGGTGTGATTCTGCTGCCTCGTACGATGACCAATTCAATTGGACATCAGTGGCATGGCCTTCGGGCGGTCCGAGGGGCCACGGCTACCATAGGCCGTTTGCAAAGCTCGCCGCTATCTGCTTCTCTCCAAATTGATGAACTGGTGAAAGCTCAATGCAACGGTCTGAGATGGACGCATGAAGAAGTTCAAAGTCATGGGCAGGAGAAATTTTCAACAGCATGCAATTCGATTGAGATTTCGCTTTGTTCTCTCCTGAGTCTCCCCCGATCAGTTCTTCCTACAACGAGAACGTTCCAACCAGGCTAACACCTGCAAAGAGCCCCGGCTCTGATCCAGGCGTGTTGAACAACGGCATTCCCGTCTTTGACCTTCAGTTTCTTCTCCTGCATAATTCAGCCTTGCGCTGCCACAAGCCGCAGGGGCCACAGTTCTGACCATTCTAGGCACACCTTTGATGCATTCTATAAGACATCAACCCCACCTTCCAGCAGTCAAGAAATGAAAGCAGCTCCGCATCCGAACCCTCTTTGGATTCCCGCCCTACAAGCTTACTCAATTTGAATCCAGAGGCAAAAGTTAACGCAGCGAACAACGCCCAGAATCTCAGATTCACTTCACTTTTGGCTTCGGTAATCACAGAATATCCACTTCCAGATCACCACAAGCGATCCACCATTTTCACTCCCATCTATCGACTCCTACAACTCTTCACCCGCCGCCCTTCAACGACCATGGCTGGTTC
>Ga0302325_10030378_pt1 | contig 11141 bp, 12 predicted proteins | sample Palsa_T0_2_FD_201948 | JGI IMG/M metagenome (GOLD analysis project Ga0302325, IMG submission 201948) | Peat permafrost microbial communities from Stordalen Mire near Abisko, Sweden - Palsa_T0_2 | ecosystem: Environmental > Terrestrial > Soil > Palsa > Peat permafrost | place: Sweden: Abisko...
GGAAACGTCAGGCTGGTCCACCTCCACGGGTCAATCCGCGCACGAATTGGGGAACCGCAAAGGCTCCGTCAGACTCTAGCCAGATGGAAGACGAAGATGATGACAAGGCAATGCCAGAAGAACCCTCCATGACCGATCCCGTTTACGGCATTAATCCGGGCAATTTTCCTCAGACAAGAAACAGTGTTTCCTCCAAACAAGGACGCCAATGGAACAGCTTCGACGACGTCGATGCCTTCCTTGCCGCCACAGCCCCTGTGTCGCCCGCTCAAACTTCGACAGCTGGTTCCTCTTCGCCTCAAAATTCTGCTGGCAACACCGTGAGCCCCATTAGCTCGCCGGCTGACAGCCAAGAGGCCGAACGTCAATGGACACCAGTCAACCGCACAGCTTCAGTTTCTCTTGTCCACCGCACACCACCATCAGGTCTAGCTAAGAGAAAGGCCGTCACGAAGGAGGACAACGACTCTGAGCAACCTACCCTCAAACGCCAACGCAGCTTATAAGGTCAAGTTCGCTCACCTTATGCCGTTAGGCTTAATAGTCCTTAACGAAATGCTATGATCTCGCGCTTGTTTCACTTGCTCATTATCTATCTCATCCGCCGATCTTCTTTTGTCTCCTCTATCTGTTTGAGGGGGAGAAACACACATCTCAAGCATCGGGTGGCCCCGCATTCCCTCACTGATTGCGGACTCCGTCACGTATGCCCAATCTGAACGTCAGCGTATCTTTGGATCTCTGCTGCCTTCATGGTTTTGGATCGCATACCAATGCTCGAGTTGTCTTTCTCAAGTTCTTTCCTTTGGTCAGGCGTTATGTTTTGGTGGATGGGAAAAAGAGCAGGTAGAGTGGTACATCTCACTGGGTAGAAAACCGGAAGGCGCATATCGAATAAGCATGGACTATTAGCATCTCCTAGAGGAGCTCTGCGTTTTGGGTCTTTGCTAAGATTGGCAGGTTGGCAGAATACTGGAAGGCGCATATCAGATAGGCATAGACTGTTAGCATCCTCTGACTGAGCTCTGCACTTTGGGTCTTTGCCAGAGATTGGCGGTGGGAGGGAAATGCAGAACGTTTTGTACACAGTAGAATTAATCAACCTTCTTGCAAACAACATATTTTTAATTGCGATGCGTGAGAGGAAATGAGAGAGAGAGCAGGGGTGAGAAGAGATGGATTGATATGTAGACAGCGCCCTCCCTTTCGTTCTTACAGGTAATATGATTCGTACACGAATTAACGCCGCCAAGTATTCGTCACTGATAAAGGGATGGGAGGTATATTTGACCGGGGGGTAAGTTGTAGATGGGAAAGTGCCTCTACTGTTGTGGCTTCTTCGGGGAAAGGACTTCGAGTTTTTCTGCGGGGTCATCAGTAACTGAGTTGTGGATGCTTTGCAGAGAAAGGGGAAGCTTACGCTGAACCAAGTTTAACGAACTCCTGGGCTTTCCCTCCACGTCTTGGTATTGGGACATTGAAGCGTCACCTTCAACATAAACCAGAGTTCTGCGCACACTCAAGTCAGCCATGGTATACAAAACTCGCTTAACTACACCTCCTCCTTCTCACCACCATCCCATTTCTATTCATCATTTCCCCCAATAGCACACTAGCCCCCAAACGAAGAGCAACATACCCTTTATCCAAACTCGCAATAAAATCCCTCTGCGGTCCCTCCGGCACAAAGCTCGTAACCCTGAACCAGCTTGTCTTCTGATTATCCCGGGGTCCACTGTTCGTGCCAACCGCATACCGCAGAATCTCCTGTCCCGTGCTCGTAGCCTGTAATTCTGGCGTGTCGGCGAGACGGCCGATGATAGTCATCTTTGCGAAGGAGGAGCGTGGAGCCGCGGTTGAGAAGGCGCGGGCGCTGAGGGGGAGGGCGCGAGGGGCGCGGAGGAGGAAGGAGGACATTTTGATTTTGTTGGAGCTGGGATTTTGGGTGGATGAGTTGGGTGGGTTGAAGAGGAGGGGTTGGTGAGGTGATACAATGTGAGAGTTGGATGAGGAGAGGTGTGGTGGTTGCGGTGTTGATTGGGGCGCAAGCTGGTGGATGCTCTTCGAGGTTGTCGCGTTTCGCGATTTCGCGATTAGGGGTTGAAATGCCAAGACATCTGGTATCACGTGATGTCAGCGCACTTGCAAGGTCATCGACGTATTTTACCTATGCTCAAGTGGAGGTAATTTGCATTATTTATAGATTTCAAGAGTACGGGACATCTCACAGTCGAATTAATTGAACTGAATTGTGGACCTCTCATAGAGTTGGTGATCGAAGTATTCTAATAGGTCGTCACAACTTAATGGATCTGATGCCAACTGGAAAGCCTCACTTCATCTTATTATCATATTGCAACCCCAAAACTCTCCGACGGTTACCTCGAAATCATTCGAATTCTATGTTTATGTTTATTGTTTCATGAGGAATTAGGGAGGTAGATGGTACCTAGACAGCACTTTTAATTTTGGACATTTGCTCGCGATGCCAACAGGAGAAAAATGCCCAACCATGGCAGCAACCTGACATTCACATAAGCTCTGATGATACCGAAGACTCCTCCATCTAAGAAATTCCTCGGGGCACTCTATTTACATTGATATCGAGATGCACAACGTGAGCACTTTATTTCTCCCACAACAACCACTGTACATCCATGGCTAAACCCGACAAACTTTCGGGGAAAGTCGAATACCTTCTTGGTTTTCTACGTTCGAAAGTCATCCGTTCCCCCGCAAATTGAGAGCCGAGTTGTCTGAGATGACTCGGAGATTGAAGAAGCATAACGTCCTCGCTTAGGACTTCAAAATGGCTGATTCAGACTGCAACAAAAGAACGTGGAAATGGCCAACTCGAAAATGGTCAAAAAACATAAATTGTGGGCAATGTTACGATATGCTGTGCTACGTATAGACGTAACGACCTTGAAATATGGATATGTGATGTGTCCGATGATGCAGAGAATGGCTAGTTGCAGATGAGTTGGCTGTCGAGTGGGGACAGCATCAAAGTGTGACTTACATGAGGATGTACACAATTGCCTGAAACTTATCCAGCCAATTTTGGGTGCGTGTTGTCATATGGGCTGATATGAAAGGTTAGATCAGAGGCTAGATCAACAACTTTAATTGAAAGTGATGGATTGAGAGATTTTTTGTCAACGTTCAACGCAAGGGGGGATGATGTCGCATTCAACAACATAACCACAAAGCATGATTTGCCTGGCGGCGAATCTTGAACGCGATAATTTGATATTAATAAACGGATGAGAGATTTACGTTCCCGCAGCAAAAAAAAAAAAAAAATTTCATTCGGTGATGTGTCCAGCTTCATCTTTACCGCGACTTTTGTTTTTGAAGTTGTTTTTGTTGCTTGACTGACTTCGTCGAAAAGCTATATGACTACGTACTAGCGAAAAGAAGAAGAAAAGCTGGAAGAATCAAATAAGTTATATATGAGTTCATGGGTTCTCATAATTTGGCCGACATTTCGATCGAAAGGATGTGCCACAACATGATGCCAGGAAATCCGGCACGGACCGAGCATGGAAGCTTGTACTGTATCTTACCTCGGTACTGATACAGTAATACTAATAGTCGGCCTGTGCGCACGACTACTTGCAAGGGGCCTTGCTGTATTACCCATGATGGTCGCGGTGCACCATGCGCAGTACGAGTACACGAAGTGGACGATATCCTGGGGAACACGTTGGGATTCTGGGAACTTGGGACCTGTCGTCTATCACAGGATCAATGAGAACATCATCCCATATTTCTATCACGTAAGGGCGAGATTAATCTTGACTTTTGACAAGTTGACGCGAGTAAGAGAAGAGATGGCGGTCGTCATTGGTCAAAATCCAAGTCCCGCGGCGCTATTGGTCGGCGGCCGGAACAGCTGTCGAGTCCCCGGAATAAGGTACGGTAAGGTTATCCGACGAAGCTTTGACGCTTGTCTATATCGAGGCAAGCGCAAGAGCGCATCAAGGCAAGCCAGGAACGACGAAATTACTGTACCGTAACCTTCGTACAGCACGAAGGTACTGTACGAAGTAGCATCTGCCACCTGAGCGTGGCAGCGTGCAACCCGTTCCTGGGTCCCGACCCAAATTCAATGAATTGTTCTTGCATGAACAAGAACAAAAGCTGAAGCTGGATACGAATTCATTAAATCCAATTATTGTATTTTCTAATAATAATCCTCTGCACAAAACAAACTCCACCTGCCAAGTTTCCAACAGCAATGCGCAAAAAGAAAAAAAAAGGAGAACCCTGGCCTGGGTGAGCCTGGCTCGCTGGAATTCCCACAGCCAAACCCTGGTTGATGCATCAAACTGCGATCGGTTGAGCCCACTGGACGGCACTTGGGCGAAAAAGCAATCTCGCTTCTTAACCTCACCTCTCTCGAAGCGGCATCTCCTCCCACTGCAAAGTTCTACTTAGACTACTTTAATGCGAACACCGCGGACCTCCAGCACCAATCGAGACATTTCAGGGTTCTCGGCGACGAATCCCAAGTCGTTGCTCGTCGCCTTGGGTCATGCGTCCCTTTCCGGTCACCCAAACTCGTGGAAATTCTCCGCACCCCTGAGATTCAATGCTTTGGTGGCTTTGAGTCTTTGATCCTGCTGAATCTCGCAGCTTACCTCGTGGCACGAAACGCATTGCTGTAATTCCCACACCCAATGGATTCAGATGCCTCCGTGGTGGTGAGTTGTGAGTGGTTTGACGGCAGCAACTGTTGTACAGCGCCATGGCAGTCTACAGACACGCAGCAGCCTGCTGATGGACTGGCGAACAACCGCTCTTGAACAGGCTTCCTGGATTTGCTGTACACCATTGGCCCTCAGGCTCCAATATTGGACCCTCGGAAGCAGATCTACGCCGCATCGAAGCTTTGGGTGGAGAGGAGGCGCCGTCTGCCGCGAACCTCAGACGAGATGTGGCCAGCCACACCGAAGCCAATCCTCATAGGATTTCGTAATCTCTTGTGCCCGCCAAGCGCCTCTCGAAAGACAATTTTTGGTTCCACTTGCAGTTCCGAAGTACCAGGCGTTCCTCTCTTCTCCAAAGCTTTGACGCGCTCTCCATCTCATCTCCCTTGTGGGCCCCTGTCTCTTTGGTCAGCATTTCTTTCCACCTCGATTGACGAATCTGAGCCAACCCCTCACCCTTGTGGGCCTTTTCGCTGATTCGACACCATTATCCAAAGCTCTCGCCAGCTGTTTTCACTTCACGCCTTGTCCTTGCGCCGAATTTATCCCTATTACAAGATCTTCTTCACTCACTAGATGCTTCAAATCTGTTTTGGCTGAAAGCAACACCAGCAGGTACTGCGCCAATGCCACCCACACTCGTTACTGTACTTTGAAGAAAGCTTCGATCTGTCTTTAGTTTCTTGAGCATCAGTATACCGTCTGCGAGGCCCCCGGTGCCTTGGAAGTTCTCTATTGTCACGATGATGTCTGCAATGCGGTCGAGGATTCTCGTTTTATTTTTACTCTGCTTCTGTATCAACCTCGTCTTGGCGGATGGATGGGCAATCCATCTTCACAGGCGTGATGGGCAGTCAACAACTACCACCACCGATGCCTCGGCGGCAGCCCCGTCACAAACATCAGGAAAGAATGGGGGAGAAACAACGTCCACGAACGCAACTGTAACTTCGACTTCGAATTCGACTTCAAGTTCAGCTTCTGCAACGCAGACCGAGGCCTCCATTACCGCTATTACTTCCAACATTAATGGACCTGCTCCAACTTCTAGTCTCAACTTTTCTAGCTTCAATTGTAAGTTGATTTTGAGTTTTGGATGCTTCAACTCTGACTGTTCACAGCTACTTTAACCCCGAATACGCTCCCTCTTCAACCCGAGATCACACCAGGACTTGCCGTTGGAGGAGTCATGTTAATACTCAGTGGATTTGTGTATACGCTTGTGGGAATCAAGAATAAATGGCTGCACATCTACCTCTCGGCGGCCTATCTTGCCAGTCTTGCAGTCACGGTTCTTATTCTATATGTTATGAACCCGCCAGTCAGCAATGCCATCCAAGGAGCGTACGTTGTCGCAATTGCCATGACGGGATTAATTCTTGGTGGCGCCGCAATTATATTCACAGAAATGACCGAAGGGTTGGGTTGTCTTTTCGGGGGGTTTTGTTTTAGCATGTGGTTGCTGGTCTTGAAACCTGGTGGACTTCTGACTACTACTAGCGGGAAGTCTATTTTCATTGCTGCATTTACACTCGCGGCATTTTCGACGTCGTTTACCCATTACACTCGACCATATGGATTGATTATTTTCGTTTCGTTCGGTGGAGCGACAGCAGTGGTTTTGGGTATTGATTGTTTCAGCCGAGCGGGATTGAAAGAATTCTGGGCATATCTTTGGGATCTTAACTCCAACTTGTTTCCACTCGGGGCCACTTCGTATCCATTAACCAGGGGGATTAGAGTCGAAATCGCCGCTATGGTCATCATATTTCTTGCTGGGATTCTGTCGCAATCGAAACTTTGGAAGCTCATTAAGGAGCGCCGTGAACAGCGCGCTGCTGAACGGTCGCAAGACGAGCGAAACATGGAGCAAGAAGAGGAAAATGTTGGGAATCGAATTGAGAACGCAAACGCTGTCGACAGAAATCAGTGGGAAGCTGCGTACGGCGACAAAGACACTTCTAAGGCCACGCCAAGAGATTCTGGGGTTGGAGATATGGACAGTCAGAAGAAAGGAGCGACGAGCGAAGTCACATCAGTACGACGATCTGGCAGTGATGAGATTGAGATGTCGGAAATGCCCTCACCTACCATGGTGAGCGGTGTTGGACTTGTAATGATGAACAATGGTCAGGATGGAGGACCTGTCACTATCAGAGTCGCACGAGATGTGGAACTTCCTCCAGAGCTGGACGAAAATGGAAATCCAATTGAAGCTCCAAAAAATCGTCGTAGTCACCTGTCAGCTAGGAGTGCAACCGTAGAAGAGGAGAAGGTCTGGGTTGTAGGCGCTGATGGTGAGGCACATCTTGAGCGACGCCCCTCGAAGCGAAACTCCAAGCGTAGCTCAAATCCGATCGCCACAAAAGAACCAGATGTCGTTCCCCTACCGTTTAAGGTGCCTGAAGTGGAGGTCGAAGACGACCGCTCATCAGTAGCCACTTTCGCAGATGAGGAGCAAGCTGGGCAGAAACGAATTTCTACACGACTTTCTCAAGCGCTCATGCGGAAACTGTCTCAGAGATCTCACAGAAACTCGAAGAGATTTTCTGTGGGAGAAGGGCAGAGTACTGAAGATTTGGTTATTCCTCGAGGAATTGAAGAGGATCGAAGGAGCTCCATTGCTGCAACAATGGACGGACTTAGCGACGACGAGGATATGAGAAGTGTGAGATCATCTATGCACCAAGCTCCTGACACTACTGAATCGACGCGAATACCCGAAGAGAACAGCGTTCCAGAAGTTGAGGTCAAGCAACCCGACCCGTCAACGGAAAATCCAATAGAAAAGCTTGGTGTTCTCAACGCCGAGGTAAGCTTGAGACCAATTTCTGCCGCCACAGTTGCAACAGATATTCTAGAGCCAGAAGCGGCAATGGAAGAGCCAAAGGTGGAGGAAGCGAAAATAGAAGAGCCACTTGTTCAGCAATCGTTGACCTCAAGTACGGACCCAAAAGCGGAGTCGCAGCAAGTCCCAAAGAAGGGATCCTCGGAGGGGGAAGAAAAACTAGCCCCATCCGTTGTCTCCCAAGTCGAGTCGAAGCCAGCCAGCCTCTCAAAAGACCGACTTCCGCCCCAGTTATCGAAAGTTGTAATGTCCTACAGAACAAATGAGTGGGCAAAGCATCTGAGTAACGCAGATGCGCCAGAAGTGGATGAGCTCAAGCTAGCAGAGTATCCTGATGAGCGACTGGAAACCGTCACTGAAGTACCTGCACCAGTTAACGTGGAAGAGCTTCAACAGACTGCCGAGAACGCCTTGCCTGCTTCAGCATCAAGATCCACATCCCAGATGTCGAATCATGCTCCACTTTTGACAAGATCAAACACTGCTCAGTCGAAGTATCCCCCACCAGAGAATGTCAGTAGCTTCCAGCATCAAGATATTCTTTCGCGGAACTCGTCACAACAATCTCTCCCAGCCCAGCTTGCACAACAGACCCTGAATCGTACGTTAGGGTACCGCAGCTCATCAAGCCCAGCAATTCCTCAAATCGTCGAATCTCCAATCGAGGAAAACTTCCCGTCAAGTTCTCCCAACTTCTCATCACAAAGCAAGTTCTCGCCACCCAATGTCCCTTATGGTTCAACAAACACCCTCATTGGGAAACGAGACACCATGCTTCGGGGGAAAAATTCTTACTACAGCAATCCATCAGCCTTATCCTCAACCCCCGAATTTCCTTCTCAGTTTCCCACCCATTACAACAGTGGCCCCGTTTCTAGAGCTGGCAGTGATGCAGGCTCAATCTACAACTACCCCAACTCCAATCCCGTCATAGACGACGACAACATGTCCCTCTCCGCACGCCGAGACCTAATCCGGCAATCCTCCCTACAACAACTCTCTTCCCCCGTTGCGCCCCCGCTTCAGCAGACGCCCATACCCTTCGACTCGCACCAACCCCGCCGCCAATCCACAGTTCCTCCCCCCTTGATCCGAGAGCAACAACTCGCATCCTGGCGAGCGTCCGTGCAGCACGATCTCCAAAGCGGAATAGTGCCCAAGAACACCATTGAACGGCAAAGAAGCGCTTTATGGCAGGAACGACAAGCCGAGGATCAGAGGAAGGCGCTCGAAGAACGGATGCGGAATCAGCGGGATAGCGCATTTGACGAGCGGATGAGGAGAGGCGACATGCTGGACGCACATCGAGAGGCGTTGAGGAAGATGCAGGCGAAAGCTAATAAGCAAGCAGCTTCACAAAGCTAGTTTTCCCTATCCGTGTATCAACGTTTTGATTTCTTGTTATTTAGGTAATAATTAATAAAAGGGTGTAGTGGGGGATGGAGTTGGTAACGGGTACCTAGATGATTTTTTAGAATCATGGGAAAGGCAAGGGAAAGGGAAGGGAGTATATATATTAGGTCGGGAAGATGGGAAGCTGCGATGCTTGGATAGGGGAGTTTACTGTATATACTGATTTGTGTGAGTAGAATTGCTCATACTGTATTCGTATGGAGAAGGATTGGAGACACGAGTGCAGTAGATAGAGAATCAAAGATATAATCACTAGATCTGATGTCTGATGCCCCTTGCATTGGCCACATTCTCAATGAAGCGAATTTTTACAACCAGGAGTGCTCGAGAATGAAATCTACTTAAAGATGCGCTCCCGGGGATTGCAGGTTTTGAACGATTAAAATCTGTTTGAATATTAACCTTCATCTGATCTGATCTTATCTGCTGCGGTGAGTACCTAAGCAAATTGATCTTGTTGCACATCGCAATCTTATCAATGCCCCCAATCTATTTGAACATTGATAAGTTCCATTTGATTGTGTTGTCGAGACAAGTGAATGGCTGCGATGGGATTTCATACCCTTGAAACTTGGGCACCTGAAGGTATGATAGCCTTATATAGAATATTATACGATTTTCTGAATGTTATTTATAAGGAAGTTGTCAATTTTATCTCTATGTCCACAGCCCCCACAAACTCTAAATCTTTGACGGTAAGAAAGGACGTGCACGTGATGTGCGGACTGCTCAGAGCCGCGGGAGATCGTGAAGGTGTCGGGGCCCCTGTCATCTGAAAAACAGGGTCTTCGGCAGCACAAATTCAGGGCAGAAGCAAACCACCAGCCAACAATGCTCGAGCTAGCCAAATTTATGCTCTGAGCTGTTCGAGTCTGATATCTGATGTTTTGGCAACAGTATCTAACAGAAAAGTTAAGTATTTCTCTCCTGTGACACTGTTTCGTGTGGCAAAGTCACCCTGCTTCCTTAATCAGCGGACATGCATCACCTGCCGAAACTTTGTTTAGAGGCAGCTGAGTGTGGGAGCTGCGGATCTCTTCGGATTCAGCAACCCTTTCGTCCTGCGGCACTCCCGGCGAGTGGTTTTCGCTGCCATGATTACATCTTATTGTTCCTATTGATTATCTGATTGTATGTACTCGTTCCATGTGTCTACAAGATGTATTCCTGTGACAAGATGGACAAGTCGACCGCCACAGCACGCGAGCGGGAACTCTACAGGTCAGTCGAGATAACTGACTCTTTGCATATTTCGTCAACTAACTGCCTTTCTTCGATAGATATTACCAACCCACAGACTGCCTAGCAGATCCCAACCAAGATGATGCTACCAGGACAAAACGAGCGTCGATGGATCCATGTCTCACCGCGTTCGCCCAGCTCGGAGCTCTTCGACTCAACGCGAAGAGAGGTATCATTACTTTGTCCGCGGGAGATACACAGTATATAATAGCAGAGTCTGGCCAAGCGCTCTCCCTACAACAAGACAATGACGAGCGGGATCAGCTATGGCATGGCGTGGGGCTGATGAACACCGATGAGGATGGCATCGGCCCCGCAATGGCGAAACTGTTTTCGGACCCGAATGATTGTCCCCCATACGTATTTGTCCATGACACTACCAAAGACGATAGGTTCAAGGACAGGAAAGTTGTCATTTCAGGACCGAAGATACGAGCTTTTGCGTGCGTGCCCCTACGAACCCCGCTTCATTCCGTGGTCATCGGTACATACGTTGTGGTGGACGATAAAGTCCGCGATGGGTTGCAAGATTGCGAGTTGCAGTTTATTCAAGACATGGCGGTGACAGTCATGGATTATTTAGAAGCTGGACGTGTCAACAGGCAGCAATATCGTGCGGAAAGAATGGTGAAAGCCATCGGTCTGTTCATCGAGGGGAAATCCACCTTGAGAGACTGGTGGTTGGAACGAGGTCACAAGTTCCAGCAGGCTACAGTTAAGAAGCGCCATCGGGATAAGGATAGTGCTATGCTGGATCGTCTCGCGGACCTCGAATTTGGCGTGCAAGAATCTTCGGATTATTTCTCGCACAACGGTTTACACAATCTGCCCGGTTACAGTCAGCGATCTGTACCTCAATCCCCATCTTCCTCGAGTTTCTCCCAATTTGGCGACCGTGGGGATGGAAGGCCCCCCCTTACTAG
>Ga0302325_10030379_pt1 | contig 11141 bp, 8 predicted proteins | sample Palsa_T0_2_FD_201948 | JGI IMG/M metagenome (GOLD analysis project Ga0302325, IMG submission 201948) | Peat permafrost microbial communities from Stordalen Mire near Abisko, Sweden - Palsa_T0_2 | ecosystem: Environmental > Terrestrial > Soil > Palsa > Peat permafrost | place: Sweden: Abisko...
TGCGCCGAGATTTTTACCGGATTACGGCCTTTTTCCCGCAGTATTGGCCATTCTGGGAACAGCGAATTTGGCGATCCATAACAGCGAATTTGAAATCGCTAACAGCGAGAAGGCGCTCGATCGCGATGTTCCTCGCCAAGACGAAGCCATGCGAGTCGCCGACCAGTTGAGAGCGCCTTGCATTCTGTTCACGCGCAGGAGGAGGGGCGCTTTTTCCTCCGGCGGACCACGCGACGCGCGAGGGTCCTCTCAGTTCATTTCGGCCTGGAGATATCGGAGGAATGCGGGCTTGACGCCGAGGACTCGCAGAACCGGCAGCAATACGTCGTCGCCGTTGTCGCCGTTCGTGAAGATGACAGCTCCATCTCCTGTCGAACGGTCGATATAGGCGAACGTGAAAACACCCTCGTCCCGACCGGTGTGCGCCATGACTTTCCCGTCCTGGTAATCCAGAATCTGCCAGCCGAGGCCGAATCCTGTGAACCGTGGGCAAGTCGCAGCCTTTGCTCCGCGACATTTGGCGTCCATCATGCTGACGTGCGGGCGTGATCGTTGCTCGGCGGTTTCGGGAGTCAGACCTCGATTCTTCATGACCTCTATCACGAACGCCGCATAGTCGCGCGGCGTCGTGTAGACGAGATCGGCCGCGTTGAAGTGTTTCGCAATGATCGGCTTAAGAGGATGGCCGGCCGTATCCGCGGGGATGGCAATGCGACCTTCGAACCAAGGTCTCTGGGTATAAGACGTATCGTTCATTTTGGCCGGGTCGAAGAGGTAGGTTTCCGCCAGCGTTTCAAAAGGCTTGCCCGTTCGCTTCTCGGTGAAGCGCGCCAAGTATACGTAGCCCTCGCCCGAGTAGCCGTAGGCTTCGCCTGGATTGTGCAGGAACTTGAGACCCTGGGTGGGGTCCCGCCAGTTGGGAAATCCCGTCTGATGGCTGAGCGCAAGGCGCGGCGTCAATTTCAAGCGCCGATCGTCGCCGGCGATATCCGGATCGCTCCAGTAGAGGTCCATCGGTTCATCGAGCGAAAATGCGCCGCTCGAAATGAGACGCAGTACGATTTCAGCGGTCAGCGGTTTCGTCAGCGAGGCAATGTTATACAACGTCGCCGGCGTGGCCTGGACTCCGAGACTTTGATCGCCGTAGGCGGCAACGAGCGCGAGCCGTCCCTTCTTGATCTGCGCCAATGAGACGCTCGGAACCTTGTACTGAGCCAAGAGTCGAGGAACCTCGCGATCGAGCGATGCCTTCACCGCGATTTCGCTTTGTGCGGCTTGCGCGGTCGCACAGAGCAAAAGAAAGGACATGACGGCCGCAAATTGGGTTCGCATGAACGCTCGCTTAGGGCAGTTGGCTATTGCTTGGTTAGTTCAGCCCATTGGGGCAGGATGAAAGCTTGGGTTTGAACAGTGGCCGGTTGCGGATAGCCGGGGACGGCAGGATAGAGGCCGTTGGTCGGCATTACGCCTTCGTCGTCGGCACGTGCGCTGACCCGACCGTTCAGGACCGAGTTGCCCCGCGGTTTCAGCGCGAAACCGAGATAATAGGGACGGCGTACCGCATCATCGATCTTGAGGCTGCCGAAAGCCGCGCCGGCGAGATAACCATCGCTCGAGATATGGGCCGAGTTGAGGAGCGTCGTAAACTCGCCAGCCAGCTCAACTTGAATCTCGCCGGAGGGAAGCACACGCAAGGTGAGTGGAAGATCGCCGCCGTAAGTAGAAATCTTTCCTTTCCAGACGCCGACCAACCCCGGCGGAGGTGAAAAGGGGGGACGCGGTGGACGCGGAGGCTTAACAGGCGCTTTGTAATTGGGAAGCACGGCTTCCATAATTTCATCGGCAACGATCGGAGCAATCCTGTCGTCCGCATTGCTCAACGCGACCACGACCAGCCCTGCGGAAGGAATCAGCCGAAGCTCGGTTCGCACACCGGGCATGCCCCCGTCGTGAGCGACGATTTCGTATCCGGATATGACGCTTGTCTCCCACCCCATGCCGTAACGGGAGCCGTCGCCTTCGTCCACGGTCGGCCGATGCATTTCGTCGATCGATGAGTCGCGGAGAATGGCGGCCTGATCGGGAAGATGGACCTTGAGATTGAATTGGCCGAAGCGGACGAGATCGTGTGCGCTCGCATAGACGGCAGAGGCGCCGTCGTGGTCGGTGTCATAGAACGCGATAGGCTTTTCGTCCGCGTCGTAACGGATGGCGTAGCCGTCCGGTTGGGACGGATCGGGCGCGGCCGTCGTCCGTGTCATGCCCAGCGGCCGGAAAACCGCTTGCTGCAAGTAGTCCGGAAAGGATTGTCCGGAGACGCGGGAAACGACATAGCTCAACACGCCATAACCGAGATTCGAATATTCGAAACCCTCGCCCGGCGGATAAACGAGATTGCCGTATCGGCGAATGGTCTCGTCGAATGCCGGCCGTCTCCAGGGTTCGTTGTAATAGAAGAATTGATAATATTCCGGCAGGCCCGCCGTGTGACTGGCAATCCGCCGGACAGTGGCATCGCGCGCATCGCCGATGCGGGCCGTGAGCTTTGCGGCGCCAAGGTAGTCATTGACCGGACGGTCGAGATCGACTTTTCCGGCCTGGACCAGCGTCATCAGCGCGGTCGCTGTCAGCGATTTGGAAATAGACGCGAGCGAATACATCGTATCCGCGGTTGCTGCGATGCGCCGCTCGCGGTTTGCAAGACCAAACCCTTCCTCCCAAAGAATCTTATCTCCCTGAGCCACGGCGACGGCGATCGAAGGGACATGCCTTTCGGCCAGTTTCACCTCGATCGACTTGCGGATCCCGTCGAAGCGGTCGCCCGCCAACGCAGCCGCTTCCGGCACGAGCAGCAGGACGGCGGCGCAGAAGATCGAGCGCGTTTTCGCTCGACCGAATCGGGCCGTTCTTGCAAGAGCGACCTTGCACACCGGCGTGCCGCCGGGATTCCGGAGATTCATAAGCAGGTCCAGCAACATTGGAACATCCGTTCTGCTTGCGAATTTTGTATACAAAATAGAATTTTTGCATACAATAATTTATCGACATGCGGGAAATTCATGCCTGCCATGATTCAAGCGGCACGGCGTCGCAAGCGTGACGGTCTTAGGGACAAGCTTCAGGAGCTGATTTTATCCGGGAAGCTCGAGGGGGGAGCGCGTCTTAACGAGTTGCAGCTGTCGCGGCGCCTGGCGGTGAGCCGGACGCCGCTGCGCGAAGCCCTGCTGCATCTTGAGCGCGAAGGGCTGGTGCGCTCCGACCTGAGGCGCGGTTTCAGCGTCGAACCTCTCTCCTCGCGCGAAGTGCGTGAAACCTATCCGGTTCTCGCACAGCTGGAGTGCCTCGCAGTTCGCTCAAGCGCGGCGTTCTTGCCGCCGCTCATTCCGGAGCTGGCGCGCGTCAATGCCCTGCTTTCAGTGGCACGGACCGGCGCGCGCGCACGCGACCTCGATGCTCTTTGGCACAAGACCTTGATCGGCCAAACGAGGAATGGTCGGCTCATCGCCATGATCGGCAGGCTCCACCGCACGGTCGCGCGCTATGAGCGTCTTTACATGGCTGACAGAAATCACGTCGAAACCTCGGTTCGTCAGCACGCCGCAATTCTCGCCGCGCTGGAGGCGGGCAAGATCGAGGCGGCTCTGACTGCTCTCGAGGAGAATTACCTTTTCGGCATGCAGGTATTGTTGCGGAAAATGGGCGAGGAATAGCGAGCCGGCAAGCAAGTTAACTATTCCAGCGGTTGAAGCACCGTCCTTATTGGCCCCTTTCCGAATCGCGAACACGTATTTGTCGATGGTCTAACCATCATGTCGATCAGTATGCGCGGAAGGCCGAATAACCGAACTCTGCGGCACCGCGTTCGATCGTCTCAACGACATCGCGGCCGCAGTAGCTCAGTTCGTGTCTCTCGATACCGGTCAGTTCACAATTCCAGCCGCACGGAGGGCCTTCAATATTTTCATCGTGCGCTCCTCCGAGTCGCCCAGCGGATTGTTCGATAGAACGATTACGGTCGTCCGTCTGGCCGGGAACCGGATCATGTAGGTCGACGAGTCGATGTCGTCACCCGCGTACCAGATCGTCTGCTCGCCATCGTAGTTGCCGAATACGAGCCCGAACGCGTCATTGTCCTTGTCGTGCTGGAATTTGATTCGTTTGTTCATGAGTGCCGTGAAATCCGGCCCCGCCAGGCGCTGCGCGTACCAGTTTGCGTCCCATTTCGTGAGATCGGCGATCGAGCTGAACACGCCGCTGCCGCCAAAGTGCGGCGAATTGCGATCCAGCCGGATAAATCCTGCTCCGTTCTGCGCGTGGATGTTCGCCTTCGCCAGCTCGTCGAGAACCTTGCCGGAGCGTGGCGTGTAGCCGATGGCGCGGTGCGGAATGACCAGCGTCGTATCGTCGTCAATCAGGGTGGCATCCATGCCGAGCGGTGCGAAAACGCGGTCGTGCATGAAGCGGGCAAACGGCTGCCCGCTGACCTTCTCCACGATTTTCGTGAGCAGCATGTAGTTGGTGTTGGAGTAGGCCCATTTCGTACCCGGCGCGAACTCCAGCGATGGCGGGCTCAATGCTGCCGCCAGCGCATCGTCGCGCGTGAATCGATAAGCCGAGTACCAGGGAAGTCCGCCGGGTCGCGGAACATCGAAGTATTCGTGCAACCCGCTCGTCATGTAGACCAGATGCTTAATCCGCAATGCGGGACCATACTTCGCGCTCTCGGGAATGTAGCGCGCCACCGGATCGTCGAGAGAAAGCTTGTGATCAAGGATCAGCAGCGCGATCGCGGACGCCGTGAACTGCTTTGACAGGGACGCAAGATGGAAGACCGTGTCCGGTGTGATCGGAACCCGGTCTTCGAGGTTGGCGAGCCCGTAGCCTTTGGCGAAAGCCGATTGGCCATTCCGGATGATACCGACGGCGTAGCCCGGGGAAGATCGACCGACATCCGCGAAGATGGTATCGATTGCTGCCGCTGGGAGGGGATGTGGAGCGTTGTCGGCCACCGAAGCGCTGCGCGCGACAGGGCTTATGATCATCGCGCAGGCAAGAAAGACGAGCCACACTGCAACGTTTGCGATCTTCAATTTGCGCTCCGGAATTAAACTCGATGTGCGATTAGCTGTTGAGGGCTCCGTTGTCACCATGCTTGTTCACCCCCCCGACCTCACCCAGCGGAAAGATCGGGTTTCCACCGATTCAAGGGGGTTAGTGATGCGGCTGTCCGGGCCACCAAGGGGACAACCGCAGGCGTTGTTCCAATAGTCGGATGCCATTCGTTCCCATGGCCGCGTTGCCTTCCCACTACCCGGCGTGCCTGTGAAATTCCAATGGGTTAGACCCAAAGGCTATACCGAAACACCCCGGTCATTGGGGAGCACCTTCGCAAGCGGCGCGTTGGGCACGGCCTTATTCAGAAGGAGGTTGCGAAGCAATTGGGGGTCAATGCGTGGACCTACATCCTCTGGGAGCAGGACCGAAGCACGCCTTCGATCCGATACTACCCGAGTATCTCTGCCTTCCATGGCTACGATCCATTCCCGGCTCCGAGAACCGTTGCCGAACAGATCGCCACTAAGCGCAGGAGGCTTGGGCTTTCGTTCAGAGAGGCTGCCGACCTGCTCGGGGTGGACGAAGGAACGGTCTCGCGTTGGGAAAGCGGAGAGTGGAAACCCCGTATGTCCCAGGAGGCCGTACAATCCTTTCTAGTTCGGCGGGCACCTTTGCTGTCGTAGAAGCGAGCATTCCGACCCGCCCATTCCGGTGAACAATTTGCAGTAAACTGTTCAGGCCTGTCACCTCGCTTCCATCCCCCTCTCGGGTGAAACGCGATCAACAACAGGCTCTAGCTAGCGGGCTTGTCCGGCAGCGATGTATCGACGCCAATCGCCCCGGACGCGGCGAGCGCATCGATGTCCTCGCCACCGTATCCGCATTCGCGGAGCACTTCGCGCGTGTGTTGTCCGACGAATGCGGCACCGGCTTTCACGACGACCGGTGTTTCGGACAGCATGATCGGTGCGCGGGTGAAGCGGCGGCCGTCGACTTCGACCAGCAGGCCACGTGCGGCAATTTGGGGATCGTTCACGGCCTCGGCGATGGTGTTGACGGGACCGCACGGCACACCCTGTGCGAGGAATTTCTCCATCCAATGCGTCGTCGATTGCGTTTCGAGCAGCGCTTCAAGACGCGCCTGAAGCTGTTCTCGGTTGGTGATCCGGTCGAGCGGCGTTGAAAATGCGGGTGCGGTTTCCAGTCCATCCACCCCTAGCGCCCTGCAGAACTTTGCCCACAGGCGTTGGCTTGTGACTCCGACCACGATGTATCCGTCCGCAGTTTTCAATGCCTCGTACGGCGCGGCCAACCTGTGTCGCGATCCTCTCGGTTTGGCGACTTCGCCGGTCGCCAGATAGAGGCCCGTCTCCCAAAATGCATATCCCAATGCCGATTCAAGAAGCGTTGATTCGACTTTCTGGCCCACGCCTGTCGCGTGCCGATGATTGAGCGCTGCCAGAATTCCCAGAGCGCCGAAACATCCTGCGGAAAGATCGGAAAGAGGAACGCCGGCCGCGACGGGGCGTGTGCTCCCGATTTCGCCGGTGAAGCTGGCGATCCCGCTCATGGCCTGGGCGACAAGATCGAAGCCACCGCGTTCGCGATAGGGGCCGCTGTGTCCGAACCCGGAAATCGAGCAATAGATCAGGCCGGGGTTTTCGGTTTTCAAATCGTCGTAACCGAGGCCGAGTTTGTCGTACACGCCCGGACGGAAATTCTCGACGAACACGTCCGCCGTCTTCGCGAGGCGACGGATGATGTCCGCGCCTTCGGGACGCCGGATGTCGACTGCAATGGCGCGCTTGTTCCGGTTCGCCATCTCGAACGGCCGGAAGTCTCGGGTGGAGTTGATGCGGTCGCCTTCGCCGCCGATCGGTTCGACCTTGATCACGTCCGCGCCGAGATCGGCGAGCAGCATCGTGCAATAGGCGCCTGCGATGACATGCGTGCAGTCGATGACGCGAAGGCCGGCCAGTGCGGATTGAGGCATGTTGATCGTCCTTTTTCTGGCGCAGGGAATTCAGCTTCGCGAGAAGACCGGCTCCCGCTTCTCGATGAAGGCGGAGATCGCTTCCTGGTGATCGCGGCTCGCCTGCAGGGCAGACAGTTCGCGCACCATCATCTCGCGCGCCTCGCCGGGCGCCATGTCGACGGCTCGGTCGGCAAAGCGTTTTGTGGCTTCGACCGACAAAGGGGCTCTCGACGCGATGCGTTCCGCCAGTACGAGGGCTGAGTCCCTGAGTTGTTCGGGCGCATGGAGCGCAGTGACGAGGCCCCACGCTTCCATGACGGCAGCGTCGAACGGCGAGCCCGTCAGCAGCATCGCTTTCGCACGCGAAATGCCGATCAGGCGCGGCAGCCTGTAGGTGGACGCCATCAGCCCAACATTGACGCCGGCACAAACAAACTTCGCTTCTGTCGACGAAATGCGCAGGTCGCAACACAGCGCCAGTTCCAGCCCGCCGCCGATGCAATGGCCGTTGACGGCCGCGATCACGGGCGCGCGCAATCCCGCCACGCGTTCCAGTACGCGTCCGAAGGCAGACACGCCCTCGCCCTGGCGCGCTTCCTTCAGGTCCGCGCCGCTGCAGAAGGCCTTGCCGCGTCCGGTGAGCACGACGGCGCGGATTTCGTGGTCGTCCTGCAGCGTGCCGAAGATTTCCAGCACCTTCGCACAGGAATCCGCGCTCATGGCGTTCATGGGCGGATTGTCGAGTTCGACCAGCGCCACCCGCCCACCAATGCGCGATAGTTCGACCGTGCCTGCCATGCTGGTTCTCCGCAGTACTTTGAGGGACGTCAATCAGAGCACCTAAACGTGTACCGGGCGATAGGCGTCGCCGTTTGTCGCGAATTCGGCATGGCCGTAACGCGCCAACTGTCGGGTCAATTTCCGGACCAGCGAGCGGTCCGCTGCATCGCGCAGCAGCGATATGCGCGCGGCCACGGCGTAAGCCGTCATTCGCGACGCGATCAGAACGCCCGCTGCCACAGCGCCAATATAATCGGCGACGCCGAGCCGAACGCCCACTGCTGCGGCCGCGCGTTTGTCTCCCCGCATGAAGTTGTTGATGAAATACACTTTCGCGAACCCGTGCTCGAGCCAGGCATGTGTGCGGCTGGCGAGAGAGCTGTCCTGTGTCAGATCGGCGGCCATTGTCGCGCTGACGAGCGCACGGCAGGTGTCGTCGAATCCTTTTCGCAATGTAGCGTGGCGCGTGAGCAGAATGTCGACGATGGCCTGGGGCGTATCGGCGAGCAGTTCCTCGGGCAGGCCCAGCAGAAAGCAGCGGTAGCGCGCGAGTTCGCAACGCGCGCGCTCTGCAGGCGTGAATGTGGTGCGGCCCTGGCGAAGCACTTTCTGCGACAGGAGAAAGATCGAAATGAGACCGGCGGGCATCTGATCCACCTGCGGAATCGGGATGCCGTAAGTCTTCGCGTCCCAATGGTTGGCGCGCCGGAGCGCGTTGAACCGCACCATCGAATGCATGAGACGCACCTTCGCTGCAGCCTTGAAGCCTGCGCCGTGGCGGGCGAGCGCACCGGGCAAGACCGTGGTGGTGAAAAAAGTCACGGTCTCGTTCGCGCGCCTTGCGGCCATGCTGTTCGTCAACGTGCCGGTCATCGCCATGGGCAACGCGGAATACTTGTTCATGAACGTCGCCAGGAGATCGCCGCGGATGACATACGGCGCGCGGTGCGCGTAACCGTTGCGCTCGACCCGCGCGCCTTCCTCGATCAGCTTCATGTCCAACCATTCGGGCAGACGTTCCATCTCGCGGATGAAGCGGACGAGTTCCGGCGGCGCGTTGGGCACTTTCTCCACGCCGTGATCGCAGGCATCGTCCAACATTCCGACCAGCCGGCGAAAACCATATTCCGGCATCAGCGCGGCGTAGGCGTCGGCGACATTGTCGCCCATCATTGTGTAGGCCTTGATCAGCGCCATGCGCGCGCTGTCGCCGAGGAGTTCCGGCCGGCGCGAGGCGAACTTGGGATCGAGCACGGTTTCGTCGTCAGGCGCCGCTGCGAAGCGCTCCGGCACAATAGAAAAATCCACGTGGCCGTACATCACAGGGATCGAGGCGGCCTGGGCCGCGATCTTGTCGGTCAGTTCGAATTTCGGAGTGGTCACGGTGCGAGCCTCCAGCGCTTCCCAGATACCTATCAAGTGATAGGTTTACGCAATTCCTATCACCTGATAGTATTCCTGGCAAGAACCAGGCCGGCCAACCGACAGGAAAAAGAGCGTGTCAGACAGCAGTTCTGCCAGGAATTCTAGGACTCGCGCAGCCGCCGGCTATCGCAAGGGGGATGAAACCCGGCAGCGGATTCTCGACGCGGCGCTGAGGTCGTTCGGCGAAGACTCCTTCAAAGTGGTGACGACGCGCCGGATTGCGGAAACCGCGGATGTCAGCCTGCCGACCCTGCAATACTATTTTGGCGACAAAGAAGGCCTCTACCGCGCCTGCGCCGAAGCCATCGTTGAACGCTATCGCGGTGACACGTCAGCTGCTGCAACGCTCGCTGCTAAAGCCCTGAAGGGAAAAATCCCGGCCGAAACGGCGCGGGCACATTTGAAGGCGGTGATCGGGGCGCTCGCGGGATTTCTTGTCGGGTCCAGAGAGGCCGAGCGCTGGACTCAGTTTGTGGCGCGAGAGGTGCGCGAACCCGGCCCTGCGTTTGAAATCATCTACGAGAATCTATGGCGACCGGGTGTCGATCTGACGGCGCGACTGATTGCGCGCATCTTGGGCCGCCCAGCGGACGATCAGGGCGCCCGCATTCGCGCGTTGCTGCTGATCTCCAGCGTGATGGCCTTCCAGCCGGGCCGCAGCATCTCCCTGCGCACCATGCACTGGTCGGCAGTCGGGCCTGAAGAACTCGCGCTGGTGCTGTCAAGTCTGAACGCGCAAATTGAATCCATCGGCCGCGAAGCTGCGCCAACAGGATAAGCGCTTCCTGAAGTCTCGATACGAATCCTTGGCATTCCGCGAGGATAACCCTGCCCTCATCGAGGTACATTCAACGCTCCGGAAGATGAACTTCTTCCCGAGACCCAAAGCGGGTCGTGCCCGAAATCCAAGCACGATAAGCGGAGCTCATTGTGCGGTTGCCGCTAATTTGCAGTGAGAGCGTTTTGAAACAATAGGCACACTCGTCACGAAGCCATCCGAAACCGAATTGGAACCGACTTCGGACCTCCGACGAAATTTGTAACAGTCCGGCGAGGCGTGCCCGCCAGTTCGACGGACTCAAGACGCGGCAGCAGTTCGTCGAAGAATATCGCCATCTCCATGCGTGCGAGATGCATGCCGAGGCACATATGTGCTCCGTAGCCGAAGCCGATCTGGCGATTGGTCTGGCGGTCGACGCGAAACGTGAACGGGTCTTCGAATACGCTCTCATCGCGATTGCCGGACGGAAAGCACAACACGACCCAATCGCCCTTCTGCACAGTCTGGCCATGTACTTCGTGGTCCATCGCTGCAATGCGCACGAATTGGTGGATGGGAGTCGTCCAGCGTACCGCTTCCTCGACGAGGCGCGGGATCAGCGAATGGTTGGAACGCGCCAGCGCAAGCTGCTGGGGACTTTCGGCCAGCGCCCAAATTGCACCGGCCAGCGAAGACGATGTCGTGTCATGTCCCGCAAAGGCTACCGTAATGTAATAGCCCATCGCATCGAGGTCGCTGATCGGCTCACCGTCGATTTGAGCGTTGGCGATAACCGTCGCCAGATCGTCCTTCGGCTCGCGGCGGCGCTGTTCCGAGACCTTGCGGAAATAATTATTCGCATCCGCGACCACTTTCGATACCGATGCCTGGACCTCGACAGGCGACATAGCTGCCTTGGCGCGGTTCATCTCCGCGTCTTCACTGCCAAAATATTCCTGCGTCAGCCGCAGCATGAACGGCTCGTCTTCATCGGGCACGCCGAGGATCGACATGATGACCATCAAGGGATAATGCACCGCGATCTCGCTGACGAAATCGCATTCGCCGCCTGTGGCCGCGAGCTTGTCAACATAATGCTTTGCGAGCTTCCGCAGCCTCTCCTCGATCTGCTTGAGATTCTTGGGC
>Ga0302325_10030380_pt1 | contig 11141 bp, 8 predicted proteins | sample Palsa_T0_2_FD_201948 | JGI IMG/M metagenome (GOLD analysis project Ga0302325, IMG submission 201948) | Peat permafrost microbial communities from Stordalen Mire near Abisko, Sweden - Palsa_T0_2 | ecosystem: Environmental > Terrestrial > Soil > Palsa > Peat permafrost | place: Sweden: Abisko...
TGTTCCCGATCGCGGCCACGCCGTCGAGGTCCGCGCCGGCCGCCAGGATGAACGGCTTGCCGGTCACGCCGACGGCGGCGATCTCACCGCGGGCCGCCCGCCCGGCGACCGCGTCCAGCGCCGCGTTCAGCGAGAGCAGGCCGCGCGGGCCGAAGGTGCTCGGCTTGGTGTGGTCCTCACCGTTGTCCAGCGTGATCAGCGCGAGCAGGCCGGCCGCGCCGAGGTCGACGTCACGGACGATCGCGCGGGTCACCAGCTCGCCGGGAAAATCAGCCGCGTCGAAGCCGTCGGCGGTGGAGAGAAGGCCCGGCTCGTTCCCAGTGCTCATGTTTTTAGATCCTCTCCCACAGAACGGTGCCGCCCATGCCCATGCCGACGCACATGGTCGCCAGGCCGTAGCGGACCTCGGGGTGCTCAGCGAGCTGCGCGGCCAGCTGGATCATCAGCCGGACGCCGGAGGACGCGAGGGGGTGGCCAAGGGCGATCGCGCCGCCCCACTGGTTCACCCGGGGGTCGTCGTCGGCGATCTTGAAGTGATCGAGGAAGGCCAGGACCTGCACGGCGAACGCCTCGTTGATCTCGATGAGGCCGATGTCGTCCATGGTGAGGTTGTTGCGGGCGAGGAGCTTCTCGGTCGCGGGGACGGGGCCGATGCCCATCACCTCGGGCTCGACGCCGGCGAAGGAGAAGTCCACCAGGCGCATCTTGGCTCGCAGGCCAAGCTCGGCCGCGACCTCCTCGGCGGCGAGGAGGCAGCCGGTGGCGCCGTCGTTGATGCCGCTCGAGTTGCCGGCGGTGACCCGGCCGTGCGGGCGGAACGGGGTCTTGAGCGCGCGCAGGCCCTCGAGGGTGGTCTCGGGCCGCGGCGGCTCGTCGACGGTCGCCCAGCCCCAGCCGAGTTCGGCCGTGCGGACCGACATGGGCACGAGATCGGGCTGGAACCTGCCCGCCTGGTAGGCCGCGGCGACCTTGCGCTGGCTGTCCAGGGCGTACGCGTCGGCCCGGTCCTTGGTGATCGACGGGAACCGGTCGTGCAGGTTCTCGGCGGTCATCCCCATGAACAGGGCGGACTCGTCGACGATCCCCTCGGAGACGAACCGCGGGTTGGGGTCGACGCCCTCCCCCATCGGGTGGCGGCCCATGTGCTCGACGCCGCCCGCGATCGCGATGTCCGCCGCGCCGAGCGCGACCTCGCCGGCGACCGTGGTCACCGCGGTCATCGCCCCCGCGCACATCCGGTCGATCGCGTAGCCGGGCACCGTGACCGGCAGCCCCGCGAGGATCGCGGCGCTGCGGCCGATGGTGAGGCCCTGGTCGCCGATCTGGGTGGTCGCCGCGATCGCGACCTCGCCGACCCGCTCCGGCGGCAGCTGGGGATTGCGCCTGAGCAGCTCCCTGATGACCCGGACGATCAGGTCGTCGGCCCGTGTCTCCGCATAGATGCCCTTAGGCCCCGATTTGCCGAACGGCGTGCGTACGCCATCGACGAAGACCACCTCGCGTGCCCGCATTCTGTCCTCTCCCGGGGAAACCGATCTCCTGTATGGGGGCTCCCGCCCCCCATCCCGCCTGGCCCCCGTACCCCCGGTGCGCGCTCGATGGCAAAAACCGCCATCTTATCGAGCGCGCGGGGGGATCGAGCTAGCTGCCTGCCCATTATGCTACTAGCCAGTAACCTTTGCTGCGAACGGCCCTTGGCCAGAAATTCGCGCAGCCGGCTCAGCGGCCAGGCGTTGATCACGTCGTCTCGGGTGAGCCCCGCGATCCGTGCGGCGGCGACGCCGTAGCGGGCGTTGTTCAGGTCGCCGATCGAGTGCGCGTCGGTGTCGATCGCGAACTTCACGCCCGCGTCTCGTGCCGCCGCCAGGTGCTCGAGCGGCAGGTCCATCCGCGCGGGCGAGGCGTTGATCTCAAGCGCCGTCCCGGTCCTCGCGCATGCTTCGAACAGCGCGTCAAGATCGACATCCACCGGCGGACGGCGGCCGAGCTTGCGGGTGAGCGGGTGCCCGATGATATTCACATACGGGTTTTCCGCGGCCGCGATGAACCGGTCCGTCATGACCTCGCGGTCCTGGCCGAAGCTTGAGTGGACCGAGGCGACGCACATGTCGAATCCGGCGAGGAAGTCCGCGTCCCAGTCCACGGAACCGTCGGACGCGATGTTCAGCTCGGCCCCGTGCAGCAGCGTCATCCCGTGCTTATCGAGTTCGTTGAGCTCGGCGCGTTGCGCGAGAATCTTCTCGTCGGTCATCTGCTGCATGACCAGGTTCGGCGCGTGGTCGGTGACCGCGTAGTACTCGTAGCCGCGCGCGGCGGCGGCCGCGACCATGTCCGCGAGCGACGCGACCCCGTCGGTCAGGCTCGTGTGCGTGTGCAGGTCACCACGGAGATCCTTGGTCCGAACGAGCGCGTGGTTCCCGCCATCTTTTCTCTTCTTGCTGTTATCAGTTGCCTGCTCGCCGCGCGTGGCGCCTCTTGCTGTTATCTCCGCCATCTCCGACCACGCGGCGAGCGTGGCCTCGATCTGTTCCTCGGTCGCATCAGGCGGCAGCCCGCGGAGCGCGTCGCGGAGCGGCTGGTCGCGGGTGATGACCGCGATGGACCCGAGGATCCGCTCCTCGCTCTTGGCCCCGAACCCGGACAGCGCGCGAAGCCGGCCCGCCCGGACCGCGGCCTCGAGATCGGCGATGCCCGCGACGCCGAGTTCGCGGCTGAGCCGCAACGCCCGCTTCGGTCCGATGCCGGGCACCTTCGCGATCTCCTGGACGCCCGGCGGGATCTTCGCCCTGAGCTCGTCCACGGCCGCGACCGTGCCCGTCCGCCGGAACTCCACGATCTTGCTCGCGATGGACGCGCCGACCCCAGGGATCTTGGTCAGCGCCGCGTCCGGCACCGCCGCCAGGTCGCCCGGGTAACCCCCGACGACCTTGGCCGCCTTCTCGTAGTTCCGCGACCGGAACGGATCGCCCCCCGTGATGACCAGGAGTTCCGCGTACTCCCTCAGCACCGCCGCCGCGTCCTCATTAGCGCTCGCCATGCTTGCTATTGTCGCGCGAACGCCAGCCACCACCATACGCGCTCCGCGCCTCTTGCTGTTATCAGCGGTGGGCCGCGACGCTTCTTGCTGTTATCGTTGCGAGAGCACTGCCTCTTGCCGTTATCTGGCGATGGCGATTAGCGCTGAAGCTTTGGCCGCCTATCACCGGTCAAGGCTTCAGCGCTAATTCGACCAGCGCCGCTTCTTGCTGTTATCAAGGAGCGGCGGCCGGAGCGGGAGCAGGCGCGGTTGCGTCGGTTGCGTCGGTTGCGCTAGCGGCGCCGGTTTCGACTGTTACGTCAACGGCGTCAGCGGCGCCGCTTGCGTCTGTTGCGTCAGTGGCGTCGGTTGCGTCAGCGGTGCTAGCGGGGTTGGTTGCGTCAGTGGCGTCGGTTGCGTCAGTGGCGGGGGGTTCCGGGGCTGGGGAGCCGCTGTTCCTGAGGCGGAAGCCGATCGCCAGCAGGAAGATGAGGAGCGTCATCCCGCCGAGGATGTAGGCGTTGCCCCAGATGAGCTGGAAGCCGTGCCAGTGGTACTCGACGTAGGAGGGCCGGTCGCCATGGAGCATGAAGATTCTGGGGCTCGTGTTCTTCTGCAGCCACAGCAGGCCGAGCGAGAAGTTGCTGAGGTTCCGCGCGTGCGTAAAGATCGCGTCCGGCCAGGCGGCGTAGGTGAAGATCATCCCGGCGACGGCGAGCCAGAGCCAGCGGGCGGCGCCCTTCGCGCCGCGCCGCCACGCGGCGATCGCGTAGTAGCCGGCCGTGGCGACCGCGAGGGCGATCCAGACCCAGTGGTGGTCCCAGGAGATCGGGGAGACGAGCAGGCCGGTCAGCGCGGCCGCCAGGATCGCGGGCACCTGGTAGCCGGCCCGCTCAAGCAGCAGGGCGGCGGTGATGCCACCGACGAGCGCGAGGACCACGGCGACGATCCACGCGTCCTGGCCCGCGGCGATCGACCCGGACAGCCGGGTGATCAGACCGCGCAGGGACTGGTTGCCCGCCCAGCCGGTGAACCCGGTCCTGTTCCCGTCGGACACGACCAGGCCGTGCAGCCACCACTTGGACGAGTCATGCGGCAAGATGACGAACCCGATGGCGACGGTGCCGACGAAGCCGGCCACGCACCCGGCCGCCTCGCGCCACTTCCGCGTCACGAGCAGGTAGGGGATGAAGATCAGCGGCGTGAGCTTGATGCCCGCCGCGACGCCGGTCGCCACGCCCTTCCACCAGCGGTACCTGCCGCTCTTGGTGTGATCGGGCTGGGTCAGGTCCCACATGATGGCGGCCATCAGGATCAGGTTGATCTGGCCGAGGTTGATGGTCCGCACCACCGGCTGCAGCCAGAAGGTGAGCGCCGCGGCGAGGAGGGTGGCGCCGAGCCGAACCCGCCGGTCGGAGAGGCCAAGTCCGTAGAAGGTGAACCAGAGCGCCGCCGCGAAGCAGACCATGTTCACGACGACAGACACGCCCTCAAGCACGGTCCAGGGGATGAACGAGACAACCGCGAACACGATCGCCGCGAACGGCGTGTAGGTGAATTTCAGCGCCAGCGAGCTATAACCGCCCCAATCGTAGAGCGGGTCGTAGGCATGCGGGTTGTAGAACGGGCGCACGTGCCGCACGATCAGCCCGCCGTCCCGGTAGACGGTCAGGTCCGTCTCTTGGAGCGCGCCGCCCTTGCCGCCGATCGCGGCGTAGACCAGCCAGCCCACGATGACGAGAAGAAAGGCGACGGCACCGGCCCGCAGCAGACGGGTGCCGGGAGGGCAGGTGTTAGTCTTAGGCTTGCCTTTACCTTTGCCCTGAGCGGCGGTTGCGACCGAATTCACACGCGCAACGATATCGGGTAATGGGCGGGGTCTCGGCGCGCATTGGCGGATCAGGGTCATACTGGGAACCATGTCAACGCAGACCGGATCGCGCGCCCAGTGAGCATCGGAAGCCTGATATCGAGCGGGCCGCTGCTGCTGGCCATGCCGGTCGCCGCGGCGGCCGGCGCGGTGACGTTCCTGTCCCCGTGCTGCCTGCCGCTGGTGCCGGGGTACCTGTCGTATATAACCGGCATGTCCGGCGCTGCTACGGATGCGACGGCGGGGGGTGCCACCGTCGTGACCGTGGGCGGCGCGGGCGACGCGGCGGCCGAGGATGGTTCGGGCGGCGGCGTTACCACCAGGACACGGCCGACGGCGGCGGGGTCAGCCGCGCCGCCCACCGGCCGGATGGTCGCGGGGACGGCGCTGTTCGTCCTCGGGTTCTCGGCGGTGTTCGCCGTCGCCGGATTCGCGATCGGCGGGGTCGGCCACCTGCTGAGCGCGCACGCCGATGGGCTTACCCAGATACTCGGCGTGGTGACGATCCTGCTCGGCCTGATGTTCTTCGGCGCGTTTGACCGGTTCATGTTCGCGGGCCGGGTCTTCAAGCCGTCGCTGCGGCCGCGGGCCGGCCTGGCGGGTGCGCCGGTCCTCGGCGTCCTGTTCGGCGTCGGCTGGTCGCCGTGTCTGGGCCCCACCCTGGGCGCCGTTGAGGCGCTGTCGCTCTCCTCGGGGACCGCGGCGCGCGGTGCGTTCCTCGCCTTTGTCTACGGGCTCGGCCTCGGCATCCCGTTCCTGCTCGTCGCGGTCGCCTTCCAGCGCATGATGAACGTGCTCGGCTTCTTCAAGCGCAACGCCCGGCTGGTCAGCCGGATCGGCGGCCTGATGCTGATGACCGTCGGCCTGCTCGAGGCGACGGGCGCGTGGACGTCGGCGATCGTCTGGCTGCACAGCCACTGGTTCAGCGGCTTCAGCACCCCGCTCTAAGCGGCGCGAGTCCTCAGCGGCGCGAGCCGGCCTTGGGCTTGGCGGCGACCGGCTTGCGGGCCTGGTCAACCGGCGGGTCGGCAGGCCGGCCCGAGGCTGAGGCGGCCGCCGGGCGCGTCTCGGCCGCGGCCTCGATCAGGGCGGCGAGCAGGGTCAGGTCGTCGCCCTCTTCTGGGTGCCAGCTGACGCCGACGCCGAACCGGTGTCCGGCGACCTCGAGGGCCTCGGTGATCTCGCCGTCCGGCGACCAGCCGGTCACGGTCAGCCCGTCGCCCAGGCTGTAGGGTGCCTGGTGGTGCGCGGCGGGAACGAGGATCCGCGTGCCAAGCAGTCGGCCAAGCAGGCTCTCCGGTGCCAGCACCACGTCATGCGGCGCGTAACGCGCCCGGGCGGCGCGGTGGCCGGGCAGGTCCTGGGTGAGCGTGCTGCCGCGCGCCACGGCGAGCACGTGCAGCCCCCGGCCGATCGCGAGGAACGGCAGGCCGCTGGCCAGTGCGGCGCGCATCAGCGTCAGCTCGAACCGGTCCCTGCGGTGCTCGGGCACGTCGGTATCGTCAAGCCGTGCCTGGTCGTAGAGCGCCGGGTCGAGGTCACGGCCGCCACTGAAGATCAGGCCGTCCAGGCACTCGATGAAGGCTGTCACGGAATCCGACGGCACCGGCGGTAGCACCACGGGCGCTCCCCCGGCCCGCGCCACAGCGCGGGTATAGCTGACGGGCGATACCACGGCCTCCCGGATCCAGTCCCCCCAGCGAGCAGCGTCAAGCTCGCTGGTGATGCCGATGATCGGGCGGCCCATTAAATTCTCCCGTTCGCTGCGGTGTGACGACAAGCAGCGGCCGGTCCGCATCCCCCGCTCCGGCCGTAACCCTATTCTTCCGGACAGAACCAGTCTCTGCGGTACCGATGACTTATTTCATCTTTCATACCTTGCGCCAGCCAGGCACCCACGCACCATCTGTCACGACGTAGTCTCCGAACAGAGCGGGCACCTCGGCGCGCATGATGTCGCCGATCTTTCCGAAGACGAGCCTGATCTCCTCCTCGGCACCCGGATCGGTGCGCATCTCGATGGTGTGCCGCAGCGCCCTGATGTTCGCGGTCCACACAAGTCCGGTAGCCACGCCGTCGGGAGCCAGACGGCGCATGAACGAGGTCTTGTGCTTCTTCTCGTGGAACGGCACGCCCTGCTCGTCAAGACCGAAATGGTCGGCGGCCCAGCCCTGGAACGCCTCCATCTCGGCGAGCAGCGCGGTGGCGCGCTTCACCAGCTCGGGGTCCTCGCGCGCCCAGTCGGGGAACCAGAAGGGGATCTCGTCAAGCCGGACGAAGCGCAGCGACTCCTGCGAGATCGCCGTGCCCGGCCGGTGCCGAGCGAGTTCATGGGTAAGCACACGACTGACGTTGTGCAGCACGAACGTGAAGCTGACATGCTCGAGCACAGAACCATGACCGCTGCGCAGGATGTTCTCCAGGTACGCGGCGTGATCCTCCCTGACCCGGCGGACATTCGGGTTCAGGCCGGGCTCCCAGGAGCGGTAGCACATCTTCCCCGCGAACTCGGCGAGATTCTCCGCGTCGTTGAGCTGATCGCGGTCGAGCCGCTCGAGCCACCGCTCCCCCCCGACCTCGCTCAGGTAGCCCGCCAGCGCGTCATAATCGACCGATGGCCGCGCGACCAGGAAGACCTCGGGCTCGACATTCTTCATGGCACAGCACGCTACGCCGCACCCGTTACCGCCGCCTCCGGTTCCCAATACTCGCCACGAAGCAGGTCAGAACACCTCGCCGCTCCTCGCGGCCCGTATTCACCCGCCCGCGAGGAGCTTGCCGCCCTTCACGAACCAGGAGAGGCCGAACGCGGTCAAGATGATCATCTCGAGCGCGAGCAGCGCGTACCCCCACACGAGCGACACCGGGTAGATGAGGGCGATGGCTGCGAGGATCACGAAACCGCAGACTCGGTACAGGACGGTCTTCCATAGCGGCCTGTCCGAGGACGCCGACCCGGTGAAGCCGAACGCGTAGCCGACCTGCCGCCAGAAGGTCAGCCCCGGCGGGGTCGGCTCGCGCTTGGCGAAGCGCAGCGCCATCACGGCGAGCATCACGAACGCGACGCCCGCGAAGGCGAGGTGGAGGTCGCCGATCACGACCTGATGCCCGGTGCCGTCCTGCGGCGTGGTCGGGCAGAACGCCACGCCGATCGTGGCCGCGCCCGCGATGTTGGTAATAGTCGTGTCCGCTAGGTCGTAGCCCTTATAGGCCACCAGGAAGATGGCGAGGGCGCAGAGCGCGCCGACGAAGACGTTCCGCATCGGCGTGTAGTAATAGCCGCTCATCGACGTCTGGCTGCCATCCCCAAGCGCCCAGTTGCCGATCAGCAGCACCCAGGGCAACAGCATTCCGATCACGCCGACAGAAACCCGCAGCGCCAGGTAGGACAGGACCATCTCCGACTGTGTGTTCTGCGGCGATGGCGAGACGAACGGATTAGCAAGTCGGAGCACGATATTCACCATTTTCAAAAAAAATTTAAGGTAGTGACAGATATGCCACTATTTCTCGCTCATCATGACAGAGCGGACCTTCGACTTCCATATAGAACGCGCGCCCGCAGACGGGCAGACACGCCCGCGTAACATCGCTGCGGCAGCATAAGGGCATGATGAGGAGCGTGGAGGTGCGCGGAAAAGCCAAGCGAGACGAGCGGTCGTGGACCTGAACGCCGTCAGTGAGTTCGCCCCCGCCACCGCCGGGCCCTGGTGCGACGGTGACGCCTGGCTCGGCGGCGGCACCTGGCTGTTCTCGCAGCCGCAGCCGCACCTGCGCCGCCTGCTCGACCTGAGTGCCTTCGGCTGGCCGCCGCTCACCGAGAGCGCCGACGGCCTGACGATCGCCGCCACCTGCACGCTCGCCGAACTCGCCCGCTGGCGTCCGGCGCACCCCGAGTACGCACCGGCCGCCGCGCTCGCCCGCCGCAGCTGCGACGCGCTGCTCGGCTCGTTCAAGGTGGCGAACGTCGCGACCGTGGGCGGCAACATCTGCCTGTCGCTGCCGGCCGGCCCGATGACCGCGCTTGCCGCCGCGCTCGACGGGGTCGCCGTGCTCGCGACCCGCGAGGTCGCCGTCGCGGACTTCGTCACCGGTGACGGCCGCAACGTGCTGCGCCCAGGCGAGCTGCTCACCAGGATCGAGATCCCCGCCGCCGCGCTCACCGCGCGCACCGCGTTCCGTCGGCTGTCCCTGTCACCCATCGGCCGCTCCGCGGTCCTCGTCATCGCCCGCCGCGACGCCGACGGCGCCACCGTCATCACGGTCACCGCCTCGACGCCGCGCCCGCTCACGCTCCGCTTCCCGGCACCGCCAGAACCGGGCACCGCCGTGTCCGCGCTGGACCGCGCCGCGCCCGAATACCTCGACGACGTGCACGGCGGTCGTTCCTGGCGCGCGGCGATGACTCGCCGCGCCGTGTCGGAGGTGACGGCGGAAGTGACGGCGGAGGTGGCGGAAGCGGAGCCTCGCCGGTGATCGTCAACGGACAGCCCGTCGACCGGCCGCCGCGGCCGGGCCAGTGCCTGCGCACGTTCCTGCGCGAGCAGGGCTGGCACGGCGTGAAGAAGGGCTGCGACGCCGGCGACTGCGGCGCCTGCACCGTCCACGTGGACGGCGTGCCCGTGCACAGCTGCGTGTACCCGGCGGTGCGCGCCGCCGACCGCGAGATCACGACGATCGAGGGCCTGGCCGGCACCGGCGAGGCGGCGAGCGGAGTACAGGAAGCGTTCCTTGCCGCGCAGGGGTTCCAGTGCGGCTTCTGCACGGCCGGCATGATCATGACCGCCGCCGCGCTCAGCGACGAGCAGCGAGCGGACCTCCCGAAGGCGCTCAAGGGAAACATCTGCCGCTGCACCGGCTACGGATCGATACGCGACGCCGTCACCGGTACCGCCCGCGTCGCGACGCGCGGCGAGCGCGCCGCCGGGGAGACCGGCCAGAAGACCAGCAAACCGATGATCGCGAACGGTCCCGTCGCTTCGCCAGGCGCCGCACGCGAACTGCCGACGGGCTTCGCTTGCGGTCCCGTCGGCTCTCCGATCGGCCAGGGCCTGCCCGCTCCCGCCGGTCCCGACGTTGTCACGGGCAGGGCCAGGTTCACCGCGGATCTCGGCCCCGCCGGCGCCGCGAGCGCGGACCGCGACGCGGGTGAGGATCTACCGCCCGCACCACCGCTGCACATGAAGCTGCTCCGCTCGCCGCACGCGCACGCGTGGATCCGCTCGATCGACGCGTCGGCGGCGGAACGGCTCCCCGGCGTCGTCGCGGTCCTCACCTACGCCGACTCCCCCGGCACGCTCTTCTCCACCGCCCGGCACCACAACCCCGACGACGACCCGTATGACACCCTCGTGCTCGACCGCACCGTCCGGTTCAAGGAGCAGCGCGTCGCCGCCGTCGTCGCCGAGACCATGGGCGCGGCCGAGGCCGCCTGCGCCCTGATCACCGTTGACTACGAGGTCAGGCCCGCCGTCATCGACCCCGCCGCGGCGATGGCGCCGGGCGCGCCGCTGCTGCACCCAGACCTCACAGTGCACCCGGACCCCGCCGTGCACCCGGATCCCACCGTCAGTGCCGGGCATGCGCCACGGAACATCTGCGCCGAGCTCCACCGCGCGGTCGGCGACGCCGCGGCCGCGTTCGCCGCGGCCGACGCGGTCTACTCGGGCATCTTCGGAACGCAGCGGGTGCAGCACGTGGCGCTGGAGACGCACACCACGATCGGCTGGCTCGATCACGGACCTGCCAACGCGGGCCAGGCAGGCACGGGCCTGGCAAACACTGGGCGGCTCGTGCTGCGGACGAGCACGCAGGTGCCCTTCCTCACCCGCGACGCGATCTGCCACGTCTTCGGCCTGGAGCAGGACCGGGTACGGGTGGTCGCGAAGCGGGTCGGCGGCGGCTTCGGCGGCAAGCAGGAGATGCTGACCGAGGACATCGTCGCGCTCGCCGTGCTCACCACGGGCCGGCCCGTCCACCTGGAGCTGACCCGCGAGGAGGAGTTCACCGCGGCGACCACCCGGCACCCGATGGAGGTCACCGTCACGCTCGGCGCGACACGCGACGGGACCCTGACCGGGCTCGCGCTCGACGTTACCGCCGACACGGGCGCGTACGGCAATCACGGCCCCGGTGTGCTGTTCCACGGGGTCGAGGAGGCGATCACCGCCTACCGCTGCCGCAGCAAGCGGGTCGATGCCCGGATGGTCTACACGAACACGGTCCCCGCGGGCGCGTTCCGCGGCTACGGCCTGT
>Ga0302325_10030384_pt1 | contig 11140 bp, 10 predicted proteins | sample Palsa_T0_2_FD_201948 | JGI IMG/M metagenome (GOLD analysis project Ga0302325, IMG submission 201948) | Peat permafrost microbial communities from Stordalen Mire near Abisko, Sweden - Palsa_T0_2 | ecosystem: Environmental > Terrestrial > Soil > Palsa > Peat permafrost | place: Sweden: Abisko...
ACCAGCAGAGGGAGCAGGGCGATAGCATAGAGCCCGCGCCATCCGTAAGGAATCACGTTGATGAATGCGAATACGACTGCAGCCAGGCCGTAACCGACACTTGAAACTGCGCCGAGCAATCCGATCGCCCATCCGCGATGAGCCGCGTCAACTTCCTCCGCCACTATCACCATCGCGATCGCGGCCTCGGCGCCGGCGAACGCGCGCGCGATTATTTCGAATGCAACGAAGGACCGCGCGCCAGGTGCTATGGCGATGAGGCCGGTGAAAATCGTGTAGCCGAAGACCGTGTAGAGCAGCAGGCGGCGTCGGCCGAACACGTCGGCAAAGGGGGTCATCAGCAGTGACAGCAGATAGCCGAGACGGACCAGCGAGAGCATCGCGCCGAGATGTGACTCGGCTATCTTGAGTCCAGTCTGGATCTGCTTGAGGGCAAGACTCAGCAGCGCGCGATCATATTGATCGAAAAATCCCGCCGTCGATGCGATCCAGAAAACCCGGCGCTGTCGGCGAGTGAAGGGCGGCGTCCTGCCCAGGAATCCAAGACGGACGCTCTTGCGGTCTTCGTCGTCCGGAGCCGGATTCAGCTCGAGTGTGACAGCAGGATCGCTCATCTGATCCGACTCCTCGAGAATCTAGTCGATCGTTACCGGCAGCGATTCGAGGCCGCGCAAAAAGTACGATCCTTTGTAAACCGGTTTCATCGCGGGATCCTTCAGTTGCAGCCGCGGGAAGCGCTCGAGCATTGCTTCGAATGCGATCCGGGCTTCCATCCGGGCGAGCGGCGCGCCGATGCAAAAGTGAATTCCCTCGCCGAACGCGACGTGGTCGTTCGGTTCGCGGGTGATGTCGAATTTTTCCGGGTCCTTGAAATGCGCGGGATCGCGATTCGCCGCCGCAACGATCATCAGCGCGAGCCCTCCCGCCCTAATCTCTGTTCCGCCGAGCTGCACCGGCTCTTTCGCGAATCGCACCGTCGATTGCACCGGTCCGTCGTAACGCAGCATCTCTTCGATCGCACGCGGCAGCATCGCGGGATTGCGCTTGAGCGCTTCGAACTGATCGGGATGGCGCCCGAGCGCGAGCGTGCCGTTGCCAATCAGATTGGTGGTCGTCTCATTGCCTGCCACCAGCAGCAGCGTGACGAAGCTCAGCAGGTCCGCCGCTGACAGCACCTCGCCTTCGTCGTGCGCGGCGACCAGGGCGCTCACGAGATCCTGTCCGGGATTGATGCGGCGTTTGTCGATTTCGGCAGTGAAGTAATCGCCCAGCTCGTCGATAGCGCGCACAGTTTCGAGCGGCTGCGGAGCCCCCGGTACATTGTTGCCGTCGCCGATGATCTTGTCCGACCAAAGCTTGAACTTCGCGTTGAGCTCCGGCGGCACGCCGAGCATCTCGGCGATCACCGTGACCGGCAGTACGTTTGCGAGATCCGCCATCACGTCGAACGAGCCTTTGGCCTCGACCTTGTCGAGCAGTTCCTTTGCGATCTCACGGATGCGCGGCTCGAGCTCGCGGATTCGCCGCGGCGTGAAATCACGCGATACCAGCCGGCGCAGTCGCGAGTGTTGCGGCGGATCGGAACCGAGCATGTTGCGCGATCCGGCGAAGCGCCCCTGGTACGCCTGCGGCGGAGGCGGCGGCCCGACGCTCGACAGATGCTCATGGTCGCGCAGGCCGGCAGTGACGTCGGCATACCGCGCCACCAGCGCAAACGTGATCGGTCCGACGTTGAGAATTGGCGGCGGTCCCGCCAGCAGCGGAGCGTAGTGCGCGTAAGGGTTCGCGCGAAATTCGGGATCCCAGATGTTGAAATAAATTTCAGCCATGGTGGTTCGCGCTCAGTCCGTCGCCATGGTGAGAGACGTGAGGCCTCGCAGGAAGTAAGAGCCCTTGTAGGTCACCGGCGCGGCGGGATCCTTCAACCGCAGGCGCGGGAAGCGATTGAGCATCTCGGTCAGCGCGATGGCGCCTTCCATTCGTGCCAGCGGTGCGCCGATACAGAAGTGGATGCCCTCGCCGAGCGCGACGTGATCGCGCGGCGCGCGCGTGATGTCGAAACGATCGGGATCTTCGAACTGCGCCGGATCGTGATTCGCCGCCGCGAGGATGATGAAGCACCCCTGCTTGGCCGGCAGATCGGTGCCGCCGAGATTTATGTCTTCCCTGGTGAAGCGAATCGTCGACTGCACCGGTCCGTCGTAGCGCAGGATCTCCTCGACTGCGCGCGGCATCAGCTCGGGGCTCTGGCGGAGCAGATCCATCTGCGCGGGATTGCGGCCGAGCGCAAGCATCCCGTTGCCGATCAGATTTGTCGTCGTCTCGTTGCCGGCCAGCAGCAGGAGCAGCACGAACGCCAGCAATTCATCGGCGTTCATCGCCTCCGCATCGTCGTGTGCGGCGACCAGAGCGCTGATGAGGTCGGTGCCGGGGTCTTCGCGGCGGCGTTCGATCTCGTCGGCAAAATAGTCGCGCAGCGCCTTTGTCGCAGAATGAAATTCCTCGGGCAGCGGGGTCCCGGGCAGAGTGTTGTCGCCCGTCACTACCGTGTCGGACCAATGCTTGAACTGCTGATAATGATCGGGCGGCACGCCGAGCATCTCCGCGATAACCATCACCGGCAGCGCGTTGGCAATATCGCTCATCACTTCGAGCTCGCCCTTGCGATGCGCAGCGTCGATAAGATTTTTGGCGATCTCACGGACCCGCGGCTCCAGCTCGCGGATTCGGCGGGGGGTGAAATCGCGCGAGACCAGGCGCCGCAGGCGAGTATGCAGCGGAGGATCGGAAAACAGCATCGTGCGCGCGCCGCCAAACGGTCCCTCGTCCGCCGTCTCGCTGGGATCGCGCGGCCGCACGCTCGAGAAGTGCGCATAGTCGCGCAGCACCGCCGTGACGTCGGCAAAGCGCGCGACCATTACGGTCGGCCCGAACAAATCGAGAATTCGCGGCGGACCCGCGAGCAACGGCTTGTAATGCGGATAGGGATTGGCGCGGAACGCGGGATCCCAGGGGTTGAAGTAAATGCCTTCGGCGGCCTGGTTCATGCTGAGACTACCTCTTCGATTGATTTCATTTTGACCGGGCCGCGCCGGCGAATCCGTGCCGAGTAAGACAGAGCAATCGCGATGCCACCGGATGATCTATCCGGGCACGCGGCTTTTGTTCCGTGCACCTGCATCAATACGGCTGCACGCAGTCCCGCGCCTTCACTTCAGCGCCAGGTCGAGCCGGCTCAGCCCGCGCAGGAAATATGACCCCTTGTACGTAACCGCGCCCTCGGGATCCTTCAGCCGAAGACCCGGGAATCGGTCGAGCGCACTGCCAATCGCGATCGATCCTTCCATCCGTGCGAGCGGCGCGCCGATGCAAAAATGAATTCCCTCGCCGAGCGCCACATGATCATTTGGTTCGCGCGTGATGTCGAACTTTTCGGGATCGTTAAATTGCGCCGGGTCGCGATTCGCCGCCGCGACGATCACGAACACGCCCGCGCCCGCTGCGATCGGCGTGCCACCGACTGTCGTATCCTTCGTCGCGGTGCGGAACGTGGACTGCACCGGGCCGTCGTATCGCAGCATCTCCTCGATTGCACCGCGCATCAGCTCGGGCTTCGCGCGCAGAGCCGCCATCGCGCCGGGATCGCGCCCGAGCGCGAGCATCCCGTTACCAATCAGGTTGGTCGTCGTCTCATTGCCTGCGAGCAACAGCAGTACGACGAACTGCAGCAGCTCGTCCGAGCTCAGCGCTTCGGCTTCATCGTGCGCCGCGACCAGAGCGCTCACGAGGTCAGGCCCGGGATTTTTCCGGCGGCGCGAGATCTCCGCGATGAAGTAATCCCTCAGCTCGGTGAAGGCCGTCTTGACTTCGTCGGGCATCGGCATTCCCGGGAGCGTGTTGTCGGCCTCGATTATCTTGTCCGACCAATGCTTGAACTGGCGATATTCCTCGGGCGGCACGCCGAGCAGGTCGCTTATCACCATGACCGGCAGCGGGTTGGCGAGATCTGCCATCACGTCGAATTCGCCGCGGCGCTCGGCAGCGTCGAGCAGATTTTTCGCGATCTCGCGGATGCGCGGCTCGAGCTCGCGGATTCGCCGCGGTGTGAAATCACGCGATACCAGCCGGCGCAGCCTCGTTTGCGTCGGTGGATCGGACCCGAGCATCGTCGGCGCGTCACCAAACATTTTCGTCTGCTCGTCGAATCCCATCCCGGCCGGCTGCACGCTCGAGAAGGTCGCATAATCCATCAGGATGGCGCGCACATCGGCGTAACGCGCGGCGAGGGTAAATTTGAAACCCATGTCCAGAATCCGCGGCGGCCCGGCGAGCAGCGGAAGATAATGCGGATAAGGATTGGCGCGAAAGTTCTCGTCCCACGGGTTGAAGTAGAAATCAGGCGCCGCTTGCGTCTCGATTGCTCCGCTCATTGTCAGACTTCCTCCGTCTTTTCGACTCTTTCCGCCAAATCCAGATCGCGCACCAGCGCGGCGGTGACCCGTTTGGTCGTTTCCAAACCGCGCACGAACTCCGGCGGATCGATCGCACTCGCCGCATACAGCACCCGCTCGAGCGCCATCGACTCGAGTTGTCCGAATACGACGCCGATCAAATCGTTGAGCTTGTCCTCGTGGCCGGCCGGCCAATCCAGCAGCGCGCCAAAGCCGATGCGAAATCCCTCGCCGAAGCGCTCGCTCGCCGCGCGCACCGCGTCGTTGAGCGCGGGATCGGTGCGGCTCGCGACGACCAGCTCCAGCCACGCATAGAAGGTCGGGCCCTTGAACATCGGCCACATCGCGTCGATCAACACGCCCAGGCGATGCTCGCGGCTGCCCGATGGCGGCTCGGCAATCGCGGCGCTCATTTCGCGCAGGCGCAATTCGAATACGTACTCAAGCGCGCTTACTACGAGCTCGTCTTTCTTCGGAAAATGATGCAACTGGGCGCCGCGCGAAACTCCCGCGCGGCTGGCTATCTCGGTTGTCGTAGTGCCCGCGTATCCGCGCTCGTGAAGACAGGCCACAGTTGCATCAAGCAACCGCCGCCGGGTCTCCGCGCTCCGCTCTTCCTGCAGCAATGACATTGAACTCCCTCGCGAAACCGCGCCTTGCTGGAAAAGGCCGTTCGATACCTTACATAAGTTAACATGCAGGCGTGATTGTTACAAACAAGCGTTACTGTATCTTTTTGAGAGGGAGAATTAGGCAAACAAATCAGTATGTTGCGAGCTCAGCGGCCCTTGAAAGTCGGACGCCGCTTTTCCAGAAACGCCCGCACGCCTTCGCGATAGTCCTCGCTGTCGAAGCATCGCGCGACCATCGCCGCGACCGCCTTCGCGTCCCGATCCTCGCGATCTTTAAGGCTCTCGCGAATCGCCAGCTTGGCGGCCGTCATCGTCAGCGGCGCGTTGGTCGCCATCTTGAGCACGTAGTCGCGGACGTTCTCTTCGAGCTTTTCGGGATCGACCACGCGGTTGATGAGTCCCATCTGTAGCGCCTCTTCCGCGTCAAACAGCCGCGCCGACAGCAGGATATCGCGCGCGTTGGCGGGACCCACAGTAGCGGCGAGCATGTTGACGCCGTCGAGGGGATACGCGAGTCCCAGCCGCGCGGCAGGAACGCCGAAGCGCGTGCCGCGCGCTGCTATCCGGATGTCGCATGCGAGCGCCACCTGCACGCCGCCGCCGATGCAGACGCCGGAAATCATCGCGATGATCGGCTTGCGGCATTCCACCAGCGCCGCGATTGCACTGTTGGGCGCGTCGCGATATGCGCGCGCCTGCGCAGCATCGGCGCGCATCGCAGGGAATTCCGAGATATCCGCGCCGGCGATGAACGCCTGCGGCGTACTGCCGCGCATGACGATCACGCGAATCGAATCGTCGCTGGCCAGTTCCGCGACGCCTTCCGCAATCCGCTGCCAGGTCCTAAGATTGAGCGCGTTGCGGACATGCGGCCGGTTCAGCACCAGCCATCCAATCGGCGCTTCGTGGGTGACTATCAACGGATCGACTGAAGTTTCATCCTTCACGGATATCGCACCTCTGGCGGGACGTATGACGATAATCGAGCGAGCTACCAGTCAGGATTTTGAGCACATTTGTGCGCTGGACGAAACTGTCCACGGCCGCGCACTACGGCGAAGGTTTATCGGAGAGGCATGCGCCAGCGGGCGCATCGCGGTCGCACGGGTCGATAACGTAATCCGTGGCTTCGTCATCCACGATGAGAGTTTCTTCGATCAATTTTTCGTGCGGCTGCTGCTGGTCCATCCAGATTTCCGCCGCCATGGACTTGCGACGGCCCTGATGCGTGCGGCCGAGCTTGATTGCCAATCCGGCAAGCTCTTCACCTCGACCAACCAGTCGAACCTGCCGATGCAGCGGCTGTGCGACCGGCTTGGCTTCGTAAAAAGCGGCTACATAGAAAATCTCGATGAACGCGACCCCGAGCTAATCTATGTGAAGTTGCTGTCGCCGATTCCCACCACACCGCCTCGCGACACCGGCGACGACTAGAGTCGAGCCCTAACCAGTTCTAACAGGGACGAAGTCCCGCATCTTTTTTTCTTCACTGGGTGCAGGGGTCACCCATGCCCAGGGAAGTTTGAAACCCACGGTGGGTTTCAAATTAAATTCGTTCTCCCAGGTCCCCTCTTTTATATCTTCGCGATCACATCCTCTTGAAGCTTTTCCAACCCCCGCGTCAAACCCTCCGCGTCGAAGGCTGGCGGTGCTATCACGACGCGGGATATTCCGATGTCTGCAAGTGCTTTCAACTCCTCGACGCGCGGCCGCCCCATGCATGACAGTTCGATCTTGCTGGCGTCGCGGCCGGCCTTGTCCGCCTCCGACTTCATCAGCGCGAACAGTTCCTTGAGCTTGGCGATGTCGGCCAACGCCGGGAAGAAGCCGTCGCCGTAGCGGCCCGCGCGTTTGGCGGCGGCGGGAGAATGGCCGCCGATATGAATCGGCACGCCGCCTTTCTGCACCGGCTTTGGATAGCACTTCACCGGGCCGAAGTTGAAATGTTTGCCGTGAAAGGAGGCTGAGTCTTCGCTCCATAACGCTCGCAAGGATTTGATCGCCTCGTCGGTGCGCGCGCCGCGCGTGTGAAAATCGAGGCCGAGCGAGGTGAACTCCTCCTCGAGCCATCCGCTGCCGATTCCGAGTATGGCGCGTCCGCCCGACAGCACGTCGAGCGTGGCAACTTCCTTGGCGACGTAGAGCGGATGCCGCTGCGGGAGGATCAGCACTCCCGTCGCGAGCTTGATTTTCTTCGTCACCGCGGCCGCGAACGCCAGCGGGAGCAGCGGATCGGGAATCGCGACATCTTCGCCGCCGGGAATCTTGCCGCTCGACGAGTACGGATACGGCGATTTGTAGTCCTGCGGGATGACGACGTGCTCCACCGTCCACATCGATTCGACGCCGCATCGCTCGGCGGTGGTAGCGAGATGGGCGAGCAGGGCTGGATTGCTGAAGGGTCCCGAGTTTACGAACATCAGGCCGAGTTTCATTTCCGGTTACCTCGATTCGCGATGCGGCGATCAGTGGAGAAGTTTCGCCGGCTACTCTAGCGCCGGTCGAACGCGGTTGAAAAGCAGAGCGGAGGGCGCTGCTTGTTCAAATTCCGCGGGCGCGTTACTTAGTTGAGTCATGGATATTGGAAAAGTCGGAATATGGTTCTTCCTCGACGCGATGACTGCGCCGGACAGTGCCGAGTTCGCGCGGCAGGTCGAGAAGAATGGATACAAGGCGCTGTGGATTCCCGAGGCGGTCGGGCGCGAGCCGTTCGCGCACGCCGCGTATCTGCTGAGCCACACGGACAGGCTCGCGATCGCGACCGGCATCGCGAATATCTGGGCCCGCGACGCGATCACGATGGCGGCCGCGTCGAAGACCGTTGCCGAACTTTCCGGCGGCCGCTTCCTGCTCGGTATCGGCGTCAGCCACAAGCCTCTCGTCAGCAACCTGCGCGGGCACAATTACGACAAGCCCTACAGCTTCATGAAAGAGTATCTGCCGAAGATGAAGGGCGCGCTGTACATGGCGCCGGCGCCGAAGGAACCCGTGCCGGTCGTGCTCGCAGCGCTGCATCCGAAGATGCTCGCACTGTCGGCGTCCGAGGCTAACGGCACGCACACCTATTTCGTCCCGCCCGAGCATACGGCGAAGGCGCGTGCGCAAATCGGACCGAACGCGATGCTATGCGCGGCGCAGGCCGTCATCCTCGAAACCGATGCCACCAAAGCTCGTACGGCGGCGCGCGCCTACATGAAGACCTACGTTCCGCGGCTGCCGAATTACACCAATAACCTGAAGGCGCTCGGATGGGCCGACAGCGAATTCGAAAACGGCTGCTCGGATAAGCTGGTCGACGCAATCGTCGCTTGGGGCACCGAGGACAAGATTCGCGATCGCATCGAGGCGCAGCTCAAGGCCGGCGCCTCTCACGTCTGCATCCTGCCGCTGCGATCGGATAACGCGCCGCTGCCGGACATGCGCACGGTGCAGGCGTTCGCGCAGCATTAGGACTTAGTCGATGCGACGAATATTGCTGGCGTTGCCGTTGTTCGTGATTGCGATCGTTTTCGCGGGATGCGGGTCGACCAATGAACAGCAGGCGGAGCAGGCCGAAGCTGCCGCCGCCAAGTCGCAGGCAGCCGCGGAGCATGCCGAACAATCGGCCGAGCAGGCACAAATCGCAGCGGATAAAGCTACCGAGGCTGCGAATCGGGCGACTGCGGCAGTTGAGGACGCCACCAAAGAAATCAACCGCGTCGGCGATCATCTGGATCAGATGGAACGCGATCGCGAAGCCGCGGAGGGACGACGCCTCTCGCACGTGAAGAAGGCCGCGCGCAAGGCGGCCGCGAACAAGACGGCAGTCGCCGCGTCGGGCGCGCCTGCCGCCTCATCCGCAGCCGGATCGCCTGCCGCAGCGCCGTCGCCGAAGTAGCAGTGGCTGATCCGATCAAATCGCAGGCACTGCGCCCGCCGACTGAAGCGGACATCCGCGCCGAAAACCTGACTCCGCAAGTACGCCGCCATACCTGGATCAACATCGCCGGGCCACTGGCTGCCGTCTTCCTCGGAATTTTCGCCGCTGCGATGTACCTGCGGCCCATCGATGTACTCCGATGGATTCAGATCTCACGCCTGGGATGGTCGGGCGTGGCGCAGAATGATCTCGCGCTGAAGGACGGCCTTATCACATACCTGATGACCGGCGGCTACTCCGAGATGGAGCCGGTCGTAATGATTCACGGGCTTGGTCCCAACGCCGCGCTGGTGTGGCGCGGAATAATGCCGCCGGTGGCGGACGCGCATTACAAAGTGATCGCGCCCAACCTGCCCGGCTTCGCCTCGTCGGATCACAAGCAGGTTCAGTACTCGATCGCCTACCAGGCCGAAGCGGTCGCGCAGATGATCGATGAGTTGAAGCTCGATCACGTCAACCTCGTAGGCAACGATCTCGGCGCGGACGTCGCGCTGTACTACGCCGTCGAGCATCCCGACAAAGTCGAACGGCTGGTGCTGGTATCGGGCGGCCTGGTCGGTGCGCGCGGCGCGGAAAAACTGCGCCAGGGGATGCTGCCGACGACGCCTGATGCGATCCGCGCGCAAGTCGACGAGAGCTTTTTCGAGTTGCCGCCCATGCCGGACTTCATTTACCAGCGCATGATGGCGCAGCTGAACAACGACCTGCCGGCCGAGACCGACATGCTCAACTCGGTGCCGCGCGATGAGGCGCACATCCGATCGAAGATCGGTCAGGTCTTCAACACGCTCACAATAATAATGTGGGGAGCAAAGAATCCGTATTTCTCTAACGCCGAAGCCCAGGCCTTGCATGCCGCGCTGCCCGGATCGGCGACAGTGGTCTTCAAAACTTCGGGCCCCTACCCGCAACTTGAGCATCCCGACGACTTCGCCGAGTCGCTGATATTTGTCATCAAGCAGGAAGAGGGCGGCCGCTAGCACTCACACCTAGAAAGTGTTCCAGAGTGAGTCACACATATGGAAGCTGTCGAAGTTGCTTTCGGGCATCGGTGTCGGCGGCACCAGCGACTGGAATTGATCGATTGACTGCTTGTAAGGCGCCCACATAGGCGCGCCAGAAGAGTTCGGGTTCAAGGTCTTCGCGAACTGCGTCCAGTAACTTATCATCGTGTCGGATAGCTGCTGCTGGTCGGCGGTAAAGGTAGGACTGATACCAGTTATAGCGAACAGGTACTCAAGTTCTGAGCCGTGAAATGCGCCCAGCGGAAAAGTTATCCCGGGCACGGTACCCGGCCATGCGTTCTCGTCGTTGAATTCATACGCATAGGTCTTCACGAATTTCGATAATGCTTCATCCGCGTTACGTGCCGGGCACGAGAAGACTCCGTCGGTGCCCGAAGCCGATAGAGCCAGGCCCCCATCAGCGTAATTGTCATAGGGGTAGTCCGCTAACACATCAGTAGCTAACTCCGCGGTCCATAACTGTATTACCGCGGCGTCGTATTCGGCCTCGGTCAGGATAGGATTTCCAGCGGCGTCATACTGCTGAGCGACGAACGATCTGTACTCGTCGTGATTGGTTCCCGCCATGACAGTTACTCGATTGAATTTGCCTGCAGTAAAGGCTGCATCAGGCGTCTGAGTGAGCAACTTCCCGTCCACAAAAGGGTACAAAACTCCAGCCTGCGCCTGGACCAGCGTGTCTGCCGACACTGCGCGCAAACACGCGGCCGTCTGATCGCTGCATCCGACACTTACAGCGACAGAGTTGCCAGACGGCGCGAAGCTATTAGTCGTCTCCGCGGTCTTCAAGCTCTCGATAGCAGTAAAGTAGTCCTGGAATTCGATATAGGAACCACTCTCAGCTATCGCACCGCGAAACAGTCCTTTGGCAGTAGGTGAAGCAAGATTACAATAAATGCTCTGACCGCCCGCCGACTCGCCGAATATTGTCACTGCCTTCGGGCTACCACCAAAGGCCTTGATGTTGTCCTTTACCCACTTGAGCGCGAGCTGTTGATCCATGAATCCATAATTACCCGCTTCGTGGCCCTCAGAATCCAATGCGGACTGGGCCAGGAATCCCAGGACACCTAACCTGTAGTTGATAGTTACAACTATCACTCCCTGAGCGAC
>Ga0302325_10030385_pt1 | contig 11140 bp, 4 predicted proteins | sample Palsa_T0_2_FD_201948 | JGI IMG/M metagenome (GOLD analysis project Ga0302325, IMG submission 201948) | Peat permafrost microbial communities from Stordalen Mire near Abisko, Sweden - Palsa_T0_2 | ecosystem: Environmental > Terrestrial > Soil > Palsa > Peat permafrost | place: Sweden: Abisko...
CTCCCGCATGTCGCAACATTACGGTTACGAATTGCATTATGACTGGATGTTGCAACGGCTTCAAATTCGGTAAGGGTACCGCAGGCGCTTTCGAGAATATTACGTTCTCAAATTCCGTGATCTACAACGATGATGTCGATCTCAACGCGCGAATCATTTCCGGAATCTGCCTCGAGATGGTTGATGGGGGATCCGTCGAAGGCGTCATCATTGCCGGCATCCGAATGCAACGCACGCGGACGCCCATCTTCCTTCGGCTCGGAAACCGAACACCGCGCAGTAATGGAGGGGCTGGCACTCTTCGCGGCATCATGATCAGCGACATCCTTGCCACCGGTGCGGTATCTACCAGCTCGATCGTCGGCATTCCTGGCTACGATATCGAGGATGTAACGCTTGCAAACGTTCGCATAGAAACCATGGAAGAGACGCAGGCTGCGTGGCTTTCGCGCGCCATCCCGGAGCAAATCAAATCTTATCCCGAGGCCCGCATGTTCGGCCGCCTTCCGGCGTGGGGACTCTACTGCCGTCATGTAAACGGGCTGCGCCTGCGCGATCTTTGGTTCAGTTCGCCCGCCTCTCAGTCCACCCCGGTCCTCTTGTGCGACGACGTCAAGCAGGTCGAGATCAGCGGTCTACGAGCAACTGCTCTATCTCAGAGCGCTTCGAGCATTGAGTTTCAGAATGTTCAGGGCGCATGGATTCACGACACCCGGGCCATCGCAGGTACTCCGAGTCTTTTGCATGCCTCGGGTTCATCGTCGACCGACCTGTTGCTATCAGGTAGCGATCTTCGCGGCGTCAGCGCCGCGGTAACCCATTCCCCCGATTGTCCTGCTACGTCAATTCGAGCAAGCTTCAATATTGAATCGCCCCCCTCCGTGGGGGAAACGTCCCCTTGAGGGCCGGCGGTGCCGCCTGGCCCTGTTGAGGTTGGCGAGTTATGGTCATCACAAATTTGAAAGGGGTCAATCGATGAGGTCCATAAGCAATGATCTTCTTGCCAACATCGCCTTTGGGCTATGTCTGACGTTGTCGGTTCGGTTGCAGGCGCAGACGTCGCAGCAGATGTTAAACGATGGTTTGGTCGTCGGCGGCTGGCAGATGCAGGACGCGGGCAAGGTGCACGGTGATGGCACGGCGATCGCCGAGGAGAAGTTCTCCACCGCAGGCTGGTATAGCGCGACGGTGCCTGGAACGGTCCTGACAACGCTGGTCGATAACCATGTCTACCCCGACCCGATGTACGGAGAAAACAACCGGGCTAATGTAATTCCCGAGTCGCTGGCGCGGACCTCATTCTGGTATCGCGCTGAGTTGACAATACCGGCGTCATACGCTGGCCGGCATGTGTGGCTGCATTTCGACGGCATCAACTACTCCGCCGTCGTATGGGTAAGCGGCAAGCAGATTGGCACGATTCGAGGAGCATTCAACCGCGGTTGCTTTGATATTTCGGATGCTATCCGGCCTGGCAGCAAGGCGGTCCTCGCTGTGCTGATTTCGCCGCAGCCAAATCCGGGAGTCATGCATGAGCACACACTGCGCGACGGCGTAGGCAAGAACGGTGGCATTTCGGCTTTGGATGGTCCTACATTTTTGTCGACCATTGGCTGGGATTGGCTGCCCGCAGTTCCCGACCGCGACACGGGCATCTGGCAAAAGGTCTGGCTAAGTGCTTCGGGGCCTGTGGCGCTCAAGGATCCGGCAGTTACCGCCGACCTGAAGCTGCCAGGTCTTGAGTCGGCCGGTATCACCGTCACAACTACGGTGCAAAACGTGAGTGACAAGCCGCAGCAAGCCCTCCTGAAGGGAACTATCGACAATATTGCGTTCGAACACAGCGTTACACTCGCGGCGCATAGTTCACAGACGATTACATTCGACCCGGCCACCGATGGGGCTCTGACGTTGCATCACCCGAGACTATGGTGGCCCAATGGTTACGGCCAGCAGAATCTTTACAAGCTTCACCTCGCTGTCAGCGTTGGCGGCCAGACGTCGGAGGAACAGGATGTGACCTTCGGCGTGCGAAAGATTACCTACACAATTCCCTCGACGGATGCGCTCGCCTTCGTTGTCAACGGGGTTCCGATCTTTATCCGCGGCGGCGACTGGGGCCTGGATGACGAGATGAAACGAGTTCCGTTGGAGCGACTTGATGCTCAGATCCGAATGCACAAGCTCGCCAATATGAACATGATTCGAAATTGGGTTGGGCAGAGCACCAGCGAAGAACTCTTTGAGCTATGCGACAAATACGGAATTCTGGTTTGGGACGAGTTCTTCCAGCCGAACCCGAGCAATGGTCCTGACCCAAGTGACAGTCAGATATACCTGGACAATGTGCATGACACAGTCGTGCGGTATCGCAATCACCCATCGATTGCGATCTGGTGTGGACGTAACGAAGGCGATCCCCCGAAGGAGATCGATGCGGCTTTGAAGACCATGCTCGCGGAACTGGATCCAACGCGGCTCTATCAGTCCAACTCGGCGAAGGGGAGGGGAGTGCGCTCCTATGGGCCTTATCGCTGGCGCACTCCGCGCGACTACTACTTGCTGTCCGAGGGCTTCAAGTCCGAAACCGGCAGCATGTCGATCCCGACGATGGAGTCGATCCAAGGCATGATGCCTCAGAAGGACTGGGAGACGATCAACGACGATTGGGCTGAGCACGATTTTGCCAAGGGAGCCGCCAGCGGCGATTTGTATCCCGGATTGCTCGCCGACCGGTACGGCAAGATCGAGAATCTAGCTGACTTCGTACGAAAGGCACAGTTGGCGAACTACGAGGCTTTCCGCGCCATGTACGAAGGTCGTAACGCCGAGATGTTCCATCCAGAGACGGGCATTTTGACCTGGATGAGCCATCCTGCGCACCCCAGCTTCGTGTGGCAGCTCTATCATTACGACCTTGAGCCTAACTCGTCGCTGTTTGCAGTCAAGAGTGCGTCGGAGATGGTGCACGTACAATTCAACGAGATTACCGGCAATGTGCAGGTCGTCAACAATTTGCCACAATCGCTTACGGCAGCGAAGGTCCATGTGCGCGTGTTTAAACTGGACGGAAGTTTATCGAGTGAACAGTACCTCTCAGTCAATTCGGCCCCTTCCTCGGTTTCGGACGTGGGCGAAGTCGAATTTCACGAGCCGCTGAGCACGGTGCTGTTTGTGAGCCTGGGGTTGAGCGATTCTTCCGGCAAATCGATATCGGAGAACTTCTATTGGCTCAATGGTCCAGCGCGTGGCGACCGTTTCAGCACGTTGAATACCATGCCAAGAGTAGAACTGGAATCAACAGTGAGCCGGGCGGACAAGGACGGAACATCTACGATGACCGCGAATCTGCACAATCCGTCGCCCAACATCGCTTTGATGGTCCACCTCCAGCTTCGCCGGCAGACAGCCAACGCGCGAGTGCTCCCTGTTTTTTACAGCGACAACTATGTCTCGCTGGTCGGCGGCGAGGACAAAACGATAGAGATTCAATGCGCCACTGATTCATTGAGAGGTGAACCAGGGTTGGTCGTTGTCGACGGATGGAACGTGACCGTTAAGCCGGCCACGGCCCCCGGCGTAGCGATTGGACTGAATGAGAACGCACAAGTAGACCACTGGCCGCGCACTGGTCTTCTGCTAAAGAACGATCAATAGGAAATAGGAGCCCGCGCACGATGCTGAGGCACGCAAGCCGGTTTCCGCAAGGCCGCGGTATCACAAGTTACCGCGGCGTAAATTGACAAATCATTGCCAGGTAACGCTCAGTTTCCTTCGGTAATTCGCACCGCAACGGGGCTTACCTTAATGGGAATATATTCGCGCACTTCAATACGCAAGAGAACCTGCCAGGATTCAGGAAACGTACCTGTTTTGGATAGAGCGCGCAGTTGCTTGTAGACTGGCCGCATCTGTTCAGGATCGCTGAAGAACTCGCCGACTCCGGCGGTTCCGGCGCTACTCAGACCGGCGAGAACCAGGGTACGGGTACCCGATGGAGATTGGGTCATCCAGATCAGACCGTAATCCTCCAGCGCGCCTCCATGGCCCGACTTGGAATAGTCCACCTGTTCCCCTGCAAGGGGATGGGCATTGTGAATAGAGTCGTAACCGATCGTGAAATTGGCGGCAGAGAGCGTGCTCTGGACGAACGCGCTCTCATGAGGCGCCCCCAGGATCACCAGTTGCTCCTGACGGGCGGCGTCCCAGTTCAAGAATCTTGCGCCGGTGAGGTGTGCGCTTCGACCGGTCGCCTGCAACAGGCGCGCCAGACCGAAGGCCGCCGTGGCTTCCCCCAACCCGGTGTAGTTGCTCGTGTCCACAAAAAAATGGTGGAACGGAAAACTCGCCTGGTTGTCGTTCGCGGTCTGGTTCAGGACAGATGCCATGGCCTGGGGAACGGGCACATCTTTGGGGTCGTCTCCCAAGGGAGGGCCGGCACTATTCAAGCCCAAGTAGAGCAAGACGTGCGGGTTGGTGAGAACTATCTCAGTCTCATCCCTGGACATTGCGCCGATCGGCCCGAGCAGATCGTTGTAAAACGCATAACTGCGGTCGTCCTGGGCGAAGCCGCGCCCATGAGTGACGCCGCGAAGCCACCAGCCGGCTCCCAGTGCCAGTATCATGCCTGTGCAGAGGACGAGTGCCGCCGGCCTGGTCATTCGAAGGAAATGCTTCTTTTCCGGTTCAGCAGGAGAGATTGTCGGGTCGCTGGCAATACGGACCGGGCCAACTACGGCGCCCAGCGTGGAGGTGGTGTGTCCGAGTTTACCCTCCCGCGATGAAACCTCGTTTGCCGCCAGCAGAATAAAGTCCGGAACATACGAGCCCAGCGGCAGGGAGATGCGCATGGGCTGGATGGAATGCTCGCTATAAAAATTGGCTAACCGGCGGCGTACATCGCTTGCGGTCACGCGCACAATCGCATCGCTGCTGGTGTCGTAGTCGCTCCTGCGATGGAAGATTTCCATCCCCAAGAGCCGCTCTTTGAGGCTTTCGACATCGCCGCTAAGGGCACGTTCTACGATATGTCGCAAGAGCTCTGACGATCTCCGGCTGGAGCAGAACTCTTCCCCGGCCAGAATCGTGTCTAGATGAAGGCGTATCTCTTCGGCTAACGGCTGAGCTGAATGGACCTCGGTGGGGCTCGGATCGTTGCGGTGGTGCAACGACGCCATGATCATACCTCAATGTCACTTATATCACATAGAGCCATGGCCTGCCAGAACGCAGGGTCACGATGGACGCGCGCGCCCCAGCTCATAGCGGAATGTGAAATCGCGCAGGTTAGGCCATCTTGCGACACGTTAGGGCGGGGTGAAAACGGCCCGAACCGGATTTCCTATCGTCCCGAACGTAGCTTTCGACTGAGAAAGGCTCCTACGCTTGATTCCGTCCTGAGGAAACATTAGTTTGGAACGATTTGAGAATACACGTCGCGCAACGATCCGCGTGAAAGCATGCGCGTTGAGAGTCCTGCACTCGTCTGCGCTGAGGGGTGCGACGCTCGGCATCTGGCTTGCGGTTTTGCTGCCTCCCTGTCTTGCCGGGCAGGTTGTGGATCGGGCAGGTCCCTACCTTGCCCATCTGGTGGAGGGTGGACCATCCCTGAAGAAGACCTTGCCTCTGTCCATCGCCAACGCGCGGAACTGGAGCGAGTGGGCATGGTTTCGCACGGACAACTCAGCCTCATATTCTCTGATAGCTGGCACCGGAGATCCGGGTTCCTCCAATTCCCGCTACTTTGAAGTTCGCAGCGGACGGCCCGGTGTCCGCTTCTCGGCGGAGTCTGCGCTGCTTGCTCCGTCTTCGGTGCTGTCCAACGCATGGCACATGATTGCTGCTACGGATGACGGGGAAAGAGTCACTTTCTACGTAGATGGTGTGTCCGCGTCGTCGGGACCTTCCGACGGTGGCGGCGTCAGCCCGGAAATCCAGATGGCCCCGGATTCTCCTTCGAATGGTATGACTCGTTTCAGCGGCGACATCGGCGGGTTTTCCGTGGCATCGCGTTCATTCACCTCCGTGGAAATCGCGACGCTGTTCGCGACGCCCCCGAACTTCGATGCACAACTCCGGGAAGAAAATGCCAAACCGTGGAGCATCCAGACGAAACAGGGGATAGGACTGCGTGCGCCACAGGATCCTGACGAGATGCCGCATGGCGCAGCTCCGGAAAAGCCGCGGGCAAAGCCTCTGCCTCCGGCGACCACTACTCTTCATGAGAATGGCCCCGACTCGTGGGATATTGCGGCCAACTGGCGTCTCCTTTCTAACACAGGAGCCGCGACAATTCCTGCGAAGGGCGGTGCGCAGGTCTCTATGCCTGGCTTCAACGATTCCGCATGGCTTGTGGCCACAGTGCCGGGTACTGTCCTGACGACGATGGTCGATCGCGGCATCTATCCCGACCCGGACTTCGGACTGAACAACCTGGCCATTCCGGAGTCGCTCAACAAACATGACTACTGGTATCGCGTAGAGTTTCCCACGCCGAAGACCAAGGGCATCGGGCGGCGACGGACGCTCAAATTTGCCGGGATCAACTATGCTGCTGAAGTGTGGCTGAACGGCCAGCGATTGGGACAAATCCGCGGGGCTTTTCGCCGTGGGGATTTTGATGTGACGCATGTCCTGCGGCCTAACACCGTGAACGCGCTTGCTGTTCGTGTTTCTCCGCCCCCGCATCCGGGCATACCGCAGGAGCAGTCGATCAAAGGCGGACCGGGGCCGGACGGTGGATTCCTGACGATCGATGGCCCAACCTTTGTTGATACGGAAGGCTGGGACTGGATACCGGCCATTCGTGATCGCGACACTGGTTTGTGGCAAGGCGTAACCCTGACGGAGGGTGGTGTGGTGGCGCTTGGCGACCCGCAAATCATCACCCGCCTGCCGCTGCCAGATAGGTCCTCGGCTGATGTAGAGCTGCATCTGCCTGTACACAACTCCTCCACCGAACTGGTGCATGTCATCGTTACTGCTGCATTTGAGGGTGTTCGCATACGAATGCCTGCTACGGTTCCACCTGGAGATACGGTCCTCAATCTGCTGCCGCGAGACTTTGCGCCATTGCATCTCTCTCATCCGCGTCTTTGGTGGCCGAATGGCTATGGCGCACCTGAGCTTTACCATTTGAAGCTTCAATTGCTGACCGCCGGCAGCGCCATCTCCGACGAACGCGAGACCACCTTCGGTGTTCGAGAAGTGACGTATGAACTTACTCTCTTCGACCATGCAGGACGGCTGCAGCGAGTGGAAGCGGTTCCCGAGGAGACGCTCGGTAAAGGCTATGACGCGGTCGATGTCCATCACGCGGACATGCGGCAGACCGCGGATGGGTGGGCTTCCACGATCGATCCGCAGGCGGAGGAGACTTCTGCGATTCGTCCGGTGACCAATGAGAAGGGATTGACCGACCTTGTTATCAAGGTGAACGGTGTTCGTATCGCGGTGCGCGGCGGCAACTGGGGAATGGACGACTCCAGGAAGCGTGTCAGCCGCGAACATCTTGAACCGTACTTTCGCCTGCATCGCGAAGCCAACCTGAACATGATTCGCAACTGGGTGGGCCAGAACACGGAAGAGACCTTTTATCAGCTTGCCGACGAGTACGGCATGATGGTCTGGAACGACTTCTGGGCGACGACTGAAAATACCGATGCAGAACCGGACGATCCGACCTTGTTTGTCGACAATGCCCGCGACGTCGTTCGCCGCTATCGCAATCATCCGTCTATCGTGGTCTGGTGCGGACGCAACGAAGGCGTTCCCCCGCCCGCGCTCAACGACATGATGATCGATATGTTTCGCGAGGAAGACGGTACCCGCTTCTACTCCCCGAGCTCGAATCAGGTCGACCTGCGGCCTAGCGGTCCTTACAAGTGGCGCGAACCTTCGCTCTATTTCAGCAAGTTGAATCGCGGGTTTTCCGTGGAGCTTGGGATCTCTTCTTTCCCTACGCGTGAAGCCTTTGAACATATGGTCGCGCCTCCGGACCGGTGGCCTTTGAGCGACGCCTGGGCCTACCACGACTGGCACCAGAGCAACGGGGGCGATACCCACGAGTTGATGCGCGAAGTTGATCTACAGCTTGGACCGTCGACATCCTTGCCTGAATTCGAACGCCGTATTCAGATGTTCAATTATGTCGACTATCAAGCGATCTTCGAAGGCATGTATGCCCACCTATGGTCGCCGAACAGCGGTCGCATGATCTGGATGACTCAGCCGGCGTGGCCGAGCACGATGTGGCAGATGTACAGCTCCGACTATGACACGCAGGCGTCATTCTATGCCATCAAGAAGGCCAACGCTCCGCTTCATGTGCAGATGGACCTTTCGGATTACACGGTTGCGGTGGTCAACACAACACTGAAGCAACAGACAAATCTGCGCATCACGGCAAGGATCGTTTCACCAACCGATGCAGCTCTAGACACCGAGAACGCCACCGTAAACGTGAATGCGAACTCAGTTACAACAGCGCTGCACCTGCCCATTTCATCCCTGACCCAGAAGAATCCTCTCGTCTTCGTCCGGCTGGAGATGAGCGATGAAGACGGCACTGCTTCAGCGGACAATTTTTATTGGATCGCGCGCGATGGCGAGAGTTACCGAGGCTTGAACAGTCTCGCGCCAGCCTCCATCGATGCACAGGTCCTGGCAGGTCCATCGGTCCCGAGTTTGAGCGGTGAAGAGAAGACCTGGAAAGTTCGCCTGAAGAATACAGGCGCGAGTCCTTCGGTGGCCATGAAACTAACGCTCTTCGATGCTGACAACACCCGTGTGCTACCGGCCTACTACAGCGATAACTACATATCTCTTCTGCCAGGAGAAGAACGCACCGTTGTCGTTCATGCGCCGTCGAGCGTGGCCGGATCGCGGGAAGTTCATTTCACCTTGAGAGGTTGGAATTTGGCGGACAGGGATGTGCTTCCGGCCGCTGGGAAAAGGGCCATCAGAGGTCAAAGCGAATAGCTGATTACGGCTCGACGGATTACGCGATTCGGAAGGGTCATCGAATCGTTCAACCGGGAACGCCGGTGGTCGGAATGAAACAGCTAGAAGACACAGTATTAGTGTCGTAATTTTCATGGGAGTTATGATGCGTTTGGGTCTGGCAGTAGCGCTGAGTGGTGTCCTTGTCCTTACAGGCTGCAGCGGTTCCTCAAACCCTTCGCCCGCTCCCGCTTCACAGTCTCCGGTGGCTAACGCAGGCGGCCCTAACACCGGTTACACCGGCACGGCTGGCGCGGCTGTTAGTTTCAGCGGCGCTGGGTCGAGCGATCCGCAGAGCGAGACGCTGACGTATGCGTGGAACTTTGGAGACAGCACCACAGGGACGGGTGTGAGTCCGACGCACACTTTTGTGGCGGCTGGTGCGTACACCATCACGCTCACAGTTACGAATACGACTAACCTGACGGGGACGGCGACCGGCAAGGCAACGATTGCCCCTGCTCCACGGCCTCCTGTAGGCAACGCTGGCGGGCCGTATACCGGTACGGCTGGAACGGCGATGGGCTTGAATGGGAGTGGGTCGAGCGATCCGCAGAGCGAGACGCTGACATACGCTTGGAACTTTGGGGACAGCACCACGGGGACGGGGGTGAGTCCGATCCATACATACGCCACAGCCGGAACATTCCCGGTCACGCTTACCGTCACGGATACCAGTAACCTGACGGGGACGGCGGCCAGCACGGCTACGATCACAGCCGTGAATTTGATCACCTTCATATATTCTGGCGGCGAGGTCACCATGTCTACCGCGCTCCAGGGCGGCAGCATCTTCTACACGCTGGATGGCTCGACAGCGACCGAAGCTTCAATCGAATATATTAATCCGGTCACTGTCGCTCCGGGCGTAACGATCAACGCCGTGGCTGTGCAGATGAGCGGCGTCAACCCGGGCGTTGCGGTGCAAAATGGGCAGGTGACGCCGGGCAACTTCAAGACGGTGCTGGCATGCACCGATACAGTTGGCCAGTGCGAGCCTTATACCTCACCGGTAAACTTCTACAACACGCCTGCCATCGACTGGGGGAGCGGTGCGAGTGGGGGCAGCGACGGCGTGCAGGGGATTCCAACCCAGATAGGGATGGTGGCTGGCCAGTCACTTCCTTCGGTGACTGGTAGCGGCACGACGACCAACTTCAACATGACCACGCAGAACCTGAGCGGCGCGGGCAGCGGTCTTCAGGTTCTGTGGCCCTACAACGTCGGCGGCGGGTGCGACAGTTGCACCTCCATGATCGAGGATTTCTATATCTGGCCGCAGTACACCTCTTCGATCAATCCGGCCAATGTCGAGAACTGGGAGCTTGACATGAACTCATGGAAGCTCGGCGATACATACGGCTACCTGGGCGCTTCCTTCCAATGCTCGATCCTCGACGGCGGCTGGCAATACAACGGGCAGCACACGCCCGGCTGGACAAATCTAAGTTCCACCGGGTACTCCTCGATGACGAAGATCAACCACGACTGCCAGTTCCCCTTCGGCACACTGTCCAGCGCGATCACCTCCAGTACGCAACAAAGCTTCTCGGTGACCCCCAACGTTACAGGCTCCGTGACAGCCGCAACTGTTGAACCAGGGATGATTGTCCTTTTAGACAACGAGGAAATCCTCTGCACCGCGTCGAGCGGCAACACCTGCACGGCGAGTCAGCGAGGATGGGCTGGGACAAGGGCTGTCACGCACGCTGCGGGGGCCCTGTATTCGGGCTCTGTGCATGTCCAGTACCACGTTACCTTCAAGCCCGGCGATACCAGCGCTTGCACGCTCGACGGTACCAGCGGCCCCAACGGTGTTCCCAGCGGTGCGGCAGTCGAGTGCGTGTTCATCGACTACCTGATTGTCAACAACGTCAAATACGACTTTCATTTGATCTACGGGACGCAGACCGTCGGCGGAGTTGCCGGCTATTCCGCGCTCACGATTCCGGCCTTCACCTACACCTACCCCGTAGATCGCGTGTTTGACCAGAAACAGATTGACGTCGCGTCCGGGATTGGCTCGACATTATCGCCGGCACAGGTTGGCGAGTTTATTGACAGAGACAACGTAACGGCCAGCTATGGTGTGCTCGCATCCCAAACTTATGTGGTTCCATAAGGGTCGCCTTGTGACCGT
>Ga0302325_10030387_pt1 | contig 11140 bp, 12 predicted proteins | sample Palsa_T0_2_FD_201948 | JGI IMG/M metagenome (GOLD analysis project Ga0302325, IMG submission 201948) | Peat permafrost microbial communities from Stordalen Mire near Abisko, Sweden - Palsa_T0_2 | ecosystem: Environmental > Terrestrial > Soil > Palsa > Peat permafrost | place: Sweden: Abisko...
AGTCGCTCTTTCGGAGGGCGGGATTGGGTGGATCCCCTTCTACCTCGATCGGGTCGACCGGCACTTCCAGAATCAGTCGTGGATCGACAATACCTTCGGCGAGGGCAATCTTCCTTCCGACGTGTTCCGTCAGCATTTTCTTGCCTGCTACATAACCGATCCGTCGGGTTTGAAGCTGCGAAACGAAATCGGTCTCGACGTTATCGCCTGGGAGTGCGATTATCCGCACACCGACACCACGTGGCCCCAGTCGCCCGAATACGCCTGGAAGGAGTTTCAGGCCGCCGGCTGCTCTGACGAGGAGATCAACAAGATCACGTGGCAGAACGCCAGCCGGTTCTTCGACTGGGACCCCCTCATTCACACGCCACGGGATCAGGCTAACGTGGGCGCACTCCGGCGTCGGGCCTCCGATGTCGACACGTCGGTAATGACCCGCCAAGAGTGGCGCCTGCGCAACGAGGCCGCCGGAATCGGAATGGTCTGAGCCACACGTCTGCCCCCGCGCCTAGGAACTGAGTACTCGTTCCAGCTCCGCCGCAATCGCGGCCATGCCGGTTTCGTTCGGATGAAATGAACCGCCGGTCTCCGCCATTACTCGATGGAAGGGCTGTACCCATGGCTCCGGTGATCCGAGCGCGTGACCAGTGCTCAGCGACGATGCGAGGATTAGCTCAGCCCCTGTTCGAGTCGCAGCATTTCGAAAGACCTGGCCGATCGCGCGCTGGATGATGAGGAGTTGACCGATTTCTTTATCCGAAAATGGAGTCGCGGAGCCCGAAGCGTCGTTGAGGACAGTCAAGTAGTCAACCAGCAGGACGCGTGCTGCGGGCGCCTTGCCGTGTACTTCCTGGACCACCCGGATGAGACCTGTACTCGCGTGCTCCACGGCTTGTTCCGTCGGGAAAGGAATTCCATTGGGAAACATGGGTTCCAGTAGCGAGACCATCGGCGACTCCGGTTCGCAACGCAGCCAGGCTGCATAGAGCATGGCTCCTGCGAACTGAAGATCGTTGCCACCGGCAGTTATCGTCACCACGTCGGCCTCGGCGGGAAGATCATTGACTTGGGGCGGATATACGACCCCCTCGACAGTCTGCTGAGGCGTATCGATGATGTTCGCGGTGGTTGCTCCCGAGACTGTGAGATCCACGAGCCGGGCGTCGAGCCTCTCAGCGAGTTGGTGGGCGTAGTTCCTTTCGGAACGCATCGCAGCCGACTCCGCGACAGGGTTGATTCCAGGTCCGGCTGCGAACGAACTTCCGAGGGCTGCGATCAGTTTATACGAGGACATGAAGTGATCATGCCACCGCTTGGTTTCGGCTGCGCGTGCTCCAGGGGCCGACTCGGCGCCCGCTTGTCTCATTCCCCACAATTTCGAAAACTTCGGGTCGCTATCACCGGCCTGGTGAGGCTGGCGTCTGGTACCTCTCCAGCCGAGAGCAAGGCGCTTGGGCCGAACTCTTTCGTCATTTCGTCGACGAGGGGATCGATCCTTTCGAGGTACGGCGCACGGTCGGACAAACGCGATGTAACGCTCTTGCGGTCTTGGATCTCACGAATCCGGCTGTGCTCGAACAGCTGGCCTTCATGAACACGACCTCATCGGGGACGACTACCAGGCCTGCCAAGAGATCGCCACGCTGGCCCGGGGCGCCGGCTTCGATGGAGCCCTCTCTCCGTCTGCGGCTACTACCTGGCCAGCGAACACTGGTGGTGTTCCAACACGCGATGGGCAAGCTACAGCCGCTCGGCCCCGCGAGGATCCGCCAAGCTCCACCGCGCTGGTCGACCTGCTTGGGATCATTCGACTGCACCCGGACGTCCGACGAGCGTTCGGCGCCTTCTCTGGGCAATCCGCAACGCCAGCCGGGAGGCGGTGGCACGGGCCCGACGCCGCTGACCGCTCATATATGTCGGCGTGTGAAGTGATGCCGATTCTCGTGCGAGGCGGCGACGCCGAACGGGGGGAGTTGGCCAGCATCGAACAAGTACGGGTGAAGTCCTGAAGGACGCCAGATCGTCAAGGGCCGCCGATCGACCTCATCCTGGCGGTTCGTAGTAGACCGGTCTACAACAAGGGAGAATTCAGTGGACTGGGTGGAAACTGGCCGGACGGAGCAGCAGGCCAGGGGACTGAGGGGAACCCCGTGGACGGAATCAATCACATTGCCAAGGTGAGGGTCGCGGGTTCGAATCCCGTCTTCCGCTCTCGTCCAAAAATTTGCGGCGTGACCAGGGTAGAAATCCGATTGTGTGACTAATTCTTGTGGACATTCGCCGGGAGGGCTTGACGGTGCGACGGTTGACCCTCACCCGGGTGCGTTGCAAGTGTCTGTCGAGTGACGGAGGGCGTTTGTAATGGGCGACTGGACTTGGTGTACGACGACCGTGGAGACCCCACCACGGACGCCAAGCAGCTTGACGCTGCCCCCTGCCATGACCGCTGGTGCGTCCGTCATTGGGAGGGTGGATGCCCGTGGCGCCGTGAGTTCTGCGGCCGACGACAAGATCACGCAGGCCTCGCTGGAGTGGCTGACTGTTCGATGTGCCAGTCGGCGATGGATCCGTATGGTCCATCAGCGAGAATGAGACCCACGCTGAGTCCTCCGCCGCGCGCAGAACATAGACATCTTGCTCCCCGCCTTGGTGAGACGGGACCTCTGTGGCCGCCGAGCATGAGGACCGAGGCTTGCCGGCTGCCGTCAGGGCCCGAAGCAGGCAGTTGCGATCAGAACCCTGACCTGCGAAGTCAAGCAGATCGGCATGGCTCGTTGTGGCGTTGCCGGCTCCGAGGCAGTCTCGCTCAGAACTTCGGAACGCCGGATTCTGTCACCACCCTGGCCGCTCTTAGATCCAATACTCCGCTCCCTGCCGGGTCGGAGGAGGCCACCATGGGGGTTGGGTCGATCCGAGGGGAGTGCAGGGCGATGTGCCGGACCAACTCTGTGAGTTGGGCACTCCCCTCGTCACGAGCGGGGACCGTGATCATCGACGCGCCTCAGGGGGCCTGGAGTGCGCGCAGTCCTCTGAACGACGCCCGGATCTCGGAGGCGAACAGCTCGGGTTCTTCCCAGGCGGCGAAATGGCCTCCCCTTTCCACCTCGTTGAAGTATGTGACGTTGGGATAGTTCCTCTCGACCCAGCTACGAGGAGCCTTAAATATTTCACCGGGGAACGTCGTGAAGCCGACCGGGAGCTTGACTTCTGGGGGAGCCTGGCCGCCGGCAAGGGCTGCGGCCCGTCCGCTTTCCCAGTACGACCGGGCCGCTGAGGCTCCGGTGCCCGTCAGCCAGTACAGCGTGATGTTGTCGAGGATGTGATCCCTGGTGAGATTGCCGGCTGGCTGACCGTCGACGAAAGCCCGAGAGACCTTGTAGTAGCTGTCCGTGTCGTGGTCGAGCATCCAGGCAGCCAGAGCAATAGGAGAGTCCAGCAAGGCGTAGCCGATGGTCTGCGGCCGTGTGGCTTGCTCCAAGAAGTAGCCGAAACCGTTCGAACTGAATGTTGCCACCTCGTCCGCCGCAACGCGTTCCTCGTCTGATTCCGCCGGCTGGGGGGCAAGCAGAGCTGGCACGAGGAGGTTCATGTGGATGCCGATCAGGCCTTCGGGCGCCTGGCGGCCCATGGCGTCGGTGACGGCGGCACCCTGATCGCCGCCTTGGGCGACATAGCGGGTATAGCCGAGGCGGTGCATGAGCTCGGCCCAGGCCTGCGCCATGCGGCCCGCGTCCCAGCCGATCTCAGTCGGCTCGGAGGAGAAGCCGTATCCGGGCATGGACGGCAGGACGAGATCGAAAGCGTCCTCGGGGAGCCCGCCGTATGCAGGTGGGTCGGTGAGCGGCCCGACGACTTCGAGCAACTCGATGACCGAGCCGGGCCAGCCGTGCGTCATGATGAGCGGCAGCGCATTTGCGTGAGGTGACTTCACGTGGATGAAGTGGATGTCCACCCCGTCAATCTCAGTCTTGAACTGCGGCAGCGCGTTCAGCCTCGCCTCACACCGGCGCCAGTCGTAGTCGCTGGACCAATAGCGCGCGAGTTCCTGGCTCGTGGCCAACTGCACACCCTGCGATCGATCGGTGGCCAACTCACTGGAAGGCCAACGCGCTGCAACAACTCGTCGGCGCAACTCGATGAGCGCCTCTTCTGAAATGTCCACAGAGAACGGACGGATGGTACTGACGGCATATTCTTCGACTGTGGTCATGGTTGACTACTCTCTCTCTGGGACCGGACATGTTCGCGGCCCGCTTCACTTCGTCATGATGGGCGGCCAGAGAGCACATCGCGCCCGTGTGGCGCACTGGTCCACCCCCGGGAGTCCGATGCGAGGGTCCACACATCGCGCTGTAGATACGCCAAGTGCAATTATTATTGACCGGACCCGACGCGTAGCCCCTTTGCCCTCGCATTGTGTTCAATGGCGACATTGTGGGGACGAGTTTCATTGTTTCCCTTGTCTCGAAGCCTTGCGTGTCCGCGACAATGTTGGGGCGGAACTCCATTGTTACCTCAGAGCGCGGCGCCTAGAGCTGTCTCAATCGAGTCCGATCTGTTGACCCTTTGACTTCGACAAGACGATTCCCTCACTGGGGCCGAGGGTGCTGAATGGTGGCTCTCGGTCGATTCCCAGCAATGGCTCGGAATCCACTTCAAGGTCAATGCCGATGGTCAGACCAGTGATTGCACGGATGCCTTTGGGCCAGGGACGAGCTTGGGGTCGACCCATGATCTCATTGAGTCCCGACGTGATAGCCGGGAGCAACAGCTCGACGCTCGATGAGGGTGCTCAGTGATGCCAGTCGTGACCAGAGTCAATGTCGCTAAGGGGTCAGAGGCTTATCGCCGGTAAGTCTGGTTGGTCGGCGCGTCGAACGTACGGACCGGGTCATCGCAATGACATTGAATCCTGCTGGGGGACCAGTGCTTCAGACGGACGCGACAGGGTCGCTCACGTGCGATGTTGGGTGGCGTTGCATCGTGAATATCTGCTCACCCACAGTCCAAAACGGAGGACCGACGATGACCGCATACTTGGTGAACCACCTACGCATCCCAAACGGGGTGCCCAACTCGGATGCCCTGACATATCTTGAGAGCGTCGAGGCCACCTTCAAACCGTACGGCGGCAAGTGGCTCGCTCTCGACGCTCAAGTGGAGGTGCAGGAAGGTGAATGGCCAGGCTCCGTAGTGCTTATGGAGTTCCCTGACATGAACGTAGCAAAGCAATGGTACGGGTCACCTCAGTATCAGGAGATCATTCATTTGAGAACTGACAATGCAATCAGTGATCTCATTTTGGTCGAACCCGTTGCCCCAGATTTCACATCCGCCGAATGGGCCCGGCAGATCCGCACTGTCATCGCAACCTCAAACTCGGGAAGCTGAAGTGTGAAATGACGCTACTGCTTGATGTGCCAATCGCAGACGCTGACCCCGATGGAGGGCCGATTGATGGGTAATCGCTCGAGTACGGGTTCTGTTTGACGGTAGAAGATGGCTTTGAACTTTGCTGAGGTGACGTAGGCGTTGTCCTCGGTGATCTCGCCGTCTAGCCGGCGGTGGTTGAACCAGTCGATGTAGCCGAGCGTGGCGAACTCCACGTCGTCGAGACCCTTCCAGGGACCCTCGGGGTAGATGAGTTTCCACTTGTAGAGACCGTTGAAGCTCTCGGCCATAGCAGCATCGTCGTAAATGTCCCCGCGGGAGCCGACCGAGGCGACGATGTCGTTTTCGTCCAGCCGCTCGGAATAGCGAATTGATAGATATTGCACGCCCCTGTCGGAATGATGGACCAAGCCATCGAGCACTTGAGACATCCCGGTCAACCACTCGCCTCTCTTTGCGCCGGTCATTCAGCCCACGCTGGACGTGGGCACAAGGGCCCTCGTGGCCGGGGCCCTTGCTTGGCTCGCCTCATAGGTGTGTCCGGATCCGTCGCATCCAAATGGTGCTCTTAGGACGCGTGAGGCGAATGATTGGCCCCGTTTGATTGCCATAGGTCAGTCGCTGCGCGTCGAACGGACTCGTGCGATATTGGACCAGCTAGAGCCCGGGGTGCCGTTCCCCGAGTGTTCCTGCCGGGAGGGGTGGTGGCAATAGGTCGCAGCGTTGTCTCCCATTTTATCGGCTGAGTGCTCGAACAAACGAAGAAATGCGAGCATTTGAGGCCACGAGATGCCCCCGTCAGACCGGCGAGTTCGACAGTGTCACGGTGATCCGTATTGATCGGACGGAGCGAGGAGATCGAAGAGATGAAGGCCCTCCTGCGACAGACCGCGGAGGTCTAGGGGGTGCTGTTGTCCTCCGCGGAGAGGCTGGAATTGGTAAGACAAGCGCTCCCCAATGCTTTGATCGATGCAGCCGGTGACCTGTCGGTCGTCCGGCTGGAGGGCGTGGAATCCGAGATGCAGTTGGGCTAGGCCGCCCTGCGCCGACTTGTGCGGCAGAATCTGTACCGATTGGAGCGCCTACCTGAACCGCAACGCGATGCCCTGCAATCGGCTTTCGGGCTCACGTCGTTGGGTGACGGATGGTTCAGCCGCGCCGCGCTGTACGAGGAAGGACTCCACTACCTCGGCCAGAGTCATTGCGCACTGAGGTGGCGCGAACGTACCTTGTTTATGGGGAATGGCTCCGCCAGCAGAAGCGTCGCGTCGAGGCGCGCGGGTCCGAGCCAGGCGTCCGAAACAGCCCACGACCTGACTTCTCGGGAGATGCAGGTCGCCCGCTTGGCTGCGCAACGTGCCTCCAGCCGTGAGATCGCCGACCAACTCTCCATCAGCGCCAACACGGTGGACTATCACCTTCGAAAGGTGTTCCAGAAGCTCGGCGTGGCGTCTCGGCGCGATCTCGCCGGGGGTGCTTCTGGAGGAAGGGAGTAGGTTGGCGTAGCCGTCCGAAAGTGCTGGTCACGGCCGACCGATGGTACCGTCCTAACCTTGGGGGCAGACTTCCGAAACGAACCGGTTGCGCAACTGAGGCGATGTGGTCACTCCAAAAAATGAGACAGTGCGGGAGCTCGAAGGTGATGTGCTGATCGGGCGGAGCGCCGAAATGGGGGAGCTAGTGGCCCTCCTCGGGCAGGTCCGCCGGGGCATGAGTGGGACGATGGTCCTCCGCGGTGAGGCCGGAATCGGCAAGACGGCGCTGCTCAACGCAGCGATCGATGTAGCCGGCGACCTGCGTTCCATACGGCTTGAGGGCATCGAATCCGAGATGCAGTTGGGGTACGCCGCGCTGCACAGACTCTTGTTTCCTTATCTCTCCCGGATAGACCACCTTCCTGAGCCACAGCGCGACGCCCTGAATGCAGCCTTCGGATTGACTTCCGTGGCCCCGGCGGATCGGTTCCTTGTCGGTCTGGCCGCGCTGAGTCTGCTGGGCGAGGTGGCCAAAGAGGATCCCCTCCTCATCGTTATCGATGATGCCCAATGGCTCGATGACGAATCGGTGGGAGCTCTCGTCTTTGTGGCCCGTCGCTTGCACGCCGATAGGATGGCGTTCGTATTTGCCGCCCGAGAATCGCTCGAGATCGGCGCTGTGTTCCAGGGCATCCCCGAACTCAGGATCAATGGACTGGGAGAAGAGTCCGCCCGACTCCTCCTCGCCTCCTCGGTGCCGGACCCTGTGAGTCATCAGGTAGCGGGTCGGATCATCGCTGTCACCCGGGGTAATCCGCTGGCCCTTTTGGAGCTGAGCGGCGAACTGTCCTCAGAACACCTAATGGACCGATCTCCCCTGCCCGATCCCCTGCCCATCGGCGAACTTATCGAGGCACGGTTCTTGCGCCAGGTCGGATTGTTCCCAAACGACACACAGATATTCCTGCTCCTCGCCGCCGCGGATCCTGAGGGAGACCCCACCACGCTGTGGCGGGCGGCAAAGGTGTTGGGCCTCCCGAGCGCGTCGGTTGCACCGGCCGTAGACAGCGGTCTCCTGATGCTCGAGCCTCGGGTCGAGTTCCGCCACCCCTTGGTTCGCTCTGCCGTCTACGGAGGCGCCACTTCAACGGATAAGCGCCGCGTTCACCAGGCTTTGGCCGAAGTGACGGATAGCGAGCGGGATCAGGACCGCCGGGCACTGCACCTGGCTTCTGCGGTCCTTGGGCCCGACGAGGATATTGCCGCCGCCCTCGAGCGATCCGCCACTCTGGCCCGTGCTCGAGGCGGCTATATCGCAGAGTCCTCATTCCTCGCACGAGCAGCAGACCTCACACCGGACTCTCATCACCAGGCAGGCCGACACCTCATGGCTGCTCAAGCGGCTTTCTTAGCCGGGAACGCAAGCTTCGCTGATTCCTTGTTGCGAAAGGCTCGTCCTCGTCTGGTCGACCCAACCGAGAAAGCACGAGCACTACGTCTTGACGGATTTCTCCGGTCTCCGCTGGGCGAACCCCACCTCGCCCCGGCGCTTTCGCTGGAGGCGGCGAGAGCATTCGCACCGGTGGACCGGGTCCTGAGCCATCACTCGCTCATCGAGGCATTCATGGCTTATGGTGTGGCACTCGAGTTCGCCGAGGGAATAAACGCTCTCGAGCTGGCCGAGATCGCCTTGAGTTCCCTTGGAGTGCAATCGACACCCTCTACCGCGGCCGACGTGCTCCTTAAAGGAGTCGCGTTGCGCTATGCGGGGACGTACCCCGAGGCGGTACCGGCCATGCGTGACGCGGCTGGTGCACACGCCATCATGTCTTCTGAAGAGATCCTCCAATGGGCTGCTATTGGATCCGTGATGGCAGCCGAATTGTGGGACGAGGAGGGACGGTGGGCTTCTCTGCAACGGCTGGAGACTGCGGCGCGCGGACAAGGGGCACTTTCGGCCCTTCAGATTGCCTTGATTGGCTTGGCAGTACTCGAGACGAAATCAGGTAACTTCGACGCGGCACGAGATCGATACTCCGAGCTCCATGACGTCACGTTAGCGACCGGTGGTCCCGTCGGATTTATGGACCTTTTCGATGTGGAGCTCATTTGCTGGCAAGGAGACGACCAGACGAGAAGCAAATCGGCTAAGCTGATTGGGATCGCAAACGCACATCGCGTTGCCACGCGCATCCACGTCGCGAACTTGTCACTTTCGATTCTCGACCTCGCTGAAGGACGCTACGAGGCTGCTCTAGATGCAGTGAGTTCGATAGCCGAGAATGATCCTTTGGGATATGGGTGTGAGGCTCTGCCCATTGTCGTGGAGGCGGCGATGCGCTGTGATAATCGCGAAGCTGCTGTCGATGCGTTGGCGATTCTTTCCGAACGAGCCCTCGCCTCGGGAACGCCTTGCGCGCTCGGGTTGTTGGCGCGTTGCCGTGCGCTGACGGCCGACTCCTCGGATGCAGGCGCCCTGTACGAGGAGGCGTTGAATCACTTCGGGAGAACCTCGTGGCGCACCGAGATGGCGCGGACACGTCTGCTCTACGGCGAGTGGCTCCGTCGTCAGAAGCGGCGGACAGAGGCTCGGGAGCAGCTCCGGCGGGCGTTTGAAATGTTCGACACCATGGGGGCAAAAGCATTCGCCGAGCGGGCCCGGGTCGAGCTGATGGCGACCGGTGAACGGGCCCGAAGCCGACGAGTGGAAACCGCACATGATCTGACCTCCAGAGAACTCCAAGTCGCCCGTCTGGCCGCTCAGCGCGCCACCAGCCGAGAGATCGCTGGGCAACTCTTTATCAGCGCTAACACCGTGGATTATCACCTTCGGAAGGTGTTCCAGAAGCTCGGAGTGAAGTCACGGCGCGATCTCGCTTCGATCCTTTTTGACAGCGGGAGCTAGTTTCCGTAACCCAATAGCGTCGACGTGGGGATCCCAATGACCCGAATGTAGCGTGCCTTTTTTAGCCCACCATCAATGAAATAGTTCACCCCCGTGATGCTTGAGGCGCGTGGTGAGGACAGGAGTACGACGAGGTTCGCTACCTCCTCTGGCGTGGTAAATCTCCCGGTCGCGATCCTTGATGGTTCGCAAGACAATGCCGCAGCTCAAGTCGAGCAGCTACGACCAGGTGACCTTTCTGGGTACTCAGGTACACGATCCTTTGGATGGCCGCGCGATTCGCTGAGAAGGTCTATGCCAACTGGCCGACCTCGTCGGGCAGCAGCCCGGCGAGGTCGCGCCTCGAGGAGATTCCCAGTTTCTGGAATACGTTGCGAAGGTGATAATCCACCGTATTGGCACTGATGAAGAGTTGACCGGCAATCTCCCGGCTCGTCTTTTGTTGAGCCGCCAACCGCGCGATCTGAAGCTCTCGGAATGTCAGGTCATGGGCCGTTTCTGCTCTTCGGGTGCGGGCGCGCTCACCTGTTGCCAGTAATTCGACCCGGGCCCGTTCGGCGAACGACCTGGCCCCGATGGTGTCGAACATCTCATATGCCCACCGAAGTTGCTCGCGGGCCTCACCGCGTCGCTTCTGACGCCGGAGCCACTCCCCGTAGAGAAGATGGGTCCACGCCACCTCGGTGCGCCACGAGGTCTTCCCGAGATGATGTAGTGCTTCTTCGTAAAGCGACGCGGCACTCGAACCGTCGGCCACCAACGCCCGGCAGCGCGCTAGGATGCCTGTCCCCTTGCCAGCTGAGTAGCGCCCGGCATATCGGTGACGTCCATGCTGTTCCGGACTTCTTCATTGTCACGCAACCCATCGTCGGGCTGCCAATGAGAGGCCGCTAATCGTGGTTCGCAGGGCGGAGCTGGAGGGGGAGTCGATGTTGCGTTACGCGTCCGTTGCGCAGCCGACGCGGCGTGCTTGCGCGTTAGCCCGGACCCGCCGGACCGACTCCGGCCGGTGTCGCACGGTGTTGACGCACGTGGCTCCGACATCGAAGTCAGCCTGCAGCGTTCATGGGGCCCATTTAGAGGAAGATATGCCGCACCCCGAATGACGGGAGGGTGCACGCCGGGCCCACCCAGCTCGACGGTCCGCATCATGCCTTCTCGGTCTAATCAGCCCCGATCAGCTCTGCGAGGCGGGCAATGGTGGCGTAAAAGCCCGCCATGGTGGTGTCGATGATCTCCGCGACCGGGCGCACAGCGTCGATGAGCCCGGCCACCTGGCCCCCAAATGCGAACGCGGATTCGAGGTTGCCGTTGAAATAGAGGTCGAGCAACCCGTCGATCCCAACGGTCTGGCCCATGCGCACCACCG
>Ga0302325_10030393_pt1 | contig 11139 bp, 9 predicted proteins | sample Palsa_T0_2_FD_201948 | JGI IMG/M metagenome (GOLD analysis project Ga0302325, IMG submission 201948) | Peat permafrost microbial communities from Stordalen Mire near Abisko, Sweden - Palsa_T0_2 | ecosystem: Environmental > Terrestrial > Soil > Palsa > Peat permafrost | place: Sweden: Abisko...
CCAGCCTCAGGAGGAACATACACTATCCAATCTGGAGATACCTTCACCACCATCGCGGCATACTTCAACATCTCCCCCGCTGCCCTAGAAGCAGCAAACCCCGCCGTCAATCCCAGCACCCTACAAATTGGTCAAATCATCAATCTCCCCAGTGGTGTCATTTCAACTGGAGGATCAACCACAACATCAGGAGCATCAACGAGCACAGGAGGCTTCGTAAACTACACCGGTCCTGCATCCGCCTTCCCCTCTCCCAGCCAATGGACCTCCTACTCCACTCTCTGGCAACAAAACTCAACCCTAATGTCCTACAACGACACCCCCAGTGAAATCTCCCTCATCGGCTCATCCATCACGACCGTGGCCCAAGAATCCGGCATCGATCCCAGAGTAATCCTCTGCATCATCATGCAAGAATCAGGTGGCAACGTCCGGGTGGGCAATACAAACAATGGCGTCAATAACACAGGAATCATGCAAGCGTTCAACGGAGTTTCATTCGATGCGAACAATCCTGCAGGCAGTATTCTCCAGATGGTGAGGGATGGGACTGAGGGGACGGCGAGCGGACCGGGGTTGAAGCAGGCGTTCGTGACGTATGGGAATTATTATGTGGCGTTGAGAGTGTATAATTCTGGGTCTGTGGATTTGGCACAGTTGAATGATCCGTTGGGAGCTACGGCTAACTATGTGGTTGATGTTGCGAATCGGTTGATGGGACATACTTGGCCGAATATGTAGAGCTTGACACCACTTGTGTTTCTTGCTTAACATGAATTAGGTTGTGTTCATGTGATGAGAGGTTGATGAGTTTATTAGATAAAAAGCAAAATATAGGTGGAGACATCGCAAAAGGGGACTATTATCGGATTAGGAGGGTCAACAATGTTTTGAAACCGATGATTAATACACTTAGCACGCTTTTTCTGGCTTCTAACAGCTATACAATGCAACTCCTCTCTGCGCCTACACGCGCTGAGGTCAATCAAGCGCATCGGCCAGGCCGCGTAGTACCTTTTGTAAAGCGTTGTCATCTATGAAGATACTACTTAAATATTTCCATGGTCGTTACTCTATTCAACGAAATGCCCTAACCTTAGCACCCATTCTAACTCCTATCCTAAGGTTTCTTGGCTCGATGGGAAGAGAGTCGAAACAGAGCTCCAAATATGGACTAAGGCGGGCATAATGCTGAACAATAAATTAGAAGATAAACTCCGATCATGCGATGAATGATTATGTTACCTTAATTTCCATTTCGGATTATTGCGACTGACTCTAAAATCCGAGGCCGCTTCAAATTTAATCTTACTAAGTTCTGCCTTTAAACTGACCTTTTGTGATTTTTATACTTGTATATAATCGCTGCACCTAGAGGATGTAATATTTCAGGTAATTATATTTACCTAATAGTACCGGACTTCGTGGCTTCTAAAACTCTTTATCGTACGTTTCGTAATAATTCGAATGGCTAAAAGTGGGTGACATCGGTAGAAGTATAATTGTCTCGCCCAAATTTAACATGGTCCGAATGTGAAACTAGTGGAATTTGAATGAAGATAAAAATAATCGAGCGTTTATTAAAAAAAATGTGTTAGGCGTTTGGCGCTGGCGGATTGTTTCTACCGTTCTACTGTGTCTTAGACATGCTACGATCTAGAAACAAAGAGGAAACGTGTCGACCACTACTACTAGACTTTCACCCGTCAAGTTCTTATACTAAAACAACAGAGTCTTCAACTACCTTTGTTGTTCACTTTCACTCCGTTCCTTGTTCTGAGTATAGAGTTCCCTCGTCATAATGGTTGCGAGACTCATTGTTTGCCTCTAGAAAGTATAATAGACTGGATTTATTTGCAACTTCCTCTACCACTAAAACGTTTTACTTTTTTAGAATACCAGATCACTCGAATATTTATATTTCATCCCATAGCCCTACTGACAAGGCCTTATGGCACCCCAGTCCCTTTACAATCTGGAGCCACTCACATGCTGGCATTGTGAGAAGCCCCATTCGGAATCCGAAGCTTTCTGTGTGATTTGCAACGGCTGGACTCTGCCGACTCGAACCAGAGGATCATTCAAAGCTAGAGTGATTATCGAGTGGAAACGTTTGTGATTTTAGCAAGCGATTCCGAAGAAGCAAAAGGCAACCTGATGAGAAATGCTTTGGTGGCTATTGAGAACAACAAATATGTTGCAGTTCTTGGGATTAAAATCAAGATAGATTGCTGGGGCCAGGAGATAAAGGAAAAGGCGGTCTTCTTACACAGGGCTGGGGGAGACAAGAGGCAGTCAGTTTCAAAAACGAAATTTCATGCTAGCTCCAGGTGGTGGAGCGATATCGACTCCGACCAGGATTGGGTTTGGAAGGCCTTCAAACAGATAGTAGGAAAGGAGATCAAGGTTGTCATATATTCAAGTAAGGATTCTAACAATCTTGTTTCTCGCCGCAAGCAATAACTTAACAAACAGTGCCAGAATCCTTTCCACAGCCTGGCCACCTCTAAACACCAAAGGAAAAAAAGAAAAAAAAGGGCCAGGAAAGATCTCCGTTTGTGTTTCGTTCGAAATAATTGCAGCTAGCGAACAGTTTAGGGTGGGGAATATAGATTGAGACCTGCGTGCTTCGACTTGTGATTGTTGATTTCATTAAACCACCGCAAGAAGCCCCTTTTTTTTTCGGAAATTTTTTCCAGCCGTCTTCTTCATCGTCTTCAGAATCTGTAGAATCAACATCGAATATATCCAGATGCTCTTCTTCCAACCCAAGATCACTGTCCCGATATTCTTGGGCGTATGGTTTGCAGGCACAAAACGGCGGTCGATACCAACGGTTCGCCTGGTCCGGCTCAGTGTTGGTCACAATATGGCAATATATCATATTATTGCGATATATTGATAAAATATGAAGCTTCTCATATCGTGAGTAATATGATATGAGCCTTCCTCGTATTAGCTAATATGGTGATATATTGGCTATATTTCGATATTAAGTAAGGAAAGTCCTCAATTTACTTTAGTGAGATCGGAACGAGGCGAGCCTCTACTTTTATACTTAATAACTTTGCACTATAATAACATGTAATAATAAAAAGTAAATATTTTAAATCGCAAAACTCTAGCGATTAAAACGGTCCTAAATTTATAATTATATAACCTCTTTTAATAGTTTTATTAATTATTTAAAAAGCTTTGTTCCTCGCTATAGTCTTATGCCGACATTTAAGCGAGAATGCTAGATTTTACAACACTATAATCGATTCCGACTTATATAAGCACACTAATAACTCTTATACCTTCTACTATGCTACTAAGCTACTAGCAACGCCTTAAGTTCTTAAAAACAGTCGTCGAACGCACTCTTTGCACGACTTTAACTCGGGGATGCTATAGCAAAAGCTTTACACCGCAAACTTCCACCCTAGCAAAGTCTATAGCTACATCCTTAGCATCGTTAATACCCTTTACTCCTTTAGCTACGCTTACTCCTAAATAGTAGCTGCGAACATCTTTAGTGTTTTGCTATATGCTAGACAAAGACATGCAAATAAGATATTATAACAGGGTAATAGGGCAAGAGGAATAGCGATGTCGGTATTATAGTATAATATACCTTACCTTTAGTAGTTCTAGTAGCCTTAGCCGCTATTTGCAAGAGGCTTATAAGCTTTTATAGGAGTCTAAACGTGATACTAAAGCTAAGAACGTGTAAATATCTTTAGAGTAAAGCTTTATATAAGCTATAGCGAATCTTTAAAAATGCCGGAGATTAAATACGGAAACAGTTAACTAAGACCGACTTGAATCTTTATAAGTACGCCTTATCGTTTTATGTAACTTTTCCTTTCGACTAGTCGAAAATAACGAATTTTGAGCATTTATAAAGTATTTAAACGAAGACGCTAAGAAGCTTTTAGCTAAGGATTATTCTTAAGTTTAGCGATAAGTGATTCGATAATATAAGGGCTTAAAAGAGTCTACTATTAAAACCACGCTTAAAAAGGCTTAAACGAAGATATATATTAGCTACAATTTGTGGACGTCTCCGAATTCGATTGCAATCTTTAAAGTTATAGCCTAATTTATTAATAAGTAAAGCAAACTGCAAAGTCTTATTCTAGTTATAAGAGAAGTCGAAAAAGAGTATACTAGCGAGAATATGTTAAAATACCTCTTTAACGTTATTAAGGAGTATAAAATTGAGAAGAATTTAGGGTATATTATTATAGATAACGCCCTTGACAATAATACTATAATAATAGCCCTTTTATAAGCTCTCTGCCGCAAATATTAACTAAACTATAACCTTATCTACTACTATATTTGCTATTAAGGCTATATTATTAACTTAGCTATTAAATTGTTCTTATTTGTCATAGATAAGGAGAATATCGAGGAAGATAAGGGAACTAACGTCTTTAATATAACAATTAAGGATATTAAAAAATAGTAGAAGAAAGGTCCTCTTAAAAAGATGTATAACTTTGTCATATAGCTAGCTTAAAGTACTTAACGTCTACACTCCTTCCTCGAGCTATTGAACTATTATATCTTTAAAGATAATTCGACACGTTAGAATTTATAGTTTAAGATGCTATAAGCGGCTTAAGCTTTGTAGGACATAATTAAGGAGTTTTTTGAGCTATATGCTACTATAAATCTAAAAGATGATTAATTAACTAATTCGGAGTAAGCTATAATTAAGACTATTAAAGACTTCTTTAAAAAGCTTTTAATGTCGATAATAGCATGCGAATCGAAGACCTTTACCCTCGACTTTACCCTCTTAACAACTAATTATATCCTCCTCTAATTCGAGAAATACAAGCGTCTTTATATTAACGATGCTATCTTTGTACCGATATTTAATTCGGGTTAGAATTAGATAGACAAATATTATAATTTAACAGATAAGACTCTTGTTTACTTTATAGCCCTTGTTTTACATTTATCTTATAAGTAGAAATACGTTAAAAAGAACTAAAGGGCAAACTAGATATAGCCTAAGAAGGAGAAGGTAAAGGACTTCTAAGAAAAAGCATATAAACTAGCTTTATTTACGTTATTTGCACCTCCGGCTTCTTTAAAGGCTACTAGCAGTAAACGAGCCAAAAACGACTTCTTCGAGTGGCTTAAAGATGACGACGACGGGGACTCGATCGAGGACGAATACGCTCGATATTGTGCTCTTTTACAAATCCTAAGGATTAAATCGGGGTACGAATAGTGGCTTGAACCAAGCTAGTAAAAGAGGTTCCCGAACTTAAGTCGAATAGCCTTAAATATATTATTAATACTTGCAATGTCGGCCGATCTTAAACGCCTCTTTTCAAGTGCAAAGATTACTATTTCTAACTGCCGATATCGACTTGGGATGCTTACAATTTAAGCTTTAAAGTGCTTAAAGTCTTAGTTAAGTATAATTGAAGCTAATGTTAATAATCCTAAAGAGGATAAAGAGCTTACAAATACAAGAGATACGGTATACGAAGTAATAGAAATTGATGCTAGTGATAGAGGCTAAAAATAGTGGCAATTTCGTCATATTAGCAATATATTAGGTATATAATATAATACGAGCCTCCTCATATTACGGCAATACAATACGAGAAGCCTCATATTGCGATCATATTTCAAGACCCCTATATTAGGTAATTTCATATTGTTCATATTGTGACCAACACTGGGTCCGGCTTATGCATGCTGGAAGTATGATTTCCTCCATTATCCCATGAGTCTTTAACCGGGGATACGGCCTCCCAAATCTTATCCCAGGTTTCAGTGCTGTATCCTGGATGATAAATATCCGATTCACAGCCTAGTATCTCGACTACATCGGGGAGAAGGGTGCGGATGGTTTCTGCCCACCATGGAAAGAAGCCCCCCAGTTCCCAGTCAATGATTGCCGAGACCTTGAACTTTTTTTCTTCATTTTCGTCTGAAATGAAGATGTTATCAGGATGCAGGTCACCATGGGTCAAAACGTATGGTCCACCCCTTGGGAAATTCGCCTTGAGCTTGGCTATCTTTTCGTCCACCTCTTTAATCCACGAAGCTAGCATAGATTGATCAGCATCCCAACCCTTGTTCCGGAACCAAAGCTGCCACAGAAATCCTTTGCGCATCGCTGGAGTTAGGTTTTCCAGCCACTCTTCCTCGTCGCGTCCCGTCTTAATACACCCACGTCCAGTGCAAGTTCCAATGAAGGGATCGAGAAGCTCTGAGCCATCTACTTTCTGCATGTGCGGTCTAGTAATCTGTCGCCACTCCTTAATACAATCCTTCAAGTCCTGTAATACGTCGTTCTTCTGCTCCCGCGTGAGAGTATCCCAGATTGCGCGTATAGTGCTTCCTTTTGCCCGGGACATGATAGTGAAGTGAAATTTATCATCTGGCCCACCAAATCTATGCATTTCTACAAGAGGCATATTGGGTTTCTCTTTCCGGAGAAACTGCTGCGTTATGTAGTCCGTCTTCCATGCACTGGTCGCGTTGTTAGGCTCATCCTTAAGCATCCACGGGCCGTTTGAGCCAAGTTCCCAGATGGCTGAATTCTTGCGAAGGTACAAGACGTTCAAACGTGAAGTGTATCCTCCAGCATCGACCTCATGACTAGTGGTCCAGCCGCAATTATGACATAGCTGCTTGGGGTTCTTCCTCGCGTCAGAGATCTCTGTCGAATCACGCGGAATTGCACCTGGGTACGGTTTACGTTTGCCAACCCGCATCCAATGCACCTCGTGAACGAGATCGGCACTCTCTACTCCAGGATGGTCTATAGGATAATATCAGCGCTGAAGCACTCTAGGGTCGACATTCACTTACAAGTATTGTCAAATTCTCTTCTATCTCGAAAGACTTTTCTAGGGAATTTGGTCCTCTCTACGTCGACTTCGGGCTTGACGTCGGAGCCGGAGCCGACGTGGCTGCAATTGCTACAAAAATGCTCTGACATATTGAGGTAACTATGGAGTAGAGAACATTCGAGTAGAGGACGCAGCTTGGTCTATTTAAAGGACATCAAAGAGACAAAGACAGAAGATGCCGAGAATATGTAAGATCTTACTATAGAGGAATGCGGTAGGGAATAAAGATAGAGAATACCGAGAATATGCACTATAGACGAATGCGGCAGGGAACAAAGATAGGGGGTGCCGAGAATATGTATATACGAATATAGCACAGAACAAAGATAAAGGATACCGAGAATATATGCTATAGACGAATGCGGCAGGGAATAAAGGGAACTCTGGAAACGGTCTTTATAACAAATCCTAGAACGTAAGCTAACGCTATTATCCTTTAAAAAATAGTTTTCAAATCGCATCCTATAAAAAACTCTCTTTCTTTAATTAGAGTAAAAGTTTGCCATTCTCTCATCAATAGCAGTACTGCGCCCGAATGGGAGGAGGAAGTTCTAGCTAGCCATACATCTTGTGTAATTGTTCTGATTGTTGTTTGCAGTCGCAGCGTCCCCTAACAAAAGGCCACGCCGGCCATACCGAGTCTAAGCTTGTCACAGGCTATTTTCGTCCTTATCTCTAGGCCTGCCTGTGGATCACATTTTAACACTCCTTTGATCCCACGAACGCTCCTAGCCTGCCTTCCTGGGCCGTTGATGGACCGATCCTGATGGTTCTTTGTTGCTGCAAGCGGAAGGATCGGTGTCAAACTGATTCTGTTTCCGAGTGGCTACGCCACAGACTACAGTTGATCTCCTAGAAAGCCCTAACGTGCCTGGCTACCTACTGAGCCGTCAAGGGTCACTGGCGTATGGACTAGCGAACAGACTCTATCCTAAGATTTCAGATGATTTGTCCCGGACGCCTTGTGTCGCAAAAGTGGAACCACTTGTCAGAAATAATGGTATGGCACGTGAGCCGCTAGGGCCCGCTAGGTGATCCTGTATATATATGGTATTTGCACCCTACTTAACTTTATCATATATATATACGCATTGTACACTATACAAACATCACTGCAATCCCTCTACAATTGCATTCATTTATACGATTATTCCGCTGCCGATTAAGCTCATAACTTGACATGTCCCGGACGCCTTGTGTCGCAAAAGTGGAACCACTATTGCACAATGCTAATAGTGTAATATATACCGCCCCTCGCTGTGCTCATTCTACGACACCTTGTCAACATGAATTAATGTTAGCTCGTACACCGTACAGCTCTGCTTTATACTTTGCGTCTTTTGAGCAAACAACAAAACAAATGAGCTTAGGAAATTGCCCGTTGCCATGGTCATGTGTTCTACCGTAATTGGTAAGCATAAAGTAGCTTGACAGTGAATGTTTGGCCTCATCCTGACTGTCAACTTTCATCGTCTGCAATGCTGCAAAACCTCCAGGCAAGCTCGAGATTTTCAGGGTGTGCTTTGCTGGCAAAACTGAGCCTATAAGCTACCATAAATTTGCCTTCCAAGAAAGTACAAAATATTACACACTATTTTTGATGACAATCTTCTAATCTAGGTCGTATAACGGATCTGCAAAGTTAGTGGGTCCTGGAGGAGGTGGGCTTGGGAAGTTGGTTTTTCTCGCCAGTCCAATACTGTTCTACTTGCCCATGTAAACGTGTTCGAAATTTGTGGTAGGAAAGGCTGCAAACTTCCAAATAATCTAGGAAGGAAATTCTTGAACTCTTTCCTTAGGAAAAGTAATGTTAGGGAGGCACAACTCAATTGAGGCTTCATCAGTGCCTCCGGTGAAGCCGAACTTCAATCTCGTTTTCTCCACACCCCTATGCTCGATTTTTGTTCCATTGTTATTCTCGACGCAAAGACGAAATATCCTGTCTTAACGGATCCAGCTGTGATCGATGTGTAGATTGGCTCAGGCTGTGCTAGCGAGTCTGCCTCCAGTCCCTTGGCATTCAGAACCGCTCCTCGAGCTGAGCAGCGAGATTCATGGTTCAAGAGTGGAGAATGGCGAACAGGCCTTGTAGCATGTGGCCGAATACTGTGGCTTTGGTTCAGTTCGATGTCGTGAGCCTCGCGTGGGAACCTCAGCTCGGGGTCTTGACTCGAATGGCTTCAAGTCGAGGCTCCGACCTCACCTTCTATCAAGAAGAAACCGAGCTCAAGTTATCGACCGGTGCCGTGGTTGACAGATAGCACTGCCGGCAGAGCGGTGGTGAATACGCATTTTGGAAGAGGCGTCCGTGAGTGGTGTAGATTTGGAAGGTTTGTGGGGAAAGCAGAAAGACAAGGAGGTCGACTTGCAGATAGAAAATGGTCTCGGTGCAGAAGTGGGCTCCTGATGGTAGTGAATAAAGCTTTTGTTCCGTTGTAAAAATGAACGGCAACTTCTATTAATCGGCCCTCTCTCATAACGGCCCTCTCTCATAACGGCCCTCCTCAAGCAACGCCAGAGATAGCAAACCATTCACCTTCAAATTGAAAGCTCGGCTGCATTTCGTCAGGTCAGCTTCTTCCCCAACCAACCTTAAATTCTCAAACTCCCTTCCATAACCACAACCGCCCCCCCGCTCAACCTTACGCCCTTAACCTTCTCCCCCGTCCCATCTAAGGCAACATCTACACCAATCACACTCCTCCTTCCCATCTCCACACCCTGTGTAACTTCAAACCTCGTACTCCTCCCCTCCCTCAGCGCCAACCACGACGCCAACGCACTCGCCGCACTCCCGGTAGCAGGGTCCTCCATCCCCAGCTCCAACATCCTCGCCCTAACTCTTACCACCTCCCTTCCTCCTCTCCCATTAACCGCATTCACGCCCTCCCCCCCTTTCAAAACAACAAAATAATACTTCGCGACAAAGCTCTCCCCCCAGCCATCCTCCCTATCCAACACCCCATGGAAATCAACCTGGAGCCCCTCCAACTTAACTCTTCCAAGCATCCCCAAACTCTCCAGCTCGACAAGAAGGAACGTCATGCCTTTCACAATCGAGACAATCGGTGCTTTGAGCTCTGCTTTTCTCAACTCTTTCTCTTTCGACAATCCAGCGATGGGACGCTCGAGATCTCCTAAAGTGTGTTTGTGAATATGCACATTATGCGGGATCTCCGCCTTCACCCCCCTCCCATCCTCGTTCAAAGAGATCCCAATCCGTCCAGCCTTCGTAAATAACACGCCCCTTTCCCATCTCTTCTCCCCGGAAAGACCCAACACATAATTCGCCGCTCCAATCGTCGGGTGCCCGGCAAACGGTAACTCCGCGTCCGTGGTGAAGATATCAACTTTCCATTCCGGGATTGAGGGGTTGGCTTGTTGGTGGAGGAAGATGGTTTCAGAGAGGTTGAACTCCCTTGATATGAGCTGTTTTTGCTCTTGTGTGAGGGCAGGGGAGAGGGAGGTGGGGATGCGGATGAGAGCGAGGGGGTTGCCTTCGTATGGAGTGGAGGTGAAGACGTCGAGTGTTGTAAAAGGCAAATTATGAGGTTGAGGCCCTGATTTGAATACATTTGTTTCCATTTTGACGTTCATTGCTTGTTATCGTGATGGATAGGGTTCAGACATCGAGGATGGAAGAGAGGGTACCGAGGTGACAGAGTATATATGTACGCTATCGGTTTGAATTAGTGCACCGTACTTCCACCGCTATATATTGGGTCAGAATCAATCACAGGGCTTACGAATCCGCGAATATCCAACGCGCAACCATGCCAGCGGAGCAAATCCACCGTAGCGCAAAAAAACCAAGAAAGCCAAATGCACCACTTGGACCCTGAACTGTCTGGCTGCATCCTTGGTCCACATCATGAAGGTGTTTAAAAACCAACTTCCAGCATCCACTTCCCACTTCTGAAGATCTTGAATATTGCGTTTCAGGAAGCAGGTTTAAAAGGTTTCACCTCGAATATTGTTGTTAATCAGATGATCCTTAATCGCTAAATTAAGGGGTGGTTTTGGTGGAAGAGAACGGCGAAGATCAGCGGGACGTTAGATCTGTAAGGTCGCGATAGTGGGCAGGAGCCGAGGGGAGCATGCAGGGTTGCAAACAAAATACGGCAGCCGTCGGCACAAGGTCTGGATCAGATTTTGGGATGCGGAATTTTTCAACCGCCGGAGACATTTCCTGATAGGTGGTGATTGGCTGAGGGATAGATAGGAGGTTACTGTGAAGTTTACGAGTAGAGGGCAAGAGTCAAAACTTTTG
>Ga0302325_10030394_pt1 | contig 11139 bp, 13 predicted proteins | sample Palsa_T0_2_FD_201948 | JGI IMG/M metagenome (GOLD analysis project Ga0302325, IMG submission 201948) | Peat permafrost microbial communities from Stordalen Mire near Abisko, Sweden - Palsa_T0_2 | ecosystem: Environmental > Terrestrial > Soil > Palsa > Peat permafrost | place: Sweden: Abisko...
ACTTGCAAATGTTTTGGGATGGGAGTGGGCCGGATGTGTGTTCCGTAAGTATTTGAAGAGATTCGGAGAGGACGGCGAATCTGTTTGCCTTCGCCGGGGAGAAAAGCGACTCTCCGTTTACAGAAAGTCGAAAGATACGACATTACGCGTTGTACGTCTCTCTGTCTCACACCACCCCCTTCGCACAAGTCCCCATCATATATTACCCCCCAACAGCTGCAACACCTTGAAAATCAAACTCCATATTTACTACCCATTATCCCTGATTAACACAATCCAAACAAGCAATATAGTCGCCCTCCGATAAATACTGTCGCACACCACATTTCCCACACACTGTCCTCCCACAAGCCATACACAAATACTCCTCCTCCCCAGCACTCATATCCACCACAGTCTCACAAAACGAACAATGTCCCGCATCGTCCATATTCATTTCGATATCCACGTTCCCAGAATCAAAGTTCCTCTGTCCTTGGAACAGTTGTCTCACAGTTTTGGCTACCATCAGTACGGGCCCGCGACACAGTTCGACAGGGGCGACAGGGGCGACAGGGGCGACAGGGGCGACAGGGGCGACAGGGGCGGACCTTTGAGCGATTGTGGGTTGATTGGTTTGGGACGCAGTTTTTTGAGTACGCGGGGGGATATTTCTTCGTGGATTGGTGTGGAGGGAGAGGATGTCTGGTACGGGGAATGGACTTGTGAATCAGAGTCGTGTTTCCGTTTCGCGGGACGAGGGAAGCCGAATGGAGGCGATGAGACGGTCATGTCTGTGATGACTGCATTTGCTTCCTTGACGGAGGGAGAAATGATGATAAATCAAAGTGCGTCGCGCCCGGTGGTTGGTCACTCACGAGTCACCACACCACACGCTGCGTAGAAACCTAACCCACACAGCCAAGCCCGGATCCGCGTTTTCCACACCGAACACAGCACCCCTCGTAAGACGATGAAAACACACTGAGGAAATAAAGGCAAGAGATGTCGAGTCTTCGGAATCCATTGAGACGCACGGTCGGGTGTGTCCAGCGATGTACGAGACGACAGTTCTCCGGACCACCACCGACTTATCCTTCGCATAATCCGATCCATATTAGTCCTGCGGCACTGGAGCGGCGATCCCCTTTACAGACGTTTTTGAAGTGGTGTGTTGCTGGTGCGTTTGTCGGACTTCCGAGTTATTGGATATTCTTCCTCGGACAGAAAGTTTCGATTCCTTATTGTATGGTGTTCGGGGATGTGGTTGATGGTAGATGTTGGCCGACTGGATGCGTTTCAAACACAGATTACAGAGGAACAGAAGGCGTTGTTAGCTAGTATTACTCTATTTGTGAGGTTGTTGACGGTAGAAACGATGGTGGAGGCCGTGGTGGAGAAGATTGTTCAGGAATTGAAGGAATCAATAGGTCTTCCATTCCAAATTGACGGACTGCCAGGGTCATTCAAAATCAAATCTCCGTACGTCATATGCAGTTCCATCGTTAACCAAGTTAGGAAAATAGATCCAACACGGATAATATACCGGCTAGACATTTCACGCGCAGGAATAAGTCGATCACAACGCACATTCAATCCCGCGGATATCACATCGTCATTCCTCAATAAGGACGTCCTTCCAGATAGCAAGCTCGATGGAGAAGTAGGGTACAAGTCCATGGATGATGTACGGGAGGGATTCGTCCTGTTGGAGGGGATGGTCAAGGTCACTGGACCTCGAGAGTTGGGCGGGCGGATGGGCACGGTGGAGTTTGCTGGAGTCATTAATGTCGAGACTGCCGAGATTGTGCAATTGAGACGGGTTGTGCTACGGGTCATGGGGAAGAAGATTGAGGATTGAACGATATAACCTCAGAATGGAACTCATCCTGTGTGAAAGCGGTTACCGATAACTTTTCAGGTTGAACATTCTGAGCCGTCAATACCCTATGGGTTACTCGCATCGAGATCGGAGCACAGAGTTCATCATGTGAACCTATCGAAGATGATCCTCTCGGCTGAAAAGTCTTAATTGGGTTTGCATTGACTCATTAATCCGTTCCGGTAGGGTGATCCGCTGCATGCTCGAGAAATAAGGTTCAACGCGGAACGCTCATCATTTGACTCTGAAAAAGACTTTTTCTCCGCCGAACCTTTGCTATAATGATTAAGAAGCGTGACCCAGGGCTCGAACATTTCCGCATCGCCCTCCGGCATATACGTTCTAGGCCAAAGCGTGGATACTTCCCTTAGCCTTAACCTTGCTGGCGAAAGCCTCGCAATGCTAAACGGGAGCCAATCACCGGGGTGGCCATGCACGAGAAACCAATCACAGCCAGCCTCCGGAAGTAATTCGGGGGATGTTCACAAATTAACCGGTATTAAAAATTGCTTTTGTTCTAGTGGCCACACAATCCGGGTTTCTCACAGCGTCTCCCAAATTCGGTCCCCTCCCACATTTTGACGACTAAACACACCCTTCATCCGTCACGGCATTCTCAACTGCAACACGCAAACCTCTCCACGATATCCTCTCTTGGTGACGGTCCTCTCAACTCTCTTCTGCAGTAATCTCTACCACACCTGAGCGAGTCTCCTGCCCCTTGACCGGTCAGAAATCCTCACGCTGAGCCCTGTGATCTGCAGCTGCGCATCCATCTGTTGTTCCAGCCTCATTTCGCAGTCACAACCCGTCGTCTCGACGAACAATCTCGTCTCCTCCTCTCCAGCAATGACCAAAAAGCGACGTCGTCTGCGTGCGGGCATCGACTATGCCATGTGCGACTCGAAAACGACTTCTTCCACCATCACCACCCGGCGCAAGAAACGACGGCTATCCAAGTCGGAGTCGCCTATGCCGGCCCCTTCGTATCGCACGTTAACCGATCTCCCTCAAGAAGTCTTCCACCAGATCCTCGCGTACTACTCCGAACCGAGCGAAAACTACGACAGGGCTGCTACCCTCCTTTCAGTGGCATACACCTGCCGCACTCTGCTTCGCAAAACCTCCCAATTCGCCTCCAGTGTCCTTTGGTCCGATCACAAGATATCAGATCCCGTCGGCGCACCGATCGCTCACCTTACACGACACATCTCCTCGCTTTGTGCTCATTGTGCCACTCCGGTTCTCAATTTCCGAAAGGAAAGGTTCTCGGGGTTCACTTGCTGTAGCATGTGTGACTCACGTTACCATACCAAGATCTCGGAACAACGAGCCATTCGCGATTACCATCTTAACAAACGACAGCTAAGCACTCTGCAATTTCATACGTTCGAAGAACACAATCCCGCACCCATTGGCTCACCTCGTACTTCTCGACAAAATTCTCCTAGCGACGACGACGGTCAACGAATCAAATACCTCAACGACGCAAACAACATGATAACAGTCTATCTGGAAGCCGACGTCGTTGCTCTTGCCACTGCACGGTTTCATCGTCCTGTGTACCCTACGCTACGAGCTACTCGAGGCCTCGATGCAAACTGGGCCATCCTGCAACGTACCTTCGAACAAAACGGCATTTTCATTTCACCAGCCATGTATCACCGCTGGACAGCTCGAAAAAAGGGATCGCCCGCTCATCACCATATCGCTCGGGACATCAAACTCCTGCAGACGATTTTCGAAGATATCCCGTTCCCCGATCGACTCTACAATCTATGGTGGCGAGAGCGATTTTCAGGCTGGATGGCCATGAATCTAGCGCAGTCCATGGAGGATGACGACACTCGGATACAGTTCCATGAACTCTTCGAACGGACGTTCAACCGCAAATCTCAGTCGCGGACGGATATCCTAGAGAAGTGGAATATCCGGAATAGAGCATGGGGCAAACGTGCTCCCGGCGGAGTCAAAGACGAGCCATGGAATATAGTCCACTTTCCAGCTTTCGTGTCCTCGACATTGACATCGTCCCCTGGTACCGCTGCCGCGAAGAAGAAAATCGACAAAGAGAATTCATTGCTTTGGGAAAAGTATCTCCTCACAGTGCGCAAGTATACGATGGTGGCGACAGATTTTGAATTCATCTTGAACGAGCCTGCATATTGGTCCTACGTCGGTGCAGAAGACGTCAAAGTGTCCTATGAAACACTGATCGAGAGATGTCTGAGCCTGGTCCATCGTTCGTCCATTCTCGAGGGCACCTCCCAATGGACCGCATTATCCTGGGGCGAAGTCCAGGAGAACATCGCAATAGGATCGCGCCTACGCTATGGAAGGGGTCAAAAACCTGTAGTACATCATTTCAGTGGAGTTCCTGTATGACAGCCGTTTAAAAAAAAGTCGGAAATGCGTTTCGGTTTGGCGTTGCGAGAAATCTGCATATTGCATCACGACTATTAGGGAATTATCTTGTATTTAGGAGTCATGGTGGATCAGGAGTAAGTGTTGTTTTATTCAGGGAGGTTACACTTATCGAATGTGGAGCATTGGAGAGATGTGCGGACCTGGACGTTTTATTTTGCAAACAAGGGAATCATTTGAGCATGTGCAATTAGGGGGCATGGGTTTGTAATTAATGGTTAATTTGTGAATTGTGGAATGAATGAATTGGTGTTTCTTTGAGTTGTTTTCCTGTGATGTCTGAGTGTCTTTTCCATGCAGACAAACTTTCGAAGTGGCCAGAACATGAGATCCAGACCGATCGGCCACAATCACGAGCGTACCTGAATTGGGTGTGTCGCTTAGGGTTGACAAGACTAGGGTATCACTGTGGTGGTCACAAAGACAGTCACACGTAGGCCTACTCGACGACGACTTGATCACCACCAGATTATTATCTGCCCACCACCCAGCAGCAACAACGGCAGACATGTCTCGTCTCCACGAGTTCCAGGTCATCGGACGCAAGCTCCCCACCGACAATGACAGCGTTCCCAAGCTCTACCGAATGCGCATCTTTGCCCCCAACACCCAAGTTGCAAAGTCTCGCTTCTGGTACTTCTTGAAGCAGGCCCGGAAGGTCAAGAAGGCCAGCGGTGAAATCGTCTCCGTCAACGAGGTATCCTCTCCCATCCACCACCAGCACTCGACCTGACCTGACCTGTAGATCGCCGAGAAGAGGCCCTTGGCAGTCAAGAACTTCGGAATCTGGCTCCGCTACGACTCTCGCTCCGGAACACACAACATGTACAAGGAGTACCGCAATGTATCGCGCACATTGGCCGTCGAGTCCTTGTACCAGGACATGGCCGCCAGACACCGTGCTCGATTCCGTTCAATCCACGTATCTTTCCCATTGCCTCCGAGTTGCTAACATTCGAAGGTCATCCGAGTGGTCGAAATCCCAAAAACCGAAGACGTCAAGCGACCTTATATCCGACAATTGCTCGCCAAGGACTTGAAGTTCCCTCTGCCTCATCGTGTGCCCAAGCTCCCCGGAAAGAAAGTCTTTTCGGCTCAGAGACCATCTACTTGGTAGATTTGCTGTTGGATTGGGAGTTGGCCGCAGATGAAAAGCATGTATGAGAAGAACTCTGTAGGTTAATCAGAGGTGCATTTTCAACACATATTCTGGAATGATTGTATCTTCCTCAGCTGATTGTCCCAATATACTTGGTGCTGTGGACAATTTGTGTCTACGTTGGATGTGATGCTTCCCTGGCAAAAATTTATGCCTTTCGAATTCTTGCAGCCCGAATGTTTTGACGAGTGTCGATTGAACTTCTAGTGCGCTTCTTCGAAATGAACCTCCTCTCCCGCGCCTTTTAGCTGGCAGCAAGGTTTCTGTAAAATATTTGTTTAGCTTTGTAAATCTGCTGTTGAGGATCGTCGCGCCACTGAAGCTGTACTCCAACTCAACCTTAAACACCGCATCTAGTCTCAGAACGCTGTAAGCCAGCCAACGCTTTCCCTGATACCAATTCCGCCAAGTAACGCATAACCGTCAAGCGCGCTATCCACCTGCTGTGAAGACGGTGGTATACAGGAGTCGGCCGTCCATCTCGGGACGCGAGTGACAGGGCGATCAGCTGAAACATCAACACTCGCGCGTGAACGCAAAAGCGCGAAGGACATATGTGGATCCTAGACTCAGCCGGAGACGTCCTGAATGGTATACCTCCCTGACAACTGTGATTAATTTCAGGCAAGCGATACTGGTTACGACCCGGACAGGAGTATACCCTTGGCCGCAATCCTAGTATTCCCCAGACTTTCATAGAGTACTTATCGCAGCTTCACGGATCGAGTTATCGGCATTCAAGACAGTCAGCAAACTACACCTTACTATCAAAGTAGGACAAGTGACTCCCGGCTCAGCGGTTTGTCTCCTATACATTACGAGCGACTGACTTTTAGGGGAGTCTGGATTCACGGACGACGGTATCAATTCAAGATCATGCATCGAAGTTTGGCACATGGCTCGATGGAGCAGAAGTCAAGGACCGAACTGTTTCAGTGACTGGAATAAGTCATACACTGAAGCTTGCCAAAATGCCAGATACCTTACGGTAGTGTTCTCTGGGGTCTCGAACTTATGCTAGACTTTCATGGCAACCTATCGTGTTTACCAATGCTGGAAGTCGTGCTGCCAAAGTACGACAATTGACAGAAAAGCTGGAGCCATTCGGTATGTATCCCATTAACCCATTAACATACGAATGTTAATACATATTAGAAATCAAATTCATAAAGGAGTATACTAATCAGACGACCTATGTGATGTCTCCTAAGATCAACACGGCAAAGGGTCTCGCAGCTTTGATTCACCAGAAATATATCGTGACCGATATGTTTGCAGATGCATTGTACTCCTCGCTGACGTCAATCGAGGACATTCTCGACCCTGACTCGCTGCCTGATCCCATGGAGTTTCTGCCTACCACGGACGAATACCCCGCCGAACTATTCCGTCCTCATCCTGCGAGAACGGAATTATTCAAAGGACTCACCTTTATTTTTCTCGATGAGGGACAGTATAATAATCTCATCACTCCTATTAACGCCGGTCTGGGAAAGGGCGTAGTGTTTGATCCGCAGGGAAAGAGTGTCGACGACATTGTCAAGTTTGCAAAGAATAAAGGACAAGTACTTCTTATTCAACGTAATCTTGATGCACCCGACGACATATGTATTGAAGCCGCCAGAAAGTACTACCCTTCCAAACTTCTTTTAACATGAGGTTGGGACATGAACCGATCACGCAGGGCTCATTCTTGGCTCCAGTACTTAAAGTCGAAAGATCATTACTACTCAAACCCGTTGCTCCAACCCCTGAAACCTCAGTCTCCTCTCAAACTCTCGGCCGACCAACACCTGTCTCCCCTGTCACCCCAGAACTCTCTCCCTCTGCACCAATGGAGATCCCCGATAGTGTCGAACAATCTTCCAATCAACTAGGTACAGGCAGAACAATCACAGAGATAGGCTCACCAACTCCTGTCAAACCTAAACCCAGAGCAAAGCCCCGACTACGACAGGCGGCAGCTACACAAGTCGATCTCTTCGATGATTTCTTTGCCAATACGACTCCCAAACAATCTACTCAAATCAAACAGTCTCCCCGGAAATCAGTCTCGCAACGGCGCTCCTCAGATAACTTTGATCCCTTCGCCGAAATGACTTCCCCAACTAAACCTCCTATACCGACTCCCGCATCCCTCCCAGATCCCGTCCAGCCCCCGGAGGAAGAGGAAGAAGATTTCGCTCCCACAGCTACAGAAATGCGGAAACAACTCGCTGCCAAAGGAACTCAAAGCAGCGCCATAGTATCCGATGTATCCGACACAGAAACCACTCCCAAAGAACCAAAATCAAAATCAAAAAGCAAGAAACGCCCCGCTCCAGAGGAAGACGAAGTCCTCACAGCGGCAAAGGAACTCAAACGAGCAGCAACAGAGCAATCTCGCGTTGCTGCCGAGAATTTAGCCGCCGCCGTCAAAGATCACGCCCATCTGAAGAATCTGGGCGATGTAGAGGTGTTTCATATTGATGTGAATGCTCGGGGGCCTGCCGCCAGGGAAGATCGTTCCAGTCGATGGGATCCGATGTGGAATGGGAGGAAGAATTTCAAAAAGTTCCGAAAGGCGAAGCAGAGTGTTAGTGTTGGGGGTCTGGGGAGGCAGATGATTCAATTGGTTGATTACCACGGGAAGAGTGCTGCATCTCAGGGTATTGGCATCTGTCGTTGTGAGACTGACTGTAGAATATTTCTTTCCTCTGCCGGAGAGCGGGTCTCATGGGTATTCTAATGGAAGTATCGGTGGGATGGAGGCTTCGGCGAATGATTTAAGCGTGGATGACAGCCCTGCGACTACAAGTCGAACGAGTAGACCTTCCCAGCGGAGCTCAAACCACAGTTCGAATCGTTCCGGTCGCTCTGGACGGCAGCAGTTATTCGTACAAAATGATGACAGGGATAACGACCTTGCATTCGATTAATACGTGGACATATGTTACTCGAATCGTTCTTCAGAGTATTCGATATGGTATAATAGTATTCATAATGAAAGAGATAGCATTCTATGCAAAGAACTAAAGTCTGAAGCAAACTACTCACCCATGACCCTCCTCATCCGCGGTCCATAAGTGGTCCAAACACTTCCTCATCATATGTCTCTTCCATCCATCGGTTTCCGCCAGACATATGAAATATGTCTTTTGATCACTTCAGTCGCTTTATTCGATGGCATAGCTTCCCATCCACCAGTTTTAGATATATCACCCGTAATAATCTATTCATCCCAATTCAAATATTGGAATGTCGATGGAGGGGGGGCTTCTTCTTCACTTCCTGGAGGGCCATTTTCTAGGGATTCTATTCATAAGCACAAGGCCAGGAGAATGAGGTTACCCATAGGAACTTTCATCTCAATCAATTCAGCCTCTTCCTCCGGTTTGGTATCCTTCATAATCAATACCCCTCCAGTTGGCTACAAATCAGTCCAATGCCTAATAAAGAGCCTACCTTCTTAACAGGCAGAAATCGGGATCCGTCTGGGAATGTAATATATTTCAACTGAGCGGGAACAACGCGGCTGAGATTCGACAATGTCTCCGAATGCGGTTCTTCCTCCTTCTTGGTCCGTTTCTTTTTCTTCTCCTTTGCTTCACCATCCGCAACGGGTTCATCTGTCTCCATTTTTTCCGCTTCCTCTTCTTCAGCGGGAGGATGGTCCATGTCCATCAAATCCCCTCCCTCTTTCTCTGCTTTCTCCTTCTCGGTTTTCTTAGCTCGCAGTTGGGCTTTGAGCGTGGTTGATAATATTGCGGTATTTACTTTCTCCACGGTCTTGTCCTGCTTGGCTGCTGTGGGAGGAGGATATGCAAATAATGAGGGTTTAGCATTGGACACAAACTCGAATTTCGGAATCTACTGTCAGATATTGAAAAGATACAAAATACCTTCAGATCGGAATTGAGACCGATGATGGCGGTGGGAGTGAATGCCAAGGTCAAGCAATGCGCCAATGGATACCAGTACCAAAAGTTGGTATACAAGGCCATGCCGACGATACCCTCCATGTTGAGAGCGCCAGTAGAGTTCTGCAATCCGATAGTGACATTACGACCTCCTGCATCCAAAATCCCCTGAGCCATGGCAGCCCCGAATTTCGCAAGGGCATCTTCGTGTCTGTTGGTATACACCTTTTCGAGGGTTTGTCGGAAGGAAGAAACTTTGGGAGAGGATTGTTCATTTTGTTGAATCAGGATCATGGACATTGCGATTAATACTCCTTGACGGACAAAGTCAGTAGAATCCTTGAGCATGGGTTCCAAGAGCTCGATGGCTTCTGGAAGGCCTGTTCCGGCGCAAGCGATTCCAAGAGCGAGGGCAGCTCCATACCGAACGTGAGGGTTGTAACTCTCACTTAGGATTTCGACTATTCGAGGGACAGCAGTATGATGCTTGAGCAGAACAAATCCCAATGACAAAACTGAAGCTCTTCGGACGTCATCGTTAGCATCACTCGATGCAACGTGTAACAGTCGCTTGATAGCATCGTTGTTGCCCGTTCCGCAGTAGGCCAGAGCAATGGTATATACACCACCATATCGTAGAATTGGCTCTTGTTCCGTAAGAAGAGACGTGATAAGGTTGTCTGCGATGTCTTCCTTGCCGTACATTAATAAAGCAATTCCAATGGCAAGTCCGCGAATAATCTTTTCATGTTGCGTCTCCTTAGCATACCGCAACATCTCTTCGATTGCTTCTTGGTTAGCTGTTCCGAGCATGATTAATCCCATTGAGAGCCCACATGCTTCTCCTGCGACTGCACTGTCATTGAATAGCTTTGTACGCAAAGCGTCCATAGTATCTAGAATTAGAACATACGAATATCAGACATACTCTCATCAGCGGTGGCAAGCCCCGCCACTCCTAATCCAAGAGCAGCTCCATGTTGTACCACTTCATCATTTGCATCCTTCAACTGCTGCAAAAGATATGGCGATACCGTCCGTCCATGATTCGCAAAAATAAGCCCAAGACCAAACAACGAGCCCCCCTCCGTATACACCGATCCAGCAGCATTCGCAGCCGAACCCGGAAGATAAGGTTGTAAGAGTTTCATTCCCTGCGACAAATGACCACGATGAATCACCCCCAATGCCGCCGTGGCACTGAACTTGGACCAATTCGTCGCACGCGCGAGCCATGGAAGATTATCTCTTATGAAACTATCGATGGTCGTTCCTGCATGCATGTATGCGTTGGCGAAAGTGACTGCGGAATGGAAAATCGAATTACGTGCTTCGAGGGAGTCGCGGATTTTGTTGAGGATGAGGATATCGGTTTTGCTGCTTCGGAAGAGGAAGTCTATGTTCATGCCGATGGTGATTTCGCCGGAGAGGATCCGCGTGAGATCTGAGGCGTGTTTCTGGAGCAGTTGTTTTCCTTCCTCGGACTCGTCATTGAGGGTTCCATTGACTGGCTCACTATTTGCTGATGGAATATGTGATACGACTTTTTGAAGGAATTCTTGGGTGGCTGAAGATGCGAGATCGAAAGCTATTTGGAGGGCTATTAGATAAGACTATAGTCAGTTTGTTAGATAAAGATCGTACATCTTCTCCTCTCTTCGTTAGGTCCAGGAGATCTCTGGCTGCGGACTCTGCGTCATTAAGATGGACTAAGCAAGTGCATATGGAGAAGTAGTCTGGTTCCGCTTGCTTTCTTTGCATCTTTACAATGATTTCGAGGATCTACATTTAGACTG
>Ga0302325_10030395_pt1 | contig 11138 bp, 9 predicted proteins | sample Palsa_T0_2_FD_201948 | JGI IMG/M metagenome (GOLD analysis project Ga0302325, IMG submission 201948) | Peat permafrost microbial communities from Stordalen Mire near Abisko, Sweden - Palsa_T0_2 | ecosystem: Environmental > Terrestrial > Soil > Palsa > Peat permafrost | place: Sweden: Abisko...
AGACCTACGCGCTCCCGGCCGACGACCTGTTCCTCGCGGGCACCGCCGAGGTCGCCCTCGTCGGCCTCCATTCCGGCGAGATCCTCGACGCCAAGGCGCTGCCGATCCGGTACGCCGGCATCTCGCCCTGCTTCCGCCGCGAGGCGGGCAGCGCCGGGAGCGACGTGCGCGGCCTGCTCCGGGTGCACCAGTTCGAGAAGGTCGAGCAGTTCGTCATCTGCGCGGCCGACGACGAGGAGTCCGACCGCTGGCACGCCGACCTGCTTGGCGTCGCCGAGCACCTGCTGCAGGGCCTGGGCCTGCACTACGAGGTCGTCGAGTGCTCGACCGGTGACATGGGGGCGGGCAAGTACCGGATGAACGACGTCAACACCTGGTTCCCCTCCCTCGGCCGGTTCCGCGAGACGCACAGCTGCTCCTCGCTGCACGACTGGCAGGCCAGGCGGGCGAGCGTGCGCTACCGCGACTCGGACGGGGCGGTGAAGTTCGCCTACACGCTGAACAACACCGCGATCGCGACCCCTCGGCTGCTCGCGGCCGTTATCGAGAACTGCCAGACGGCCGACCAGAAGGTCCGCGTGCCCGAGGTGCTCAAGCCGTACCTCGGCGGCCGGGCCGAGCTTTAAGCGCCGTAGCCAGAGAAGCCACCGTAAGCCACAGAAATCTCAGTAGGACCTAGGTAAGTCGGACGAGAAAGACTGGAGGGCCGTGCGCCTTGGGACGCGAGCGTCGTACGCTGCGAGGCGTGGAACTCCAAGCTGACCGGGTTGCCGACCTCGCCCACCGTCGGGTGGCCGAGCTGCGGCGGCGCGATGTCGCGATCGCATTGCTCAGCGTGCCGGCCGCGGACGCGCTCGCGTCGCTGCCGACCATCAGGCGGGGGCTGCTCGCAGCCGGGAACCCGCTGTCCGCCCCGTTCTGGGAGTCGGCCGAGACGATCCTGCAGAAGATCAGCGAGCACGACGCGACCTTCGGGGATGTGCACGGCTGGCTCGAGGCGACGGGGACCGAGCCGACCGGGATCATCGGGCTGCACGTCTGGGCCGAGCCCGCCACCCGCAGTCCGCTCCAGGAGGAGATGCACGCCAGGCTCGTGGGCCACCTGGAGGAACTGCTGGCGGCGGGCGAGATCGACCCGGACCGGCTCGCGGTCGGGGACGAGGACGCCCGCCGGGAGTACGTGACGCTGCAGGAGCGGTGGATGACCAGTCCGCTGCCGGACGGGCGGGTGCCGATGACGGTGCTGCTCGACGAGCAGGACGAGGCCTTCCTGGCGGACTGGGCCGCCGCCGACGCGGAGGCGCGGGCGGCCCTGCACTCCATGCTCGCGGCGGCCGGCCAGCGCCCGCTGCCCGCGGCCGACCTGCGCGCGGCCGTCGCCAAGCTCCGCGGTGACATCGCCCAGCCGGGGTGGCCAGGCCAGATGCTCGTCTCGTTCAGCGGCCGCAACGCGGACTCGCTGCCGTCCGACGACGCGGAGCTGTGGCTGACGCTGGCCACGTCGGTGGCGGCGCCGCAGGGCGGCCCGCTGTCCGACGAGGACAAGGAGTTCGCCCGGGCCATGGAGTGGGCCGAGGACGAGGACCTCGAATTCGGGGACGACCTCGACCAGGAGAGCGACGTCGACGAGCCGGACGAGCTGTCGGCGGCGATCGCGGCGGTCTGCGCCCTCGATCACTTCGACTGGCTGGCGGTCATGTCCGCCCTGGTGACCGGGGGGCCGGGAACGCCCGCCTCGGCCGCCGACCTGGCCCGGTACGTCAGGGACTTCGATCCCGAGCAGGTCGTCGGCCTCGCCCTGGTCGACAACGAGTTCTCGTTCGCCCCTGCCGTCGCCGCGGTCGAGGGCGAGCAGGCCGATGCTGACGACTACGCCGACGCCGACGTCGAGGTCGAGGTCGGCATCGAGGTTGACGACGATGACGACTTCGACAAGGCGGCCCTGCTTTTCGCGGACGACGCCGACTTCGGGCCGAGCGACTTCGAGGATGACGAGGACGAGGAATTCGACGAGCTGAGCATCGAGGAGCTGTTCCTCAACGTGACCGCCATGTGGTCCGTGCTCGGCGCGATCGACTCCGACGATCGGCTGACCCCGCTCGGCTGGTGGGGCCTGCCCGAGGCGATGAGCCGCGCCTGGACGGAATCCGAGGCCGACTAGCGGCGCTCGGCCGCGGCCGGGTCCGCCGTCGCGGCCTCGGCCTCGCCATCCGGCCCGGGCTCGTCGGCGGCGAGGTCCTCCGGGTCCTCCGGGCGCGGCCCGATCTTCTTGAGCTGCTTGTTCATCGAGCGGAGGATGAAGACGAGCGCGACGGCGAGCGCGGCCACCACCAGGAAGCCGAGCAGCCCCGGCTCCACGTTGCTGATCGACGACGTGGAGTTGCTTGAGCTGCTAGCCAGCACGGCGAGGAACGTCACAGGGTCACACTCTCTCGGATACCCGCGAAAAGGTCGTCTTCCGGCAGCTCGGTATCGACGAGCGACCTAGCAAGATGATAGTCCTCGGTCGGCCAGGCATCGCGCTCGACCTCTCGCGGGCACGCGAACCAGGAGCTGTTGGGGTCGATCTGGGTGGCGTGCGCGCGCAGCGCGTCGTCGCGGACGCCGAAGTAGTCGGCCGCCGACACCCGGGTGGTGATCTCCAGGGTCCGCTGGCCGCGCTCCAGGCGCTTGCGCGCGCGCTCCTCCCATTCGGCGAAGATCTCCGTGTACGGCGACTCGAGCTCACGGCGCAGGAGTTCCTCGTGCAGCGCGGCGTACTTCGCCTGATGGAAGGTGACGAAGTAGTACATCTTGGACGGCTGCCAGGGCTCCCCGCCGAGGCCCGGGTAGCGGTCCGGGTCCGCCGCCGCCTCGAACGCCTCCACCGCGACCTGGTGGGTCTTGATGTGATCGGGGTGCGGATAGCCGCCCGACTCGTCATAGGTCAAGATCACGTGCGGCTGGAATTCGCGGACCAGGCGCACCAGCGGGGCCGCCGCCTCGGCCAGCGGGACAAGGCCGAAGCTGCCCTCGGGCAGCGGCGGCAGCGGGTCTCCCTCCGGCAGGCCGGAATCGGTGAAGCCGAGGAACCGCTGCTCGACGCCGAGGATCTCCCTGGCCCGCGCCATCTCCGCCCGCCTGATGTTGGGCAGGTCGGCCAGCACCTCGGGCCGGTCCATGGCCGCGTTGAGCACGCTGCCGCGCTCGCCGCCGGTCATGGTGGCGACGAGAACCTCGACGCCCTCCCTGACGTACCGCGCCATCGTCGCGGCGCCCTTGCTCGACTCGTCGTCCGGGTGCGCGTGCACCGCCATGAGCCGCAGCTTCGCGTCTGCCGTCTGACCCTGCCCGGACCCTTGGGATGACACCCTGGTCTCCATCCGTCTGCTCTTGCTACTGACACCCGAACACCTACAGCGGAACACCCACCCGGTTTATTCGCATTCCCCACGGGAACGCTGGGTCGGAGGCTTTCTCGACCGACACGCCGCCTACTGGGAGCACTTGACTAGTTCGCGCCAGTGGCCGAACCTTGTTAGCCTCAGAAGATTACCCCCGGAGACCGGCTGGCTGCTCGGAAGGCACGTAAGCCCTCGCATCCAAAGCAGCGGCCAGCACGCAGCGGCCAGATGAGTCCTGCGTAGTACTGAGGAGTGCCCGTGACCGAGACGCGCAATGAAAGCGTCACCTGGCTTACCCAGGAGGCGTACGACCGGCTTAAGGCCGAGTACGACTATCTCTCCGTGCAGGGGCGCATCGATATCGCGAAAAAGATCGAGGCTGCCCGCGACGAGGGAGACCTGCGCGAAAACGGCGGTTACCACGCGGCCAAGGACGAGCAGGGCAAGCAGGAGGGCCGCATCCTCCAGCTCCAGTACATTCTGGAGAACTCGCGGGTCGGCACGCCGCCGCGCACGGACGGCGTGGTCGGGCCCGGCATGACGGTGACCGTCCGCTTCGTCCGCGACGACGAGGAGGTCACGTTCCTGCTCGCCTCGCGCGAGGAGAGCGGCGCGCCAATCGACGTGTACTCGCCGAAGTCCCCGCTGGGCGCGGCGATCAGCGGCAAGAAGGTCGGCGAGAAGGCGAGCTACTCGCTGCCCAACGGCAAGCAGATCGCGGTGGAGATCATCGACGCCGTTCCCTACGCGGGCGCCTAGAAGTACCCACGCAAACGGGCGTCCGGCGGCTGCATGCCGCCGGACGCCCGTTTTGCGCTGGTTTACGTCTGTCTGGCGGCTGTCTGGCGGCCGCTAGCCGATGAGCGCCTCCGCCTCGGGGGCGGGCGCGCTCTCGCTCGGCGCCCGGCCGCGCAGCGGCACCTGCTTGATGAACAGGGCGAGCACGAAGACCACGATCGAGGCCGGCAGCACGGCCAGGAACACCGCGTCCTCCCCGTGGGTGACCGCGCGGAACACGATCTCCTGGACCGCGTGCGGCAGCGATGACACCTGGGCGGGGTCGAACGACCCGGTGACGTGGAACTGGCCGCCCGCGCGGCCGGCCGACGCCATCACCGAGTTCAGCCGGCTCGCGAACACGGCCCCGAACGCGGCCACCCCGAGCGAGCCGCCCATCTGCTGGAAGAACATCCGGGCGCTGGTCGCCACGCCCATGTCCCTGAGCTCGACGCTGTTCTGCGCGATGAGCGAGACCATCTGCATCAGGCAGCCCATGCCGAGGCCGAGGATCACGAAGTCGATGCCCAGCTGCCACCGCGAAGTGCTGACGCTGAGCCCGGTCAGCAGGAACATCGCGACCGTCATGACCGCCCCGCCGACGATCGGGAACAGCTTGTACTTGCCGGTCTTGCTCACCACCAGGCCGGCCAGCACCGAGATCGCGGCCGAGCTGACCATCATCGGCGTCAGCAGCAGTCCGCTGACGGTCGGGCTGGCGCCCTGCACGGTCTGCTGGTAGAGCGGCAGGAACGTCAGCGCGCCGAACAGCCCCAGGCCGACGAAGAACGCCATCGCCATCGACAGGCTGAAGTTCCTGATCTTGAACACGTGCAGCGGCAGCATCGGCTCGGCCGCCCGGCGCTCGACCGACAGGAACCAGACGAAGGCGGCCACCGCCACCGCGATCAGCCCCAGGACCGGCGCCGAGATCCAGCTGTACTCGGTCCCGCCCCAGGTGGCGACCAGGATGACCGCGGTCGCGATCACGCCCAGGAGGACGCCGCCGAGGTAGTCGATCCGGCGCTCGACCCGGCGGACCGGCAGCTTGAGCGTCAACCACATGTAGACCAGCGCGGCCCCGCCGACCGGCAGGTTGATGTAGAAGATCCAGCGCCAGGAGAACGCGTCGGTGATCCACCCGCCGAGCAGCGGGCCGCCGACGGTGGCGAGCATCATCGCGGCCATGAAGTAGCTCATGTACTTGCCGCGCTCGCGCGGCGGCACGATCTCGCCCAGGGTCGCCATCGCGCCCACCATCAGGCCGCCCGCGCCCAGGCCCTGCAGCGCCCGGAACGAGATCAGCATCGTCATCGACGTCGACAGGCCGGACAGCGCCGACCCGATCAGGAAGAGCACGATCGCGAAGATGAAGAGCTTCTTGCGCCCGTACATGTCGCCCAGCTTGCCGTAGAACGGCGTGGTGATCGTCGAGGTCAGAATGTAGGCGGTCACCACCCAGGACAGGTGCGAGACGCCGCCCAGGTCGCCGACGATCCTCGGCAGCGCGGTGCTCACCACGAGCTGGTCGAGCATGGCCAGCACCATCGTCAGGATCAGGCCAGGCAGCACGATCATGACCTGCCGGTGGGTCAGGTACCCGCCGCCGTCCCCGATGCCGCCGACCGATCCGCCCTCGCCCGCCGCTGCCGGGGCCCCGGCGCCCGTCGACTCGCTCACGTTCCACTCCTCAGGCCCGAATGAAAGCTATTTTGCCGCTCAGATAGTGCCATTTCCCATAGTAAATTGGTATTCCTCCATGAGCTGAACCGGCGTCGTCAGCTGACCGGCGTCGTCAGCTGAACGCCAGGTCGTAGCCGGCCGCCCGGAGCCCGTCCTTGACCCGCTCGCAGTGCTCGGGGCCGCGCGTCTCGACCTGGAGCACGACCTCCACCTCGTCCACTCGCAGCGTCGGCGCCAGCCGCTCGTGGCTGACCTCGAGCACGTTCCCCCCGAGCTCGGCCACCAGCCCGAGCAGGGTGGCGAGCGAGCCCGGGTAGTCGGACACCCGGCAGCGGAAGCCGAGGAACCGCCCGGCCGCCGAGAGCCCGTGCCGCAGCAGCTTGGACAGCAGCAGCGGGTCGATGTTGCCGCCGGACAGCACCACCACGATCGGCGGCTCGAAGGCGCCCGGCTCGGCCAGCAGCGCCGCCACCCCGGCCGCCCCGGCGGGCTCCACCACCTGCTTAGCGCGCTCGAGGCAGAGCAGCAGGCCGCGCGCGAGCGCGGCCTCGGACACGGTCACGATCCGGTCGGCCGCCCAGGCCAGGATCGAGAACGGGATGTCGCCGGGCCGCTGGACCGCGATCCCGTCGGCCATCGTCGGCCCGCCGACGCACTGCACCGGGTGCCCCTCCGCCATCGAGGCGACCATCCCCGGCACCGCCGCCGCCTGCACCCCGACGATCTTGACCTCCGGGTCGAGCGAGTTCACGGCGACCGTCACCCCCGCCGCCAGCCCGCCGCCGCCGACCGGGATCAGGATCGTCCGCACCTGCGGGCACTGCTCGATAATCTCGAACCCGAGCGTGCCCTGACCAGCCACGATGTCCTGATGGTCGAACGGGTGGATGAACACGGCGCCGGTCTTGGCCGCGAACCGCAGCGCCTCTGCCAGCGCGTCCTCGACCGACGCCCCGTGCAGGATCACCTCCGCCCCGTAGCCGACGGTCGCCGCCACCTTGGGCAGCGGCGCCCGCTCGGGCATCACCACGGTCGCCGAGGCGCCAAGCAGCCCGGCCGCGAACGCCACCCCCTGCGCGTGGTTCCCGGCGCTGGCGGCCACCACGCCGCGAGCCCGCTCCGCGTCCGACAGGCGCGCGATCCTGGTGTACGCCCCGCGGACCTTGAACGACCCGGTGCGCTGGAGGTTCTCGCATTTGAGGTAGACCGGGCCGCCCGCCAGCTCGGACAGCACCCGCGAGTAGAGCACGGGGGTGGTCGAGACGACGTCGCTCAGCAGCTCGCGGGCCGCGACGATGTCGTCGGACTGCACGAGCGGGGAAATAGATGCCACAACAGCGAACATTAGCGCCCGCCCGGACCCCCTCAAGATGCGAACACGCGGTAACCCGACATAGTGTCGGAAGGGTGCAGCACAGCAGCGAGAACCTCAGCGCAAGCGCTTCGCACGGTCGGCCGGCCACATTGGGCCAGCTGAGGGCGAGCGGCCACGTCTATCGCACGGTCAAGCAAGAGATCAGAGAGAACCTGCTGGCGCGGATGCGCGCCGGGCAGAACCGCTTCCCCGGCATCGTCGGCTTCGACCAGACCGTGCTGCCGCACGTGGAGCGCGCCCTGCTCGCCGGGCACGACATCATCCTGCTGGGCGAGCGCGGCCAGGGCAAGACCCGGCTTATCCGCACGCTCGGCACCCTGCTCGACGAGTGGACGCCCGCGGTCGCGGGCTGCGAGATCCACGACCACCCGTACGCGCCCGTGTGCGCCCGCTGCCGCCGCCTCGCGGCCGAGCAGGGCGACGACCTCGAGGTCGTCTGGCAGCACCGCAGCGAGCGATACGGCGAGAAGCTCGCCACCCCGGACACCAGCGTCGGCGACCTGATCGGCGACATCGACCCGGTCAAGGTGGCCGAGGGACGGACCCTCGGCGACCCGGAGACCATCCACTTCGGCATGGTGCCGCGGACCAACCGCGGCGTGTTCTGCCTCAACGAGCTGCCCGACCTGGCCGAGCGGATCCAGGTGGCGCTGCTCAACGTGCTCGAGGAGCGCGACATCGGGGTGCGGGGCTACTCGCTCCGGCTGCCGCTCGACATCGTGCTGGTGGCGAGCGCGAACCCGGAGGACTACACCAACCGGGGCCGGATCATCACCCCGCTCAAGGACCGGTTCGGGGCCGAGGTCCGCACCCACTACCCGCTCTCGCTGACCGATGAGCTCGCGCTGATCACCCAGGAGGCCGAGGTCTCCTGGGACGGCAGGGACCCGGGGGCCGAGCTGCCCGAGCACCTGATCGAGGTCATCGCGCGGTTCACCCGGCTGGTGCGGGAGTCCCCGGCGGTCGACGGCCGCTCGGGCGTCTCGGCCCGGTTCGCGATCGCGGCGGCCGAGTCGGCGGCGGCGGCCGCGGTCCGCCGAACCGCGCTGAACGCCGAAGCGCGCGACGAAACGCCGGTCGCGCGGGTCGGCGACCTGCCCGGCATCGTGCCGACGCTCCGCGGCAAGGTCGAGTTCGAGGTCAGCGAGGAGGGCCGGGAGGAGGAGATCCTCGTCCACCTGCTGCGCCGCGCGATCGCCGAGACGTTCCGGGCCCGGCTCGGCGGGGCCGACCTGACCGGGCTGCTGGCCAAGTTCGAGGACGGCGGCACGATCGAGTCGGGCGAGCTCGTCTCCGGCACCGAACTGCTCCGCCGCACCGGCGAGGTACCCGGCCTGGCCAAGATCATGAGCAGGCTCGGCATGGAGGGCCATGAGTCGTTCGGCGAGGCCGCCGCGGCGGTCGAGTTCGTCCTTGAGGGCCTGTACCTGATCCGCCGTCTTTCCAAGGACAGCAGCGATGGAACCTCCACTTACCGGTCATAAAGAAAAAGGCAGTCATATCGAACGGACGCGTGGTTCCTCGGGAGCGGCACATGGCTAATTACCTCTACGGGCCCTACGACGACGGTCCGGACCCGCTGGCGGCGCCCTATGACGTCCGGGAGGCGCTCGACGAGATGGGCGAGCGCATCCTCGGCGGCGACAACACCAGGGACGCGCTTCGTGACCTGCTCCGCCGCGGCTGGCAGGACCGCCAGGGCCTGGACGACCTGATGCGCCGGGTCCGCGAGCGCCAGCGCGAGCTCCGCAACGCCGGCCGGCTCGACGGGATGCTCGACCAGGCCAGGGAGCTGCTCGACGAGGCGCTCGAGACCGAGCGCGGCGCGCTGTTCCCCGATCCGAGCGACGACGCCCGGCTGCGCGAGGCCGAGCTCGACAACCTGCCGAATGACACGTCCCGGGCGATCCGGCAGCTGGCCGAGTACGACTGGCAGTCGCAGGCCGCCAGGGAGAAGTTCGAGCAGCTCCGCGACCTGCTCCGCCGGGAGGTGCTCGACAGCCAGTTCCAGGGCATGAAGCAGTCGCTCGAGAACCCGGACCCGGCCGCCATGCAGCGGGTCAAGGACATGCTCGCGGACCTGCGGCAGATGCTCGACGCCGACACCCGGGGCGAGCACACCCAGCAGGACTTCGACCAGTTCATGGGCCAGTACGGCGACATGTTCCCGGACAGCCCGCAGAACCTCGAGGAGCTGGTCGACTCGCTCACCCGGCGGATGCAGGCCGCCCAGCGGCTGCTCGAGTCGCTGACCGATGAGCAGCGCGAGGAGCTCGCGAACCTGATGGCCACCGCGATGGAGGACGCCGGCCTGGCGGCCGAGCTGTCGGCCCTCGGCGACGCCCTCCGCGCCCGGCGGCCCGAGCTCGGCCAGCGGCAGCCGGGGGTGCGGATGTCCGGCGGGCAGCCGCTCGGCCTCGGCGACGCGACCAGCGCCGTCGCCGACCTGGCCGACCTGGCCGACGTGGAGTCCGCGCTCGGCCAGGATTACGCGGGCGCGAACCTGGAGGACGTCGACGAGGAGGCGGTCCGCCGCGCGCTCGGCCGCCAGGCGGTCGATGACCTGCAGGCGCTCCGCCGCCTGGAACGCGAGCTGCAGCGCCAGGGCTACCTCGCCGGCGACGGCGGCAACCTCGAGCTCACCCCCAAGGCGGTCCGGCGGCTCGGCGACACGGCGCTGCGCCGGGTCTTCGCCGGCCTGGCGGACGGGATGCGGTCCGGTGATCATGACCGGCGCGACGCCGGCCAGGCGGGCGACACCACCGGGGCCACGCGGGAGTGGGAGTTCGGCGACGAGCAGCCGATCGACGTGCCCGGGACGGTCCGCTCCGCGCTGCTGCGGTCGGCCGCCGAGGGCGTCGGCCGGGGCCGGGTACGGCTCACCGCGCAGGACTTCCGGGTGGCCGAGACCGAGCGGCGCAGCGCGGCCGCGGTCTGCCTGCTGGTCGACCTGTCGTACTCGATGGCGCTGCGCGGCACCTGGGCGGTGGCCAAGCAGACCGCGCTGGCGCTGCACGCGCTGCTGCGCTCCAAGTACCCCCAGGACGCGATCCAGGTCGTCGGGTTCTCCAACTACGCCAGGGAGCTGCACGAGACCGAGCTGGCCGGGCTCGGCTGGGACATGGTCCAGGGCACCAACCTGCACCACGCGCTGATGATCGCCGGACGTCACCTCGACAAGCACCCCGAGCACGAGCCGGTGGTGCTGATCGTCACCGACGGCGAGCCGACCGCGCACCTGATGCGGGACGGCAGGCCGTGGTTCGACTGGCCGCCCGCGCCGGAGACGATCGAGCTGACGCTGGCCGAGGTGGACAAGATGACCAGGCGGCACGCCGCGCTGAACATCTTCATGCTGGCCGACGACGACCGCCTGGCGGCCTTCGTCGACAACGTGGCCAAGCGCAACGGCGGCCGGGTACTTCGGGCCACACCGGAGCACTTGGGAGAATACGTAGTGAACGACTTCCTTCGCACCCGGGGAGCCCGGCGGCGACGGTAGATTTGCACTACGCGTTTGCGTGAACGCCACCGGCGTCTAGCCGTCAGGAGGAATGGGTGAGCCGCTCGACAGGATCCGGGCCGACCACAGGCCGGATAGCATCCGCGGTGATCCTCGCGGTCGTCGCGATCGCGTTCCTCGTTGTGGGCATCATCTTCTGCCTCGAGCCGGCCGGGTCGCTGCCCGTCTGGCTCGGCGGCCACGAGACGATCTGGGTGAACAACCGGAACATCCCGTCGCCCGGCTACCACCCGCTGCGCGCGGTCGGCAGCCTGATCGCCGGGGTCGTCTTCGCGATCGGGGCGTGGTTCACGCTCAGGTACAAGCCGGAGCCCGCCGCCCCCGAGGCAACCACAGCACGCGTACCCGAGCACCAGTAACCGCCCACAGCCTCGCGGTCCACTTACGTGCCCGCCGA
>Ga0302325_10030396_pt1 | contig 11138 bp, 7 predicted proteins | sample Palsa_T0_2_FD_201948 | JGI IMG/M metagenome (GOLD analysis project Ga0302325, IMG submission 201948) | Peat permafrost microbial communities from Stordalen Mire near Abisko, Sweden - Palsa_T0_2 | ecosystem: Environmental > Terrestrial > Soil > Palsa > Peat permafrost | place: Sweden: Abisko...
GAAGGCCACCGGGCTGAGTTTCGTTACGAGGGCGGGATCGTCGACTTCGTCTCCTATTTGAACGAGAACAAGGAACCGATCCACCGCAATGTGATCTCGCTGTCGGGTGAAGCCGAGGAAGGTGCCGTTGAGGTGGCGATGCAGTGGAACAGCTCCTATCAGGAGTCGGTGTTCTCATTCGCCAACAACATCAACACGATCGAAGGCGGCGCGCACCTCTCGGGCTTCCGCTCCGCGCTCACCGGCGTGCTCAATAAGTACGCGCGCGACAAGGGCTTCCTGAAGGACAAGGACGACAACCTCGTCGGCGAGGACGTGCGCGAGGGCCTGACCGCGGTGATCTCGGCCAAGCTGACCGATCCGCAGTTCGAGGGTCAGACCAAGACCAAGCTCGGGAATCCCGGGATGGCCGGTTTCGTCCAATCGATCGTCAACGCGCGGCTGGCCGAGTTCCTGGAGGAGAACCCGCGTGACGCCAGGAACGTCCTCGTCAAGGCGGTCCAGTCGGCTCAGGCCCGGGCGGCGGCACGCAAGGCGCGCGACCTCACGCGCCGCAAGTCCGCCCTGGAGAACTCGACGCTGCCCGGGAAGCTCGCCGACTGCTCGGTCAAGGACCCATCGCTGGCCGAGCTGTTCGTGGTCGAGGGTGACTCGGCCGGCGGCTCCGCGGTCAGCGCGCGCGATCGCAACACCCAGGCGATCCTCCCCCTGCGCGGGAAGATTCTCAACGTCGAGAAGAGCCGCATCGACAAGGTTCTGGCCAACACCGAGATCCAGGCGCTGATCACCGCGATCGGTACCGGGGTACGCGATGAATTCGATCTGTCCAAGGCGCGCTACCACAAGGTCGTTCTGCTGACCGATGCGGACGTCGACGGTGCGCACATCCGCACGCTTGCTCTCACGCTCCTATTCCGCGAGATGCAGCCGCTGATCGAGGCGGGCTATGTCTACATCGCCAAGCCGCCACTCTACGCGCTGCGTCAGGGCCGCAAGCACCGCTACATCGAGCGCGAATCGGAGCTCGAGGACATCCTGCTCGGCGACAAGTTCGAGAAGATCCACGTGTTCGACCGCTACAACGCGCAGTTCAAGCTCACCGACACGCGCTGGAAGCGCTTTTCGCGACTGCTGAAGCAATACGAGGGCTGGGCGTCGGCACTGCGGACCGCTCACGGCCATGGGATCGTTTCGTTCGTGCACGAGGGCCGGCTGCTCGAGGAGCAGATCACCGACGTCGACGGACTGCTGCGCCACATCGCCAAGGGATCACAGAACGGCGAGCCCTACAAGACCGAGCTGCTCTCCGAGGACCCGATTGAGATCGTCGTCCGCACGATCGAGGCCAAGACGGGCCTGGCCAGCACCCACCGGGTCCGGCGCGCGGCGCTGGAAGCCAACGAGTACCAGCATCTGGCCGACGTTCACGCTGAGCTGACGGCACTGGCGGGCTCGCCGGCGTTCAAGGTCACGCTCGGCGACCAGTCGGTCGAGGCGGCCAGTTTCGAGGAGTTGCGAGCGGCGATTCTGACCGTCGCGCAGAAGGGCGTCGAGTATGTCCGCTTCAAGGGATTGGGCGAGATGGATGCCGACGAACTCCGTGACACGACGATGGACCCCGCCTCCCGGACGTTGGTCCAGGTGACGATGGAGGACGCCGCCTCGGCCGACCACGTGTTCTCGATGCTGATGGGTGACCAGGTCGAACCTCGGCGGGCCTTCATCGAGGAGAACGCCCGTCTCGTCACTAACCTGGACGTGTAGGCGATGTCGGCGATTGACACCATTGGCGGCGGCAACATCGAGCCCCGCGGGCTCGAGGAGGAGATGCGCTCTGCGTATCTCGATTACGCGATGTCGGTCATCGTCGGGCGCGCGCTGCCCGACGTGCGCGACGGCCTGAAGCCCGTCCACCGGCGGGTCCTGTACGTGATGAACGAGCTGGGGTTGCAGCCCGGCCGCAAGCACGTCAAGTGTGCCCAGATCGTCGGCGAGGTGATGGGCAAGTACCACCCGCACGGTGATGCCTCCATCTACGACACGCTCGTACGCCTGGCGCAGGACTTCTCGATGCGCTATCCGCTGGTCGACGGGCACGGGAACTTCGGCAACATCGATGGCTACGGCGCGGCCGCGATGCGCTACACCGAGGCGCGGCTCGACCGGCTGGCCACCGAGATGTTGCGTGACCTCGACTCCGACACGGTCGACTTCATTCCGACCTACGACGGCACGCGGCAGGAGCCTGTCGTGCTCCCCGCGCGGTTCCCGAACCTGCTGGTCAACGGCGCGTCCGGTATCGCGGTAGGGATGGCGACCAACATTCCGCCGCACAACCTCCGGGAGGTCATCGGCGCGACGGTTGCCTATCTCGAGGATCCTGAGATCGACGTCGAGGGTCTGATGCGCCACATCAAGGGACCCGACTTTCCGACCGCCGGGACGATCCTGGGCCGTGAGGGGATTCGCGACGCCTACGCGACCGGCCGCGGCCGCGTGCGCGTGCAGGCCAAGGCGCACATCGAGCCGATCGGACAGGGCAAGGAGGCGATCATCGTCACCGAGCTGCCCTACCAGGTCCGCAAGGGTGGCGACGGCGGATTGATCCTGAAGATCCGGGACCTGGTGATCGACAAGAAGATCCCTGAGATCAGCGATCTCCGCGACGAGTCCGATCGCCACGGCATGCGCATCGTGATCGAGCTCAAGCGCGATGCGATTCCCAAGGTCGTGCTGAACAAGCTCTACAAGCACACCCCGATGCAGGCGACATTCGGCGTCAACATGGTCGCCCTGGTCGACAACGTGCCGCGCACGCTCTCATTGCGCGAAGTGATCGGCCACTATGTCGATCACCAGCGCGAGGTCATCATCCGCCGCACGCAGTTCGAGCTGCGCCGCGACGAAGACCGCGCGCATGTGCTCAAGGGGCTGCTGATCGCGCTGGCCAACCTCGACGAGGTGATCGCGCTGATTCGCAGCTCACCTGATCCCGCCACGGCGCGGACCGGGCTCGTGGAGCGGTTCGAGCTGAGCGTGATCCAGGCCCAGGCGATCCTCCAGCTCACCCTCAGCCGGCTGACCGCGCTCGAGGCCGACAAGATCGAGCGCGAGCACGCCGACCTTGTCGAGCGGATCAAGGAGCTGCGCGAGATCCTCGGGGACGAGAACCGGATCAACGCCTTGATCAAGGACGAGCTGACCGAAATCGCCGCCGCCTACGGAGATGAGCGCCGCACCGAGATCACCCACGCCGAGGGCGAGATCGACATCGAGGACCTGATCGCCGACCAGCAGATGGTGATCTCGATCACGCACTCCGGCTACATCAAGTCGCTGCCGCTGTCGACCTACCGTCAGCAGCACCGCGGTGGGATCGGCGTGACCGGGATGGACATGAAGGACGACGACTACATCGAGCACCTGTTCGTCTCCTCCACCCACGACTACCTGCTGTTCTTCACCAACCGCGGCAAGATCTACCGCCTGAAGGTGTACGAGCTGCCGGAGGCCTCACGCACGGCCAAGGGCCGAGCGCTCGTCAATCTGCTGCCCTTGCGCGAGGGCGAGCGCGTTCAGTCGGTGCTCTCCACGCGCGACTTCACCGAGGGCAAGTACCTCGTGTTCGCCACGCGCAACGGGCTGGTCAAGAAGACCGAGTTCCTCGCCTACAACACGCCGATCAAGGCCGACGGGATCATCGCGATCAACATCCGCGACGACGACGAGCTGATGGCAGTCCGCCGCACGAGCGGTGACGACGACATCATCATGGTCTCGCGTTCGGGTCAGGCGTCCCGGTTCAACGAGACGCGCGTCCGCTCGATGGGTCGCGACACCAGCGGCGTGATCGGCATGAACGTCTCGCAGGAGGGCAACGCAGTCCTCGCGATGGATGTGGCCCGCGACGACCAGGAGCTGCTCGTCGTGACCGAGAACGGCTACGGCAAGCGCACCCCGATCTCCGATTACCCGGTCAAGGGACGGGGGACGATGGGCGTCAAGACGATCATGCTGACCGAGAACAAAGGCGCCCTCGCCGGCGCCCTCGTGGTCCGCGAGCACCAGGAGCTCGTGTTCATCTCCCAAAACGGAATGGTCCAGCGGATCTCCGTCCGCGGCATCAGCCGCTACGGCCGCGCCTCCCAAGGCGTCCGCGTGATGAACATCCGCGACGACGACCAAGTCAGCGCCGTCGCCCTCGTCGTCGAATCCGAGGCCGCCACGGCCGCCACCGTGATCGACGACGACCCTGCGCTGGAGGCAGAGATTTTGATGGAAGCCGACGACCCGATCGTCACCGTCGAGCCAATCGCGGAAAGCGACGAGACCCCCCTTCCGGACGACGCAGAGCCGCTCGACCCGGACGACGAGGGGTAGAGCAAGCGCCCGGGGCGCCCGCGCTAAGCGAAAGCGACACGATCCTGCCCACGCGGGCCTCGCGTCGCCTGCCTAAGAGCATCCGCCCGAGCCCACGATCAGCGCGGCCCGCGTGGGCAGGATCGTGTCGCGCACCTTCGCTATTCTTTGAGGCCACCAGAGAAAGGAGGTGGTCCGAACTTGTCTGACAGTTTATGCGGGACCCTGGAGGTGTCCGGCCGCTAGGTCGGAGGCTGACCCCGCTTAGCGGAGTCCCCCCGCGACACCGCCGGCTCTGAGCGCCGGGAGTAGTCCCTCCGGCAGCGATCAGCTCACCCGGATACGAAGCAGCCGATAGGTCACGAAGGGCGCCGGTGTCGACGGCGCCCTTCGTGCGTTCTGGGCGCCCATCCTGGTCGTTGAGCTCAGCGCGGCCGGCCGGAGCAACTACCCTTGTGGCATGTGCCGAAATATCCGAACCCTGCATAACTTTGATCCGCCGAGCACCGACGACGAGGTGCGCGCCGCCGCCCTCCAGTACGTTCGCAAGATCAGTGGTTTCACCAAGCCTTCGCAGGCCAACGAGGCCGCCTTTGAGCGCGCGATTGACGCTGTCGCGGCGGCCTCGATGCAGCTGTTGGGCGAACTGACCACTTCTGCGCCGCCCAAGAATCGCGAAGTCGAGGGGGAGAAGTCCCGGGCGCGGGCCGCCCAGCGGTACGCGGCCTGAGCGACCACGTACCGGCCGGTCGAACGAACCTCTCCTTCCACGGTCGCCGCCGCGGAACGCATGCGGGCCCTAGGCCTAGGCGGCGAGGTACGCTCGCCAGGCGCTCGGGATCGTCGGGCTCGCGACCTGGATGAACACGTGCGGGCTGGGAGTACGCGGCTGTTTGGTCAGTTTCATGCCGGCCTGGCGGGGCAGCGCGTTGCCCTTGCGCCGGTTGCAGGGGGCGCAGGAGGCGACAATATTCTCCCAGCTGGATGGGCCACCCTTTGACCGCGGCACCACGTGGTCGACGGTCAGGTTGGAACGGGAACCGCAGTACTGACACGTCCAGTCATCGCGGGCGAAGACTGCCCGGCGGGTGATCTTGCGGCGATGGGTGTCGCGCGGGATCCGGACGTAGCTGACCAGTCTGATCACGACCGGGCGTTCCACCGTCGCCGTGGCCGAGCGAAGCTGCCATTCGGCCCGCTCGATGATCTCTGCTTTCTCCTTGAGCAGTAGCACCACCGCGCGACGGACCGTGCAGACGTTGATCGGCTCGTACGTGGCGTTCAACACGAGCACCCGGCCAACCTCACGCCCGTGCCGCCGGTGCTCTAAGGGCGGCACGGACCCCGATGGCGCTGGTGGTACTGAAGTAGCCATGGCCGTGCAGGCGCCAGTGTAGCGAGGGCACGGCCGGTTTCGGCACGGCCGGCCCGCCACCCCTGCGGGCTCCGCGGGCTCGCTGAGGGCGCCTGGCCCGGTTCGGGCTCGGCACGCGTCGCCCCCTGGCGGTCAGGTCATGCGGCCGGAAATGAGCCCAGCCGGCGGAGCCCTTCGACGTGTGTGCGCAGACCCTCCAATGCAGCCGCCACGTCGGGCTCGGAGTCGCGGCCCTCGAGGTCAGTGAAAAACATGTAGCGGCCCAGCCCCTGCTTTCGCGGCCGAGATTCAATCCGCGTGAGATTGACGCCTCGGTCGGCGAACTCCGATAAGCAGGCGACGAGCCATCCGGGAGCCTCCGACCCGACGCCCCAGAACACGATCGCGGTCTTCCAGGGCCCGAGCGGCAGTCCCGCGTCCGGGGGGCTACCGGGGGGCGCGCCGATGGGTCCGAGCCACACGAACCGTGTCTCGTTGCCCGGCACGTCCTCCACTCCGGCTCGCAGAACCTGACAGTCGTAGCGCTGGGCGGCGAGGCGGTTTCCCACCGCGGCCCAGGGTTCGTCCTGGGCCGCCACCATTCGCACCGCCTCGGCGGTCGAGCTGCCGGCGAGCACGCGGGCCCCAGGGAGGCGGGAGCGGATGAAGCGCGCGCATTGCGCGCTGGCGTGGGGATGGGACACCACGACCTCGATCGCCGATAGTTCCAGGGCGGTTCGGGTAATCAGGCATTGGCGGATCGGATGGACGACCTCCCCGACGATGCGCACGTCTTGGGTCTCTATCGCCAGCGCGTCGAGGGTGGCGTTGACGGAACCCTCGAGTGAGTTCTCGATCGGGACGAGCGCGCGATCCACCGAGCCGTCGCTGACGGCCATTACCGTGTCGTGGATCGACGCCAGCGGAACCAGCTCGAGCTCCGCTGCTCCGATCGCGGTAACGAGCGCCTCTTGGGTGAACGTGCCCTCGGGCCCGAGATAGCCGACCCGCATCAGGCCGCCCTGACTACCCGGCCGCCGGGTATCCGCCGCCGCCTTCGAGCGCGAGCCGGACCGCTTCGTCCTCCTCGGGTGAGAGCTCGAGCTCTCCGCGTCCCTCACGCACCTGCTTGGCATACCAGCGGGCTTGGTCGCGGTGGTGGATCGACGAGAGCACCAGGCCCGAACGGGTCGCGTCGAGCAGAGCGATTGAGGTCGACTGACGGCCGGACATCTCGCCGTAGGCGTCGTAGCGAACCAGTGACCGATACGCGATCGCGCCATCGAGCCGGTGCTCGGCGGTGCCCACGCGGCCGTCGAGCCGTGCGGCAACGTCCTGAACGTAATCGTTGAGAGCCTCGAACTGGGACTGCAACGCCGCCGCATGAGAGACCAGGTCTCGCTGGCGGTCGCCGAGCACCGTGCGCTGGTCGGAGCGCACCCGCCGCAGTCGGAAGGCAAGACCCACGCTGAGGCCGAGGGCAACAACGGCCACCGCGCCAGCCGCGATCGCGACGATACCCGTGGTGCTCGTGAGGTCGTGCACCGGGGAAAGGATAAGCGGATCGTCGGAGCGCTACTGGAAGGTCACCGGGAACGACAGCGAGTTGTTCGCGAGGTTCTTCTCGCCCGGGACGCCTTCCACGGTGGCCACGACGGTGTAGGTGCCCTTCGGTGGAGCAGATTTGAGCGTCACCTGAGCCGTGACCTTCTGACCGGCGGTCGTCTGCGGAACCACGGTCTGGCCAGTGTCGCTCGTACCGCTCACCGTCAGCTTGCACACGACATCGGTCTCGGTGTTCTGGCCGTCGTTGGTGAAGTTGAGCGTGAACGTCGGGGGCGGGCTGGCCGGGATCGTGTTCGTCGAGCCCGTCTGCAGCGTGGTACCGGCAACGCTGACCGAGTTCAGCTCGTGACCGTGCAGACCGGGAGCGAGCTTGCCGGTGCTCGAGCCCGGCAGCGAAACGTGGAGTTGGCTGGCGACAAAGCTCGGAAGGACCCACTGGACATCGGGCAGGAACTGTCCGCCGTTGATCGTCACGCCGTCCGCGCCACCGACGGCGATGTGGGCCGCGTTCAGTGCGGCGGCGATCTGCGGTGCCGTGTAGTCCTTATAAAGCACATCTGAGGCGTAGAAGCGGGCCGTATTTGCGGCAATCGCGTTGATCGCGTCCTCGCTCGTCGAGGTGCCGAGCGCCGGTTGGATCTCGGTGGCGATGTTCGCGATGCCGTTGCTCCGCATTTCCAGCGCCAGCAGCAGGTTCTGCTGCGCCCCCTTCACCTGGCTGGGAACGTTGATACTGCCCGCGCGGCTGAGCTCGCTGTCGGCCTGGACACGGGTTTCGTTGATCTGGTTTTGCAGGTTGGTCGCGTTGCTCGCGCTGGCGCCGCTGGACAGCACGCCGAAGAACTGTGTGCCGGTCTGATTGGACTGCTGGATCAGCGACGAGACGTTGTTGGCGTAGTCCTTCAGCGAGCTGTTGCGCGCGCTGACCTGGCAGCTGTGGACGCCGAGAGCGATCAGGACCACGACGATCAGCAACCCGACCGCGGCGATCCCACGGCGCACTTGGATTGACTGGCGGTCTGTCGGTGGACGCCGACCGCTCCCTGAGCCACGACGTCTGGACGGCGCCGTACGAGGGGCTGTTTGAGGCTCGTCCGCCTCGTCGAAGAACGACAAGCTCTACCGCTCCTTGCCGGAACTGTGAAAAGCCAAGTATGCCCGCGGTGTCGGCCGGAACCGCAAACGCGCAAGCGCTCGTGCAAGACGCACGGCTTGAGCGTTCCCCGACCGGACGGCCGCAGGGACGGGCGCCGCGGCGTGGAAAGGCCCACCATGAAAGCGAGTCAGCTGCCCACCCGTCGCCGGTCCGGCGCACCGGTCGTTGCCGGCCCGCCCGACTTGCGGCCCGGCGGCGGGGCCACTGGCGACGCGCCCGTGGTGCTGGCTCGCTACCGCCTGGCGCGGAGGCTCGGAGCCGGGGCATTTGGGACCGTCTGGCTGGCGCGTGATGAGCGACTGGACCGGGACGTGGCGGTCAAGATTCTCCCGCGGGAGCGGATCGTCGGCGGTCGCTTCGAGCGCGAGGCGCGAACCGCGGCGCGACTCGCGCACCCGGGGATCGTGACGCTGTACGAAGCCGCCGTCGACGACGAGGGGGCATATCTGGTCTCCGAACTGGTGCGCGGGGAGACGCTGCATCAGTGCCTCCGGGCGGGGAGGCTGTCGGATCGAGACATCGTCGTGATCGGGATCGCCCTCTGTGATGCCTTGGCACACGCCCACGCGCAGGGCGTCATCCATCGCGATGTGAAACCGTCCAACGTGCTCATCCCGGACCGACCAGCGACGCCGGCGCAGGCCGCGAAGCTGACCGATTTCGGCGTTGCTCTGGTGGTCGGCGGGGATTCGCTGACGTTGACCGGCGATGTCGTCGGTACCGCGGCCTACATGGCTCCCGAGCAAGCAGAGGGGCTGCCGGCCGGGGCCGCCGCGGACCTCTATTCACTCGCGCTCGTGATCTACGAGGGATTGACCGGCGTGAATCCCGTCCGGCCCGGGACCGCTGCCCAGCGGGCGCGACGGCTCGGCGCGCACCTGCCGCCGCTGCGCCGCCAGCGCCGTGACCTTCCGCGCGAGCTGGGCCACGGAATCGATTTGGCGCTGCGCCCGCGCGCACGCGAACGGGGCAGCGTCGATGACCTGCGCCGTGCGTTGGCGGCCGCCGGGGACCAGCTGCAGGACGACACGCCCGCCGCACACCTGCCTGCCGAGCGCCTGCCTGCCGAGCGCCTGCCTGCCGAGCGCCTGCCTGCCGCACACCTGCCTGCCGAGCGCCTGCCTGCCGAGCGCCTGCCTGCCGAGCGCCTGCCTGCCGATCCGGATCCGGCTGGGTCGCGCACAGAGGTCTGGCCGGCGAGGGTGCTCGCGGCGCTCGCCGCCGCTGGACTGGCTGCTTGGCTGTCCGCACACCTGCTCAGCCCCTCGCCGCCGCCGGCAATCATGGCGATTCTGGCCGGGGGGTTGACGTTGGCGCTGCCGCGGATCGGCTGGATGGCGCTCACGGTTCTGCTGTGTGTGACCGTGGCCCTCGATCAGCACGGCGCCGTCGCCCTGGTCGTCCTGATCGGGGCGGCCCTGCCCATGGTTCTGCTGCCGCGCACGGGGAGTGCCTGGCCGCTCAGCGCCGGCGCGCCGGCGCTGGGGCTGGTCGGGCTCGCCGGCGCCTGGCCTGCGGTCGCGGCTCGAGCCGGCACGGCCTGGCGCCGGGCGGTGCTGGGGCTGACCGGCTGGGTGTGGCTGATGCTGGCGGCTCCAATCGCCGACCGCGTGTTGTATCTCTCGCCGCCGTCCGGTACGCCGCCTGCGAATGTGTGGACCGGGTCGCTGGATGAGACGATTCACCACGTGTTCGGGCCGCTGGTGAACGCGGGGGCACTGGCGCCGGCGCCGGTGTGGGCGATCGCCGCGGTGGTCTTGCCCTGGCTGGTCACGGGCCACTCGTTGGTCGGCGACGCACTGCGCGTGATCATCTGGTCGGTGACCCTCGTGTTGGCCACGACGGTCGCGCTGGGGGCGCTCCATGATGCTCACAGCCTCGGTGAGCCACACGGCGCCGTGCTGGGCGCGGTGGTGGGCGCGGCTGTCGCGTTGGCCCCGACAGTCCTCACGACGTGGCGCGCCGCGCGCCATTACGGCGGCTCTCCGGCGGGACTTGCGTAGCATGGATCAGCCCGAAAGGGTGTGCCATGAGTGTCCTCAGAAGTCTCGAGAGCAAGATCGCGGGCCTCGTCGAAGGCACGTTCAGCCGTGCGTTCCGGTCCGAGGTACGGCCGGTGGAGATCGCGCGCAAGCTTGCCCGGGAGATGGAGGAGCACAAATCCTTCTCGGTCTCGCGCACGTACGTGCCCAACGAGTACCGCGTCTACCTCTCCCCACGCGACCGTGAGCGGTTCGCCGATTACGAGGACGCGCTCGCCAGTGAGCTGGCCGGATATCTGCTCGAGCACGCCCGGCAGGAGCGCCTTGCCCTGGTGTCCCGGCCGGTGATCGAATTCGAGACCGACGGCCGCCTCGGATTGGGCGAGTTCGGCATTCAAACGCGTGTGGTCAGGCCCGCGGAGGAGCCCGATCGCGAGGCGGCCGGCGAGGAATCGGGGCGCACGATGATCTACAGCTCCGCCGGAGATGTCGCCGAGCCGCTCGAGGGGCGGGCGCGCAACCGGCACGAGACGGTCCTACTGCTCGTCGGGGGCAAGCGCCTGGTCGTCGGACCGGCCGGCGCGACGCTGGGGCGCAGTCGCCAGTGCGATGTCGTTCTGGACGACCCGAACGTGTCCCGCACGCATGCCGAGATTCGCCCGCGCGGAGGATCGTGGGTGTTGAGCGACCGCGGCTCGACCAACGGCGCCAGCATCAACGG
>Ga0302325_10030397_pt1 | contig 11137 bp, 10 predicted proteins | sample Palsa_T0_2_FD_201948 | JGI IMG/M metagenome (GOLD analysis project Ga0302325, IMG submission 201948) | Peat permafrost microbial communities from Stordalen Mire near Abisko, Sweden - Palsa_T0_2 | ecosystem: Environmental > Terrestrial > Soil > Palsa > Peat permafrost | place: Sweden: Abisko...
GATTGAAGCCCGATGCCCTAGTGTAGCCGGTCTTGATACCGTCGACGCCTTCGACGCTGCCGATCAGGTGATTGTGGTTGGCGATCGAATGGCCATGGTAGTTGAACGCCGCGGTCGAGAAATAACGGTAGTAGCGCGGGAAACGGTCCTGGATCGCGCGGCCGAGGGTGGACTGATCGCGCGCCGTGGTCACTTGGTCGTCGTCGGGCAGCCCGGAGGCATTGCGATAGACCGTGCGCGACATGCCGAGCGCGTGCGCCTTCTGGGTCATCAGCTTGGCGAAATCGCCTTCATCGCCGGCGATGGCTTCGGCGATCACGACGGCGGCGTCGTTGGCTGAGCGCGTCACCAGCCCCTTGATGGCGTCTTCGACCGGGATGGTCTGGCCCGGTCGCAGGCCGAGCTTGGTTGGCGCCTGCTCGGAGGCGTGTTCGGACACCTGCATTTCGGTGTCGAGTTTCATCTTGCCCGACTCAAGACGCTCGAACAGCAGATAGAGCGTCATGATCTTGGTGAGCGAAGCGGGATGGCGGAGGCCATCGGGGCTGTTGGATGAGAGGACCGCGCCGGAATTGCCGTCCACCATGATGGAGGAGAAGACCGGGCTGTAGCTTTCCTGGGCCTCGTGGTGGCGCACATAATGGCGGTAGCGGTGATAGCGCGCCTGGGCGGCACTGCTTGTGAAAATGCCGGCTGCGCTGACCGTGACCAGCCCGAGAACGCACCCCCACAATACACGCGAGGAAGCCGAGGTTGTGCCAATCATGAATGAACTTCCCCCGTCCGTTTCTATCTTGATCACCGCTTCGTGAGGCCAAATTATGCCCAACGATCAGCGAGGTTTCCCTGCTCAAATGCCCGATTCGGGTCCAGAAACTTCGGTCGGGATCGCGGATCGGGCAGCCGTTCCAGCTAAGATACTGTCCACAAACAATTTTTAGGTTGTCTGCTCGTACGCGGACAAGTCGGCGGCAAGGTTAGGTGGCCGGAGTTTCCAAAAGATTAAGCAACCGTTGCATGGCCCCTCGGTATTTGGTGCAAATGTACGGATTTGTGCGCCGCACAAAACTTCTTGACTTAATTGTGCAATGCACTATGGCTTGCTGACACAGGGAGGGCGGGACCTCCCGGTATTTCTCAGCGGTCTAGGGAAGGATTCCATGATGGTCAAAATTGAAGACATTCAGAACTACGGAAAAGAGCACCTTGAAACGGTCGTTGCCTCCGCAACGACGATTCAGAACGGCTTTCAGGCGATCGCGAGCGCCCATGGCGACTATGCCAAGAGGTCGTTCGAAGACACCAAGTCATTTGTCGAGAAGCTCGGCGGCATGAAGTCGCTGGACAAGGTGATGGAAGCCCAGACCGAGTTTGCGAAGTCCGCCTATGAGGGCTTCGTGGCCGAGTCGCAGAAAATCGCGGGGCTTTATTCCGATCTCGCCAAGCAGACGTACAAGCCGTTTGAAGGTATGGTCGCGAAGTTCGCCCCAGCTGCCGCTCAATAACTTCTTTTCCAAAACCCCTGGTTGTCTTGCGAAATCAAAAGCCCGGCCCCGGCGGCCGGGCTTTTTTCTTGGGCGGTCGGGCGGAACTCGTCGTCATGTGCGGGGCGCGCCGATCGCGGGTAAAGTTTCGCAAACACGCTCGGCAACAGCGCGATCCGACGTTCAAATTCTCGGCAAATGGCACAATCCAAACGTTGACGTGGTCGATCTTGTTTTGTCAAATCCGGCAAGATTGATTAGTCTTGGCAGGATCGCCGAGCTAGGAATCGGGCACGCTGCAGTCGCATTCGACCAATAATCTGTGCGCTTGCGGCGAACCGAGGACGGTCCCATATTGTCAGCTTATCGATTAAGCTGACGGATCGGGCCGCCCGGGAGCGACGGTCTGGAAAGCGCGGCCGGAACATCGTCCGGGTCGCTGTCCGGCTTTCCCGTGGGGATTTCGAACGCCTGTGCCATGTTGCAATTGACTTCTATATTCGAATTGTCCGGGCCGACCGCCATCGCCACTGCTGCTCCCCGAATGGGCAATGACGACAACCGCACGGGCGGCAACGGGAGCGGCGGGCCGGCTACGTCGGTTATCGCCAAGGTCAAGCCGAAGACCAAGCGCCCGAACCTGTATCGTGTCCTGATATTGAACGACGACTACACGCCGATGGAATTCGTCGTTCATGTTCTGGAGAAGTTCTTCCAGAAGGACGTCGAGGCCGCGACCAAGATCATGCTGCACGTTCATCATCATGGAATCGGGGAATGCGGGGTGTTCACCTACGAAATCGCCGAGACCAAGGTGACGCAGGTGATGGATTTTGCGCGCAAGCACCAGCATCCCCTGCAATGCGTGATGGAAAAGAAGTAGCGCCATCATGAAACCCGCCAAAACCGGAACGGGTTTTGCATCGAAAACTGTGATCGACCGAGCTGACGCCGTTCCCGGCGCGCAATCGGCGTCGCATGGGTGTAGCGTATGCGGTCAGGACGAGACCCGAGTCGCCGGAACCGGTCTTTCGCCATGATCGGGTGTAACTATATATGACAAAGGTTGTTGTTGCCTCACCGGGTAACGGCGATCATGATGGCGGGGGCCAACGAGGACGCGAATGCCAACTTTTTCCCAGAGCCTTGAACAATCCCTGCATCGCGCGCTCGCGATCGCAAACGAGCGTCACCATCAATACGCGACGCTTGAACATTTGCTGCTGTCGCTGATCGATGATTCGGATGCGGCGGCCGTGATGCGTGCCTGCAGCGTCGATCTCGACAAGCTGCGCACCAGCCTCGTTAATTATCTCGAGACCGAGTTCGAAAATCTGGTGACCGACGGGGCTGACGATGCCAAGCCGACCGCCGGCTTTCAGCGCGTGATCCAGCGCGCGGTGATTCATGTGCAGTCGTCGGGCCGCGAGGAGGTTACCGGCGCCAACGTCCTGATCGCGATCTTCGCCGAGCGCGAGAGCCACGCCGCCTATTTCCTGCAGGAACAGGACATGACGCGCTATGACGCGGTGAACTACATCAGCCACGGCATCGCCAAGCGGCCCGGGGTGTCGGAGGCACGGCCGGTTCGCGGTGTCGACGAAGAGACCGAAACCAAGGGCAACGAGGATTCCAAGAAAAAGGGCGAAGCGCTCGAAACCTATTGCGTCAACCTCAACAAGAAGGCGCGCGACGGCAAGATCGATCCGGTGATCGGGCGAAATGCCGAGATCAACCGCGCCATCCAGGTGCTGTGCCGCCGCCAGAAGAACAATCCGCTGTTCGTCGGCGAAGCCGGCGTCGGCAAGACCGCGATCGCCGAAGGATTGGCCAAGCGCATCGTCGACAGCGAGGTGCCGGAGGTTTTGGCGGCGGCGACGGTATTTTCGCTCGACATGGGCACGTTGCTCGCGGGTACCCGCTATCGCGGCGATTTCGAGGAGCGGCTGAAGCAGGTGCTCAAGGAACTGGAGGCGCATCCCAACGCCATCCTGTTCATCGATGAAATTCATACCGTGATCGGGGCAGGGGCGACATCGGGCGGTGCGATGGACGCGTCCAATCTCTTAAAACCGGCGCTGGCCTCCGGCACCATCCGCTGCATGGGCTCGACCACCTACAAGGAATATCGCCAGCATTTTGAGAAGGATCGCGCGCTGGTGCGCCGGTTCCAGAAGATCGACGTCAACGAGCCGACGGTGGAAGACGCCATTGCGATCCTCAAGGGCCTGAAACCCTATTTCGAGGACTACCACCGGCTGAAATACACCAACGAGGCCATCGAGGCCGCGGTGCAATTGTCGTCGCGCTACATTCACGACCGTAAATTGCCCGACAAGGCGATCGACGTGATCGACGAATCAGGCGCGGCACAGATGCTGGTTGCCGAGAACAAGCGCAAGAAGACCATCGGCATCAAGGAGATCGAGACCACGATCGCGACCATGGCGCGGATTCCGCCCAAAAGCGTGTCGAAGGACGATGCCGAGGTGTTGAAGCATCTCGAGCAGACGCTCAAACGCGTCGTGTTCGGCCAGGACAAGGCGATCGACGCGCTGGCGGCATCGATCAAGCTGGCGCGCGCCGGTCTGCGCGAGCCGGAGAAGCCGATCGGCTGCTATCTGTTTTCCGGACCGACCGGCGTCGGCAAGACCGAGGTCGCCAAGCAGCTCGCATCCTCGCTCGGCGTCGAACTGATCCGCTTCGACATGTCCGAGTACATGGAGCGGCACACGGTGTCGCGCCTGATCGGCGCACCGCCGGGCTATGTCGGCTTCGACCAGGGCGGCTTGCTCACCGACGGCGTCGATCAGCATCCGCACTGCGTGGTGTTGCTCGACGAAATCGAGAAGGCGCATCCGGATCTCTACAACGTGCTGCTGCAGATCATGGATCACGGCCGGCTTACCGACCACAACGGCAAGCAGGTCAATTTTCGCAACGTAATCCTGATCATGACCACCAATGCCGGCGCCGCCGATCTGGCGCGCCAGGCCTTCGGTTTCACCCGCAACAAGCGCGAAGGCGACGATCACGAAGCGATCAATCGCCAGTTCGCGCCTGAGTTCCGTAACCGGCTCGATGCCATTGTCTCGTTCGCGCACCTCAATGCCGACGTGATCGGCATGGTGGTGGAGAAGTTCGTGCTGCAGCTCGAGGCCCAGCTTGCCGACCGCGACGTCACCATCGAGCTGTCGGAGCCGGCCAAGGCCTGGCTGATCCAGCATGGTTACGATGAGCAGATGGGCGCCCGTCCGATGGCCAGGGTGATCCAGGAGCATATCAAGAAGCCGCTGGCGGACGAAGTGCTGTTCGGCAAGCTCAAGGGTGGCGGCCACGTTCGCGTCGTGCTGGTGAAGGACGAGACGGCCGCGGAGGCGGCTGAGGAAAAGATCGGGTTCGAATTTGTCGAGGGTCCGGTGACGCCGAAGCCGGAGAAACTGCCCGGCACGCGCAAGCGCAGCTTGCCGCGCAAGCCGAAACCCGGCGGTCCGAGCGGCGGCTCGAAGGGGCCGGCCTCGCGAGGCCCGCTGGTCAAGGTCTGAACCGGGATTTGATTGATAAGAGAAACAGCCGGCGAGCAATCGCCGGCCGTTTCGTTTGCGCCACAGCCGGGAATACGGATCAATCGGCGCGTTCGATCGTTTTGATAACCATAATTTGATAGAAAAATGGATCAGCTGAAACGAAATAGAGTTTGAGGCGATGGCGGCAAGCGGCTCGCGGCGATTCCCTGCATCTGTCTCGCGGTGCTTTTCGCGCAGGCGATTGCGATCCGTAGTCCGACAGGAGGACAGAGATGGACGTGAGAACTGAAAACTGGTCCGGCACAGCCGTACGTCCCGTGAGCCTCATCATCCGGCAAAAAGACCCGAACAATCTCGAAATGCCGTTCGATCGGCTCGACGATTTCATCACGCCGTCTGAGCTTTTCTACATACGTAGTCATTTCCCAACGCCGGAGCTGGATCCTCTCGTCTACCGGCTATCCATTCGCGGCGCGGTGCGCAGGGAACTGAGGCTAAGCTGCGCGGATATCCGCGCGATGCCTTCGCGGACACACGCCGCCACACTGGAATGCGCCGGCAATGGCCGCGTATTCATGGTGCCGCCGGTACCGGGCGCGCAGTGGCAACTCGGTGCGGTCGGCAATGCCGAATGGACCGGTGTTCCGCTTTCCGTGCTGCTGGATAGCGCCGGATTGGCTGATGATGTCTGCGACATCGTTTTGGAAGGTGCCGATCGCGGCGTGCCGGCGGAAGGACCGAAGCCACCGGGTGAGATCGCCTATGCCCGCAGTATTCCGAGGGCGCGCGCGATGCAATCCGACGTGCTGATCGCCTACCAGATGAACGGGCAGGATCTGACGCCCGATCACGGATTCCCGTTGCGCGCCATCGTTCCCGGGAATTACGGCATGTCATCGGTCAAGTGGCTGACCGACATCGTCGCAGCCACGCAGCCGTTTCAGGGTTACTGGCAAACCAGCGACTACGGTTATTGGGATGATTCCGCGGGGACGCCGGTGCGCCGGCCGCTCTCGGAGATGAAACTGAAGTCGCAGATCGCACGCCCCCGTGTTTACGAGAGGCTCGAGCCCGGACGCCCCTACACCATTTTCGGAGCCGCCTGGGCCGGAACAACCGATGTAGCCGAGATCTGGATCAGCTGCGACGGCGGCAAGTCGTGGGTCGAGGGCGAATTTCTCGACCCGGTAAACCGGCACGCATGGCGCCGCTGGAAATACGATTGGATGACGCCGGCACAGCCGGGCCGCTATACGCTGCTGGCACGTGCGAGGGGCGCAGACCAGACTGTTCAGCCTGACAGTCACGATGCGAACTTTGGCAGCTATGTTATCGATCACCCGCTGCCAATCGAGGTCTTCGTGGCTGCGCCTTGATTGAGCTGCATGCCCGGCGCCGGAACCGCGCGTGCCTCGACCAGAAACAGTGAACCAGCCTGCGTAAGTTCGATACCGCGACCGACCCTGTCAAACAGCCTCGCTCCATGCCGTGCTTCCAGCCCCGCGATTGCCGAACTGACGGCCGACTGAGTCAAATGCAGTGCCTCCGCCGCCCGCGTGGCATGTTGGCGTTCGGCGACAGCAACGAAGACGCGAAGCTGTTCGAGTGTCATTGGACATAAGTAGCAGGCTCGCCGCCGCCGGAAGAATAAATAATTGTATAATTGGCCTTCTCCGGACGTGACCCGACCTCCATTATACTCGGGATCGGAGTTGCGGCCATTCGTCCGGAATTCATTACCCCCAATCGCTCGGATGAGAGGACCATGTCAGATAGTCCGAATCCATCGAGCCGATACCGCCTGCCGTCGCTGCACGACAAGAGCGGGCTTGCCCGATTAGGAATCATCGGAATCATCGTTTTGGCCGTGATCGGAAGTTTCGCCTATGTTGCCGGCTGGCTCTCGCCGGGGAGCTTGACGCAGGCGCGGATGATCGACGAATTCCAACACGACAATGGCGTACACCCCGGCTTTCGCCGCAATCACGCCAAGGGGGTTTGCATCGCCGGGTCTTTCGAGAGCAACGGGCAAGGCACGCGCCTTTCCAGGGCTGTCGTCTTCCAGGCCGGCCGCACGCCCGTCGTCGGTCGATTCGCGATCGCTGTCGGCAAGCCCGACGTGGCTGATGGACCGCAGGCCGTCCGCAGCATGGCGCTCAGCTTCCGGCCGCCCCACGGCGAGGAATGGCGCACGGGCATGAACGACATCCCGGTTTTCGTGGTCAACACGCCGGAGGCCTTCTACGAGCAATTGCTCGCTTCGCGGCCTGACCCCGCGACGGGTAAGCCGGACCCGGCGGCGAGGAAGGCTTTTCTCGCCAGCCACCCCGAAACCGTCCGCGCTTTTCAGGCTATCGCCGCAAAGCCGTTTTCGACAGGCTTCGCCAACGCCAGCTACAACAGCCTCGACGCGTTCCGGTTCGTCGACCCAGCCGGTGTCTCCACGCCAGTTCGCTGGTCGATGGTGGCGGTCGAACCATTCGAGCCGGAGAAGCCGGATCAAGCCGCGGCAACGGACAAGAACTATCTGTTCGACGATGTTATCGCACGGATCGAACGCGGGCCGCTGCAATGGCATCTGATCGTCACGATTGGCCGGCCTGATGATCCGACCAATGACGCCACGGTCGCCTGGCCGGAGGATCGCGAGCGCGTCGATGTCGGGACGCTGACGATCGATCACATCGAGGGCGAGGCGCCGGGCAATTGTCGCGATATCAATTTCGATCCGCTGGTGTTGCCTTCCGGCATCGCGCCCTCCGACGATCCCTTGCTCAGCGCGCGATCGGGAACCTATTCGGAATCCTTCACGCGGCGTGAAGGCGAGAAGAAGACGCCGAGCGCCGTGCAAACCCCCAACGCAGGCAAGGGGTCGTGATGATGGCTCAGCCGACGCAATTCAGCATCCTTTCGCGGGTCCTGCACTGGACGATGGCGGCAATGATTCTCGCAATGCTGTTCATCGGCGTCGGCATGGTCGCCTCGCTGGCGGAATATCACTGGCTGGTCTCGATCCATAAGCCGCTGGGCGTGCTGATCCTGATCCTGGCGGCGATCCGCCTGCTGAACCGGCTTCTCAGTCCCGCGCCGCCCTTGCCGGCGGAAATGCCCGCATGGCAGCGTTTTGCGGCGCATGCTTCGCACGTCGTGCTTTACGTGCTGATGTTCGCGCTCCCACTTGTCGGTTGGGGGATGCTGTCGGCGGCGCGCTATCCCATCGTGCTCTACGGTTCGCTGGAATTGCCGCCGATCCTGCCGCAAGACCCTGCGCTCTACGCTGCGCTGCGCGAGGCCCACACGATCCTGGCGTTGCTGCTTTTTGCGACCTTCGCCGCCCATTTGGGCGCGGCGCTGATGCATGCGTTGATCTTCCGAGACGGCGTATTTCAGAGCATGGCGTCGGTGGAAAAAAGCTGAGGCGAAGGCCTCAATCTACCCCGATTGCGGTCAGTCACCCCCAAGACGCTGGTCCTCGTGGACCCGCACCCGCTCAATGCCTCTTGCGCCAGCCGGCGATAATCGGAGCATGCTGAGCGCCGCGCCAAAGGCTGCAAAGCCCACGCCGGCCAGCAGCGAGACATGGGTGCCTTGCGCCGGATAGCGCGCCAGAAAGAAAGCCACGAGCGCAGCCCCGATGGTCTGCCCCAACAGCCGCGCCGTGCCCAGCATGCCGCTCGCGCCGCCGCTGCGCTCTCGCGGCGCCGCCGCGATCATGGTGCGGTTGTTGGGGGTCTGGAACAGACCGAAGCCGGCGCCGCAGACCGCCATCCGCCAGACGACATCAGGGATTGCGGGATGGTCAGGCAACAGCGCCAGCGTTCCCAAGCCGGCGGCAAACAGCAGAAGTCCGAGGCCGCCGAGCAGGCCGGCCGGATAGCGTTCGACCAGCCGTCCCGCCACGGGCGCGGCGAAAGCGACGGCAATCGGCCATGGCGTAATCAGAAGTCCGATTTGCACCGCCGAGTAGCCGAAGCGGCTTTCGAGATAGAAAGGCATGGCGACGAAGGCGAGCATCTGGGCGCAGAACGAGGCAATCGAGGTCCCGATCGACAGCGCAAAGATCGGAATGCGCAAGAGATCGACCGGCAGTAGCGGCGAAGCCGCGTCGGCCTGCCGGCGCACCAGCAGAATGCCGGCCACGATGGCGATGCCAAATTCCAGCAAACAGATAAACAATGCCTCGCCATGGCCGCCGCTGTCGATCGCCGCGATACCAAAGCCGAAGGCAACCGCGCTTAGCACGGCGCTTTGCCAGTCGAAGGTGTGCGAGGCGGGGTTGGTGTGCGGCAGGCAACGCCAACCCCAATAGAGCGCGCCGACCCCAACCGGGATATTGACGATGAACAGATATGGCCACGTTCCGACCGCCAGAATAGCTGCGGCCAGGGTCGGTCCGACCGCCGCGGAGACCGCTACCACCAGCGCGTTAATGCCGATCCCGCGCCCGAGCTGAGCCCGCGGGTAGGTGTAGCGCACCAGCGCCGCGTTGACGCTCATGATCCCGGCCGCGCCGAATCCCTGAATGATGCGCGCGAGCGTCAGGAGCAGCAGGGTGTGAGAAAGCGCACAAAACAGCGATGCGAGCGTGAAAACCAGCACGCCTGCCAGATAGACGCGGCGATAGCCGATGATCTCGCCGAGCGATGCAAGCGGCAACAGCGAAATCGTGATCGCCAGTTGATAGCCGTTGACGATCCAGATCGAGAACGCGGGGCTGGCGTCGAGATCCCGGGCGATCGTCGGCAACGCGACATTGGCGATGGCGCCGTCCACCACGGCCATCACGAGGCCGAGGGCAATGGTGAAAATCGCCCAATTGCGTTGCGGCTGCGGCAGGCCGTCGGCGTGCTCGACGATGGCGGACGACATGGGATGAAACGCGCCTTGAACTCGACGTTGACGGGCTAGCTATCCTGGAACAGCCGGCCTTTGGCAACCTCGAAGCGTCGTCGTGGTTCCGGCAGGCTTGGGCTCAGCCTTCGCCCAGAAGCTCCCGGATGCGGCGCTGCAGCTGGCGCTTTTTCCGTTCGCTGCGGCGCAGCCGCTCATCGAGATCGGAGGCGGGTTGATCCGTTGTCATGATCCGGAAAGCGAGCCCGACCCTGTTGGCTTGCCGCCAGATCATCCGCGCCAGGAACGAGCGGCCCTTGCGCGGGATCGCGAGATTGATTTCGTCGGGCAGTTTCGTGGCATGATCGAGCTCGACGCAGGCGCCGCGGTCGCTGATATTGCGCACCACGCAATCAATGGTCGAACCGGTTTCGTTGATGGCGGCGATGCCGCCGAAGATCACCTTGTTGCGCCCGTTCTGACGTCGATCCAGCATCGAAACACCTCCACGATGAGAGGCGACCCTACATGGCTTCAACGGGAAAAGAAGATCGGCGAGGCGCGATATGTCGCGTTAACGTAAATCGTTTCTGGCCGGAGTTCGCCCGAGCGGAGCTATTTCACCCGATAACCTTGCGCTGCTGCGGTTCGACGTGGGGGCGAAAGGTTGTCTTGTCGGTCCCGCAATCCGGGCATCGCCAATTCAAGGGTATCGCCGCGAACGGCGTGCCCGGCGCGATCGACTGATCGGGAAGGCCGGCGGCTTGGTCGTAGATGAAATAGCAGCCGCCGCACATGAAGAGCTGGCGGCTCGCGTAGACCGCGCCGGGAAGCGGTCGCGTCATTGCCTCCGCGCCGCGTGAACCGTGCGTGAAAACCGGATCGCCCACGGCGATGCGGGCGTTTTCCTTCGCAACCAGGTAGATTCCGAGATCCTTGTGTCCAAACGCCGCGCGCAGCGAGCCGGGCAAATCCAGGTCGCGGCGACCGGTCTCGGGATTGACGTTGGTCGCCCCGCAGCGGCCATTGCGGCGGTCGACGCGAAACAGCCCGTCGCCGATCCGGATATCGCTGCCGACCCAATCGAATTCTTCCCAGGGTCCGGCGCCGTCGATGTAGAAATTCGCGCGAAAACGCAACGGATCGATCTTGTATCCCCATTGCTCCTCAAGGCTTCGCAACGTCGCGAGATTGATGAGCGAGATCACGTTGTCGGGCTTGTCCATAAAATGCCCGTCAGGCGAACGGACCAGCTTGGGCGCGCCGCGAAAGGCGGGAACCAACTGCCAGAAAAAG
>Ga0302325_10030398_pt1 | contig 11137 bp, 8 predicted proteins | sample Palsa_T0_2_FD_201948 | JGI IMG/M metagenome (GOLD analysis project Ga0302325, IMG submission 201948) | Peat permafrost microbial communities from Stordalen Mire near Abisko, Sweden - Palsa_T0_2 | ecosystem: Environmental > Terrestrial > Soil > Palsa > Peat permafrost | place: Sweden: Abisko...
CGGGGCCAGCGATCCGGCGAAGAGCAGCAGGGCGGCAAGGGGTCCGCGCGTCCGCCGGCAAGCCAATGCCAGCACCGCCACCAGGACCAGAAAAGCCAGCGGGAAAAAATACTGCCAGCCGGCGGAGGCATCGATCACCCAGCGCGGGTAGATAAAGGTGAGATCGACGGGCCACGCCAGTTTCCCGAGGTAAAACCAAATCACCCGGCCTGCCACCAGGCACCGCTGCACCGCGGTCAGGCTGAACTCCGCTCCGGTTGCACGGATGGAAAACTTCTCGACCCACGCCGTGAACAGGCCCGAGGCGGCGCCGATCGCCAGCCAAGGGAGCAACGGAGCGATGTCGCGCTTCCACGACAGGCGCCCGCGCTGCCACCAGAAGACCACAAGAAGCGCCGCCGGCAGGGTCGCGGTCACGCTCTTGCTCAGCAGGGCTAAAACGAACAACCCCGTCGCCAAAAAGTAGCCGGACCATTTTCGAGTCCGGTCGAATTCCAGAAACGCCAGCGCCGACAGCAGGTAAAAAACCGTCGAAAGAGTGTTTTTCTGCTCGGAGATCCAGGCGACCGATTCGACGCATACGGGGTGCAGGGCGAAAAGCAGCGCGCCGACTAGCGGCGTTCCTAAAAAGGTGGAGCGAGTTGCCCCTAACACGCTGATTCGGCCGCTGAGTCCAACGAGCGGGTTGGGGGCAACTCGCTCCACCAGCAATTTCTTCAAAATAAGGCCAAACAGGCAGGCGGAAGTCGCGTGGAGGAGCACATTCACCAGGTGATACCCCAGGACCGCATCGCCCCACAGCCGGTGCTCCACCCAAAACGCGGAGTGCAGGAGCGGGTAGTATTGGGGCGTCTCCCCGACGTGGAACCAGATGAGCCCAAGGCCGTGCAGGGACCGGAGTAGCGGTTTCGTGACGTGAAAGTCGTCGTCCCAAATCAAGCCACCCCGCAGCGCCGGAAAATAAGCGATCAACGTGGCGGCGAATACCAGCGCAGCGGCCCCGAAGTCGCGCCGCCATGACAAGACCGGAGCGGGGTCGGCTGGTTTCAATGAATTGTCGCGCTTAATTAATGTCCCGCCCCGTTCCACCCGGTGCCACAGGGGCCGCCGGAGGTCTGCACCCCGGTCTCGAATTCAGTTCCGGCCATCGTCGCCAAAGGCATATAGAAGCTGGAGAGCTTCGTCGTCGTCGCGGACACATAGTGGCCGATGAACGCGCGGCGAAACCGGGTTTTGGACCGGTTCGGCCCTGAACCGTGGATGATGGTGCCGTTGAAAAAAAGCGTATCGCCCGCCTTCATCGGGAGCAGCTGGGCCTTGAGCCCCGCCGGCACCGGCACGAAATGGCTGGTGTAGCTCTCGCGCGCGTCGGCGGTACCGGGACATACGACCGGGGTGAGGTTGCTCTTGGGGACAATCAGCATCGCGCCGTTTTCCGCGTCGCAATCGTCGATGGCGGTCCAGGCCGCAATGCAGGTGCCCGGCTCCACCATCAGGTAAAACTGGTCCTGATGCAGGGCCTGGCCGCGCGCCCCCGGGGGCTTGAAATAAAACATGCTCTGCGCGGCCGCCGGCTCCTCGCCGAAAAACGCCCGCAGCCGTTCGGCGACCCGGGGAAGCACGAGGAAGCCGCGGACCCGCTCGTTGAACCGGTGGGGCTGCATGACCCTGGGGTATTGGGCCAGCGGATCATCCGGGTTTGCGACCGCATCCTGGACTTTTCCCCGGTCGTAATGGCCGGGCACGCCTTCACGGTGGATCCGGTCAAAAATTCCACGGATCTCCTCGACCTCGTCGCGGCGGAAAAGGCCGGGCGCCAGGACGTAACCCTCGCGGCGGAAAAATTCCGCCTGGTTGTCGATTTCGCTGTTGATGGGCGGAGATTCAGTGACCATACGCACACCCTATCACAAAAACATCGTTTGGGGCAAGCCGGCTTCGCGCCTAGTCGCGACCCAGGGTGATGGTGTCGCCGGCTGAGTGGACCCCCACCCCATAATTGGCCGCCAGCATGCGCACGAAGGCGTCGACATTATTCGAGTGAAACGTGAGGTCCAGCTTGAGGGCTGCGGTTTGAGGGTCGGCGACGACGAGCTGCACGCCGTTATGGACGTTGAAGCCGGCGACGATCTCGGAAAGGGGGGCATGGGTAAAAGTCAGCAGGGCCGGCCGCCATGACAGGCTGCGCTCGATCTGATCGGACGATACGGCAATCTCCCGGGGGGGCGGCGCGGCGGGATCCGACGAGAAGGTCGCCTTCTGGCCCGCGGCGATCGGGAATGCCGACAAAGGTTTGGCCAGCGCGCGGGCCGCGGAGCCTCCGATCACCTGAACCCTGCCCTCCGTGACGAGAACCTCGACCTCGGGCCCGGCCAGCTTCACGTCGAATGCCGTCCCGACGGCGCGCACGCCGACGCCGCCCGCGGCGACCACAAAGGGCCGGCCCGGGTTATTTGCGACCGTGAATTGCGCTTCCCCCCGCACCAGCCGCACGTCGCGTTCGCCGGGCATATAATCCACCTCCACTGCCGCTCCGCGCTTCAGCTCGATCAGGGAGCCATCGGGAAGGACGCGTGTCTCGTAGTCTTGCGCGACGATGGGACCGGCTTCAACGGCGGGCACCTTCGTCGCCCCCGGTTCCCGGTTTCGCGGCCATCCGGCCAACAGCGCCCACGCGATCATCGCGGCCGCGGCCAGCCAAAGGGGCAGACCCGGGCCTCGGCGCCGGGCCCGCGGGGCCAGGAGGTCGGGATTGGGCTGCGGACTGTGCTCGGGCCGCCATTGCACGAGCGGGTCGAGCCTGCGCCAGGCTCGCTCGTGGCGGGCGAAATGCTCCCCGTGACGGGGATCGGCGGCGAGCCAGCGCAAATAATCATCCTGCTCCCCGGGGTTGAGGCCGCGGTCGCGGCGCATGACCCATCCCGCCGCCTGGGCATCGACGTCTGCGTCATGGAACGAGCTTTTGGAATCATTATTCATGATAAGGGGGTGCCGGGCGTTCGTGGCGCGCGAAAAACTCCGCGCATTTGCGCACGCCGATCGCGCCCTGGGCCTCGACCGTGTGTTCGGTGATGCCGAGCTGCGCGGCGATCGCCTTTTGCGACAAGCCATAGATCTTCCGCAGGGTCAGCACCTGGCGGCAGCGTTCGGGCAGTGACTGGATGGCTCGGGTCAAAAGTTCGATTTCCTCGGTTCGGGCCACGGCTTCGGGAATGCCCTCCCCGCCGTCCAAGACGGACAATGCGTCGATTTCCGTTAGGGAATTCATCGGGACCACCTGGCGCCGCCGCAGGCGATCCACGGCAAGATTCCGGGCCGTCGCAAACAAAAAAGCCTTGGGAGCCCGAACCTCGTCCCGTTCGCGCGCCCGCAGCACCCGCACAAAGGCCTCCTGGACGACGTCATCGAGGTCGCATTCGGCGGAAAACCGGCTCCGCAGCCACGCGCGCAGCATCGGTTCGTGCGGCCGCACGTTCTCCGCAAACCATCGGGCCTGTTCTGTTCCCTCGGGTTCCACGGCGAAAATTAAACCGTCAGGAGGGACTACGGCGTCGCCTGGGGCGTCGCGGGCGCGCCCGGGTAGGTTTTCACATACGGCACGCCGACCTCGACACGGCCCATCGGCACAATCGGGACGGTCTTCATCGGCCATTGGGCCCCGTCGGTGTCCCGGCCAAACATCGGAGCGCCGGCAGCGATCAGCGAGGGCAGCACCTCGTCGAGGGTATGGCCATAGAGGTCGGTGCTGATGTACTCGGTCCACAGGACAACCAGCTTTTTTTGCTGCGTCGCGGCGGCGAAGTCCAGGGCCGAGACCGTCACATAATAACGGGCGACCCTCGACGCGTCGCTCAGCGACTGCAAACGGACGCTGTTGGTGTATCCGTTGGTATTGCGATCGTGGTTGGAGCCAAAGACCAGCTGCTCCATCTCGCCCTCGTTCTCCATCACGTTGGTGCCCATCACCCCCGACTGGAGGGCCTCGTTGATGGCGAGGGCCGCACCGCCCGGAGTCTCGGGATTCGCTCCCGCTCCGCTGTTCGTCGAGCCCGCACCGCCGCTCGACGGACCCACAAACAGCGGGGCCTTGTAACCCCACCAAAACATGAGCAGGAGCGAAGGAGGCGACTGTTTGGTCGTCAGCAGGTAGCCCTGTTCCGCCAGCGCCTTGGCAATCAGGTGCTGGACCTGCCAGGAGGGCGGCGGTGGCTTTTCACCCGGCACCACCGCGCCCGCCTGCGTATAGCCTCTTACGATGGGATAAAAATAAGCCGGGTGGGCCGCCGTGGGCCGGGCGATCTTCGCGCCGTCATCGGTCAGATCGACGACGACGTCGACCCTCAGATCGTTGTCGTCGTCGGCGCGCGCGATCCGCGCGGGAAACAAGGCGGCAAGGCAAAGCGCTAGCCGGATGGAGGGGCGCATGAGGCCTATGACTTTTTGGCCGGCGGCGTGATTTGATTGGACGTCAGGCTTGGCGTGCCAGTGGCCCGGACGGGGTCCCAGCCGGCGAGTGGCACCGTGATCATCTGGGGCGTGTTCGTCTCCCGGCCAGCCATCAGCGCGCCGGTGTCAATCAGCGTGGGCAATACCTCATCGAGGTAGTGGCCCCAGTAATCCGTGCTGACGTGCGCGCGCCAAAGCAGCACGGCCTTGTGCTGAAGATAAGCCGGGCCATCGAAGGCCGACACCAGCAGGTAATACCGGGATCCGCGGCCATCCGGCCCAACGTCGCGGATGTCGTTGAATATCTCCGCGGTGCCGGGATCGGCCCTGCCGGTCAAATCATACCAGTTCTCGCCGATGATGTACGTTGCCATTTCCTCCCAGTTCGTGATCCAGCCATGCGAATTAAGCAGGCGGTCCATGTTGATCGGCCTCCCCGGCGCCGGCCGGTACCCGCGGCCCGGCGCCGTTTGCGGTGCGATGTATCCCCATTGGAAATCCAGGACGATCGAGGCGGCCGATGGGACCGCGGCGAGGTGATAACTCCGGTCGGCGAGCGCTTTCGCGATCTGCTCCTCCACCCGGGCAACCGGGGGCGAGGGCCGCTGGTAATAGGTGAGGATCGCTCCCCTGTCCTCATCACCCGTGACCACCGGAGCATAGTAAACCGGATGGTCCGGGGTCGCCCGGACGAAATTCGCGCCCTCCGGCGTAAAGTCCACGGCCACGGCAACCCGGATGGTTCCATCATCGGCGAGGGCGGCCCTCGCGGCAAACAGGGCGGCAAAGCCCAAGGCTAAACGAATAAAGGATTTCATGTTACCTCCTATGACGGCTTCGAACCTGTTTTCCATTAAAGCGACTTTGCGGAAATTAGCAAACTGCCCTCACAGCAAGTACTTGACCAGCGCCAGCGCCCGCTGCCCGACGGCGGAGCGGTGGGGCGACGCGCCGTTGCTCCGGAGAACATCCTCCCGGTTGCGGACATACCAATCGTAGGATTGCGCGAACATTTCGTCATTCGAGAAACGCGGCTGCCAGCCGAGTTCGCCCCGCGCCTTCCCGATGTCGAAATAAAACGAGCGCCCGTACATCATCGCATGGTAGGGGCCGAGCGGCGAGAGACCGACCGCACTCGCCAGGTTCATCAGGCCGACCGCGGGCGCCATCGGCAGCCGCCTGACTTTCGCACCCGTGCCCGCGTGGGCGCAGAGGCGCTCGAGCAGTTCGCGCATCGTGCCGAACCGGTCCGCGCCGCAATGGTAGGTGGTCGCTCCCGCGCGGCCGGCGGCGAGCACGCACGCGTCGGCGAGATCGTCGGCGTGGACGAATTGATAAACGTTCGCCCCGCGGCCGAGCACCGGGACGTTGTAACCGGTGCGAATCCACTCAAATAGAATCTGGAATATGCCGAGCCGCCCGTCGCCCATGATCGTGCGCGGCCGGATGATCGTCACGTCAAGCCCATCGGCTGAGGCGCCATGGCAGAGGTGTTCGCCGGCGAGTTTCGCGCGACCGTAAGCCTCGCCCGGCGCGGGCGGCGTCTGCTCGGAAACCGGGTTCGCGGCCGGCGCGCCGAAAACAGCGCTCGAGGAGACATAAATGACCTTTCCGACCCGCGCCGCCTGCGCGGCGCGCAGGAGATTGCCGGTGCCGTCGACGTTCACCGCGCGAAACAGCCGGCGATTCTTTGCGAGCGGCACTTGCGCGACGCAGTGGTAAACCACGCCGCAGCCCGCACAGGCCGCGGCGACCCGCGCCCCATCGCAAATGTCGCCCGCCACGAATTCGACGCCCGCAGGCCGGTCGGCGGCGTCGGCGAGATCGAACACGCGCACGGGCTGGCCCCGCGCCGCGAGCCGGTCGCGGAGCCGCGAACCGAAGAAACCCGAACCACCGGTGATCAGCGCAGGAGCGTTTGGCACGGCGGGGACGTCAGGTTCGACCCAGGTAGCGAAGGGCGTTGCGCCTGGCCAGCGCCATGATCGTGCCCTGCGGGTTCACCCCGGGAGCTCCGCAGAGCAGGCTCGCGTCGGCAATATGGAGGTTGGGGGCGCCATGGACGCGCCCGAAGGAATCGGCGGCGCACCGGGCGGCGCGCTCGCCCATCGGGCACGAGGCGAACAGGTGGAGCGTCATCAATCCGGCTCCATTCCGCGGGAAGGCGCCGGGCAGCTTCCGCACTTCACCCGGATGGCGCAGCGCCATGCCGCCGGGCAGCCCTGGATAGATCTCGCTGGCGCCGGCGGCGAACACCGCTTCGGCGAGCTTGGCGAGGCCGTCCGCGAGGTCGCGATGGTCGGAATCCGTGAGCCGGTAGCGGATCAGCGGATCGCGGATCCCCGGCAGATTTCGCACCGTGCCGGAGCCGTCCCCGGCAATCGCGGCGTAGTAGACCGCAAAATGCCGCCACTCGGATGAAACGCGCCGCGCGGCTTCGGGATGGTCGAGCAGGCCCAGGGCGAGTTGCGGCGGGGTGCTGATGGAGCAGCCCAGGCTGAGGCGGGGGGCAAACTCCTTCACCTGATGAACCGGCACGCCCGGGCCGGCCGCGTTTACCGGCTCGGGAAACCGGGCGACGAGCTTCACCGTGGGATGCAGGCGCAGCGAGTTGCCGATGTTGCCCCTGAAGCCGCTGCGGCGAAGCAGCGCGGGCGTTTGCACCGCCCCGCCGCAAACGAACACGGCGTCGGCGGAGATTCGCAGCTCTCCCCGCGTCTCATGGCGCGCGTCCAGCCGCCAGCGGGCGCCATCCCGGGCCAGCAATCCCACCCGGGTGCCGGGCAGCAGACGGCCGCCGGCGGAAAGAAAGCGCGGGACGTAGGTCCGCGTCATCGACTGTCGCGCGCCCCGCGGCGTCTCCCCGGGCGGCGTGGGGGCGTAGCTAAAGCAGCGGGGCACCTCCAGGGACTTCCAGCCCAGGCCCGTCGCGGCATCATGCAGTTTCAGCGATGCGACGAGGGCCGGGCCGCGCAGAGGCGAGACCGAGACGTCGTGTTCACAAGCCTCGAAATGGGGGCGCAGGTCCGCTTCGTTCAAGGCCTCGACGTCAAACTCACGCCGCCACTCCCCGAGGATGTCCGGAGGCGTGCGATGATAAAGTCCGCTATTGATCTCGCTGCCGCCCCCCACACACCGGCCCTCGGCATACGCCACCTTGGTTCGGCCGAGCGCGACCGTCAGTCCCCCGTTGCGGTACTTCTGCTCCATTTCCTCCTTGGAGAACAGGGCACAGGACCCAAGCGGCAGAAAAGGGCCCTCCTCCAGCATGATCACGTCGCGGCCGGCCTCGGCGAGAAGGCAGGCGGTGATGCTCCCGCCCGGGCCGGAGCCGATGACCGCGACTTCACAGCGCAAGAAGGCAGACGCGGCGTCCTCGCCGCGTTCCTCTTTCGGAACGCGGCAGGATGCCGCGTCTACTTTCTCCGCGTCCTGGCCCCTTTGTTCGCGGCTGTACAGCGCCAGCATCGCGAGGCTTTCGTAGAAGCGGATGAAATCGCGCCGGAAGCTGAGCGCGGAATTCCGCCACGCCTCGATTTGCTTCCTTTGGCTGGCGTCCGCCTGGTGTTGAAACCGCCGGCCCTGGCGCAGGACCCCCACGCAATTGAATCCGTGGGTAAGCGCGGCCAGGGGGCAGCCGAACAGGCCGCTCATCCGGGCGCTCTCGCGAAGTATGAATTGCGTCACGTCTTCATAAGGCGGAGCCAGGCGGGGGTCGCCCAGGCGGTCGGAGGCCAGCGAGCGGACGAGCGCGGAGACGATCTCGTGAAGCTGGGAGTGGGCGTGATCCTGCATCGCTGGGGCCATCGGCTAGCTGGCGAGGTAGATGATCAGCAACGCCAAGAGGCCGACCAGGTAGCTCTGCTTGTCCTTCAAGGCGAAAACCACCGGATCGTCGTGCATTTTTCCGCGGTGCGCCACCAGCCAGACGCGGCTGATCCAGTAGAGGAAAAAGGGGCAGATCAGCAGCAGCAGCGCCGAATGGCGGTAAACCCTGAGGACCTGATCACTGCTGACATAAAGCGCGAGCACGAGGACGGCCAGATAACCGCTCGCGGTGCCCAGCGGCAGCATGAGCGCCCGGTCGCCGGCAAAATAACCGCGGCCATGGATGCGGCCCTCAAGATCCGGCGAGCGCAGCAGTTCCTGGTGGCGTTTCACCAGGGCCAGGCTGAGAAAGATGAACATCGAGAAAGCGAGCAGCCACGCCGAGAACTCGATATGGGTGGCGAAATGCCCGGCGATCAGCCGCAGCGTGTAGAGTCCCGCGAGCACGAAAACGTCGATGATGGCAATTTCCTTGAGCCGCCAGGAATAGGCCAGGGTGGCGCCACTGTAAAATAGAAGCACCGCCAGGCATGGCCAGGAGGCCCACGCCGCGAAACCCAGGCCGGCCAGCAAAAGCACCGGGGCGAGGGCCAGGCCCCAGGCAACGGGCAGTTCGCCGCTCGCCAGCGGCCGGCGATGTTTGACCGCATGGCTGCGATCGGCGTCCAGATCGCACAAATCGTTGACGAGATAGGTCGCCGAGGCGCAAAGGCAAAAGGCGACAAAGGCCTTCATTCCAGCGACCAACATCGCCGGGTGGAAAATCTGGTGCGAGGTGAGCAGGGGCACCAGGACGATCAGATTTTTCGCCCATTGGTGCGGGCGCAGGGCGCGGAAGAGCGCGTGGAGGCGCCGGTCGGCCGGCCCGGGAAACTCCTTTCCGAGCCGAGGCAGGGTCCGGGCCTGCCGGGCGACCGGACGGGTCGCGTTCACCAGCAGCGCCTCGCGCGCGTGGGGCCAGACCTTCAGGTCCGGCGCGGAGTCCCCAGCGTAGTCGAAACCCTGCTCCCCGAAACGGGCAACCAGCGCTTCAGCTTTGGCGGCCCCCCTGAGGTTCGTTTTGCCGTCGCTGGCCAGCACACCGTCGAAAAAGCCCAGATGGGCGGAGACCGTGTTCGCAAGTTGCAGGTCGGAGGCGGTCGCCAGGAAAATCCTGCGCCCGCGGGCTTTCTCGTCGCGCAAGTAAGCGACAAACGCCGAATGGTAGGGCAGCCGGGCGGCGTCGAGGCTCACCCGGTCCGCCAGCCGGCGCTTCACTCCGGCGCGGCCGCCGAGACACCAGAAAGGAACCTGCAAAAGAGCCGACGGTTGCCGCTTCAGCAGACGCGCCACCGATTCCCAGGACACGTCGGAATAGATCAGGGTGCCATCGAGGTCGACGCAAAGGGGAACATGGGATGGGGGTGTCAAGACGTGGCACGGGCTTCCAGCCCGTGTTCGGCTGATAACATGGGCTGGAAGCCCATGCTACGTCAATCCACTGATCCATCAGTGGCGGTTCAGTTGCGCGGCCAGACGCCATTGGGCCCTGGCTTCGTCCATCCGGCCGAGCGCGCGCAGCGTCAGGCCAAAATTGTAATGGGCCACCACACTGGACGGATCGAGCTCGAGCACCCGCTCAAAATGGGCAATCGCCTCCGCATACCTGCCCGCCTGGCTCAACGCGTTGGCGAGATTGCCCTCGGCTTTCACGAAGCCGGGATCGATGCGCGCCGCCTCCCGATATTGGACGATTGCGTCGTCGATCCTACCCTGCCGGGCCAGGGCGTTCCCCAATTCGTTGCGGACCCCGGCGAGTTCCGGGTCGATCAGCAGCGCCTTTTGAAAACGCTCCATCGCCTCGTCCACCCGGCCGGTTTTCAGCAGCAGATTGCCCTCATTGCCGTATACCTCGGCGAAATCGGGCCTGAGTCGGAGCGCCTGCTCGTAATGATCCATCGATTCCTGCACCCGGCCAAGGTCGGCCAGGGCGATGCCCAGGTTGTTGTGGGTCTCGGCATCATCCGGGCGGATGGCCAGCGCCCGCTGATAAAGGGCAATCGCCTCCGCGGGCCGGCCGCCGGCCCGTACCTCGATTCCCAGGTTGCTGTACCCGAGCCACGATTGGGGATTGTGCTTGATGGTGTAGGTCCAGAGTGCGGTCGCGCTCTGGAAAATGCCCGCGTACTGGCGGGCCGAGATGGCAAGCGCTGCGAGCAGCGCAGCAATTACGATCGAGCCAAATTTCGAATTTCGAATTTCGAATTTCGAAATGGCCGCCGCGCCCAGTCCAACAATCCCCACCAGCGGCACGTAGGCCAGATGGTCCGCCACCCACGAGATGCGCTGGTAGGACATCGGGACGAAGCCGAGCACGGGAAGCAAAAAGAGCAGAAACCAGCCGAGGCCGAAGATTGCGTCTTTGACGGCTTTTGGTGGGGCGACGCGTCCCCGCGACGCCTCATTGGCCTTCGCAGAATCTTCGTTCGCTGAGGCTATTTGGCGTCGCGGGGACGCGCCGCCCCACCTTCCCAAGGAAACTAACCCGAAGATTACAGCGGCAATCGCCACCCACGGCAGAAATTGCAGCACCGTGGGCGGGTCCACCTCCCAGCGGGGGTAGTTCGGGATCAGGCCGAACGGGAGAACGCATTTCGAAAAATAAAACCCGATCGCCAGGCCGGCCGCCGCCAGGCGCGGGAAAAAACCGATGACCGGAAGCGCCTCCCCGCCAAACGCCCGATGAAATTGAAACGACACGGCCACCAGCCCCAGGATCAGCGAGACCGCAAAAAAAGGCGCGCTGGCCAGCAGGTCCGCGCGCGCAATCCTTCCCCGCCGCCACCAGGCATGGAGCAAAAGTATTGCCGGAAACATGACCACC
>Ga0302325_10030399_pt1 | contig 11137 bp, 7 predicted proteins | sample Palsa_T0_2_FD_201948 | JGI IMG/M metagenome (GOLD analysis project Ga0302325, IMG submission 201948) | Peat permafrost microbial communities from Stordalen Mire near Abisko, Sweden - Palsa_T0_2 | ecosystem: Environmental > Terrestrial > Soil > Palsa > Peat permafrost | place: Sweden: Abisko...
TCGTTCACGAGGCGTTTCGGATTGCCCGTTCGGGCCGGCCCGGGCCCGTTTTGATCGATTTGCCGAAGGACATCGCCAATACCGTCGGCGATTTTCGTTTCGCGGATGCGCGCGGCTCGGGCGATTTGGGCGAACCGCCGCAGGACGCGATTGCCCGCGCCATCGAGATGATGCGCGAGAGCCGTCAGCCGGTAATCTACGCAGGTGGCGGAATCGGAATGGCGCAGGCCGTTGACGAATTTCGAGACTTTGTCGCCGGCACCCGCATCCCGGTGGTTTCCACCCTCAAAGGCTTGGGCGCGCTGCCTACCGGCCACGAACTCTTCATGGGCATGATGGGCATGCACGGCAACAAAGCCGCCAACATCGCGGTGCAATCCTCCGACCTGCTGATTTGCACCGGCGCGCGCTTTGACGACCGCGCCACCGGCAAGCTCTCCGGCTTCGCTCCGCATGCGCGGGTGATTCACATCGATGCCGATCCGTCCGAGATCGGAAAATTGCGCCAAGCGGAGGCAGGCGTCACCGGAGACATGCGTCGCGCGCTGAAGCAGCTCACCATCCCGCTCGCCGAAATTCAAGAATGGCGCGAAGAATGCGCGGCCAACAAAGCCTCGCATGCGTGGACCTATCCTCCGGGCAGCTCGGAAGTTTCGGCCACTTGGTTTCTGAGCGAGCTTTCCAGGCAGGCCAACGAAAATACGATCATTGCCAGCGACGTGGGCCAGCACCAAATGTGGGTGGCCCAGCATTGCTCGTTTTCCACGCCACGGAATCATCTTTCCAGCGGCGGCCTGGGCACGATGGGGTTCGGCTTGCCCGCGGCGATCGGCGCGCAGATGGGCCGTCCCGATGCTACCGTAATCAACGTAACCGGCGATGGTTCGATCATGATGAACTTGCAGGAACTGGCCACGCTCAAGCGCTACGACCTGCCGGTGAAAATTCTTCTCTTCGACAACCACATGCTGGGCATGGTCCGGCAATGGCAGGAGCTTTTTCACAACCGGCGCTACAGCGAAGTGGACCTCTCCGATAATCCGGACTTCGCCGCCGTGGCTCGCGCCATGGGCATTCCCGCGATTCGCGTCGAAGAGAGTAGCGAAGTGCAGTCGGCGATCGACCGCATTCTCTCGGAGCCAGGCAGCTTGCTGGTGCACGTGATCATCCATTCGGAAGCCAACGTCTGGCCCATCGTCGGTCCCGGCAAATCGAATTCAGAAATGATGGAGGAGCGCCGCCGATGAGCGCCACCACTTACCAAATTCGCTTGAAACACTCGGAAGGTTCGCTCGTGCGCCTCTTGGGCTTAGCGCGCCGGCGCCGCTTCGACGTCACCCACCTGATCGCGCATCCCTCGCCCGATGGCGATTTTCTGGATGTGCAAATGACCGTAGAATCCGAGCGCAGCGAAACCGTGCTAGCCCGCCAAATCCAAAATCTCCTAGACGTCACTCACGTTTCCATCGTCAGCGACCCATCCCCAACGTATGCCCAGGCAAGCTTCGCCAACAACTAAGCCAATTTGGTTTTCGATCACGGTTCCACGCTTTTATCTTTTGTTTTGAATCGCCGTTCTACGGTTCTACGCTCTTTTGCGGGTACCCGGCCGGCGAAACTTGATGGAGTGCTGACAGAAACTCGCATGGAAGCGACGACCCATCCCCCGGCGTGGAAGACCCTGTTAGCCTTCGCCATCATCTATTTCGTATGGGGATCCACATTTCTAGCGATTCGCGTCGGAGTGCGCGAAGTCCCACCGTTCCTTCTCGCAGCGATACGGTTCTCTTTAGCAGGACTCATTCTCTACGTCTGGATGATCGCGCAAGGCGAACGCTCACCCACCCGGCGCCAATGGACGTCAGCATTCCTGCTCGCTCTGCTGATCTTCGTCCTCGACTACGGACTGCTTTTTTGGGCCGAGCAGCGTGTGCTTTCAGGCATTGCCGCAGTCATGATGGCCACTATCCCGGTGCTCATGGCGCTCTCCGAAATCGTCCTCCTGCGAACGCAGAAACTCACGGTCCGCTTGGCATTGGCTTCCTTAATCGGCGTTGGCGGCGTCGCAGTGCTGATGAGCCGCACGTTGAACCTCGGCGGAGCGCCGATCGACCCCGCTGGCGCTGTGGCGCTAATCATTGCATCGATAAGTTGGTCGGTCTCGTCTGCGCTTATCCGCAAGCTACCGCTTCCGCCGTCCAAAGTGATGAGCGCGGGGGCGCAGATGCTCGCCGGAGGAGTGCTGCTAACGCTCACCGCCGCCGCGCTGGGGGAATTTCATAATTTTCGTCCGTGGACTGTCTCGCGCGAAGCGTGGCTGGCGTTGCTCTACCTGATTGTCGCGGGCTCGATTATCGGGTTTACCGCCTACGTGTGGCTGATTCATCATGAATCGCCAACAAAAGTGGGAACCTACGCCTACGTGAATCCGGTGGTGGCCGTGCTGCTGGGATATTTTCTGGGCGGCGAGGCGCTTGGCCTGCGCACGATACTGGGGACACTGTTCGTTCTGATCAGCGTGGTCGTGATCACCACGACGAGAGCGAAGAAGGCCGTAGGCGCATCGTTAGTAGCAGACACTGGCAAACTCGAGGTAAGCGGCTAGCCCAACATACCCGGTGAGCACGTTAATCGGACCTGGCCCCAAAACGAAACTCGCTGTGGCTGAAAAATTGCAACCAGTGCCGTATAATCCGGGTCCTCATGCATCCCATCACTAAGGGCGTGCTACTTGCGCTGCAGTGTTTCGTCGTACTATTCGTGGCATTGCATAATTGGATTCCTCTCGGAAAGCTCAATGATGTGAAAGGTGTCCGCGCGGAGTTCCTAGGTGGCAAGCTTCTCACGACCACGCTAATCAACCTCGTTCCGGTCGGCGTCGGCTTCGCTGCCAGCGCCACATACTTTTCCAGAGCCTATCCGGATTGGCTCTTCTGGTGGCTCTGGATCACTTACGGGTTCGCATGCTACGGTTCGTTGAAGGCGTGGTGGATTCCATACCTTTTTCGCCGCGAGCCAGCGCTCGCCGCACGCTATCAAGTGATGTACGGAGCCACACACGCCTTTCTCCCCGAACGCAACGGCATCAAGCCCAATACGCTCCATGTGATGTTTGACGTTGCGACGCTTGCCACATTGATTGCTCTAGCCGCGCTGACAGCTCAGCAGGGCTGAACCGACTCCCGATGCCCCCGGCTGACCGCACCTGTCCGGTAATCGCTTGGGTTTATTCCTGACGAAGCGCCTGCATGGGATCCACCAGGGTGCGCGATGCGCCGGGATGAAGCAGGCCAGAAGGCCGGCAAGCAGCAGGGCCGCCGCCACCGCGCCGAAGGCGGCAAAATCGAACACGGCGACGTTGTACAACAGGCCGTGCATGACTTTCCCGACGCCGTAAGCCCCAAAGAGACCCACGGCGAGGCCCACGCCCGCAAGAATCATGCCCTCTTTCAGGATTAGCGCGAGTACGCGTCCCTGGCCTGCCCCGAGCGCCATGCGGAGTCCGATCTCGTGGGTGCGCTGCGCCACGGCGAAGGACATCACGCCATAAATCCCCACGGCCGCGAGCAACAGGGCGATCGCGGCGAAACCTCCAAACAGAAAGGCCGTGAAGCGTTGTCCGGACATCGATCGGTCCATGATTTCATCCATGGTCCGGAGGTTAACCAGCGGTAGGTCTGGATCCATGGATTGCACGATCGCGCCGATGCCCTTGCTCAAACCCTCGGGCTCGACAGCCGCACGGACCGCGATGCGCGCCTGCGGCCAGGGACTCTGCGCGAAAGACACGTCAATTTCGGGGAAGTTGCGTTCCAGACCGCCGTTGCGGACGTCGCGATAAACGCCCACGATTTGCCAAGAGATCGGATCGCCGAATTTGGTGACGCCGGGAATCAACTGTTGGACGAGGATGCGCTGAGATAAAGGATCGATGCCCGCCACAAACTTCTTCGCGAAGTTTTCATTCACCACGGCTACTTGCACACCGCCGGCCAAATCCTGAGCGGTGAAGGCGCGCCCCTTTTCCATACGAATCCCGAAAACCTTGAAATATTCCGAAGTGACCATGTTGAAGCCTGCTCGAGGCCGCTGCGACATATCCGTGATTTCTTTGCCGGCAATTTGGAAAGGCATACCGAAATTCACGCCTTGCAGTGGCATGCCCTCGGAGGCCGAGACGGAAGTCACGCCGGGCAGCGCTTGAATCTTTTCGAACAACTGGCGATAGAAAGCTGCGATCTGCACCGGGTCCGTCAGACGGCCTTTAGCTACAAGCAGATCGAACGTGAGCAAGTGATCGGTGCGGAAGCCAAGGTCCACGTGCGCGACGTTCCATAGACGACGTTCCATAGACTGTGAATGGCCAGTCCGCCGCCGGCGAGCAAGCTGAGCGCGAGCGCGAACTCCGCGATCACCAACGAGCGCCGCAATCCGTGCCTTCCGGTGCTGCGCGCGGCGCCCGCACCCTCCTTCAGCACCTCATTCAAATTCATGCGCGAAGCTTGCCACGCGGGAGCGCAACCAAATAGAACACCCGCGAGCATCGTGGTGCCCACTGTGAAGAGCAGCACCGGAACGCTCGTGCGCACATCCGTTTCCGAAAGCAGAGTGTAAGGCGGCATCGAGGCCACGATCGCCTTCATCAACACCCAGGCCAAGCCGACGCCCAGCGCGCCTCCCACGGTCGCGAGCGCCAAACTCTCGATCAGGAACTGCGTAAATATCTGTCCGCGCGCAGCGCCCACCGAAGCTCGCACGGCTACTTCTTTTTGGCGTGCGGCGCCTCGCGCCAGCAGCAGGTTGGCCACGTTGGCGCACGCGATCAGCAGCACGAAACCGACCGCGCCCAACAGAAGCTTTAGTCCCGTTTGCACATCGCGATTGAGGAAATCGTTCTTAAGCGGCTCGACGCTCACGCCCCAGCCCTTATTGGATTTCGGGTAATCCTCCGCGATGCGCCGCGCCGCCGTATCCAGATCGGCGTTGGCCTGCGCGACGGTTACGCCTGGCTTAAGGCGTCCCAAGACAACCAGCCAACGAAAATCGTGATTGAGTTGATCCTTCGTGAACACCAGGGGCACCACCAGTTGCCGGTCCAACCGATCAGGCTGCCCCGGTGGCTGCACTCCAATCACCGTGTAGAGCTCGCCATTCAAGTGGATCTGCTTGCCGATGATGTTTGGATCGCTTCCGAAATACTGTTGCCAGAGTTTGTGGGTGATGATGACGACGTGATCTTTGCCCGCCGCTCCTTCTTCGGGCAGGATATAGCGCCCCATGAAGGGCTTGTCGCCAATCAACTGGTCCAAGAAGCCCGGGGTCAAATAACTTCCATGGATCTGTTCCGGCCGCGCCCCGGTGGAGAGATTGAATTCATCGTCCCGCACAACTCCCAGGATCTGGAAAACCTTGCTATCGCGCTTCCAATCCAGGTAGTCGCCGGCCGAAACCACATTATCGTGCCCCCCGACGCTGGACCACACCACCACCAATTGGTCCGGCTGCGGATAAGGGAACGGCGCCAGCAGTGTGGCGTAAAAGATGCTGAAGATAGCGGTGTTCGCGCCGATACCCAGCGCGAGAGCAAGAATGGCCACGGCAGCGAAGCCAGGACTTTTTCGCAACAGCCGAAATCCAAAGCGGGTGTCACGGAGCAAGTTATTCACGTCTACCGTCTCCTTCTCCACTTGAGGGAAAGCGATGACTCGGCGAAATGGTTACAATGCGGACGATGGGCCTGTTTGTCCGGACCAGGGACAATCCGCCATGCAGCACGCTAGATTCGTGGATTCTACACCGCTCAATCATTTTCTGCGTGAAACAAGAGAATCGGTCAGCAGGCGGACGCTTCGCCTTAGTCCTCTCTTGCGTGCTTATGTCTGATAATCCCGTGCGGGCTATCAGACCCGTTTCTTCGGCCCGCCAGCGCCTGTATAGTTCCAGGTGGACGGTGCCACCCATGCCGCGCCCACGCATAACCAACGAACACCTCGACTACATTGCCGCGCTCCTCGACGACATGTGGCGAATCCCTGGAACCAAGATTCGCTTCGGTCTCGACGCGTTGGTTGGCTGGATACCCGGGATCGGAGATTCCTTGGCGGCCATCGCATCGTCCTTAATTGTGCTCGTGTCCTGGCGTCGTGGGGTGCCATCGATCACTCTGGTTCGGATGGTGGCGAACATCCTTCTGGAAACGACGGTAGGGGCGATACCGGTAGTAGGCGATGTTTTCCACATAGCGTGGAAGGCGAATCGACGCAACTATCGTCTGCTGATCCGCGAGAAGCAGCAGCCCGGTTCTCACACCGGCCGCGACTGGATGTTCCTCGCCATCATCGTATTCACAGCGATTGCCGCGGTGGCATTTCCGGTTGGCATGTTGATTTGGCTACTGCGGTTTCATGCAAGGTAGGTCAGGCTACTCAGGGGGCGGCAAAACCCACTAGTTCCGTCCAGGCCCGAGCCACCTCAGCCGATAGGGATGTAAGTCGCTACGAATCAGCCAAATGCAAGCACCCTATGCCCCGGACGACGATAGCCGGCTGCTGAGTATCATCGCCAATCGATGCTCCAAACTAATCGGTTGCATCCATATTGTCGATTGTACTTAGCGCGGCCGTACAAGTACTAATGTACGGTGGCTAGCCTGATCTGGAGCGATCCGGTGGATCATGACGCGTGCGGCGTAGGCTTTGTCGCGCAGCTGGGATCACCTGCGTCTCGTGCCGTTGTCGAGCGCTCGCTCACCGCATTGCTGCGTCTCACCCACCGCGGCGGAGTGGACGCGGATGGATCGAGCGGCGACGGCGCCGGCTTGCTGGTGCCCATTCCGGCAGTTTTCGTTCGCAAATGCGCGCGCGACGACACCATTGAACTCCCCGAATCCTTCGGCCTCGGCATGGTGTTCCTCCCGCCTGGAAGTGAAACTCCCGCCCGCACCGCGATAGAATCCATCGCAGAAAAATCAGGCTTGCGTTGTTTGGGCTGGCGCATCGTTCCCACCAATCCCATGATTCTCGGTCCGCGCGCCCTCGCCACGCTCCCTTTGATTCGCCAGTGCTATTTCGCCGCAATCGATCCGGCCGCCAATCTCGAACGCCTGCTGTACCTGATGCGCAAGAGAGCCGAGGTGGAAGCCATTCCCGGAACGTATTTTTCATCGCTGTCGTCGCGCACCGTGGTCTACAAAGGACTGCTCGCGCCCTGGCAGGTACCCGCGTTTTATCGCGACTTGAGCCAGCCGTCCTTCACCGCGACCGCCGCCGTTTTTCATCAGCGCTATTCCACCAATACCAGCCCCACTTGGCGGCTCGCTCAACCTTTCCGATACGTCGGCCACAACGGGGAAATCAACACCATCGGCGCGAACCGCCGCTGGCAACGGGCCCGTCAGGCCGACCTGCGCCGCGAACTCGGAGCGGGCGATTGGCTGTGCGCACTCGAAGAGGGCGTGAGCGATTCCGCCAGCTTCGATAACGCGCTCGAAATTCTCCTGCAGCGCGGCTACAGCCTGGCTGCCGCGATTCTGCGTATGGTTCCCCCGGCCTGGGAATCGGACCAAACGCTCAGCCCTCGTTTGCGGCGCTATCTGGAAATTCAAGCGCGCGAGCAGGAACCGTGGGACGGTCCGGCGGCGATGGTCTTCGGTGACGGCCGCATGGTTGGCGTAAAGCTCGATCGCAACGGTCTCCGCCCGATGCGCTACACCCTCACCGCGGATGGCTTGATGATCGCCGGCTCCGAAGTTGGACTCGCCGATCTGCAGGGCGTGGAAATTGCCGAGCGCGGCCGCCTGGGCCCGGGCGACATGTTGTTGGTGGACCCCGCCGCGGGAAAAATCTATCGCAACGACGATCTCGCGGAACTTTTGAGTTTCGGCGACCATCCCTTGCCGGAAACGCCATTCATCCGTCTCGAGCCCGCGCCATCGGGCTCGCCCAATTCGCTCGCCGATCCAGTGCCCAGTCAGGTGAACGACCCCAAGCGCGTGGCCGCGGCTCTCGGTTGGACCGATGACCAATTCCGCATTCTGTTCCAGCCCCTCGGCGCCGAAGGCAAAGAGGCAATGTGGAGCATGGGCGACGATGCGCCCCCCGCTTTTCTTTCGGCATTTCGCCGCCCGATTTGGGACTACTGCAAGCAGCGTTTTGCGCAGGTGACCAACCCGCCGATCGATCCGCTGCGCGAATCCTACGTGATGTCCCTCGACGCTTACATCGGCCGCTCCTGCTTCGCTCACTCGCCGGTTTTGGACGCGGGACAGATGCAAGAACTCGAATCGCGCCATCCGATTCGCCGCCTTAATATCGCTTACAACGTGAGCGAAGGTCCCGCCGGCGCCGTTGCCGCGCTCGAACGTCTGCGCGCCGCTGCCGCGGAATGCGCCTGGGATAAGACCAGCATCATCGTGATCAGTGATCGCAACGTCAGCGAGACGCGCGCGGTCCTGCCGGTCTTACTGGCCACCGCCGCGGCGTGGAAGGCGTTGGTGCGCGCGGGCGGTTGCGAGATTCCGATCGTCGTCGAGACCGGCCAGGTGATCGAAACGCACCACGTCGCGATGCTGGTGGCCGTGGGCGCGAACGCCGTTTTCCCATATCTCGCGATGCAGCTATCCGAAAGCCACAAGGCGGGCGGAGCGGAAAGCTATCGCGTGGCGGTGGAAGCCGGCCTGCGCAAGGTGATGGCGCGGATGGGCATCTCCACACTGGCGAGCTACCGCAACAGCCACCTCTTTGAAACGATTGGAATTGAACGAGAAGTCCACGACGAATTTTTTGAGGGCGCTGCTCCTGCCTTGGGTGGCAAGCTGCTAACGGAAATTCTGGAAGACAGTATCGCGCGCCACGTCGACGCTTTCACTCCGGAATTGCCGGTGATGCACGACGCAGGCTTGTACCGTTTTCGTCAGCACGGTGAGCGTCACGCCACTTCACCCGAGTTGGTCCGCCGCATGCACCGCTACATCAAGTCGCCCACCGACGAAGCTTATAGTTCGTTCATGGAGCTGGCGGAGGGCAGGGAACCGGTTGCGATCCGCGATTTGTTTGAGATCTCGCCGGCTGCCGCCACCGTTCCTCTGGATGAGGTCGAGGCCGAAAGCGAAATGCTCAGCCGATTCTCGGCGCAGGCCATGTCTCTCGGCGCCCTTTCTCCGGAAGCGCATAGCACGCTGGCGATTGCCATGAACCGTCTCGGCGCCCGCAGTAATACCGGCGAGGGTGGCGAAGATCCGGAAACCTACTATCGCCGGCCGGAAGCGAACAACCGCGTCAAACAAGTCGCTTCGGCGCGCTTCGGCGTCACCGCGGAATATCTGGTCCGTGCCGATGAACTCGAAATCAAGATGGCCCAGGGATCCAAGCCCGGCGAGGGCGGCCAACTCCCCGCCGTGAAAGTGAGTGCGTTTATCGCTCGCCTGCGTCACGCGACGGCGGGCATGTCGCTGATCTCGCCGCCGCCGCACCACGATATCTACAGCATCGAAGATTTGGCGCAGTTGATTTTTGACCTGCGCGCCATCAATCCGATTGCACGCATCGGGGTGAAACTGGTTTCCGGAGCCGGCGTGGGAATCATCGCCGCAGGCGTCGCCAAGGCCGGCGCGGACGTGATCACCATTGCGGGCCACGACGGCGGAACCGGCGCATCGCCGCTCACTTCGATCAAGAACACCGGCTTACCGTGGGAGATCGGTCTGCGCGAAGCCCACAACGCGCTGTTGCGGTCGGGGTTCCGCAATCGCGTGCGGCTGCGTGCCGATGGGGGCTTCAAATTCGGCCGCGACGTGATCGTTGCCGCGCTCCTGGGCGCCGACGAATTTGGCTTCGCCACCGCGGCCCTGCTGGCCATCGGCTGCGTGATGGCCCGCCAGTGCCACTTGAATACTTGTCCGGTGGGCATCGCCACCCAGGACGAAAAGCTGCGCGCTCGTTTTGCCGGTGATCCGGAAATGGTCATGACTTATTTTCGCGGCGTCGCGGCCGAGATTCGCGCGCGCTTGGCCGCCCTCGGTGCGCGTTCCCTGGACGAAATCACCGGAGACGCCAGCCGTCTGGCGGTTCGCCATCCGCAAGCGGCTCGTGCTCTCGCGCCCTTGCTGAAGCCCGCACCGGTTGCCCCGCTCGAATTCCGCGGCCTGCCCGAAGATGTCACAGGAATCCACCTGGAGCTCGAACGCAGTATCGCGCGCCTGAAATCCACCAATAACTCGCCGCTCTTTTTTCCGGTCTCCAATTCCGATCGCAGCGTCGGCGCTCACCTCAGCGGACAAATTCTCCGTCGCACCGTTTTCGCCGGTATGGGTTCGCGCACTTTGGCTGTCGAGTTTCGCGGCGCCGCCGGACAGAGTTTCGGGGCGTTCTTGATCAAGGGAATCCGCTTCCGCCTGCGCGGCGAGGCCAACGATTACGTCGGCAAAAGTTTGAGCGGAGGCACCATCGCGGTCACCTCCGGCGCCGACGCTTCGCGCAAGGGCCACGTGCTGGCCGGCAATACCGTTCTCTACGGCGCCACCAGCGGAGAGCTGTACATCGCCGGACGGGCCGGCGAGCGCTTCGCGGTTCGCAACAGCGGCGCTCTGGCGGTGGTCGAAGGCGTCGGCCTGCACGGTTGCGAATACATGACCGCCGGCGTGGTGTTGATCCTGGGCCCCGCGGGCATCAATCTCTGCTCCGGGATGACCGGCGGCCTTACCTACATCTTGCGCGATTTGCTGGCCACCGCCGACTACCACCGTGAATTCGTACGCCCGGGTGAAATCGCCGCACGGGAAGAGGAATGGCTGCGAGCCGTTCTGCGCGAACATCACAACTTGACGGAAAGTCCCATCGCCGAGCGTATGTTGAGCTCCATGAAGCCTTTGCCTCTGGTGCGCCTCGAGCCCGTGAATCTGCCCTGCTCCGTCGAACAGACCTGGGCCTCGATCCGTTTTCGTACCGACGAAGCAACCACTGCACCGCTCGGGTTTGCCGAGTCGCTGCCCATGAACGGTTCCCAGCCCTCCGGCCACGCGGTTCAGTAACCGGCGATTGGAGCGAAGAAACCGCGATGCGGGCGTCGATATTTCAGGAATTACGGTAGGTTTTGATATAATCCCCCACTCAAGGATCCATGGACTTCGATCAACTTACTA
>Ga0302325_10030400_pt1 | contig 11137 bp, 2 predicted proteins | sample Palsa_T0_2_FD_201948 | JGI IMG/M metagenome (GOLD analysis project Ga0302325, IMG submission 201948) | Peat permafrost microbial communities from Stordalen Mire near Abisko, Sweden - Palsa_T0_2 | ecosystem: Environmental > Terrestrial > Soil > Palsa > Peat permafrost | place: Sweden: Abisko...
CCGCGACAGTCGCGACACTCTCCACGCCGGTGCAGATTATCAAGGGAATCGCGGTGGATCGCGCCTCCGTCGAGCGTCGCTTGGCAAAAATTCAGGGTCACGACGGCGCCAAGGGATCGATCCGCTATCCCTACGTTCTCGCGGAAACCGTGAATGTCGGACGCCGCCAGTTGAATGGCGCCGATTTCGGTCTGCCCTACCAGCCGCAGCCGGTTTACGATTTCGCCGCCGGGGTGCGCACCTCGGGCGAATTGCTGAAAGCGCTGGAATCGGGCAAGGATCCGCTCTTACGTGCCAAGGGCGATCACGAGCGGGCTTACTGGTTCGAAGATGCTCGTGAGATGATGGCCTACCACTTGTATGTCCCCACCAAGTGGGATGGCAAATCGAAATTGCCCATGGTGCTGGTGCTGCATGGCAACACTCGCGATCAGGATTACTATTTCGATCGTGACGACCATATCCTCGCCAAAATGGCGGAACAGCACGGCTATCTGGTGGTCTGTCCCATGGGTTACCGGCCTAGCGCCGGATGGGGATCGAACTCTCTCAATCGCCGTCCACCAACTGCGAACGCGGCGCCGGCAGGACGCGGCGGGGCGGATCCCATGCGCGCCAAACAGGGCGAATTGAGTGAAAAAGACGCGCTCAATGTGCTCGATATCGTGACCAGGGAATATCCGGTCGACCCGGCTCGCATCTATCTCTTCGGCCATTCCGCGGGTGGCGCCGGGACTTGGTACATGGGCGAAAAATACGCTGAAAAATGGGCCGCCATCGCCGCCAGCGCCGCCGCCACGCGTCCCGACGGCTTCCCCTTCGACCGCCTCAAGGGCATGCCAATCATGGTGTGCCATGGCGATAAGGACGATGAGGTTCCCGTGACAAGCTCCCGTAATATGGTGAAAGCTGCCAAGGATAACGGTCTCGATCCGCAATACCTGGAAGTCCCCGGCGCCACCCACCTCACGATTGTGGCTATCGTGGAACCCAAGGTCTTCGACTTCTTCGACCAGCATCCCCATAAAGGTGCTGCTACAACTATTGCCGCTCCGGCAGCGCAGGTTGCCGCCAAACACTAATCCGCGATGACGTTGCGCACTCCCTACTCGGGTCTCTGGCCGGCGGTGCTCCTGCTGACGTTACCGGGGATGGGCTTGTCGCAACCGGCTTCTCCCGACGAATTCGCACAGTCGATTCGCCCCGTGCTGGCGCAGAATTGCTCCGCCTGCCACACCGCCAAGAGCCGCATTAATTTCCTCAAGGCCGCGACCGCCAAGGATATCGAAGCCGACCGCGGACTGTGGCGCGATGTTGCCGCTCAATTGCGCAATCGCACCATGCCGCCGCTCGATTCCAAACTTACCGAGGACGACCGGCTGCGCGTGGTCTCCTGGGTGGAGAATCGGCTCACCCAAACGGCCTGCAATGTGGGAGAGTTCGCCGGTGCAGTTGCCTTGCGGCGGCTCAATCGGCGCGAGTATCACAACACCATCCGCGATCTGTTGGGTGTCGATTACAACGTGGCCGAGATCTTCCCTCTCGATGGCACCGGCGGCGCGGGCTTCGATACCAACGGCGAAACCCTATACGTCCCACCGCTATTGATGGAGCGCTATCTGGAAGCCGCCCGCCAGATTGTGGACCGCGCCATTGTCGCGCCCGATCTCTCGAAAACTTTCGCCGCCGCTGAATTACTTCCCGCTGCAGCCGGCTCCCCGCGCGAGCTCGCGCCCGGCAAGGATTTCTCGACCCCGATTTCCATCTATGTGGATGACGAATACGATGTGCGGGTCGCCATCCAGCAAAAAGAGGGCATGGGTACCCTGGCGTTGAAAGTGGATGGTGGAACCAGCGTGCCGCTAGTCGCAGTGCAAGGCCGCGGTGGCCGTGGAGCAGGCGGCGGCCGCGGCGGCCGTGGCGGCGCCCCACAACTTCCGCAAGTGGGCGTGCGTGTGCGCATGGCCCGCGGACTCCGGCTGCTCACCATCGTCGCCGATGGATCCCCTGTCCCCGTGGTCAGCCTGGCGGTGCAGCAGAAGGCTGCCGAGCCTTCCGCGGAGCGGTTGGCATCCCACTATCGCTTGATGGGCATGGACCCCGGAACCGAGCCGCTGCAAGCGCGTCCGGCGGCGGAGCAAATCCTGCGCGCCTTCGTGCGCAAAGCTTACCGCCGACCCATTGAAGCGGCCGATGTCGCCCCATTCCTCACGCTGTACGACCGCGCCGCCAAGCGTGGCGATCCATTTGAGGAGCGCATCAAACTGGCTCTCACGGCGGTCCTGGTGAGCCCCGATTTTCTCTTCAAGATCGAACACCGCAACGAAAAGCCGGGAATCTATCCGCTGGGCCAATATGAGCTGGCCTCGCGCCTGTCGTACTTTCTCTGGTCGACCCTGCCCGATGACGAGTTGCTCACTCTGGCGGCCGCAGGGCAGTTGCAGGATCCCAAGGTGCTCACCGCGCAGGTGGACCGCATGCTCGACGATCCGCGGTCGCAGACTTTCGCCCGCACGTTCATCGGTCAGTGGCTTGGCACGCAGGATCTGGGCGGACGCCTGGCCCCCATGCTCACCGAATTGCAGGCCTACTACACTCCGCCGGTTGCGGCCGATCTGCGAGCCGAACCGGTGCTGATGTTCGAACGCATCCTGGGCGAGAATCGCAGCCTGCTGGAATTGCTGAACGGCAATTACACCTACATGACCGAACGTCTAGTCAAGTTCTACCAACTGGAGGACACCTTCAAAGATGTCCGCGGCAACGAGCCGCAGTTGGTGGAATGGCCCGACAATCGCCGCGCTGGCGTGCTGACTTCGGGCGCGGTGATGGCCATCACGTCGCATTACCGCCAGACCAGTCCGGTGCTGCGCGGCGCCTGGGTGCTCGACACCTTGCTCGGGACGCCGGTTCCGCCTCCGCCGCCTAATGTGCCGGCGCTCGCAGCCGTGAAATGCGAAGACGATTGCGTGAACAAGGGCAAAACCGCCGTGGGAATGCGGCAGACAATTCTGGACCATCGCGCCAACCCGGCCTGCTCGGCCTGTCACCGCTTGATGGACCCTATCGGCTTCGCGCTGGAGCATTTCGATTGGACCGGGCGCTGGCGCGATAAGGAATTCGACGGCTCGCCAGTGGACGATTCCGGCGCGCTGCCTTCGGGCGAAAAATTTACCGGCCCCGCTGAGCTGCGTCAGGTGTTGCTCAATCGCAAGGACGAATTCATCCGCCAGTTGACCGGCAAAGTGCTTGGCTACGCGCTCGGCCGGAATTTGCAGGATGGCGATAGCTGCACCGTGCAACAGATGGCGGAAAAGCTGCAACACGATAATTTCCGCGCCCGCACCATGATCCGCGAAGTGGTGCTGAGCATTCCGTTCCGCAATAGCCAGGGCGGTAAAGTAGTAATGGAATCGGCCGCGCCGCCTCCGCCGAAACGTACAGTCCCGATGGTCATTAAGTAGGGAAGGGGAGACAACCATGTCGAAAAGAATCTCGCGAAGAACCATCCTGCGGGGCGCCGGCGCCGCGCTTGCCTTGCCGTGGCTGGAGCGTATGTCGTCGGCTGCCCCTGCCGGCACGGAGTCGCTCTCTGAGCCGCCACTGCGCATGGCCTTCGTCTACATGCCCAACGGCGTCGTCCCCGAACTCTGGACTCCGGCTGGCGACGCCGAGAGTTACGAGACCCCCACGCTGCTGCAACCGCTCGAAAGCCTGAAACAGGACTTCTCGCTGCTGGAGAATCTCTGGAACGCCAAAACGGTGGGCCGCAACGGCCACTGGCCCAAGGTGCCCGCCTGGCTTTCGGGCGGCTATGTGGAACGGACCTCGGGTGACGATCTCGATTCCGGCGGCACCTCGGTAGATCAGCTCGCTGCGCAAAAGATCGGCGACCGCACCATGCTGCCTAGCTTCGAGTTGGGACTGGAAGCCACGCGCAACGGCATCGACACCGCCGGCGGCGGTTTCGCTCGCATGTACGGCTCGTTCATCTCGTGGCGCGATCCGCATACCCCGGTGCCCAAGGAGATCATTCCGCAGCTCGCCTTCGACCGGTTGTTCCGCACCAACAAGACTCCGGTAGTATCCGGCCTGGACCCCAACGATCCGTCGCTGCTTACCGCGCTGCAGCGCGACGAGACCAGCATTCTGGACTTGGTGCGCGATCAGGCCAAGACGCTGCGCAGCCAGGGCAGCTCGGGCGACCGCGTCCGTCTGGATGAGTATTTCGAATCGGTGCGCAGTGTGGAACAGCGTCTGGAGGCGTCGCTCAAACCGCAAAAGCGCTGGATCAATCAAGGCAAGTTCCCGCTCGAACGGCCCGGCCCCGGCATTCCCGCTTCGCGTCCCGAGCACATGAAGCTGATGATGGATATCTTTGTGCTCGCGCTGTGGAGCGACACTACTCGCGTCGGCACCTTCATGACGGCCGACGCGCAGACCAACGAGGATTTCTCTTTCCTGCCGGGCGTCAAAGGCGGCATGCACACGCTCTCGCACCACGCCGAGGAGCCCAATCGCAAGAAGCAATATCAAACCTGCGTCAACTGGCACATCGAGCAGGTGGCTTACTTGCTCAACCGGCTGAAGAGCCTGGATGAAGGCGGCTCGTCGCTGCTCGATAATTCCATGATCATGTTCGGAGCCACCATCAAATGCGGCAATCTGCATCTGGAACATAATCTGCCCGTCGGGCTGGCAGGCCGCGGCAAAGGCACATTGCGTCCGGGACGCCGCATTCGCTTTGCTCCCGAAACGCCGCTGTGCAATCTGTATTTATCGATGCTGCATCGCCTGGGAATCCAGGAAGAATCGTTCGGCGATAGCACCGGCGCCTTGCCGGGGCTTGGCTAAGTCCCCGAACAGCCGTAGCCGAGGACCGCGTTGGTCTCGATTTGCACATCCTGAATATTGACCACGCCATCGCGATTCAGATCGTCGATTGCTGGCGCCATGCCCAGAGCCTGGTTGATGACTTGCTGCAGGTCAGAGATGGTTGCGGTTCCGGTCTGCTTGAAATCGCACATGGTGTAGACCGAAGTTGTGTCGGCGCCGATGGCCGTGGCCGAACTTCCGCCGCTGACGCTGGCCTGGTTGACCAGAGTTGCGGCCGCGGCGCCCGCCACACCGACCGTTACCGCGATCGCCGGGTAACTCGATCCCGCGGGCAGCACCGTGGTGGTGGTGCAGGCCGGCAAGACAACGCAGTTCCAGGTGGCGCCTCCATTCATCGAGACGAGAGTCAAACCCGTGGGCACGATTTCCGTGAGCGTCACCATGCCATAGGTAGCGCCGCCGGCCGTGGCGTTGGCGACCGTCACGGTATACGCCGCGTTGGTCTGAAACTGCGTGAACCCTGCGGTGTGCGACACCGTGACGCCCAGGATCGGCGGCTTCAGGTTGATGAGCGAAAAGCTGACGGGCGTCCCTACGCCGGGGGCGGTCGCCGTCACGGAGTAACTGCCGGAGGTCGAGTTGGCGGCAAATGCGGTGGTCGTCGCCAGGCCGGCACTATTGGTGGTGGCGGCGTAGGTGGCTAGGCCTTTGGCGAAGATCGCGCCAGTTCCGCTCGCCGGCGCCGTGAAAGTCACTACGGTATTGGCGATGGCGTTGCCGTAGCTATCCTTCACCACGGCCTGTAGCGGGGCGGCGAACGCGTTACCCACGGTCATAGTTTGGCCGCCGCCGCTGTAGGCAGTGATTACCGGCGCGGGTCCTACTACGGCGATCGGAAAACTGTTGGAGGTGACGCCACTCAGCGCCGCCGTGATATTGGCCTGACCGGCTGCCACGGCCGTCGCAAGGCCGGTGCTGTTGATGCTGACCACGCCCGCCGCGCTTGAACTCCAGGCCGCCTGTTTGGTGACGTCGGCCGAGGTGGTGTCGCTGTAAATGCCCGTGGCGCTGAACTGCGCGCTGTTGTTGAGTGTAAGTGAGGGGCTGCCGCCGTTGATGACGATCGAGGACAGCACGATTCCAACGCCGGTAAGCGCGATCGTCTGGGTGGCGCTCACTACACTGGCGCTATTGTCGGTGATGGTGATCTGCGCGCTGTTGTGCGCCCCCTGGGAAACCGGCGCGAAGGTCACATCGAGGGTACACGAGGATCCCACGCCCAGCGCGGCCGGGGAGATCGGGCACGGGTGCAGCGCGTCCGCGGCGTACTGATAATTGGCCGCGTCCGCGCCCGTGACTCCAATGGAGGTGATGGTGAGGGCTGCGTTGCCGCTATTCTGTAGCGTGACTGCCAGGGTGGCGCTCGATTTTCCCACCAGCGTATTCGCAAAGTTCAAGCTGCTGGAGCCCGGCAACGCCAGTCCCGCGGTCACCAGGAAACTTTGGCTGACCGGCGAAGCCGCATTATATGTCGGGTTGCCTGTTTGCGTGGCCTGGACGGTGCAAGTGCCCGGCGCCACCAGCGTAGCGGTCGAATTCGACACGCTGCAGACCGCCGGCGTAGTCGCGCTGAAGCCCACCGTCAGGCCGGACGATGCGGTCGCGTGGAGCGCGAATGGCGCCGCGCCCAACGGCTGATTCGATAAGGCAGAGAAGCTGACCGACTGGTAGCCTTGCAAAACCTGGAAGCTTTGACCTACGGGGCTCGCGCCCGCATAAACCGCATTGCCCCCCTGGGTCGCCTGGATGGTGCAGATTCCGACAGCGGCCAACGTCACGGTGGCTCCCGAGACGGTGCACACGTTAGGATTTTGCGAGTTGAAACTGACTGCGAGGCCGGACGATGACGTGCCGCTCACCGTAAACGGCGCCGCTCCGAAGGTCTGGCCGGAGAGGGGATAAAACGTTATGGTCTGGGTAGCCTCCGTCGCCGCGAAGCTCTGCGTGACCGGGGTGGCTGCCCCGAAAGTGCCGTTGCCTGCCTGGGTGGCCTGAATGGTGCAATTTCCCACCGCCGCCAGCGTCACGGTGGCGCCCGAGATGGCGCAAATCGCTGGCGTTTGCGAGGTGAAACCGACCGGTAGGCCCGACGATGCGGTGGCGCTGATGAGGAATGGCGCGGCGCCGAATGCCTGGCTCGCCAATGTGCCGAAGGTGATCGTCTGAGGACCGTTGCTTACCTGGAAGCTCTGGCTCACCGGGTTGGCCGTCGAGTAGTTTGGACTGCCGGTTTGCGCCGCCTGGATAGTGCAGACTCCACCAGCCACCAGCGTCACTGTTGCGGCCGCGATGGCACAGACCGCCGGTGTTGTTGAACTGAAGGTGACTGGCAACCCCGAGGATGCGGTGGCGCTCACGGTAAACGGCGCCGTCGCGAAAATCTGGTTGGAAAGCGCGGCGAACGCGATGGTCTGGCTCCCCGCCGAGATCTGTGCGCTCTCGATGACGGGTGCTGCTGCGGCGTAGACGCTATTACCTGCCTGGGTCGCCTGCACGGTGCAGATGCCCACTGACGCCAAGGTCACAGTGACGCCCACGACGGAACATATCGTCGGTGTCTGCGAGTTGAAGCTTACCGGCAGGCCCGAAGACGAGGTCGCGCTAATAGTGAAAGGCGGCGTGGTCAGCGGCCCGCCCGACAAGGAAGCAAAGGTGATCGTTTGCGTCGACTGGGTCACCTGGAAGGTCTCACTCACCGTGGTGGCAGCCAGGTAATTGCCGTTCCCGTTTTGCGTCGCGAGAATCGTGCAGGCGCCGAAGTTGACCAGCGTCAAGGTGGATCCGGCAACGGTACACACGCCTGTCGTCTGCGAAGTGAAACTCACCGCGAGTCCCGAGGATGCGGAGCCATTCAGCGTGAGAGGGCTGGCGCCGAACTTCTGGTTCGACAATGCGCCGAAGGTGATTGTCTGGCTGCCTGGGTCGATCTGGAAGCTCTGGCTGACGGGGCTCGCCGCGGCGTAGCTGGCGTTGCCCGTTTGCGTCGCCTGGATGGTGCAGGGGCCGGCCGATACCAGCGTCACGGTGGCGCCGTATACCGTGCAGACGGGAATCGTTTGCGAATTGAAGCTGGCCGCCAGCCCGGAAGAGGCTGTAGCGCTTACAGTGAGGGGCGTTCCGCTGAATCCCACGCCCGCCAGCGCGCCGAAGGTGATGGTCTGGCCGGCCTGTGCGACCGCGAAACTCTGATTCACCGATGCCGCCGCGAGATAATCGGTATTGCCCGCCTGGGTCGCCTGGATGGTACACATTCCGCCGCTCAACAATGTAACCGTGGCGCCGGTTACGGTGCAGACCACGCTGGTTTGCGAATTGAAACTCACGGTCAGACCGGAAGTGGCAGTCGCCCCCACAACGAAAGGTGCGTTACCGAATGTCCTGCCCGGCAGCGAAGCGAATGCAATCGTCTGGGTGAGTTGCGTTACCTGGAAGCTCTGACTGACTGGATTGGCGGTGGCGTAAGTGCTATTTCCGGCTTGGGTCGCCTGAACGGTGCAGACGCCGGCGGAGAGAAGTGTCACCGTGGTTCCCGATACTGAACAGATCGCGCCGGTCTGCGGATAGAAAGTCACTACCAGGCCCGAGGATGCTGTCGCGCTTACGGTGAACGGCGAACTCCCGAACGGCAGGTTGGACAATGCCGCGAACGTTATCGTCTGGCCCGCGGACGCCACCTGAAAGCTCTGGCTGACAAGGTTCGCCGCTAAGTAGCTGGCATTTCCGGTCTGTGCCGCCTGAATGGCGCAGATGCCGAGGGCCACTAATGTCACGGTGGTGCCCGCTGCCGTACAAACGGCCGGTGTCTGCGAGTTGAAGCTCACCGCCAGCCCGGAAGAGGCGGTCGCACCGATGCCGAACGACCCGGTGCTGAGAGCCTGACTGGAGAGCGGGCCGAACGTGATCGTCTGGCTTTCCGGCGTCACCTGAAAGCTTTGAGCGACGGGTGTCGCCGGGGTGTAATTGCTATTTCCCCCTTGGTTTGCCTGGATGATGCAGTTGCCGCCCGCTACCAATGTTACGGTAGTCCCCAGTACCGCACAAACGGCGGGTGTCTGCGAGTTGAAGCTGGTTGCCAGACTTGAGGATGCCGTGGCGCTCACGATAAACGGCGGCGTCCCGAAGGGCTGGTTGACCAGCGCTCCAAACGTGATTGTCTGTGTTTGCATGGTCACGCTGAAACTTTGATTCACGGACGTTGCCGCGGAGTAGTTGCTATTGCCTGCCTGGACCGCCTGGATGGTGCAGCCTCCGGTGGCAATCAATGTCACAGTGGTGCCCGATACGGCACAAACGGCCGGCGTCTGTGAGTTGAAACCCGCCGCCAGTCCTGAAGATACCGTCGCGCTTACGGGGAACGGTGCGGCGCCGAATACCTGGTTCGACAGGCTGCCGAATGTGACCGTCTGCGCTCCCAGCGTTACCTGAAAACTCTGACTTATGGGAGTCGCCGGGGAGTAACTGCCATTACCGGGCTGAGTCGCCTGGAGGGTACACATGCCGGCCGTCACCAAGGTCACGGTGGTCCCCGATGCGGTACAAACAGCCCCCGTCTGGGAAGTGAAAATTACCGCCAGACCGGAGGACGCCGTTGCGCTGACGATGAATGGAGCGGCGCCGAAGGCCTGGTTCGATAAGGCGCCAAAGGTGATGGTCTGCGAATCGGAAGTAACCAGGAAATCTTGATTGACGGCCGTCGCCGCGAGGTAGTTGCTATTGCCGGCCTGCGTCGCCTGGATAGCGCAAGTGCCTCCGGCAACTATGGTGACGATGGCGCCCGACACCGTGCAGACGGAAGCATTCAGCGAGTTGAAACTCACTGCCAGTCCCGAAGACGCAGTCGCGCTGACGGTGAAAGCCGCAGCGCCCAGCGGCTGATTCGCCAACTCCCCGAAAGCAATCGTCTGCGTGCCTTGCGTAACTTGAAAATTCTGACTCACGGCCGCTGCCGCGGTGTAGTTACTGTTGCCCGCCTGCGTAGCCTGAATAGTGCACGCGCCCACCGCCACCAGCGTGACCGTCGCAACCGAGATCGTGCAGACCGCTGGTGTCTGCGAGTTGAAACTTACCGCCAGGCCTGAAGTCGTTGTCGCGCTAACAGTAAATGGCGCTATGCCGAACGGCTGACTCGCCGCCACTCCGAAGGTAATCGTCTGCGTCCCTTGTGTGACCTGAAAACTCTGACTCACGGCCGTCGCCGCCGAGTAGTTACTGTTGCCGGTCGCCGTCGCCTGAATGGTACACATGCCAATCGATACCAAACTGACAGTCGCGCCGGACACCGTGCAAACCGGCAACGTTTGCGAGTTGAAACTCACCGCCAGGCCTGACGATGCCGTCGCGCTCACTGCCAACGGAGTTGTGCTCATGTTCTCACTCACCAGCGCCGAAAAGCCGATCGACTGATTCGCGGGCGTCACCTGGAAGCTTTGGATTGCGGGAGTTGCGGCGGAGTAACTGCCGTTCCCGGCCTGCGTTGCCTGAATCGCACAGGCGCCGCCGGCGATCAGCGTCACCGTGCTGGCCGATACCGTGCAAACCCCCGTGGTCGTCGACGTAAAGCTCACCGCCAATCCCGAGGAGGCCGTGGCGCTGACTCCGAATGAAGCGGTTCCGAACACCTGGTTCGCCAGCGCATCGAAGGTAATCGTCTGTAATCCCGTCAGCGCGACCGTAAAGGACTGCGGCTGCGACGCGTATCCCGAACCCATATCCGTCGCGGTCATACTGAACGTGAAGGGATTGCCGGCCGCCGAACTGATCATGCCGCTGATTATCCCGGTGAAAGTATTGAGCACCAAACCCGACGGCAGCGATCCCGAACTTATCGACCATTGCAGGCTCGCGGGATTGCCGCCCACCGCGGAAAACGTGGCCGTATAACTCGCGTTGAGCATGCCGTTGGGCAAAGACGCCGGCACTACATACGGCTGGGTCTGGCCGCTGATAGCCGACACCTCCAGCGCCGAGTTGTCCACTACTTCCAGATCGCTGACGTGGAAGTTCTTGATACAGGCGAGGTCATCGTCATTCCAACGATCGTCCGCGGCTCCCCCTAGGTATCCGGTGCTGCCGTGGTCGCTCATATAGGCGCCGTACTGTTGCAAGGCCTGCAATACGGTGGCCGCCTGCGGGTTGGAACTCACCGGGCAGGATGCCTGCCAGTTGACGCTGGCTTTCAGCCGGTAGAGCAGCCCTTGCGGCGGACCGCTTCCGCCGCAGCATCCGGTAGCCGGCCAAACAA